>SDBU01001312.1_pt1 | contig 36012 bp, 30 predicted proteins | sample 2277071 | NCBI WGS metagenome assembly SDBU01 (sample SAMN10397929, study PRJNA504765) | marine sediment metagenome | isolation source: marine sediment core GS08_GC12, 126 cmbsf | place: Arctic Ocean: Gakkel Ridge, Loki's castle | collected 2008 | reverse complement strand
GCCCAGGTTACTCCCGGTTCGACCTTCACCTTCTTATTCCGGCCATCAATCTCAAGAATCCTATTCATACGGGTAAGGTCGAGGATAATCCCGCCCTGGTCGGGTATGCCCGCGCCGTAAAAGCCAATGCCGGAGGAACGGGGGGTTACCGGTATCCGGCGCTCGTTGGCGTATCTCACTATTCCCTGGACTTCCTCGGTGTTCCCGGGGAAGACGACACAGCTTGGCATCCGGGGTTGGACCAAGCTGAAATCCCGCGAGTATTTCTCCAGTGTTTCCGGTTCATCAGAAACGTATTCGGCACTGACAATGTTGGCAAGGCCATCTTTTATCATCATCGCTACCTCTTAATTGGAGTATTCCAGGTCGCTTCTCCTAGCGTAGCTGTCTGCTAAGTCTCCCGCCCAGTGAAAATAGGTAGTACTTTAAGCGTCGTAAATTAAACCAAGTCAAAATTCTACACTGATTTTGCCTGAAAATCAACTGAAGAATTATCAGACGGCCGGGTCGCCCTGAAAAACTTGTACTATTAATGCGCTGAGGTAAGAGAAGGTGACGAGTAAGCTGGTTCATACTCGCCGAGCCTCATCGGTTTGACTTTTAGCCTCCAGTGAATTATTATTTTAACTGGTTAATTCCATAGCAATCGAGGGGAGGCACAGCAAATGGGTGAGAAAGTAATGGTTGATTTCCCGGGATTCATCACCCGGGATAGTGAGACAAGGCATATATTGGTGGGTGATGATAGTCAGGTGCTGCTTAGTAACACCATAATTGCTGAACTACACCGTCAGTTGTTTACCTCCCTGGGATATGAGGAAACAGCCAGGATAATATATGAATCGGTAAAGAAGGGTACTTATGAGGTTCAGAAGAACCTGATAAAGGCATACCGTGTTACTTTGAAAGGGGAGGAGGATTTCAGCAATCGAATCGCGAAGTTGCCCCTCTATATTCAAAGCTATGGTCACGGGAGGGGTAAAACCATGGAGCGGGGAAAAGAATTCCTTTTCGCAGTGAGAGACTCCAGTGTCGCCCAATACTTGAAGGACAGTGAGTTGGGCAGGCCGGTGTGCCATTTTCTGGCCGGGTTCTTTGCCGGCATGGCCCAGGCGTACGCGGAGCTGATTCAGCCATCCTCTTCTTATTCGTGCGTAGAGACAAAGTGTATTGCCTTGGGCGACCCACAGTGTGAGTTCAGACTATTCCCCGAGACAGCTAAAAGTGAAACATAAGTATATTGTCGCCCCGAGATGTAATAGTGTTTTCAAATAAGCTATTTATGATTCCGTTAATCGTTAGCTAAAAGTCCAGTTCAAGTTTTTTAAGTCCGAGGAGGCAGGCATGCCTTATATCAGAGACCGGGATTTTGCCCGGATAAATGAATTGATACAGACCATAAAACAGCTCGCGGAAAAGGAAGGACACGTTTCTATCCCCGATATTGCCGGTAGGGCGCTAAAAATCATGGAGAGATACATCGTGGAGGAGGAGGAAGAGTAAACAAGGAAAAGTTCATTCGAAACGCTTTCCAATAGGGTGCTCACAATATATTGCTGAAAGGAGTGGTAAATGGTTAAAGGTAAGCGGAAACTCGGTAGGGGGGTGGCGGTAGCTGGGGTTGGGATGTCAAAGTTCGGGGTACTGCCCGGCATGGATTGTCGGGATATGTTCACCGATGCCTTCAAGGACATGATGGGTTCGGTGGACAGGGGAATCGACCCCAAGGACATCGAGGCTAATTATGTCGGGTGTTGCGGTGCCTGGAATTGGGAGACGCAGGCAGGAATAGGCAAGTGGTGTACTGATTGGGCCGGCCTGGTTCCCATACCTTCAACTACCGTGGATAACGCCTGTGCCAGCGCCTCAGTGGCGATTCGGCAGGGCATCATCGGTATCGCCTCCGGTCTCTATGATGTCGTGCTGGCGGGTGGCGTGGAGAAAATGACCAACCTGCCTACCGAGGGGACAACTCTGGTTCTGGCTACCGGCGCTGACAAGACCTGGGAGTGTTACGCCGGATACACCTTCCCCGGACTTTATGCCACTATGGCCACGGCTTATATGAATCAATATGGAACGGCTCCCGAAGACCTGATGGCGGTGGCATTAAAGAACCACAATAACGGTGGGTTGAACCCCAGAGCTCAAATGCCCAACACTATCAAACAAATTATGGAGCAGCGCAGAGCGAGAGCGAAAGATAAGGGGCAGCCGGTCCCCGAGTGGGTTACCGAGATGGATTTCCTTCATGATGCCCAGTATAACCCGATGGTGGCCTGGCCACTGAGGCTGTTTGACTGCTGTCCCATTACTGATGGCGCGGCTTGTGTTCTACTGGTGGCCGAGGAGATAGCTAAGAACTTCACCGATACCCCGATATATATCATCGGGACGGGTCAGGCCAGCGGCCAGGCGCTACATGACCGGGAAACATTAACCAGCATACCGGCCTCGCAGATAGCCGCCAAGCAGACCTACGAAATGGCCGGTGTTGGCCCTCAGGATATCAAGATAGCCGAGGTCCATGATTGCTTCACCATTGCGGAAGTAATGGCGATTGCTGACCTCGGCTTTTTCGAAGCCGGGAATGAAGCAGCTACCGCTGCCGCCGAGGGGAAAACCGCTCTGAATGGACCAAAACCGATTAACACCTCCGGCGGGCTTAAGTGTAAGGGGCATCCCGTAGGCGCTTCTGGCGCCGGTATGGTCGGCGAGGTATTCCACCAGATGAGGGGTGAGGCCGGCCCCAGGCAGGTCCCCAACATGGACGTTAACCTGGCGATGACTCATAATGTCGGGGCACACGGCACTACCGTGGTAGTTCAAATATACGAGAGGAGATAGCCTGATGAACGAAATACCTTTTACTGCCACCTCTTTCGATACATTCTGTAGTGAGAAGAAGCTGATGGCTGCAAAGTGTAAGAAGTGCGGTGCTTTGCATCTACCTCCGCGACCGATATGCGTCAATTGCAGCAGCGGTGACATGGAGTGGGTGGAGATGAAGGGTAAGGGCAAGATAGTTGCCTTTACCGTCATTGGTGTTGGTCCCTGGACGATGGTGAGTGAGGGTTATGACCGGAAAAACCCCTATTGCTCGGGTGTTATTGAGCTGGAAGAGGGTCCCAGAATGGCCACCCAGATATTAGGGGTTGATGTTAAAGAACCGCAGAACATAAAAATTGGCACGCCGGTTACCGCGGACTTCGTGGAAAGGGGAAGTTTTTCCCTGGTGCCTGAGGTAGCCAATATCAGAAAGACATACCTGGTCTTTAAGGCATCCTAACCCGTGCCTGTCGCGGATATTTGGGTTTTCCGAGGGTAAGCCGGGTTTTGACCGTATTCTGGTCAATGTAGTATACTGGTAGGGGCGATACATAGTGTTTTCCGAGAGCAGTATTCCCCTCTTTTTGGTGGTGGTTCCCTGACTAGCTTGAAGACCCCTCTCAGTCCAGAAAAACAAACAGCAATGTCTTGTTCAGTGGCGCCCACTGCAGGAAAATATGGTGGGTTGAGCGGAGCTGAGGGGTGTCCCCGGCAGGTACATCGGGGCTAAGTGGAAATTAGCTTGATAGCCAGGAGCTAAAGCTAAAATAATAAGAACAAATGGAGGGTATTTGTGGAAAAAGAGATTGTTATCGTAAGTGCGGCGCGGACTCCTTTTGGTCGGTATGGCGGTTCGTTGAGGGACATCGACTACTACGACCTGGGGGCAATTCCGATGAAGGAGGTGCTCGACCGGGTAAACATCAAGCCGGAATCAGGAGTCGTCGACGAGGTTTTCTGGGGAGTAGGTGATACTTCACCATGTAAGGAGGCCTATACTCCGGTTGCTGGCAGGCAGTCCCTGATGAAAGCAGGGATGCCACCAACCACCCCATCCATTTCCTTTGACAAGGCCTGTGTCTCCGCTATGTCGGCAGTCAAGTTGGCATCAACGGCTATCAAAGCAGGAGAGATAGATGTTGCCGTATGTGGAGGAGCCACATCCTTCAGCCGGGAGCCGCTTATTCTGCGCGATGTGCGATTCAGCGGATTCAGGATAGGGAATGTTACCATGGAGGACCCGGTATTTGCCCTCGGCTACAAGGACTTCAATCCGGTCAGCGTGGACAGCGATGATGTTGCCTTTGAGTACGGGATTCCCAGAGAGGAGCAAGACGCGTGGGCGGCGCGCAGCCATGAGAACTATGGTAACGCCTGGAACGCAGGCAAGTTCAAGGATGAAATCATACCGATGACCATTCCGCAACCCAAGGCGGAGCCCAAGGTACTGGACATCGATGAGCAATATCGCCCCGGTAGTACTGCGGAAGCTCTGTCTAAGTTAAAGACAGTATACGGTACGCGGGCGATTACCGCCGGCAATGCCCCGGGACTGAATGACGGTGCTACGGCTATCCTGGTGATGAACCGCGAGAAAGCCAACGAGCTTGGTCTGGAGGTCCTGGCTACGGTAGTAGCCCAGGTGTCCATTGCTATTAGTCCCCTCCGCATGCCGGAAGGTCCCGGTTTTGCCATGCAGCAGGTACTGAAGAAGGCAAACATGAAGATAGATGATATGGCGGTAATGGAGATAAACGAGGCGTTTGCCTGCGTGCCACTGGTGTCCATGAGAGTGTTCTCCGGCGACGACAAAAACCTGCTCAAATCGATATCGGACAGAATGAACATTAACGGCAGTGCTGTTGCCATCGGGCACCCAAATACGGCCAGTGGAGCCAGAATCATCATGAGCCTGATGTATGAGCTGAGGAGGAGGGGCGGTGGCTATGCCATGGGTGCTATTTGCGGTGGTTTAGCTCAAGCCGATGCTACAATAATTAAGGTGTAGTAAAAGGTCGCTTTTAAACTTCCCAAACGAGCGACCGTACTCACACCAACCTAAGGAGGGATAATGCAAGGACTCTACGAGCAGCTTTCTGAAGACGAACAGATGATACTGACCACGGTCAAGGACCTGGTCAAGGATAAAATTGCCGACCGCGCGGCAGAAATAGACCAGGCTGGCGAATTCCCCTGGGATATAGTTAATTTATTCCGGGAGACTGGAATCTTATCGCTACCAATCCCCGAGGAGTATGGCGGGGGTGGCGTGCACGAACTGGTTAACTGCATGGTGCTGGAGGAGATAGCCAAAACCTGTGCTAATTCGGCGCATGCGCTGGCTGACCACTGGCTGGGGATTACCCCCCTGCTTATCTCGGGTAATGAAGAGCAGAAGCAGAAGTTTCTGCCTCAATGGTGTACCAAGCTGGCTGCCTTTTCCCTTACTGAAGCCGAGGCCGGTTCCGATGCTGCTGGAGTGCAGACCAAGGCGGTGTTGCAGGGCGACGAATATGTCCTTGATGGCGTCAAGTGTTTCTGTACCGACGGGAATGAGGCTGATTTTATTACTATCTTTGCCAAGACCGACCCGGCAGGAGGGACCCGGGGGCTGAGTGCCTTTATGGTGGATAAGACCACTCCCGGTATTTCCATAGGTAAGATAGAGGACCAGCTGGGGATGCGGGGCACCCGGGCCTGTGAGGTGATATTAGAAGACTGCCATGTGCCCAAGGAGAACCTGCTGGCAAAAGAGGGGGCTGGCTTTAGAATTGCCATGCAGACCCTGGATAGAACCCGATGTACCGATGCTGCCTTAGCCTTGGGGATTGCCGATGGCGCCCTGGCCTATGCTCTCGATTATGCCAAGGAACGGAAGCAGTTTGGTAGGACTATCGGTGAATTTCAGGGCATTCAGTTTATGCTGGCTGATATGGCCATGTGGCTTGAGGCCTCCCGGCAACTGGTTTACAAGGCGGCCTATATCGTCGACCACGGGGGGCCGGACCCCAAGCTTTCCGCCATGGCCAACTGCTATGCTACTGACATGGCGGTGAAGGTAACCAATGATGCCATGCAGGTGCTCGGTGGCTACGGTTACATGAGGGATTATCCCCTGGAACAAAAGATGAGGGATGCCCGGCTGTTCCAGATTGTGGAGGGTACCAACCAGGTGCAAAGGATAGTGATCGGCAGGGGCCTGCTAGCTTAAAGTAAGAAGAAGCTAACTTTACTGGCCGCAGCAAGCTGCGGCCAGTGTTTACAATACATAAATAAAAATCAAGGAGGAGGTACGCCAATGGCACTTAAAACGCCGGGAGAGTTTAAGGAGAGCTTGAGAGACGGCCGGGTAGTCTATCTGAATGGTGAGAAAATAGACGATGTTACTACCCACCCCCAAATGAAGATTGCGGTGGAGACAGCCGCCTTCGATTATGAGATGGCAGAGATGCCGGAATACTATGACCTGGCAGTGGTGGAAGATGAGAAGACCAAGGAACCTTTCAGCAGGTACTTCCACCGCCCAAAGAATGCTGAGGATTTGCTGAAGCGGCACGAGCTGATGCTGACGGCGTCCCGGTTGAACTATACCACCACCCCGTTTGCCCGTGAGATGATCGACTCGTTTAACGGCTGCGTGGTCACGGCTCACACGATGGGCAACAAGGAATATATTGAGCGGACGGATGCCTACCTGGAATACCTGAAGAAGAACGACCTGAGCCTGGCCGGTGCCATTACTGACGTTAAGGGTGACCGGAGCCTTCGACCATCAGACCCCAAGCAGAGCCACCCCGACTTCTACGTCAGAGTTGTCGATAAGAATAAGGATGGAATTGTCGTCCGTGGTTCTAAGATGCACATCACTGGCTCGCCGTACCTGAATGAACTACTGGTCATGCCCAGTCGGAATATGACCGAGGGTGATGTCGATTATGCCGTTGCCTTCGCCACGCCGGTCAACGCCAAGGGTATTATCCAGATAGCTCATCCTTTCGATTGGCACCGCGGCTCAGCTGATTTTCCGCTGGACGTTCCGGTAAGAAGCCATACTGATGCCATGATTATCTTTGATGATGTCTTTGTTCCCTGGGAAAGGGTGTTTCTCTGCGGGGAGTGGGAGCATGCGGCCATGACGGTATACAACTTCGCCTATATGCATCGCCATACCGCGGTAACCTACCACATAGCCTGGGTCGAGTTGATAGTGGGGCTGGCGACGGCTATGGCCGAGTATAATGGCGCGTCCCGAGCCGCCAATATCAGGGAGCAGATGACCGAGCTAATCTACTATCTGAATACAATGAAATCACTGGCCCGGGCTTCCTGCATGGATTGTGTCATGCACGGGGGAATCGCCATCCCCAACCCGGTGACCGCCAATGTTGCCAAGTACTTCTATGCCAACAATTACCATAACGTAGTAAAAATAGTGGAAGACATATGTGGCGGTATCCTGACCACCGCTCCCACCTACGCGGACTGGCAGAACGAAGAGACCGGGAAATTGATGGAGAAGTACCTGATTGGTCGGGCCGACGCTTCGGCCGAGGCCAGACTGCGGATACTGCAGGCTCTGCGTCACTACCCTTGCCTGGGCACGGAGCTGGACGTGAACAATATTCACGCTGAGGGTTCCCTGATGGCAGCACGGCTTACCATTTATTCCGAAGCGAGAAAAGACCTGAAACTTTACAAGACGCTGGCTGAAGTTCTCTCCGGTGTTACCAAGATGTCTCAGGAAGAGTACTTTGGACTGGTTAGAGAACTGGGAGAGTTGGGTAAGGCCTAATAAGATTAGTTTAAATAACACGGTAGATTAATTGATGTAGCAGTTGGCCGGTGAATATGAGGAAAGGCATTAAGGGCTTACGTGCTCTGGAGTCTTCTTCCTTTCACCGGCCGGTTGTTTATTGCCGGCATAGGCCGGTTTGACATCTGGCTGACACAGCCTGGCTGTTTAGAGAACAGGCCGGCCGGGAAAAGGAGGCGGAATGGACTTTTCACTGGAAGGTAAGATAGCGCTGATAACCGGTAGCAGCCGTGGTATCGGGAAGGCGGCTGCTTTAGGGTTTGCCCGCGCTGGGGCTGATGTGGTGATAGTCAGTCGGAATCTCCCGGACCTGGAAAAGGTGGTCGAGGAGATACGAGGGCTGGGAAGGAGAGCCCTGGCCGTACCTGCTCATGTCGGCAGGATGGAGGAGATAAATAACCTGGTTGCTAAGGCTAGAGAGGAGTTCGGGAAAATCGACATTCTGGTTAACAACGCTGCGGCAAACCCTAATATGGCCTCGGCCCTGGAGGTAGACGAGCGTGCCTGGGATACCATTATGAGCCTGAACGTTAAGGGGTTGTTCTTCCTCAGCCAGGCGGTGGCCAGGGTGATGAAGGAGCAGGGTGGGGGATGCATTATCAACATTGCCTCAGCCGGGGGAATCAGGCCCCACATTTTGCCGGTTTACTCCATAAGTAAGGCCGCCGTGATAATGGTCACCAAGGTTATGGCGCAGGAGTGGGCGAGGTATAATATCAGGGCTAATGCAGTAGCACCGGGGCTAACAAAAACACGCTTCAGCCAGGCCCTCTGGGACGATGAGCCGATTTTGGAATATCTGTTGAATCGGGTTCCGATGCGACGTGGGGCGGAGCCGGAAGAGATAGTGGGTGCGATGATTTATCTGGCCTCTGACGCTGCCGGGTTTGTTACCGGGGCCGTGCTCAGCGTGGATGGCGGTGAGACCATCTAGAGACCTGCCACTAAAGAAAAAGGGCGGGCTTCAAGCCCGCCCTTCTAAGTTTCTTAGCCTATGAGCCAATATTGGGGTAAGCTTACTTCACTAGCAAGGCGACTAGAGCCACTGGCCGCCATCAATGACAAGCTCAGTGCCCGTGGTGAAACTGCTGGCTGGCGAGGCAAGGTAGATTATTATCCCCTTGAGTTCATCAAGGTTACCCGGCCGGCGCGGTGGCCAGCCCTTTACCATCTTTTGTCCGGCCTCGGTTTCAAAGAAATCACGGTTGAGCGAGGTGACAAAGTAACCGGGACTGAGGGTATTTACCTGAATGTTATATCTGACCAGCTCCAGGGCCATAGTTTTGGTCAGCATGATTATCCCCGCTTTGGCGGTGGCGTAAGCGGCCATTCCGGATAGTGCCTTGAAGGAAGAGGCTGACGATATATTTATTATCTTCCCCTCATTACGTTTAATCATTTCTTTGGCCGCCGCCCGGCAGCAGAGAAATGAGCCTCTTAAGTCCACTGCCAGGACTTTATCCCAGTTCCCGGGGTCCATATCGGCAACACGCTGGTTCTCACCAAATATCCCGGCACTGTTAATCAGGATGTCTATCTTTCCGAACTCTTTGACGGTAGCCGCTACCAGATTATCGGCGTCTTCCGGGTTGGTGACGTCACATTTGACGGGGAGGACTTTTGTCCCGAACCTCTCTATCGCTGAGCAGGCCTCTTGACATTGCGGTGTGCCGACCATAATATCACCGACGACAATGTTGGCTCCGGCCTCGGCGAGAGCCTCGGAAAAGGCGACTCCCAGCCCCGAGCAGCCGCCGGTTACTACTGCCACTTTCCCGCTCAGGTCAAACATTGCCAGTTTCATTCACTTCACCTCCTGACGGGGCCTCTTGTCTCTATCTTAACCCCCGGTAGAATCCTGACCGTTCCCGGAGGAAACTAAGGCAGTAAGGCCGTCTTAGTCCCAGGGGAGCTCGCCATTATCACCGGTAGCACAGATTATCTGGCCGCTGACGAAGTGAGCGTCATCAGAGGCCAGAAATACGATAACGGGTGCTACATCCTCCGGCTCACCCACCTTTTGCAGGACATTCTTTTTGCCCATCAAGTCAAACATCCAGTTCCTCAACTCATCTCGCATGGCGTCGAACATCGCTGTCCTCGCCAGTGGCGCAACGGCGTTAACGCGGATGCCATATCGTACCAGCTCTTTGGAGTGTGTCTTGGTCATGGAGATTATGCCACCCTTGGCCGCAGCGTAATTAGACTGACCGATGTTGCCATGTAGGCCAACCCCGGAGGTAATATTGACGATGCTTCCCCCTATCTTGTTGTCAATCATGTGTTTGACCGCTGACTGGGTATTCAGAAAGGTGCCTTTCAGGTGAGTGGTAAGGACTTCGTCCCATTGCTCCTCGGTCATCTTCGGGAGCAAAGCGTCCCGGGTTACCCCGGCGTTGTTGACCAGTATGTGCAGGGTACCGAACTCTTTTATTGCCGTGTTGACCAGTTGTTCGGCTACTTCCTTGGAGCCCACTTTGGCGACTATGGGGACCGCCTTCCCGCCGGCCTTCCTGATTTCATCGGCAGCTTGGTCGGCGCTCCTTTTTTCGGGGTCGACACTGTTGGTCACGATACTACAGCCTTCCCTGGCCATGGCCAAAGCGAAAGCCTTGCCCAAGCCTCTCCCCGACCCGGTGACAATAGCTACTTTACCGTCCAGTTTCCCCATTCTCTATTCTATCCTCCGCATAAATTTAAAAAATAGGTGCGTCTTTGGCACTCTTTTGCGGCAGCACGCCAGTGCCTATTTTACATTAGCTAGCAGAGATAAGCAAGGGCATCTTCTCGTCAGCATGCTTGGACCTGGTTAATTCAGGGTAGCGGCGACTTGTCGTGACTAGCCATTATGCGGTATACTATTCCCGTCACTTTGAATAACTAAGCTATGGGAGGTAAAACTGTATGGAGCAAGGGAATTATGATGTAGTTGTAGTGGGTTCAGGGGTCGGCGGCATGTGCTCTGCGGCATTACTGGCTCACTCCGGTTACAAGACCCTGGTGGTAGAAGCTCTGGGCCGTGTGGGTGGCCGGTGTTCCACCGACGAGCTGGAAGGGTTCAAGCTCCCCGTCGGTGCGATTGCCATCCACAAAGGGGCGGGTATGGCCGACATCTTCAAGGAGGTCGGGGTTGAACTTGAACTTATCGATGTCCCCCAACTGTACTACCGGATAAGAGGTAAGGACTATGAGATGCCCATCAAGGGGTCAATCAAAGCCATGTTTGAAATTATTAACAAGCTGGAGGAAGACAAGGGGAAAGTAATGGCGGGTCTGGTCAAGGGAGTGGCCTCGGAAAAGGTAATGGGCGCCTTCCGCATGGGTATTCAGAGTCCAGAAAAACAAGTAATGACCTTCAAGGACTGGCTCCTCCAGTATACTGATAACGAACTGGCCCATGATATATTTGATGCTATTACCGGCACGCTGCTGGGTGGTCATACCTATGAAATATCTGCCTCAGCCGTGTTTGCCTGGTTTATCAGGATGGGTGGCAGCCGGGAGGTAGGTATTTCTCCCCATGGCAACCGCGCCAACATGGATAAGCTGGCCGATGTCATCAAGAGAAATGGTGGTGATGTCTGGCTTGACTCCCCGGCCAGGCGGATTGTGGTAAACCGGGGAATGGCTCAAGGCGTAGTGGTAGAGAAGGATGGCAAAGAGGTTGAAATAACCGCCAAAGTGGTGGTGAGTAATGGTGGTCCAAAAAGGACAGTAGAGCTGGCGGGGGAGGACAACTTTGACGAGAATTATCTAAAGACGATGCGGCTAAAGTGTAGACCTCATCCGGTGACCATGTGTTTTGTCGCCAGTGATATCCCGCTGTGGCCGGAGGATGGCTCATCAGCTATTCTGATGCTTACCGGGACCCGCCGCCTTACCAGCTTTGTTCCCATGAGCACCATCGCTCCGGAGCTGGCGCCCCCGGGAAAACACGTAATGTTTTGCTTTGGTGCCCCCAAGAGCTCTGAGGTACACATGGACAAGGAAGAGGAAATACGGCAGATTACCCTGGATTTGGAGGAGCAGATTCCGAGGTTCAAGGAGCACGGAAAGATTATCCGGATGTGGCCGAAAGATATTGACGATGAGTTTCCTGAAGTGCGTACCCGGACGGGACTGGGTATGCCTCCGGAGACCCCGATTAAGAACCTGTACAATGTGGGTGACGCCATATTGACCATGGGTATCGCCGGCAGCACCGGTGCCGCTGAAAGCGGCAAGCGAGTGGCCGACATAATAAAGAAGAAGATTAAGCCAGGAAAGTAGACGCTGCTGATAGTACGATAACGCGGTATTGCGATTAGGTAAAAAGCGGGTTCTGCACACGGCAGAACCCGCTTATTTTATTGCGCCGGGGGAGGTTAGCGCAACTTCACAATCAAACTATCCTTTGTAGTCCGGGTCGGGTTCGATAGTCAGTTCGCAACAGTCGTCACCAATGGCCTTGGTCCTTGAGAGGTAGGCTTTGTACCTGGGATTACACATTTTGACCAGCTCTCTCTCATAGGCCGCAGTGGCGGAACAAAGCCGGTAGTCTCCTTCTCGCACGTCGTAGGGACAATGCTGTGGGAGTCCCTTATAAAGCTGAATCCTTACTATCTCATTGTCATAGTCGGCTTCGGCAATGACAATGGGGAAATTCTGAATGTCGTAGACGGTGCAGATAAATGAAGCAATGTCCTTAAGTTTGCAATTAGGGGCATCCTTGAGCGTTCCCCTTGCCTGGGCGGTCCGGAATTCTGCATCGGCGAAACTGGCGTAAGCATCGTCTACCGCCTTGTAGCCGGCATCACCGAAGAGCTCCGGCAGTATGGTTCTAAAGGCACCAATCTCTTTCAGGTGCCGGGTATTGGAACTGACGAATTTAGTGGAGAGAGGCAGTTTCCGATAAGGCACCTCTCGTGGTGGCGTCATCACATACTGGGCGGGGTCCTCTTTTTCTTTCCCTCCTGACTCTATCCACCGTACAAACTGTGATGCCCCAAGGGGCCGCATGGGTGGGGTCTGAGCCCCCTTGTAGAAGTCTCTCCTGGTTTTGGGGGCATCCTTGTTTACCTCTTCGCTGGTAAACTTTGGTCTTTCTGGATATTTGACCTTGTCTTCTGGTCCGGGCATTCTTTCCTCCTTGTATCTTAACAGTCTCAGGTAGAAGCTTCCTCCCCAGCTTCCCTACCTGGTCTATAGTCTATCATCTTTCCCAAGAAATCGTCAAGAAAAGGGCTGGCTGATGGACATCATGGTATTTCCCTCTGGCTCGCTGGCGTGAGACTCTTATTGGAAAAAAGGGAGGAGTGTAGCGGATTGCGGACACTAGCTGCTCAGGGTTCGGATGATACCGATTACCTTTCCCTGTATCTCTACGTTGTCCGCATCCTGGTATGATGGCTTCATCTCTTCGTTAGCTGGCTGAAGGCGGATACGCTCTCCCTCGCGGTAAACCTTTTTCAAGGTCACCTCTTGCTGGTTCTTCAGCCATACCGCCGCCATATCTCCGTCATCTACGGTGCTTGCCTGTTGCACCAACACGATGTCTCCATCGTCAATCAGGGCATCAATCATCGAGGTCCCCTTTACTTTGAGGGCATAGACGCCTTCCCTACCCTGCAACAGCTCATCGGTCAGAGGCACGGTCTCATCAGGGACAGTAGCCCAAGTGTCTGCGGTAGGTACCGGTATCGGTTCCCCGGCGGCGATTGTTCCCAGCAAGGGCACTTCCCGGGTAGCAACTGGTTGTCCCTTATCCGCCAGACGTATGCTCCGGAATACCTGTGGGTCACGCTGAATGTCGCCCTGTCTTTCCAGCATGTTCAGGTGGTGCTGGACCACGGAGGAGGTGCTGATGTTACACCCCCTGGCAATGTCTCTAACCGTAGGTGCGTAGCCTCTTTCCCGAAGAAAGGCGCGGATAAAGTTTAAGATGCGCAGCCGGGTCTTGGAGATGCTAGTCATTTTCCGTTCCTTGATGCAATTGTCTTAATACAAGTGTATCATAACCTGGACCGGTTGTCAATACCGTGTGCCCATCCATATAATTACTGACAGACCATCACCTCCTTCTGGTAGTGCCACGCAGTGTGGCTATTGCCCCCCCCCGAATTTCATATACAATAGCTGGTAAGTAACCGCTGTCCGAGAAGAACGACGGGAAAAGAGATGATTATGGATTGCCAAAACTAGGGAGGCGGTGGTAATCTAGACCAGCATGAAGCAGCTGAGCAGTGAGGAAAAAGGTAACCCAATCGAGAGGAGGTTAGCCAAATGACGTAGCGGAAACGCTAGAGAAGTCGCTACCGGAAACTAATAAAAGGAGGAAAGTGTCAAATGATAGAGCCATATCAGGTTGCCGTTATCCAGGCGGAAAAAATAGCGCCACGTTCCGGAGGTGACCAGAGAATCAAGGAAAACGTTGAGAAAAACCTGCAGCGTTACTGTGGCTTGATTGACTACTGCTGTGGCGGGCTCCATGCTGGTAAAGGGCGCCTTAATATTGCCGGCAGGACAAGGTTGGTAACCTTTGGCGAGTATGCCATCACCGGACTTCACCATCCCGCTGAGACCGGACAAAGAACGTTCACCAAAGAGGAACTAATCGAGAAGATAGCGATTAAGATTCCCGGGCCGGAAACGGATGTATTGGCGGAAAAAGCCAGGCAATGGGACGTATACATCGCTGCGTCGAATCTGGAATATGACCCGGAATGGCCTAACGTATTCTTTAACTCCGGTTTTATCATCAACCCCAAGGGCAAGGTAATCCTGAAATACCGGAAAACGGTGACCAATGTCCCGGTAGCCTTCCACTGCAGCGTACATGACCTAATGGACAAGTACAAAAATCCCATCAGCGGGAAATATGACCCTTTCCCCGTGGTTGACACAGACATAGGGAGACTGGCCATTTTTATCTGTATCGACCTGCGGGCTCCAGAAATACCGAGGGTATACTCGATGAAGGGGGCCGAGGTCGTGCTGCACCTCACCTCCGGCATGAGCCACAGTGATGGTAGAGACGTTCCTATGGGGTCCATAGAAGCGGCCCTACGGACGCGAGCCTGGGACAACGCAGTATACCTGGTGAACTCAAACTGGGGGCCAGAGCTGGGAACATATTCCCCGAGAGCCAGAATTTCCGGGTGGTCGAGTGTACATGATTACATGGGCAATGAGTTGATAAAGGCGGACCATCCCAATGAATACATTATTACCGCCAGGATAGACATCGAGGCTTGTCGGCGATACCGGGAACTGTACTTCAGGAACCCGATATCACTAATCAGGACCGAGTTATACGCGCCGTATTACACCCAGCCTGTCTATCCGGTAAACACCTTTTTACGTGACGGCCCGATAGAGGAACTGTTGGATGACCAGCAACTGGGATACTTCAACAAGGCCTGTGAAAACGTAAAGAATATGCAGGATTTCTACAGCGAAAACGATGTCTGATAACTCCCGTTTTGTAACCCTTTGAGTTCCCGCGGCGGATTTACCGGGTGAGGGGCTGAGGAAAAAAGGACCGCCAATACGTGGTGGCAGGGGCCGCTGTTTTGCTGGTTCTGGTCAAGCGTCAGGGACAGCAAAGGCGGTATTCTTTGCCAGGTTGCCGATTGAGATTGTAGGATGCGGAGAGCTGCCATTGAGGTAATAAGTCATTGCCACCCGCCAGTTGAATACAGGTGTCTTGACGGCCAAAGCCAGACGGTATAATATTTACATTGTGGCCCGAACTACTCGCCGCTGAATTGCCTGGCTCTGTTTCAACACCCTTTTCGTAGTTAACCCTGTGGGTAGAATCATGCTGGATTGACGGGGAAGATAAGCTGGGGAAGCGAGGCGGGCGTACGTACGTACGGGAAGTAACCGCTAAGGAGACAAAAGATGGCATTCAAGGATGTTCGTCAATTTATCGAAGCCCTGGACAGGAGCGGAGACCTGGTGCGGGTAAAGCGAGAGGTGGACTGGGACCTGGAAGCCGGGGCCATTAGCCGGAGAGCCTATGAGATGCAGGGGCCGGCTATCCTCTTCGAGAAAATTAAGGACTACCCCCAAGGCTACCGCATCTTTAACGGCGGTATTGGTAGCTATCGGCGGCTGGCGGTTGCCATGGGACTCGCCCCGGAGACCCCCATTAAATCCATCATTGCTGAATACGGGCGCCGGGAGCAGAATCCGATAAAGCCAGTGACAGTCGGGGGCGGTCCCTGCAAAGAGAATATCATCACCGGGGATGATATAGACCTCTATCGCTTCCCCGCGCCTATGATTCACGATGGCGATGGCGGAAGATACATCGGCAGTTGGCACATGGTGGTATCCCGAGACCTGGAATCGGGCTGGACTAACTGGGGTATGTACCGCCATATGATTCACAATCGCCGGTTCCTCCTGGGCTTCCCCCTCCCTCACAGCCACCTGGCGATGGTCTTGAGGAAGAAATACCTGCCCGCAGGGAAGCCCATGCCAGTAGCCCTGGCCATTGGGGCTGAACCTCTTACCCTGCTGGCTGCCTCGGCCAGCGCTAGGATAGAGGAAGACGAGGCGGACTACGCTGGTGCCATTCGCCAGGAAGCAGTGGAGCTGGTGAAGTGTGAGACTAGCGAGCTATTGGTGCCGGCCCATGCTGAGATAATCATTGAGGGAGAAATCGAACCGGACAAGAGCGCTCTCGAGGGACCTTTTGGCGAGTACAGCGGTTATCGCAGTGGCGGGGTAAATCTTAGGCCGCTGGTTCGGGTGACCGCCATTACCCACCGTAACTCTCCTATCCTGACCATGTGCAGCGTGGGTATACCAGTCGACGAGAACCACTCAGCCTGGGTTGTGGGCCAATCTCTGGGAATAAAGAGGCGTCTCAAGAGGCATGGTATTCCGGTGGTCGATGTCTACATGGCCCCGGAGATGGCTGGATTCACGGCAACGGTGAGCGTGGAATCCGGTGGACGGGCAGTTGCTCAGCAGATTGGTGAGGTATTGACGGCACGCCGGGCCGGTCTATCGAAGATTTTTGTTGTCGACCGCGATGTAGATATTTACAATCTGGGAGAGGTGGCACATGCCTTCGCTACCAAGTGCCATCCCAGACGGGGAATAATTGTCATCGACACTGATGGGAAAGCAAATCCGGCAAGCCCTTTCTACTCAGTTGAGGAAAGAAAAGGCCTCAAGGGGGCAACTGTAGTGTTTGACTGCACCTGGCCCCTGGAATGGTCAAAAGAGAAAGAGGTGCCATTCAAATCATCCTTCGCCGAGATTTACCCCGAGGAATTGCAGGGCAAAGTGGTGAAGAATTGGAGGTCCTATGGCTTCAAATAATCTTTGCTCCAGCTTTTCACTATGGGAGGAGAAATGAAAAAACAATACCAGGCCTTTATTGAAGACTTGAACCAGTTAACTGAGGGAGGGGAGGTTGAGCTCAACATTAAGGACCTGACCCCAGGACAACGCAAGTACGATGCGCGGCTGGTGAAGGCAATACTGTTCTCCTCGCCGGAGCGGTTACCAGAAGGGGATGTACTTTGGCTCAGGAGCGCGAGCGGGTTCCTGTATCCCGAACCCTGGGCGATGAAGATTACTCAGGAGCTGGGAGAGTACCTGCCGGTGCCCCCATATTCAGACGTGCGGGATAACGCGGGCATCTAGCTGAGGGAGGATGGTAATGATTCCAGCTAGATTCATCCCGGAGCGTGATGTATCGGACTACGTGGATGGGGTATGGATTAAGACCGGGGACCAGGGCCGATGGGATGAGCAGGGTAACCTGATGATTGTCGGGCGCATCAAGGATATTATTATTCGCGCCGGACAGAATATTTTCCCGGGCGAGATTGAGAATATGCTGTTTACCCACCCCAAGGTGGCCAATATGGCCGTTGTGGGTATGCCTGACCCGCTGATGGTAGAGAGAGCCTGTGCCTGTATCGTTCCCAAGGAGGGTGAGGGCTTCACGTTCGAGGAAACGAAGTCGTTCCTGAAGGAAAAGGGGATAGCATCTTTTAAGCTACCTGAGAGGATGGAGCTGGTGGCAAAGCTTCCCCTAGTCACTCGCGGCAGCGGTATGCCCAAGGTAGATAAGAAAGCGCTGACCGCTGATATTGCCGCCAAACTGAAGAAGGAAGGAAAGCTCTCCGGTAACTGAGTCCACATTCATACATTGCCAATTCGATAAAGGAGGTTCAGATGGAGCAACTTTACGGATACGTGGGGAAAACTCTGTGTGTCAATCTAACCGAGAAACAGTGTATCGCCGAGGACGAGGCCCCGACTACCCTGAGGAAGTATCTTGGAGGCATGGGCCTGGGAGCAAAGATTCTTTATGATGAAGTCCCACCCGGGGTGAAGTGGTCTGACCCGGAAAACCGTATCATTCTTGCCTCCGGCCCACTGGGTGGCACCAGGGTGATTGGCTCCGGCAACTTCAGCGTGGTTACCAAGGGGCCCCTGACCGATGGCCCAACGGCTACCCAGGCCAACGGGTACTTTGGTGCCTATCTAAAGATGGCCGGATTTGATGCTATCGTCATCCAGGGGAAGGCTGATGAGCTCTGCTATCTCTATATCCATGACGGTAAGGCGGAACTGAGGGATGCCCGGCACCTGGCCGGCAAGGATACCTGGGAAATCGAGGATATCATCAAGGAGGAGTTGGGGTTTGCCCCCCAGGCGATGAGCGTCTTCGGCATCGGTCCTGCCGGGGAGAACCTGGTGCGTTTCGCCGCGCTGGTTGGTGACCGGGGGCATGTGGCGGGTCACAATGGCCCCGGGGCAGTCATGGGCTCAAAGAACCTGAAGGCTGTTGCGGTGGCCCGGGGAAAGGGCAGGGTCAAGGTTCATAACGCCGCCAAGCTTTCCTCACTGAGCAAGCAGATGTTGGAGGACGTGGTAAAGGTGGCCCGGAACTATCGCTATGGAACACTGTGGATTATGGGGGCATTGGTGGAGGGCACTGCTCCCACTACCATGGGTGTCCCAATCAAAAACTATACTACAGCCGTATCCCCGATGAGTAAAGAGCAACTTGAGACCTTCAGTCCTGATTTTCTCAGAGAACACATCACTACCGTCCGGCGTCATCCTTGCTGGGCCTGTCAGATGCATCACTGTGACATAATAATTATCCCGGAAGGCCCCTATGCCGGTGCCGAGGGCGAAGAGCCGGAGTACGAAGGCTATGCTGCTGTCGGACCCCAGGTAGGCATCTGGAACGGCATCACCGCCACTGCACTCGCCAACGAAGTCGACCGCCTGGGCATGGAGTGCAACGAGCTCGGCTGGGTCTTAGGCATGGTGATGGAGTGCTACGAGAAGGGGGTGCTTACCAAGGAGGATACCGATGGTCTGGAGATGACCTGGGGGAATGTCGAGGCGGTGCGGGCGATGATAAACAAGATTGCCCGCCGTGAAGGCATCGGCAATATACTGGCGGAAGGAGCAATGAGAGCCGCGCAGAGTATCGGCGGCCAAGCTACCGAATTTGCCATTCATACTATGAATGGCACCACACCAGTAGGTCATGACCACCGCCGCAACTGGGCAATCATGCTGGATAACTGCGTATCGAATACCGGTAGCGCTCAATTGCACCTCATGCCGCGAGCGGATTCTCTGGGGCTAGCTAACCTCAGCGAGCCATACTCCCATAAAGAAGTTGCTTTTCTAGCTGCCAAACTCGTTGGGATTAACCCTGTGATTGACTCGCTGGGGGTATGCCATCAGTCTAATCGAGAGATACCGGAGCTAATAGTTGGCATGCTAAACACCGCCACCGGTTGGGATTTCACCTGGGAGGAGGTGGTGCAGGTGGGGGTGCGGGTAGTTAATCTCCTTCGCGCCTTTTATGTCCGCCATGGCTATACGCCTGAGGTAGAAGTACCCTCCCCACGCTACGGCTCGGCGTTTCCTGACGGTCCTTACCAGGGTAAGGGTATGATTGCCCCGGTGCTGGATGAGATGCTGGATATCTACTACCGTGAGATAGGCTGGGACCGGGCTAGCGGCAGACCCCTGCCGGAGACCCTCCGGGCTTTAGGTCTGGATTTTGTCATCCCTGACCTGTGGCCGCAGTAAATAATGGCAGGGTCTCCTCGATTGGAGGTTGACAGATAACAAAGGAGAAGAGAATGAAGTTAGAGGGCAAGGTAGCCATCGTAACCGGGGGCGGTTACGGGATTGGCAAGGCATATTCCCTGGCTCTGGCTGATGAGGGAGCCAGGGTGGTTGCCGCCGACATTAATTTCGCTGCGGCGCAACAGGTTTCTAAAGAAATTGAGAAGCAGGGGAAGGAAGCCTTGGCCCTCAACACTGATGTGTCGGACGAGAAGAGTACCCTGGGAATGGCACAAAAGACTTTCGACCGGTTTGGTAGGATTGATATTTTGGTCAACAACGCGGCACTTTTCGTCGCTCTTACCAGAAAACCGTGGGAAGAAATAGGTGCGGAAGAATGGGATAGGGTTATGGCGGTAAACGTGAAAGGTCTGTTTCTTTGCAGTAAAGCGGTGGTACCTTACATGAAAGCTCAGGGAAAGGGGCGGATTATCAATATCTCTTCCGGTGTGGCTTATCGGGGTTATGTTGGCATGCTCCATTATGCCACGTCCAAAGCCGGAGTTCTTGGCTTTACCCGGGGACTGGCTCGTGAACTGGCCGGCCAGAATATCAATGTTAACTCAATAGCCATCGGCGGAACGATGAGTGAGGGGGTTATTGCCACGGGTCATATAACTCCAGAGATGAAGGAGAGGATGTATCAGAATCGCTGTCTCAAGAAGGATATGTATCCCAAAGACATAGTAGGTGCCGTCATCTTTCTCGCCTCGGATGATAGCGAGTTCATCTGTGGCCAGACTATTGTGGTGGATGGTGGTTCAAATTTCATTTAAATGAATCTCGCAGAATCTGGTGAACTGTAATTTACGATAGAATCCCCATCGTGCAATACCGGGCCGAGCATGCCCGGCCTTTCATCAGGACGGAGATATACGCTTCGAACCTGGAGTAAAACCCGCGGGCGTATCCACCGAATCTGTACTCGGGTTATGGGGTGCCATATGATTCGGATGGAGCGTTCCGACTTCACAAAGAGCATTCCAGATGGCGGAGCCCGTGGACGGCGAAGAGGCAATTACTATGTGAAAGGGGCCGTGTTTACACCCTATCGTATATGCATACTGACGGGTGAGGACGGGTGCTATGGTGAAGATCGAGGACACAGTCAGATATACGAATTACCGATGGGTTATGCTGGGTATGGCCTGGATAATCCAGCTTCTCGGGAGGTGGTCTTGGTACTTGGTGCCGTCGCTGGCCTTTAGCCTGTTCCCGGAATTGGGATTGAGCCACATGCAGTTTACCCTTATCCTGACGGGACCTCTGATGGTGGCTATCTTCCTTGGCTTTGTGGGAGGAGGATTTGCTGACCGCTACGGAATCAGACTGGCGGTGTCCATCGGGTCGCTTCTTTTCGGAGTCGTTGGCCTGGCTAGAGCCTTCGTGTCAACCTTCGAGGCGATGTTTATCTTGATGTGTCTTTTAGGTGTTGCCGATAGCTTTGCCCGGCCGAATTTGCCCAAGTTAGTTGGCGTCTGGTTTCCTCCCCGGCAAGTCGGGCTGGCGACCGGACTTTATGTGTCGGCCCAGGCAATCGGATTCAGCATGGGTCTACTGACCGGCCCTCTCTTTGGCGACTGGCGACAGGCTTTTATGTACGTCGGTGTCGGCGCATTGGTAGCGGCCGTTTTGTGGTGCCTGTTCGGCCGGAGTACGCCCAAAGGGGTAGAAATACCAAGGCCACCGATAATGTCTGGTGTCATAAGAGGGTTGAGAAGCAAGAACATCCGGCTAACCTGCCTCACCACGTTTCTCCTTATGGGAACCTTTGTTTCCTTTTCCGGTAACCTCCCCAATGCCTTGGAAAGTATGCATCAGGTTAGTGCGGAGATGGCCGGAGCTATTGCGTCCTTGATGCCCCTGGGGGGAGTCGTCGGGAGCCTGGTGCTCCCCCCAATTTCTGACCGAGTAGGACTGAGGAAACCGTTCATTTATCTCGGTGCCATCATGGCCGCCGCGTGCTTCTACACAGCCTGGCATATCGCACCCGCAACCAGCATGTCTGCCCTCATTTTTATCGGTGGCATGTTCCAGGGCAGCCTAACTTCACTGCTAATGGTGCTCCCTCTGGAGTTTCCTGAGATTGGCCGTGAACACATCGGTGGCGCTGCCGGACTTGTCGGGTCATTGACAACCCTGGGCGGGGTTTTGCTGCCGCTCCTGGTGATATCTCCTATTGTGGCGGCGGGGACTCTCGGGGCCTACAATATCGGCTTTATGGTAGCCATGACCCTCATGGCTGGCATTATCCTGCCCACGGTATTTCTGGCGGAGACGGGAGTGAAGACTAGGCATTACGGTGGCAGAGCGGATGAGCACCAGAATGTTACTTAACCATCGCAGATGGTGGCTTTTGTGGAATCTCCTGAAACCTTGTGGTACAATCTATTACAGAAGCCTGCAGATGTCACTTTGCATATCTGGGATTGGTTCAAAGTGGAGGCTGCGGAGAATTATTATGGTGAGGACGTGATGAAAAGAAGTTTCCGGGATACAGACCGAGATTTCGAACTGTGGGTGATACTGCGCCACACGAGTGACGCAATACTTAGAGTCAGGGACAGAGAACTGAGTAAGTTCGGCCTTTCCGGCAGGCAGGGGGCGGTTCTGTTCATTATCCAGGCTATTGGTGAAAGGGCAACGCCTGCCGAGATAGCGCGGTGGCAACTCCGGGAGGCCCACTCGATTTCCGGTATCCTTAGCCGGATGGAGAAGGATGGGCTGATAAGGAAGAGCAAAGACCTGGAGAAAAAGAACCTGGTCAGAGTAACTCTGACCGATAAGGGGCGACAGGCCTATAAGCATGTACTCAGTAGAGAATACCTCCGTAGGATAATGCCTTCCCTGTCTGAAGAAGAGCGCCGGCAAATGATGTCATCCCTCAGAAGGTTGCGGGACGAGGCGCTTAAAGAGCTTGGAGTGGACAGGCCACCTTTCCCGTATGCTGAATGAGTATCTGCGAAAGAAACGGCCCATGTTGCCAAGAACAATGAGCTACCCTAGTTCTGCATCTATCGTCCTCAGGAATCTCCGGGGGTACTAAACAGGTTTTTCAAACATCGTTTTCGCTATAGAAATGCTGACACTTCTTTAAGTTTTCCTTGGCCTGGTTAAAATACCCCTGTTGCCGTTCACTTAATATTTCATCTACTGGACCGTCACGCAAGAAGGTGTTCGCCGGATAGATAGGCTTGCCGTAATATGGTGCGTATAACTCAGTCCTAATCAGTGTCAGTTGGTTCCTGAAGTACTGCTCCCTGAATCGCCGGGCAGCCTCAATGTCTATCCTTGCCCGAACAACCTGCTCGTTAGTATCCTCTGCCTCGGCTATCTTGACCCCAGTGTAATCATAGACTCTCGAGAACCCGGAAACTCTGGCCCTCGGGCCGTATGCTCCCAGTTCTGGCCCCACATTTGAGTGTACGAAGTATACAGCGTTGTCATAAGCTCGTGTCTGTACGGCTGCCTCGGTGACCCCAATTGGACGGTTACCGCCACCGGCGGTACTCATGCCAGAGGTGAGGTGCAGCACGACCTCCGCCCCCTTTATCGAGTATACCCTTGGTATCTCCGGGGCCAGAAGGTCGCCACATATCATGATGGCCAGTCTCCCGATGGACGTGTCAACCACGGGAAAAGGGTCGTATTCTTTAGTGATGGGATTTTTGTACGCATCCATCAAATCATGGGCACTGCAGTGCATGGCTATCGGGACATTGGTCACCGTCTTCCGGTATTTCAGGATTATCTTACCTTGAGAGCTGATGATAAAACCGGTGTTGAAATACAGCTCCGGCCACTCCGGGTCATTTTCCAGGGCCTGGGCGGCAATGTAGGCTCCGTGTTGCTTGGCTTTGGCCGCCAGCATGTCCGTTTCTTCCCCCGGAATGCTAATCGCCAGATACTTTTTCACCTCTTCTTTGGTCAAGTCCTTCTGGTCAGGTTGGGCTGGATGTACGCGGCCGGTTATGGCATACTCGCCAAAGGTGACTAGCTTCACCTGACCGGAGAGACTGAACCCCGGTTTACCCACCAGGAACCCACCGCAACAGAAGTCAATTAAGCCGCAGTAACGTTTGAGGTTCTTAGCCGTGTTCTCCTTGATTTTGTCGTCGCCATCGGAGCGGGGCACCATCTTTTCGGCCTGGCAAATTGCCACGGTATAGGGCTCTACCATTTGACACTTTCCTCCTTGTTTTAGTTTCTGATAGTAACTGCTCTTACCTTACTGCTACGTCATTTGGCTAACCTCCCTCGACTTTTTGTTACTTCGTCGGTAACTGACCGCTAACGCATCTGAGTTTGACTCACTATAGCAAAAAAGATGTGCGTAGGCAAGCATGAAGTAACCCCCCTCGGTCAATGCTACTTCGCTCTTTGGTTACTTTTCAGGTCGCCTGCAAAGAGGTGCGCCACACTAATCCCCCTATAGATGAGACGATATCGAGGATTTCACTCTACTTGGTGAGTATGATAGAATATCCGAGAGAATTCGTCTGCGAGTGTGGCATGTGGCGATAAGTGTGTTGCTTGACCCGCCCGCTTCTTAACTAGAAAAGACTGGAGTGGAGAGGTCTTTTAGGACTGAGGTTCCTCTCTACTAGGAGTGGGTGGTGGTGTATTAACCGTATCGATAAAGGAGGATTGATGGCATACTATAAGGACCTGCGTGAGCATCTAAAGGCACTGGAGGAGCGAGGTAAACTGGTCAGGATTGAGAGTCCCATAAACAAGGATACTCAGCTTCACCCGCTGGTCAGGCTCCAGTTCAGGGGCCTTCCCGAGGAGCAAAGGAAGGCGTTCCTGTTTACCAACATCTTTGACACCAGGGGTAAAAAATATAGTATCCCGGTGGCCGTGTGCGCACTGGCGGGGTCGTCAGAGATTTATGCCATTGGTATGATGTGCCGGCCAGAGGAGATTGCTGAGAAGCTGGCTCAGGCGGAACTGAACGCTATTGAGCCTAGGCTGGTTGATGATGGCCCGGTGCAGGAGGAGGTGTACCAGGGAGACAGGCTGCTGGAGAAGGGTGGCCTGGACGAATTCCCCATCCCCATTTCCACCCCGGGCTTTGACTGTGCACCGTATTCTACTGCTTCCTGCTGGGTGACCAAAGACCCTGATACCGGGGTACGTAATGTAGGTGTCTACCGCAACCAGTTGAAGTCACCAACCCGAACCGGGGTGCATTTTGGTGATGTTAGCCGGCACGGCCTGGCCCACTGGTATAAGTGCAAAGAAAAGGGAATTCCCCTCGAGGTTGCGGTGGTCATTGGCGGTCCGCCGAGCGTATCCTATGTCGCTGTCTCCAAATTACCGGACGGCGTTGACGAATTCTCGGTGGCCGGAGGCATCGCCCGTGAGGCTCTGGAGTTGGTGAAGTGCAAGACAGTAGACCTGGAGGTGCCGGCTCATGCTGAGATTGTGATTGAAGGAGAGCTGGGGACCGAGGCGCTAGAGGTTGAAGCCCCCTTCGGGGAAGCGGTGGGGTATATCGGGATGACCGAGATGATGCCGTACTTTACGGTGAAATGTATTACCCACCGCAAGGACCCGATATGGTTGGCTTTCCTCAGCCAGTTTCCACCCAGTGAGAGTAGTAAGATTAGGCAGCACGCCAATGAGGGGGCTGTCTACAAGTACCTCAGGCACGACCTTAACCTCTCACACGTACTGGCGGTAGCTTTCCATGAGTCGGCTGGCAGTGAGGCCTTTGCCGTTCTCCAGATGCAGAAGGCTGACCAGAATGAAGTGTGGCGTGCTCTGGAGGCGGTTGCGGGGCGCTTCCCGGCAGCCAAGACCATTATGGCGGTGGACGAGGATATTAACGCCTGGGATGCCGAGGTCTTGAACTGGGCCATAGCTTCCAGAGTGCAACCTCACCGGGACTGCCGCATTGTCAATTATCGCTCCACAAACTTATTGGACCTTTCCCTTGAACCTTTCGATGACCTATTAAAAAGGCGGCACGGTGAACACGACGCCAATCTGGAAAGACCCGAAGCTTCTCACCTCCTGATTAACGCCACCCTGAAGTGGTCTTATCCCCCGGTTTCCTTGCCCAAGAAGGAGTTTATGGATGAGGCGCTGCGGCTCTGGCAGAAGGAGGGCCTACCGCAATTGAAACTGAAAGAGCCGTGGTGGGGCTACAACCTGGGCTACTGGAAAGATGAACATCAAGAATGGGCGGACCTCGCCCTGAAAGGGGAGTACTATAAAACAGGTGAGATTAGAGCCCAAAATAGAGTTAAGATATAGCGGCGAAGCAGGAGAGAAAACGGAAAAGGGGGGTACTGGCTAATGGCGATATGGGACGATGTCATCAGTGAGCGGGACAGGCTGGTCTATAAGGCCTCGGGCTACGGCGAGGGGCAGATTGGCTTTGGTAAGAAGCCGGCACTGGTAATAATCGATGTTACCTACAACTTTGTTGGCGATAAACCTGAGCCGATTCTGGAATCAATCAAGCGCTTCCCCTATAGCTGTGGAGAGGAAGGCTGGGAAGCAGTTCACCAGATTGCTTCTTTGCTGCCCTTGGTCAGGGAGAAACATGTTCCGGTGGTCTATACCGCCTCCTCCGCACATAAGGGGGCCAGGCCCGAGGGCTGGGTTGACCTGAAGTGTCCCCGGATTAAAGAAGTAGCTCACATGCCCGAGGCGAATGAAATCGTGAAGGAAATTGCCCCTGGAGAGAAGGATGTAGTGGTCTACAAGCCCCGCGCCAGCATGTTCTACGGCACACCCATGCTGAGCATACTCAATGCTCTTCAGGTAGATACCCTGCTCGTCTGCGGCACCACCACCAGTGGCTGTGTGCGGGCCAGCGTGGTCGAGGCCATGGCCAATAATTATCGGGTAGCGGTTATCGAGGAGTGTACCTTTGACCGGGGGCAGGTAAGCCACAAAATAAACCTGTTTGACATGAATGCCAAGTACGCTGATGTTGTCTCTATTGCCGAGGCGAGGGATTACCTTAATAAGCTGTAGGTTGTAAATATGGCGCGGAGAGCTGGTCTGATGGTTAGGAGACAGCAATCCGCAGTAGACAATGCTGTGATGGGCCACCCGCCGTGGCGGCGGTAACCAATCAAAGGTTGAGGAAGGAGACCAAACAGTGAATAGCAGGGATATAAGTAGCTTGAGAAGCACCTTGGAGTTTATCAGGCAGCGTGGTGAACTGCTAACTGTTGAGGAAGCGGTAGACCCGATATATGAAATCGCTGGCATCCAGAAGTCCCTGGAGAACGGGCCGGCTTTGCTCTTCGAGAATATCAAGGGCTACGGTAACGTCAGGGATGCCGGGAACATCTTCTCCCGTGAACAGCGGGTAGCTGACATCTTTGGTGTGTCTGATTTTAAGGAGATAAAGTTTCAGTTTGCCGAAGCAATCAGGCAGCCACTGCCACCGAAGGTGGTTGAGGAGGCTCCCTGCCAGGAAGTGGTCATTAAAGACAACATTGATGTCATGGCCACCCTCCCCTTGATTAAGCATTCGGAGATGGATGCGGGACATATTCTTAGTGGTGGGGTTGTCCTGGTTACCGAACCCTATTGTGCTGAGGGGAACGACCTCGCTTTCAAGCGAATGCACTTCCGGGGTAAAGACTGGGCTTCCATGCATATTATCCGGGGTACTCACCTTTCCTCTGTTACCCATAAAGCTGGCCGGACTGAAGCTATCCCCATCACCATAAATATCGGTACGCCGCCGGCGGTGATAATGGTAGCGGGAACCACAACGGTTCACGCTGTACTCCCCGACGGAGTGGACGAAGTGGGTATCGCCGGGGCGTTACAGGGCTTCCCGGTGGAACTCTGCAAGGCCAAAACGGTTGATGCCCATGCCATCGCCAGTTCCGAGTGGGTGATTGAAGGCTATGTGTCAAATGAGCAGGTTTGGGAAACAGAGGAAGCGGAGAGATTACAAAAAAGAAGAGTAGCGCCCCTCTTTCCGGAATGGAGCGGCTATTTAGGCAGGGCAACGAGTACCTTCAAATTCCAGGTCACGGCAATTACCCATAGAAAGGATAGACCCATCTTCTATACTCCGCTGGCCAACTCTTATGAGGCCGAGAATATGGGCAGTCCGTTGCGGGAAGCCTGCTTGTACGAACTGGCGCGGCGGATGGTTCCCGGTCTGGTCGTCGATGTAAGTATTCCACATGCTTTCAAGGGCAACCTGGGAGCAATCTTCCAGGTCAGGAAGCAGAGTGCGGCTGATGACGCCTTCCCGAGAAATATCGTAGCCGCGGCTATCCCCGCCGCCACTTTGCGTTTAGCCATAATTGTGGATGAGGATGTGGACATCTACGATGTCGAGGACGTATTGTGGGCCATAGCTACTCGGGCTAATCTCAAAACGGGTATATTTACCGGCGCTCCCGGTTCGATTGGGATATCAATGCTGCCGTTCGCTGACGTAGCGCGCGCTCAGGAGACCTGGTCTGAGGGAGGACTGGTAATTGATGCCACGGTGCCCTTCCGGGCCAAAGAGAGGTTCCCCAGGACACGTTATCCGGTTGACCGGGTGGACCTGGCGAAGTGGCTCTCCCCGGAACAGATAGCCGCGGTTCGGGCGCAGCAGAGCCAGCACGCCAGGTTTTTAGCCCGGATAGGTGGGTAGCAGCAGCATAAGATGTGAAAAATAGATGTAGCTTGAGTACCCAGATAATGAGGAGGTAAGGTCATGATAATCGGTGACATAGTAGTCTGGAACGCTCGTTTATACCCCGACAAGGTGGGCATCGTCGATGAGCATAGTAGATTGACCTGGAAGGAGGTGAACCGCCGGGTCAATTGCCTGGCTAATGCCATGCTCGGTCTTGGGCTCAGGAAAGGTGACCGGGTGGCGCTGGTTTGTGGAAACTCCCATCAGTTTGCCGAGTTCCTCTTTGCCGTGGCCAAGGCCGGTTTGATAGGTGTTTGCCTTAACTATCGGCTGATGCCCGGCAAGCTAGCCTATATGATAGGTGATTGTGGGCCCAGCCTTATCTTTGTTCAGGATAAGTTCGCGCCAACTATCCAACAGCTTGGGTCCGGGATAGACTGTGTGGATAAGCTCATTGTTATCGGCGAAGGCGGGGACTATGAATCGCTGTTGGATGCTTATCCTGCTGATGAGCCCCAGGTCGAGGTCAGCGAACAAGACATATGCTTGATTACATATACCACTGGAACTACGGGCACCCCTAAGGGGATAGAGTTAACCCATAAGAACCTGGTTGCTAACTGCGTAGTTCGGCTGTTGGTCGCGCGGATAGCTGAAGACGATGTTTATCTTACCCCTTTTCCTCTGTTTGCCATCGGGGGTCTGGGACACCTCCTCGTCGCCTGCTTTGCCGGGGTTAAAATAGTCGTTCCCGTCTTTAGCGGCCAGAGCTTTGTTGAGTTGGTTGAACGAGAGAAGGTAACAATTTCGTACCTCAACTCGGTGGCCTACCGGATTGTGCGTGATTATCTGGAAGCCAGCGAACGGAAATATGACCTGAGTAGTCTATGCAAGTTAGCCATCGCCGGTGGTCAACCTCACTCACCGGAACAGATGAAGGAGATTCTCGATTATTTACACATTCCGTATTCCAACGCAAACAAAACTTACTCTATGTCAGAGGTGGCTACCGTTGGGACATGGCTCCTGTCAGCGGAAATGGCTGCTGGGCTGAGGGAAGGCGCTACGGAAAAAGAGTGGCACAGGCTAAACTCGGTAGGTAAAGCGATAGGGAACGCCCAGGTGAAGATAGTGGATGAGAGTGACCAGGATGTTCCCCTCGGGCAAACGGGCGAGATATTGCTCAAGGGGGACGGCGTAATGAGAGGTTACTGGAATAAGCCAGAACTTACTCAAGAGACTTTACGCGGCGGATGGTATCATACCAGCGACCTGGGTTTCCTTGATGAAGACGGTTACCTCTACTTTGTGGGCCGGAAAGATTTCCTGATAAAGAGTGGGGGATTCTTTGTTGCCCCGGAAGACGTAGAAAATGTAATCCTGCAACATCCGGCAGTGGCGGAAGCGGCGGCAATCGGCATTCCAGATAAGAAGTGGGGCCAGCTGGTCAAGGCGGTTGTTCGTCTGCAGCCGGGAATGACAGCTACCGAAGAAGACATACGAGAGCACTGCCGGAAGCATCTGTCGGGTTTCCAGGTTCCCAAATCGGTAGACTTTATGGGGGAGCTACCGAGGGAGCCAATACAGGGCAAAATAGACCGACAAGAGCTGATTAAGAGCTATAGTAAGGATAGTACTGCCTAAGTAATCCTTTTCTGCACTACCCGCCATGTATTCGTGATAAGAAAACTCTCCTCCATATCCTCAATCATCCTGACAAACTTGCTCATGGGTGCGGCAAAGGTGAGTGTGTTCTTGGGAACAAAAGGACGTACCGAGATATCGAACATTCCGACGACTCCCCTGGGATGGCCAGCATCTCTTTCAAGATAAGGATACCGGATAATTGCACCACAACCGGAGCTAAACGGTGCAATTACCCCATTTGGGTCAACTTCGTCAAAACTGGCCAGGGTAAAAAGACCGGAGAGAACGTCCGGCTGGGCAAAGAAGACAACGACCTCCGGACTATCCGCCTCTTCAAGCATGTCCCATCTCTTGAATACGATGAAACGGCCGGGTGCTTTAAGCTCGGGTAAGTGTTTCATCGACTCCTTGACCAGCTCTGGCGACTTCTTATAGCGTTCACCCTCAACTTCGCCAGGAATTCCGTAGGAGAGGAAATATTCAAAGTTCGGCCCGAGTTTTTCGGTAAAGCCAGCGTATCTTTTTCCACCAGAGCAGCCGATTGAGTCCACATTGAAGCAGAGAGAATTTCCCTCCCTCACCGCTGCCAATGCCCCGATTAGGCATCTGGGTACCGAGCCAGGTTTAACCAGCTCGGCGTGTCCTTCTTCATTGGTATAATAGAAGGTAATCGGGAATTCCGCATCGTTAAAATACTTTTTCCAGAGCGTGCTGAATTTCTCTTTGATTTTTTTGTCCATAGCTTGGATTCTCCTATCTGCGATTATTTTGTATTAGCAATATACCCAATCTTGAGGACGAAAGCAAAGGTGTCGTCACCGACCCGCCTTCTCCGGACGATTGTTTCTCCTCGAATAGAAGATGGGGACCAGTAACAAGGCCGCCATTGAAGAGACGACCATAGCTACCCACATTACAGACGCTGCCTGCATGTGGATTCTCAAGGGAGAGAAAAAGAGAACAGAAAGACCGATAGCCAGGCCAAAGGCGTTAGCCAGAACCGGCCTGGAAAGACTTGACAGAGCTGAATCTACCGAGTCTATACTGCCCAGGCCCTGCTTTCGGAAGTAATAGATGCCGGAGATAAGATGGATAGAGTAATCCACGCCCACACCAACGGCGATGGCAGACAGGTTAGCCGTCAGAATATTGAGATTGAATTTAGTTAGGGACAGCATACACAGGATAGCAGCGATAGTAATAACTATCGGCAACATAGCAACAAGAGCCGCTCCAAGTTTTCTTATGGTTACCAACAGCATGATAAAAACTAAGGCGAGCGCTAGACCCAGGCTCCGAATCTGACTTTGTACCACCAGCTTGTTCATCTCGTCAAAAAGCACGGGCATACCGCTAATCCCCCGAATAACAGGGTGCTCGGCGACAAAGTTCTCCAGCCTATCCATATCTAAGGAAACAAGGTCTTCAGTTTTAATCATCATCCTGAGGCCGTCATCCGAAACCCAGGTTTCCAGGTCTTCGTCATCTATCTGCCTTAAGAGTCTCTGGATGAGTCGAGGGCTTTCGGGATAGTCATCCCGGCCAGTTATCATCTCGTTGATACGACTTATCATATCAAAGAGCGAGACAGCGCTCTGTACTCCAGGCAATCTCTCCAGTTCTCTCTCGGTATCCAGAATTTCTTCCGCAAATTTGTAATCCCTCAATGTCTTTGTGCCTCTATCGGAAACTATCTCCGCGGTAAGAGGCAATGCCCCACCGAAATACTTCTCAACCTTATCAAAGGTCTGCCTGATTTCTGAATCCTCCCTGAAGAACATTAGTTGATTGGACACAACCTCCAGGCTGGGTATGTAGAAGGCAGAAACGACGATAATAGCCAGAAAAACGACAGCAGTCAGAGCCCTGTGTCTCGATGCTGCCAGGATGAATTTAGCTAGATGGCTTTCACGGGCTTGCGGTGGTTCCGACGGCAGCTTTACTCTACACAGCACAGCCGGCAGAAAGAAAAGAGAGAGCACGCCCGCATAGCCAATGCCCAGAGAAACAAATATTCCCATCTGCCTCATGGGCAGCACTTCTGTCCAGGTCAGGGAAGCGAATCCGGCCATAGTAGTAATGGTTGTCAGAAATATCGGCATGCCAACCATACGCAGGGTCTCTACGGTAAGTTGCCGGCGGTCAGAATATCTACTCATGTTGTCCATAAAATGACTTGTATAGTGAAGACCGTCAGCGGCACCCATCACTATGACGAATATCGGGCTGATAACGGTCACCAGATTGAGTTCCTGCCCGCTCCAGAAAATTGTGCCCATGGCCCACAAGGCGGCAAGCCCGGCGGGTATCATTGCCATGATGGTGAACTTACGACTCCTTAGAATCAAGGAAAAAACCAGCAGTATCAAGCACATAGCACAGGGCGGCAGAATAAAGATTATCCTTATCAGGTAATCCCAGACGGTATCCTTAATGATTTCATTGCCGGCAAGGGAGAGGGTCAGGTGCCCTTCATGCTTAACTATCTCCTTCAGCGACTTGACCACATCTCCAGCCGCAGCATCCAATTCCAGATTGACAATAAGAGCACCCTTGCTGTCATCAGAGGAGAGGAACTGGTCTGTAAGGAAATACTTTTTCTCGATAAAATCTTCCAGGATATCAGAGTGGCGGTCTATAAACTTCTTGTCGATTTCAACAACATGGCCCCCCACGAAGATTTCCGGTGGAATAAAGCTCTGCACCTGAGAGACACCATCCAGTTTTTCTATCTCTTCCTGGAGACTAAAGACCTTCTGAAGATTCTCTTTGGCCAGAAGAGAACCCTCGTGCTCGACAAGAACCGAGATTGTTTCACCAATCTGATATTTTTCGTTTAGCCTGTCGAATTCTTCTGCCTTGGGATTTCCCGCAGTGAAAAGGCTCAGGAAGTCGGTATCAAGGTTGAAGCGAAAGAAGGAAGCTAAAGCGACGATGTTCAGGACGACGACCACGGCAATAATCAGCCTTGACCGGTTGTAGATAAAATTGGCAATTCTTTCCATAATGACATTCCCTTCGGCGGCGAGAAGGTCACCGAACTCAATACGAGTTAAAGGAGGCGATTTTATCTATTGGCTCCCTACCATGTTCGGGAGGCAGCTTTTCCCTGTCGTAATAGCCTAGCGCTATCAGCAGGTCTATCTTCTTACGCTGCGGGATATTTAACACCGATTTTACCGCCTTTTCGTTGAACCAGCCTATCCAGCAAGTGCCGAGACCCAGGTCCTCGGCCTGGAGTATAAAATGCTCACCAGCAATCCCGATGTCTATGAGGTAGTATTTCAAGCCTCGGAACATTCCCCCGATTTCGGCCAAAAACCTGGACCTTTCGGAGATGATGACCACGATAACCGGTGCTGTTCTGCAAAAGGAATTCATCGAATATATGCCACTGAAGGCAGCCTTGCACAGCTTGTTCTTTAACTGACTATCATCCACGACGATAAATCTCCACGGCTGTGAATTGCAGGCGGAGGGAGCCAGTCTTGCCGCCTCAAGACACATCATTATCTTCTCTCTCTCAACAGGTCTATCCAGGAAATCCCGGACGCTTTTCCTGTGTCTTAGTAGGTCTGACAGAGCCATAGTCTTGCTCCTCCGTGCTCAATTTGGTAGCTATACTCTGACAACCAATCCTAGTGCCGATGGGTGTCTTTGTCAATATGGCCGGTTAAGTTATTGGCAGTTGGCCGTTGGTTGCGCTCAAGCAACGTCAACCAAAAAGGGACGCGATATTTCCCCTTTACAGACATCGTTTTTTGGGCTAAAATGGGTACGATTTGAGCGGGAGTAGCTCAGTGGCAGAGCATCTGCTTCCCAAGCAGAGGGTCGTGGGTTCGAATCCCATCTCCCGCTCCAAGCAAATTAATAGGGGGAGCTGGTACCTTCCCCTCTCTCTATTATCTTTATCACTTCACCAGCCGTCAAGAATAAAGGCTACGCCCTGCCTTCAGTCGTTCTTGACAGCTTACATACACTCCCCTTTATTCTTCTTTCGCAACACCCGAAAGCACCCGTTCAAGCTCTCCGTCCCTATCAAACACTTTAAGCTCAGGTTTGTGAGTGCGCAACTACTGTGTGACCATTACTGTCTGGGAGACGGTGTCATCTCGTCAGCTGTGGCGTAGCGGTAAGCCTTGGGAGGCTGAGCGATGGCCACCAGAAACGCCGCCACGGCGAATAAGCCAACGATCACCATGAATGCCGGCCGATAAGAGCCTAGAACGTCGAAGACGGCATTCATGGCTATTGGGCCAACGGCGCCGACCCCAAAAGCTATCGAGTAAGCCAGCGAGCGAACCAGGCCCAGGCTTAAACGACCGTAATAGTTGGCCCAGATAACCTCCTGGGTTACTGCCACGCCCGAAAAGCCTAATCCATATACCGCCACAGCCAGCCAGAGGAAAGCCGGCTGCTCAGCTAAGAGGAAGAGAAAGGCTCCCGTACCCTGGAACACGAAGGGTATAACACGGACGGGGACGCTGTAGGAATACTCGGCAACGAATCCCATAAGGAGCAGTGCTGCTGCCATGATGATGGCTCGGAATGTCATGACGGCTACCAGTGTGCTATCCCCATAATTCAAATCCTGAATGTAAGGAGCTAGGCTGATGTTGATCCCCTGAAAGGCTATGCTGCTGATTCCAAAGGAAGCCGTTAGCAGCCAGAAGCTTCCAGTCATTAACACCTCTCGGCGGCTCCATATCGGTTCTGATACCGCAGTCACCTCACTGATGTGGTCGTCCGCTTTGTAGCTTTTAGCTTCGGCGGCGTGGGGATAGATTCCGTCTGGATGTAGCCCCATGTCCTCCGGTTGACGACGCATCAAAATCACTGATGGGATAAGGACGACCAACCACGTGACGATAGCGTAGATGATGAACATTGTACGCCAGCCAGAGGTAGCGATTACAAACACAGTGACAGGTACAAAGATTATGCTGCTAATACTGCTACCGACATGGGCAATCGCGATGGCTCGGCCTCGCTTTTGGATGAACCACTTATTGATGGCGACGTCAGTCACCATACTGCCCATGAGGGTGAAACCAATAGACACCACGATGCCCCGAAGCAGGTAGAACTGCCAGATAGCGTCAATCTGGGTTACACCTAGCATAGTGAAGCCAACAATGATGGCACCGATGGGCATCAGCACTCGGGGCCCATGCCGGTCGATCAATGGACCGACGGCAGGAGCAACCAGCGCCTCGGTCACTCGAGCGATAGTCTGAACACCAGCGATGGCCGTGCGTCTCCAGGCAAATTCGTTTTGAAGTGGCTTGAAGAAGAACCCCAGCATGGATGAGTGGTGCTCAGCATAGGCGAGATTTGCCAGAAAGGAGGCTGCAACGACATTCCAACCGTAGAAAAACTTCTTCTTGATATGCCTGTCCATAAAACTCAGCAGATTATTGTAATAATCTTATCACAGGCCTCATATTATTCTTAAATTATTCGCGTAGCCCCAATACCAGACCTGACTATGAAACTACAGAGAAGGTCACAACAATCATGTCCGATAATTTGCTACGATAAGATATGTAACAACAAATGGGCCAGTACCTATTTGCAGGTATCTGGCCCCTTAAGTAATCCAAGATTGCCATTCTTCATAGTTATGCTCTTTTCTAGCTAGTACAAAAACAGCCAGCCCAAACTACTAAGCATCCATTACCCCAGTAAAGCGCTTGGAATACCGGTTGTCGGTGTTGTCATGCTTGTACTTGATTGCACGAATTGACGGAATGTTACATTTGGAGAGATATTGACTGCCAGCAAGCGGGGTGTTAGTATAGCCATAAAAGTTGAAATGGGAAATCCCGGACGACAACTTGTTACAATTCATTGAGGCAACAAAGTGAAGCGAATAACGAAGATGAAACGAACAACAAAAGGATTACTGCTTTTTGTATTACTGGCAGTAGTCATAGTTGGAGGTAGGTTGGTTGCGGGACTACTGCTACAAGATGCCCCACGCGTTCTCACCCCAGAAGAAGAGGCA
>SDBU01001311.1_pt1 | contig 36027 bp, 34 predicted proteins | sample 2277071 | NCBI WGS metagenome assembly SDBU01 (sample SAMN10397929, study PRJNA504765) | marine sediment metagenome | isolation source: marine sediment core GS08_GC12, 126 cmbsf | place: Arctic Ocean: Gakkel Ridge, Loki's castle | collected 2008 | reverse complement strand
TTGACGTAGGCCTCGTGCTTGTCTTTCAGGGCCGCTAACGTCGTGCTCACTCCCTGCACCTCGGCGCGCAGGACCTTGTCCTCTTCCTCGACCTTCTCGAGCATCCCGGTCTTCTCAGAGAGGGACGTCTCCATCTTGTCGACGGCCGTGCGCAGCTCCAGGTTGTCCCGGCGCAGGTCCTTCGTCGCCCGCTCGTGCTTCTTCTTCGTCTCGATAAGGAGGTCCGTCTTTTCCTGGCGCAGCCGGTCCGTCGTCTCCTTGAACTGCCGCTGGAGCCCGTCGCGCTCCTTCTCCAGGCCCGCCACCTTCAAATCGGTCTCCCGGATGAGGGCCTGCCTCTTTTTCTTGGTCTCCTTGGCGAGGGCGGCATTCTCCTTCTCGGCAAGCGCCACGTCCGCCTGGAGCTCCTTTATCGTCCTGCCGGCCTCGGCGCCCTCCTTCTGCGACACCACCAGGGCCTCGTTGGCCTGCGCGACCGCCTTCAAGAACGTCTTCCTCTCTTTCTCGAGACCGTCGATCTTTTCACCCAAGGGCTTCAGCTGAGCCTGTAAGTCGTTTCTCTCTCTCTCAAGGTCTTTGATCTTCTGTTTTGTCTCTCCCTCGAGGTCCGACTTGTCCTCCAAGACCTTTGCCAATTGCTTCTCGAGGTCGGCCTTCTTGTCGGTCAGCGCCTTATTGTCCTGCTTGAGGGCGGTCAGCTCTTTGTCCAGCGACGCCGATCTCTCGTTGGCGGCGTTCACTTCCTTTTCAAGCCCATCCTTGTCCTGTCGAAGCTCTGCCTGTTGCTTTTCAAGCTCTACCTTGGCGCCGGTCAGGGCCTCGTTGTCCTGCTTGAGGGCAGCCAGCTCCTTGTTCAACGACGCCAGCTGCTGCCGGGTCGTCGACTTTTCTTTTTCCAGCTCGAGCACCCGGTCGGCGGCCACATCCGCCTTCGTCCCCAGCGACGCGACGCTCACTTCAAGCATGCTGTTCTTTGTCTGAAGTTTAAGCACCTGTTTCTGCAGGACAAAAGAGGCCGCCCGCACCTCTTCCCGTTCTTCCCGGTGCCTCTTCGCCTCCTCCTTGCGCGCCTTCTCCAGCGCCTCGATCTTGACCCTCAAGGGGTCCTGCAGCACGCGCAGCTGCTCGAGCTCGTCCTTGTAGCGCTGGCGCATCTCCCTTTTGTCCTTTTCAGACAAGGCCGTCTTCTCTTCGGCCAGCCCCAACTTCTCCCGCACGACCTCCAGCTCTCTTTCGAAGAGGGCGGCCTTTTCACTGCTGGCCTTGAGCCTGTCCGCCAGGTCCTTCCAGGACGCGGCCTCCTCGCGCAGCTTCTTGAGTTGGGCGACCGCCTTGGCGTACGCCTGCTTGGCGCTCGCGAGCGCGGCCTGCAGTTTCTTGTTTCTCAGCCCGGCCTCCTGAAGGGCGCCCTCTTTTTCATCCAGGGCCGCCTCAAAGCGCCTCTGCTCGCCTTCCCGGACCTCGAGCCTGTCGGAGAGCTTCTCCTGTTCGCTGCGCAGCGTCGTGATCCTGCCGCGCGCCTCGAACAGGGCTTGCGTCGAGCGGCCCCAGTCCTCCTCGGAGAGCTCCAGCCGCGCCTTCACCCCGTCGATGAGATTACGCTGCTCCCTCTTCAGGCTCTCGATCTCCTGGCGCAGGGCATTGCGTTCTTCCTTGAGCTCGGTGAAGGCGCCGTTGAAATTATCCAGCGTCTCGTAGATGCTGGGGGTGGTGCTCTTCTGGGCCCAAACGGGGGCCGCAGCGCAGACCAGGAGGACAAGACAAAAGACGGGTTGAGTGATCGGGATAATTTTTTTCATCGCGTCGCCCGCAATCCTTTGATCGCCGGTCTCTCGCCTGCCGCGGCCGCCGCCTGCAGGGTCGCGGCGGACGCTGCCAGCGCCTGAGTCCTGTCGTACGCCCGGCGCTCCTTGATCCCCGGTTGCCCGACCGTCCGGCCCTGGGGCGTCACCAGGACATCGCCTGTGATGATGCGCGGCGTCAGGAGGATCATGAGCTCCGTGCGGTCGATCTTCTTGTTGCCCGATTTGAACATGTTGCCGATAAAGGGGATGCTGCTCAAAAACGGCGTCTGCTCCTTCGTCTCGATCTCCTCGTCGCGGCGCAGGCCGCCGATGACGATGGTCGTGCCCTCCTTGACCATGACCGTCGTCTCGGCCAGCGAGGTGTCGATAATGGGGATCGCGTTCCCGGTCGGCGTGATCAGGGTCGAGGTCACGCTGCTGATCTCGGCCTTGACCTTCATCGTGACGTAGCCGTCGTCGTTGATCTCGGGCGTGACGGAGAACTGGATCCCTACGTCCACAAAGGTCACGTCCTCGGCCACGGTGTTGGAGACCTGACCGGTCGTCGTGGTCGTCGTGACGTAGGCCTGCTTCTCGCCCACGTGGATGCGTGCCTCCTGGTTGTTCGTCACCACGAGCTTCGGGTTGGCGAGGATCCGGGTCGAGCCGAGGGCCTCGATGTACTTAAACAGGAAATCAAAATCCTGGGCCGCCACCATCCCCACGTGGAGCCCCTCGAGACCGGTATCCTTGGTGCTCGAACTTAAGGCAGACGTCGTGCCGCTGAACGGATACGAGCCGACGTTCTCGTCCGCGGTATAATACCAGGTGTCCTTGCGCGTGTTGAACACGCCGGCGGTCGTCGACGGGTTCACGGCCGCGAAGGGGGTGGAACCGAGATAGATAAGCCCCTTCTCCCGGCCCGTGTCAAAGAGGCCCTCCCACTCCACCCCCTTGGTGTCCTCGTCGGTCAGCTTGATCTTGATGATCGTCGTCTCGATGATCACCTCGCGCGTCTTCGTGTCCAGCAGCTTGATGAGGCGCTCGATCTCCGTCATGCGGCCGGCGAGCGTCTGGACCATCACCTGGTTGGCGCGCTCGTCGGCCTTGATGAGGCCGACCTTCTTGTTGTCGAGCTGGCTCTTAAGCTGCTCCTCCACATCCTTGGCCTTGGCGTACTGGAGCGGAAAGATCCTCACCTCGTTCCTGCGCTCAAAGCTCTCCAGGGCCGCGCGCATCTGACGGACATTTTCCGGGATGTCGATGACCAGGGCGCTGCCGGACTCCGTATCGACCAGGACGCGGCCGATGTCGCTCTTGATGGTATCCAAGAGCAAGAACGCCTGTTCGGGGATGGCGTACTCGAGACGGAACATCTCCACCACGCGCGTGTCGGCGAACGGCTTGCCGTAGAGCGCCTTGTACTCATCCCGGGTCATCACGCTGTAGATCTCGCCGGTCTGGTCATAGGCCAGGTCGTTGCCGCGCAGCATGACGTCGAAGACGTCCTGCACCGCCACATCCTCCACCATCAGGGTCACCCGGCCGGCGACGTCCGGTGTCATCACGATATCAATGCTGGCCTTCGTAGCCAGGTACTTGAGCGCGTCCACCACGTCGATGCCGCGCAGGTCGAGCGAGATGAACCCCTTCATGCCGCCCGGCAGCGGCTCGATGGCCGCGACCACCTCGGCGTCCACGGCATCAGCCGCCGGCGCCGTCGCCACGAACGCCTCCTGCGCCGGGACCGCCGCCGCAGCCAGGAAGAAGACCGCTCCTGTCATCAGAAGAAACCGTCTCACCGCAGTTCGACCTCCACGTCGCCGTCCCTGAGGATCACGCGGTCCTTATAGATCGCCTCGACACGAATGCCGTCCAGATGATGCCCCCGCTTGACAAAATAGGTCTTGGCGTCCGCCGTGCGCTCGATCATCGCGTCAGGATCATCCGCCCACGAGATACCGACCAGGCGGTACCTGGCCAGGAGCCGCTCCTGGCGATCCCTCAAAGACGCCTCCTGTGTCGGGGCCGCAAAGTCCCGCGACGGCGGCACCGGTATCGCGCCGAGATGGAAGATATCCCGGGAGCGCGCCATCTGGGCATACGTCTCGAGTGATTGGACGCGCGTCGGCAGCACAAACTTGGCCCCGGCCGACCGCCCGGCCGCCGAAAAAGAGAAGTTCGGCAGCTCTGAAAGGCGGTGCGCCAGCACCGCGGAGCTCGAGATAAAAAAGGTGCCCGAGACGAGCGCGGCGACGAGCAGGAGCGCGTTGACCTTCCTGATGTTCCACGTCATCCCGCCGCTCAAGGCCTGACCCAGCCCCTTCTGCCAGAAGGCAAGCCGGGAACGCAGGGCGCCGAAGGAGAACGACGGACCGCGGCGCCGCGCCGGGCGCACGCCCGCCGCGGGACCCGACGGCTCCTCGATCAACCTCAGGAGCTGCTTCTCTGGAGTAGGGGAGGATTTGTCCTCGACCACCCTCTCTTCTCCTCTTCTTGTATGACCTCTTTGATCAGCGGCTCGTCGATCACGCTCTTGCGCTTGATCACGAGAGCCTTAAGCGCCTTATGGCAGACCATCGCGATCTGCCGCGGATACCCCTTGGTATGCCGATGGATCTCCCGGATCGCCCCGTCCAGAAAGAGGAACATCCGGGAGGTGTAGCCCGCCTGGCGGATGCGGAACTCGATGAGGCGCCGGGTCTCGTCTTCGTCGAGCGGGTTCAGCGTGTACTTGAAGCTGATCCGGTCGAGGAAGTTGGGCATCGCCGCGATCTTGCCGTAGAGCTCGAGCTGCCCCAGCAGTATCAGCTGGAGGAGCTTGAACTCGTTCGTCTCGTAATTCAGGAGGACCCGCAGGGCCTCGAGTGTCGCGTCGTTCAACTTCTGCGCCTCGTCCACGATGAGGACGACCGTGCGCCCCTCCTCCACCCCTTTCTGGTAGAGGAAACGCTCCAGGGCCTCCTGGATGTCGACGATGGTGCTGCCCGTCGGCAGGCTCAGCTCGAAGTTGCGCGCGATCTTGGTCAGAAAGAGGTCCGCCGAATCGAACGCGGGGTCCAGGATGATGTTGAAGATGAAGTCGTCCTTGGTCTTCAGGAGCTGGATCAGCTTGCGCGACAGGGTCGTCTTGCCCGTGCCGACGTCGCCTAAGACCACGCTCAGGCCCCGCCGGAGCCTCAGCTCGATCAGGAGGTTTGTCAGGGCCGCCTCGTGGGCCCGCGACTCGTAGAAGAACTCCGGGTCCGGACTCGTCGAAAACGGCTCCTTGTTGAACCCTATTACCTTATAATAACTCATATCGTATCATCCTTGCTTGCGGACGGCCGACCATTTCCTTCGCGGGTACGCTCGTCCGGCCCCAGCGAGGCCGGACTTCGCTCCTGTGGATCGGCCTGCGCTCTCCCGGGATACTCAACGGCAGGGAACCATGCCCGCTCCGGCCGACCACAGGCCCCGCTCCGGAAACGGTCGCGCCGTCCGCCACACCGGGCCCCGCCTCGGCCACCCGCCGGTGAGACTAAAGGCCTGGCCTCTAGTCTCACTTCTGATCCCACCTCAGCAGGATACCTGCTTCGGCGGGATGTTCCATTGTCTGCCGGTAGAGGGTCCCCCCATCCGGCCCGCTCGCTACCTCCCGGCCTTCACGTACACCTCTTTGTCAGCCAGCTCGAAGAGCTGCTCCTGCCACTTCTGGAGCTCTTTGAACTGCTTGATCGTCCTGACCCTCTTCAGGTACTGCTCCAATTTCTTCTCGTCAAACTCCTCGGGCACGGCCGGCCGCTTCTTGAGGACCTTGTGGACGGCGTAGCCCTTGTAGAGCGGGGTCGGCCCGTAGAACGCCCCCACCTCCTCCTCCAGCATGGCGTCCAGGTCTTTGCGGGGGATCTTCCACGCGTCCATCAGCCACTCGAAGGAGACGAAACCAGTCGTCTTGATATAGTCCTTGTTCTCCTTATTCCTTTTGAAATCCCGCGTCCAGATCTTGGGCCGTTTCTTGACCTTGGCAAAATAGGCTTCGGCCTCTTCGAGGCTGTCAAAACGCACCAGCTGCAGCTCGAGCGAGTTGTATTCGGTGATGTATTTGGCCAGGGCCTCTTTTTCGGTCACCTCGGGGTCAAAGCCCTCGCGCACCTCGTCCCGGAGCATCTTGAGCTGGATCAGATGCTTCAACTGGTTCTCAAAGAGGACCACGGACTCGCCCAAGCGCTCCTGGACCCAATCCTCGAAGGCCTGCCGGTCCTGCTTCCAGTCAAAGGTCGCCTGCTCCGCCTTGAGCAGCTTACCGATCTCCTCATCCACCTTCTCCTGGGGGACCTCGACGCCTCTGCGGAACGCCTCGTAAGAAAGGATCAGGTCCTCCCACGTGCCCTCTTCCAGCTCCTCGGGGGTCTTGGCCTGACGGCCCCAGCTGCCTCCGAAGACCGCGCCAGCGGCCCTGGCAAAGAGATAGTTGTCCATCGAGACGTCCACGCCGAAGATCCGGCCCGCCACCTTGGGCCGCTCGACCTGAATGATCTCCTCGACCTGGATGCTCTCCTCCTTCGTCTCTGCGGCCTGGAGGCACCCGGGCCCCAGAAGCCCCCAAAGCATGGGAAAGAGGAACGCCTTATGGAGACGCTTAACGTTGCCGCACACGGCCGTCATCCCTCAACAGTTTGGTGATGATGCGCAATGTATAGCCCTCGCTGATCAACCGGACGATCATCATGAGCCGCTCCTTGGCGACCGCCGCGTCGTAGAGGCGCAGGCGGTGGCGCCGCGCCACGACGTCCAGGAGGCCCATGTCCGTGTAATTGTTGATCGCCGCGTAGGAGACGTCCGTGAGGCGCACCAGGTCCTGGGCGGAAATCAGCTTCTTGTCATGGCGGTGCGTCAGCGTCATAGGTCAGCCTATCAGTTTCTTGCGGATGAGGCGCAGCGGATAGCCGTCGTCCTTCATCCGCGCGATCACGCGCAGCTTCTGCTGGAGCTCCTGGGCGTCGTAGAAGCGCTTGTTCCCCTTCTTGATGACGATGCGGAAAAAGCCCAGGTTGGTGTAGTGGTTGAGGGTCGGGTACGAGAGGTCGAAACGCCGGGCGGCGTCCTTGGCCGAGATGAGGTTCTTGGGGACGGCAGAAAACATAAATAGGATAGATATATTACTTAAAGTAATTACATTAAGTACTACAGAAACCATTATTACGGTAAATGCGCCAAATTGTCAAGGAAAATCTTTTAAGGCAGGGTCTGCGGGTCTACAGGGCGGGGCCAGGGGCCTCGGGGGCCTCTTGGGGGGTGTGCGCGGGGCCGGATGCGGCGGCCTCCTCCTCGGCGCGCTGCGCGAGGCCTTCGACGGCCGCCTCAAGCGCCTTGAGGCGCTCCTCGAGGGCGGCGAGGCGCCTGTCGAGCTGCTGCTCGAGCTTCTTGAACTTGATCGCCACGTAGGTGTCGATGGCCACGGGCCGCAAGACGCCGTCGACCTTCTCGATGGGCCGGTCGGCCTCCACGTTGAAGTTCAGGCCCTCGACGGTCTTGGTGACGCGGGCAGACTTATACTCCTCCAGGTCTTCTTCTTCGAGATAGTCACTGTCGTCCGGGCAGGCGGCGCGGGGAAAAACGAAAAAAAGGGAGAGGGCGAGCATGACCAGGGTACCTCTGCGACACTTCATGCTGCCCTCCCCCTCCGATCTAGCGGATAGTGACAAAAACGAAGACACCGACGATCAGGACGATGATACCCCATGCGCGATAGTTGTTATCGGACAGATTCAGCCATCGGCTAGCCCTGATCTTGGCCACGGGGGTCAAAAAGAGATAGACGGCCTTGGCGATCCCGGCCAACCCCAGCAGGACGATCAACGGCGCCGCCTTGCTGAAACCGGCCGCAAAAAGAAAGAAGATGCCGAAGAAGAGCGGGAGCAACCCCAGGAGGCGCGGCTCCTTGGCCGAGAGCATCTTATTGGCTACCTTGATCAACTTCTTGGGAGATAAAATGAACACGATCCCTTCGACGATGAAAATGAGACTCACCACAAAAAGAAAAAACTTACCCATACCCCCTCCTATCTTTTAAACGTCCCCGTCAGCGAGGCCTTGTCCAACACGTGCGGCTGCATCGCCGCCACGACCCGTTCCTTGCGCACCGGGCCGCCCAGCGGCAACGGCGCGTCAAGCGCGTATAAGGTGAAGATATAGCGGTGGGGCTTTCCCGGCGGCGGACACGGCCCGCCGTACCCGAACCGCTGAAAGTCATTGAGCCCCTGGCGGCTGCCGTCGTCCAGGACCTCGGCGGCGGGGACGCCCTGGTCCAGCTCCCGGGCCGCGGCCGGGATATTGTAGAGGACCCAGTGCACCCACGTGCCGGTCGGCGCGTCGGGGTCGTCGCAGATCAGGACAAAGCTCTGTGTCTGCGGCGGCACGTCCTCCCACTCCAGATGCGGAGAGATATTGCGGCCCGTGCACGTGAAGACGTCGGCGATGGGCGCGCCCTCGTCGATATCGCGGCTCTGCAGCTCCAAGGCAGATGCCCTGCCTGCCGTCAGGCACAGCACCATCAGACCGATGAAAAAGATCCCCACACGCACCATGACCTTATTCTACCACATCTTTCAATAACCGAGGAAACAGTTTCAAAGTTGTTCGGGACAGTGTCAAGTAGTGTCTGTCCCTATTTATTCCATATCTTCTGCCGGTACTCGGCCACCATCCGGTGCGTGTTGAAGGTGCCGGCCTGGGCCAGGCAGTCGATCATCATGTCCATCCACGCCTCCGGATAGCCCTCCTGCGCCTTCTTGCCGGTGTAGTACAACGCCATGACCTCCTCAAGAGCGACGTAGAGTGCGGCAGCATCCTCTTCCAGACGCAGGTCCAGCTGATCCGTAAAGCTCTTGCCGTCATCCTGGTAGCCGAAGAACCAGCCCACGCCTTTGTCCATCGCCTCGATGACCCAGCCGTCGCGCGTGCTCAGCTGCACGACGCCGTTGGCCAGCGCCTTCATGCCGCTCGTGCCCGAGGCCTCATAGGGCGGCAGGGGGTTGTTGAGCCAGACGTCCACGCACGCCACGAGGACCTTCGCGATCGAGGTCTCGTAGTTCTCGAGCATGATGATCTTGAGGTTCCCCTCCCCGTCCTCGGCCTTGTCGATCGCGTTCATGATCTCATTAATATAGGTAAAGGCCAGGTTGTCGTTCGGATGGGCCTTGCCGGCGTAGAGGACCTGCAGGGGCCCCACGCGCCGGGAGAGCTCCTTGAGACGCTCCAGGTCGTGAAAGAGCAGACTCGGCCGCTTGTAGGCGGCGATGCGCCGCGCCCAGGCGATCGTCAGGACGTCCTCACGCAGGCGCCAGTCTTTCAGCAGCGCGGCCAGGCGTTGCTTGTTCTCCCGGTGGGCCTGCCAGAGCCCGGCGCGAAAATCCCGGTCGCCCTTAAGCTCCGTGACACGGACCAGCGACACGGGATCCTGGCGCACGTCACCCAGCGCCGCGCCGAAACGTTCGAGCGCGCGCAGGACCGGCTCCGAGACCCAGGTGGGAAAGTGGATGCCGTTGGTCACCGTCTGGATACGCCCGGCGTGCGACGGGAACTGGAACCGCGTGACCTCGCCGTGCTTGCGCGAGACGGCATTGATATGGCGCGACGCGTTCATGGCCAGGAGCGTCAGGTTGAGCGTCTGGCCCTTCGCCCCCTCGGCGCCGTATCGGCGGGCGACCGCCGCGTCTTCCTTGGTGAGCGTCTTGTCGACCTCGGCGAAGGCGAACCGGTCGTGGCCCGCCGGGACCGGCGTGTGACACGTGTAGGTAAACTGCCCGCGCAGCGCCTCCTCTTTTCCCGCGCCGGCCTGCCTGGCCTTGGCGACAAACGCGAAGGCGGCGTGCCCTTCGTTCAGATGATAGAGGCTGACCGGATACCCCAGCACCTCCAGGGCCTTGACCCCGCCCATACCCAACAGGACGCGCTGGATCAGCTTGCCCTGGAGCCCGTCGCTGCGATAGAGTTGATCGGTATACGCGCGCGCCGTCGCGTCGTTCTCTTCGATGTCCGAGTCGAGAAGGACCAGCGGCACGGCATAATCTCTCCTCGAGCTGTACACATAGTACTTCCACAGACGCAGGCTCACGCGCCGGTCCTTGAGCTCCACCGTGACCTTCTCCTCCAGCGGCACGAGGCCCGGGAAGGTCCACGGGTCCCAGCGCATCTCGTCCGGAAGCTGGCCGTACTTGAACCAGAAGCGCTGGCGGAAGTACCCCTTGTTCCATAGGATGCCGACGGCGACGAAGGACAGACGCATGTCGGCCGCCGTCTTCACCGTGTCGCCGGCCAGGACCCCCAGGCCGCCGCTATAGATGGGCAGGTCGAGGAGCGTGTCGTCGGTATTTTTCAGGGAAAAGAGGTAATCGCGGACGCGGTCGTTGGAGATGATCTCGTTCTCCGAGATCCGGTTGTCCGCAGAGACCGGCCGCACGCTCTGGAAGACGTTGTAGCTGTTCGTCGCCAGGCCGTACTCCATGGAGAAGTAGGCGACGGGCTTGTTGGCCGCGGACCGCAGGGCCTTCTCGCCCTCCATGATCCCGGCCACGGGAAAACCGAAGTACGTGTCGTCGTGCACGTCGCCGGCGTAACGCTCGGCGTACTGCGCGATATGGACAAGCTCACATAAAGAGCTCATGGACGGATTCACGGACCGCTCCCTCCTTTACCCGCTACAGCCATTCCGTAAAGGAATAACATCCTTAGAACGAGATACCGGACCTTGGCTCGTCAACGGACAGTTGAAAAGGTCCGGTATCGAGGGGGCTACTTCCTTCCCACGACCCGGATGTTTTCCAGCCTGCCGGCGGCGTCGAGCTCGAGGTAGACCTTCGACCCCTCGAAGAAGGCGACGGGATAGCGATACAGGAGCACGGTCCCCCTCTCCAGGACGGGCCGGCCGTAGCGCTTGACGATCCCGGCGCGGGTCGTCCCCATGGCGAGCGCGTCCTTCTCGACGTCGCGCAGGAGTTCGGCGAAGAGCACGCCCTGCGACGTGACGGTGCCTTGCAGCTCATCCTGCTCCTTGCTTAACTCCATCAACGTGCGCAGCGGCTGGCTGCAGCCGGCGGCAAGAACCAGGAACATCAATAAGGATATCGTGCCTGCTAAGACGCGCATGGTCACCTTCGCGACAGCCCGGACCGCTTCTACTTCAGGGCCGCGTGGACGAACTCCCTGAAGAACGAATGGGCCTTGTCAGGTTTGGCTTGAACTCGATCGGTCTCCGGTCCCCTTAAAAAACCTCTGTCATGCCGTCGGTCGCGGCCACGACGTTCAGGCCCGTCTCCCACGCCAGGCGCCGCGCGCACTCGTGCGGCCGGGCCTTGACCATCGTCATCCCGAAGTGCGTGAGGATCGTCTTCTTGGGCTTGAGCTCCTCGATCAGCTTCTTGGCATCGGGCAGGCTCAGGTGCTGGATGCCGGGCCGCGGCTCGGCAAAGACGACGTTGATGAGGACGACGTCCGATCCGAAATAGGACGCGAGACCCTCGAAGTACTCGGTGTCCGAGACGAGCGAGAGGTCGGTGCCGTTCAGGCTGAAGCGCAGGCCGTACGTCTGGCCCGGATGGCGCAGCCGCGGCGTGGTCCGGAAAGAGAGCGCCCCGACCTCATGCGTCGTGCTGTCGCGCAAGACCTCGATCTTGCCCGCGTAATCGCGCGTGTGCTTCATGATGACGGGATCGTCGTCGAGCGCGTCCTCGGGCAGGAAGACGATGCCGCGCTTCTTGAAGCCCCCTTCGGTCATCGCCTCGATCATCACGTTGATGTCGTTCGTGTGGTCCAGGTGGCGGTGCGTCAGGATGATGGCGTTGAGTTTTGCGGGATCCAACCGCGGCCGCGACGCGGCGCAGCGCACGAGGCTGCCCGGCCCCGGGTCGATAAGGACGTTCTCCCCGTCGGCGCAGATCCACATACCGCCCGACGCGCGCAGCTGCCGGATCATCACGAACCGCCCGCCCGCCGTCCCCAAAAACTTGAGCCAGTACTTATTGTCCGTCTTGCGCGCCATAAGTTGATAGTGAGACTAGAGGCCAGACCTTTTGTCTCATTTTTTGAGACTAAAGGTCAGACCTTTTGTCTCACGTTGTCCTCGTCCGTCAGGACCTCGATACCGTTCTGCTTGAGCAGCGCCGTGGTCACGCCGTCGCCGTCGCAGAGGTTCCCCGTGAAGGAGCCGTCATAGATCCGGCCGCAGCCGCACGACGGGCTGCGCGCCTTCATGATGGCACGCCGGATGCCGTGTTCCTGCGCCATCGCCAGCGTCTTCGCCGCGCCCCGCAGAAAGGCGTCGGTCACGTCCCCGCCGGTGCGTGCCACGACGCGCGCCTTGCCGTCAAGCACGTCCTTGCCGTCGCCCCCGCGGATCTCCGAGGGCTCATGCGGGACCTTGAAACCGCCCAGCTGTTCGGGACAGAACAAGAGGGCCTTCTTCTGCCGGGCCAAAAGGGCAAGCTCCTCGCGCCGCTTGTGGCTGCCGTCATACACGCAGCGCACGCCGGCGAGACAGGCGCTCACCATCACCTTTTCTTCAGCCATAGACAGGAAAGCTCCTGGGTGATCTTCTCGCGCGCCACGATATTCAGGGAGGCCTTGTCCGCGACCCCCGCCCGGACACGCCGGGCCGCCCCCTTCGGACCGGCACCTAAAAAGTGCGCCACCGTCATGACCGCGGCGCCGGATTTCTTAACGATAAAGGCGAGCCCCTTGTCATCTGTCACGACCACGCAGTTCCTGGGCTGCCGGGCCGCGCGCACGCATTTCAGGATCACGTCGTCGGCCGTCTCGCCGATGCTGTAGAAGACATCAAAGGGCCATGGCTCGCGCCCCCCGCCGACGCGCGACGAGCCGTCAAAGACGACGGTCACCTTGTTGCGCACGGAGCCGTGGGGCCGGCGCCCCTCCAGATACGCGCACAGACGGCGCCGGCTCTCGGCCAGGCGCGCGGCATCAAAAGCCTCAAAGCGGCGGATCGCGTTATACCCGTCGACGATATAGTGTACTGACATAGCTCACGCCCCCCATGAGCCCCATTAAGAACATGAACCCGAAGGTCAGCAGGGAGATGGCAAAGGCCGCTTCCGTGCTCATGCCGACCTTCGTGAAGACGAAGACCGTCGCCGCATCCCGCAGCCCGAGGCCGCCGATGGAGATGGGCAGAGAGCTGAACGCCGTCACCATCGGCACAAAGATGAGGGCGTGCAGGACCGTCACCCGCTCCCCCAGCGCCGAGGCCGTCAACAAAAACAGAAAGGCGAGCCCGGTATGGATCGCCAACGAGATCGACCAGGCGGCCAAGAGCGTCCCTTTCTTCTTGCGGTACCCCCACGTCACGGCGTGGACCCGCTCGAGATAATCCTTGAGCCGGGCAAACGGCAGCCAGCCGAAACAGAGCTTAAAGAACCGCCGGGAGAACATGACGCCCAGCAACAGGACGAGCGAGACAGATAAGACGGCGGCGGCCGTCAGGATGCGCGGATCCTGAAAGCGCTTAAAACCAAAGACGAGAGAAAAGAGGAACACGCTGAAGAGGCCGAAAAAGCCGATGAACCGGTCCATGACGACCGTCCCGAGGATATCACTGGAGTGCTGCCCCGTATGATCCGCGATATCGAGCGTGCGGACCGCGTCGCCGCCGATCGTGCTGGGCAGGACGAGATTGAAGAGGAGCCCGGAGAGGTAGGCGCAAAAGAGCCGAAACGTCCCCACCCGCAGGCCGCGGGCGCGCACGAGGCACTGCCAGCGCAAGAGGACGAGGATGTTCAAGAAAAAGAAGAGCGCGAACGCGGCGGCAAGCCGCCCCTTATGGGCGTCGCGCACGACCTCGAGCATCGTCGGGATATCCGCCGCGGAAAACAAAAAGATCAGCAGCACGGCCGTGATGCTGACCCTTATGATAACGGACATGACCTTCTTCACGTAACCCCGCTCTCCAGGTACTTGCCCGCCGCGTGAGCGGCGACCGCCCCTTCGGCGCACGCGGTCACGATCTGATAAAAAGGCCGGCGCCGGCAATCGCCGCACGCAAAGACGCCGCGACAGCTCGTCGCCATCATCTCATCCGTGCGCACGGAGCCGTCCTCCTCCCTCTCCACGACCCCCTTCAGAAAATGCGTGTCCGGCACGGACCCGACGAAGACAAAGATGCCGTCGCAGGCCAGCGTCTCTTCCTTGCCCGTGCGCACGTTTTTGACTTTAAGGCCCCGGACGCGGCCCTCTCCCTCGACGGCCACCGGGACCACCTCAAGGCACAGCGCGATCTTCTTGTGCGCCCGCACGCGCTCGCCTAAAACGGCCACGGCCCGAAAGGCGTCCCGGCGGTGGACGACCGTCACCTTGGCGGCAAAGCGCGTCAGATACAACGCCTCTTCCAGGGCGGAGTTGCCGCCGCCGACGAGGACCACGTCCTTATCGCGGTACAGCGGCCCGTCGCAGGTCGCGCAGTACGAGACGCCCTTGCCGGTCAATTCATTTTCGCCGGGGATATCCAGACGCTTGGGCAGGGCGCCGGTCGCGACGATGACGCAGCGGCCCTCCTGCGGGGCGCCCTTGCCATCGGCCTCCGAGACCACCTCTACCTGAAATCCCGTCCTGGTCTTTGTGATCTTGCCGGCGCGCGCCCCTTCTTTCAGCGTGACGTCGGACAGGGCCGTCACCTGCTTCTTGAGCTCCTCGGCCCACTCAAATGACTTCATGTCGGGGATGCCGGGAAAATTCTCGATGACCTCGGTCAGGAGCACCTGGCCGCCGGCCGCGGCCTTCTCCACGACCAGCGTCTTCAGGCGTGAGCGCCCGGCGTAGAGCGCGGCGGTCAACCCCGCCGGCCCCGCCCCGATGATCAAAACGTCATAAACCATGGTCTAGCTTGTCTCGCCCTGAAGATTGCTCAGCGGCCGGATGGAATCCCCGCACTCTGCGCTCCCTGGCGACATGGTGTCCCCTCTACCGTCAGACAATGGTCGCATCGGCCCCGGACTCTATCTGCCCTTTATGCACGCGGGCTTTTCGCCGCGGAGGCGGTGGTACAGGATACACTCGCAGCAGATCCCCTTGCGGTCGCACGGCTCATACGTGCAGGGGCACTCACTCTTGTTTCGCTTCTTGTTGGGACACTCCACGGCCGCCCCTCCTCAGATAGGCCCTGAGCTTTCTCTTCAGCCGGAACTTCTCGAAGACGTTGGCGTAATCCAGGACCAGCCGGCCGCGCAGGTGGTCGATCTCATGCTGCAGGGCGCGCGCCAGCAGGTCGCTGGCCGAAATGCTGACCTTCTCGAAAAACTCGTTGAAGCCGGTGACGGTGATCTTCTTGGCGCGCCTCACCTTGACGTAGATCCCGGGCAGGCTCAGGCACCCCTCTTCCATCACCGCGGAGCCCGACTTGCTGACGATGCGGGGGTTCACCAGGATGAGCAGACCCTCGCCGATATCCGTTATCACGAACTGCCGATCGATGCCGACCTGCGGCGCGGCCAGGCCTATCCCGCCGCCGCAGCGCATGATCTCCGCTATCTCCTGAAAACGCTCCCGGTCCGCGTCCGAGACGCCTTCGAGGGACCGGGCGCGCCGGCGCAACGAGGGGTCGCCGTAAAACCTAATCTTTAATTTTGTTGCCGGCGCTGACATGGACCGTTCGTATCTTGATGGCCTTGGCCTCTTTTTCGTCACAGAGCGCGTAGGCCACGATGATGATCTCGTCTCCCTTGCAGCCGGCGCGGGCCGCCGGACCGTTCAGGCAGATCTGACCCGAGCCCGCGGGCGCCTCGATGGCGTACGTCCCGATGCGCGTGCCATTGTTCAGGTTCAGGACCTCGACCTTCTCGCCGGGCAGGATATCCGCGGCCTTCAAAAGGTCGGCATCGACGGCGATGCTGCCTTCATAGTACAGCTGGGCCTCGGTCACCCACGCCCGGTGGATCTTGGACTTCAGCATGATTCTCTGCATAAGAAACCTCGCTATCGCACGACGTGAAATGTCTGACGCGCGATCATCAACTCCTCGTTGGTAGGAATGACCAGCACCTTGACCTTTTTGGGAAGATAATCGAAGAGGCCTTTTAAGATCTTCTGACGCACGTCCGTCTCGTTCTCGCCGATCCCCGCCGTGAAGACGATCGCGTCCGCCCCGCCCAGGGCCGCCATGTAGCTGCCGATGTACTTGCGGATGCGGTAGGCAAAGATCTCCAGCGCCAGCTTGGCCCGGCGGTTCCCCTTGCGGGCCGCGCTCTTGATCTCGCGTATGTCGTTGCTGACGCCCGAGATGCCCTTGAGGCCGCTGCAGTAGTTCAGGATGCGGTCCAACTCCGCCAGGCTCGTCCTCTCCTTGTCGGCCAGAAAGATCACCGACGCGGGGTCGATGTCCCCGCAGCGCGTGCCCATCACCAGCCCCTCAAGGGGCGTGAACCCCATGCTCGTGTCCACGGACCTGCCGTGCTTGATCGCCGTGATGCTGCAGCCGTTGCCCAAATGGCAGGTGATCAGCTTCAGGCGGCTCAGGGGCCTCTTCAAAAGGCGCGCGGCCTCATGCGCCACGTACTGGTGGCTCGTGCCGTGGAAGCCGAACCGGCGCAGGTTGTAGCGCAGAAAATATTCGTACGGCAGGCCGTAGAGATAGGCGTGCGGCGGCAGTGTCTGATGGAAGGCCGTGTCGAAGACCGCGACCTGCGGAATATCCGGCAGGAGCTCCTGGCAGGCCTCGATCCCCGCCAGGTTCGCCGGATTGTGCAGGGGGGCTAAATCCACGCACTCCCGGATCTTGGCCATCACCGTGGGCGTCAGGCGCGTCGACTTTTTGAAGGCCACGCCGCCGTGGACGACGCGGTGCCCGACGGCGAAGATATCTTTGAGGCTCTTCAACTTCGCCTGCCTGCCCGCCACGATGTTGTTCAAAAGGACGCGCGTGCCCTCGCGGTGGTCCTTGACCGGCGAATCGGGGTGGCCGATCTTCTCGATGAGCCCCTTCAGACGCAGGACGTAGTGCACGCCGTTCCTCTTGCCGCTCTCCTGGACGTCAAAGAGACGGTACTTGATCGAGGAGCTCCCCGAATTGATGACGAGGATCTTATAGTGTCTCATATGTTCTGGCCCGAGATGTCCTGGTGGGCCCGGATGGCGGTGACGGCCGCGCAGTCGACGACGTCTTCCCAGCCGCACCCGCGCGACAGGTCGCTGCAGGGCTTGACGAGGCCCATCAGGAGCGGGCCCAGGGCCCGGCCGCCGGTCAGGCGCTCGACGAGCTTATACGAGATGTTGCCGGCCTCCAGGTTCGGGAAGATGAGGATGTTGGCGTTGCCCTGGATGGGGCTATCCGGAAATTTGAACTTGGCCACCTCGGGAACGATCGCCGCGTCCACCTGCAGCTCACCGTCCACCACCAGGTCGGGCGTCAGCTCCTTGAGCATCGCCGTCGCCTCGCGGATGCGCTCGACGAACCGCCCCGTGGCCGAGCCCTTCGTCGAATAACTAAGCAGCGCCACGCGCGGGGTCAGCCCCAAGACCTTACGGCCCAGCTCCGCCGAGGAGATCGCGATCTGCGCCAGCTGGCGCGTCGTCGGATCGGGGATGATGCCGCAGTCGGCGAAGATGAAGGTGCCGCCCTCGCCGTAGCGGCAGTTGGGGATCGTCATGATGAAACAGCTCGAGATCGTCGCGATGCGCCGGTCCACCCCCAGGCAGTAGAGCGCGGCCTTGGCCACGTCCGGCGTCGTCGTGGCGGCGCCCGCCACGAAGCCGTCCGCGCTTCCGGCGCGCACCATCATCGCCCCGTAAAAAACGGGACGGAGCACCGTCTGATGGGCCTCATCCCGGGAGATCCCTTTGTGCCGACGCAGCTGATAATAGGTCTCGGTGTACTCCTCCACCTTCTGCGTCTCGAGGTGGTCCTTCTCCAACATGACGACCTCGGCGATCTTCTCTTTTTCCATGAATTCCGCGGCCTTGCGGACCCGGGGGTCGTGCCCCTCGGGGAGAACAATCTTCGTCGACTGCTCTTTAGCCTTGTTGCGGATATGGGTGATGGCGTCCATGGTCTTCAAGCCAGGTGTTCCTCGATCTTGCGTTTGAGCTCCGCCTTGCCGACGGCGCCGACGATCTGCTCAACGACCTGACCGCCTTTGAAGAACATCAGCGTCGGGATGGACATGACCCCGTAGTCGGTCGCGGTCTTCTGGCCGTCGTCCACGTTGACCTTGGCGACCTTCATGCGCCCCTTGTATTCATCGGCCAGCTCCTCGACGATCGGCGCCACGCGCAGGCAAGGAGCGCACCACTCCGCCCAGAAGTCGACGAGACACGTCGTCCCGGACTCCAGAACCTCTTTTTTGAAATTGGCATCTGTCAGATGAACCGTCCCCATACGACCTCCTAATCCTAACCTGTTTAAAAAATGAAAGTTACAGTAATCGGCGAGGTGTGCCCGACGGAAACCCGGTCAGCAAAAAGCTTTATTATTATATACCAAAAGCCGGAAAAAGGAAAAGGAAAAATGAGACTAAAAGATCTGACCTATTAGTCTCAAAAAATGAGACCAAAAGGTCAGACCTATTGGTCTCACCTATTGGTCTCACTTTTAGAGGAGCTGGGACTTAAGGCGGACAATCTCGGCGTCGAGGGCGGCCTGGCGGGCCCCGATCTCTTTCAGGCGGCGGCCGTACTCGCGGGCGGTGTCTTCGTCGCGGTAGATGCGCTGGTCGGCAAGCGCGCGGGCCTTGGCGTAGCTCTCCAGGCCCAGGTCATCTTTTTCCTTTTCCAGCTTCTGGATCTGGATCCCGAGGCGCGCGTTGTGGGCCTTGCGCCGGCGCTCCTCCTCGCGCCGCCTCTTCTGTTCTTCTTTGGCGCGCTGGCGCTCGAGATGGTCGGGATGCGGCTCCTTCTTCCTGGACGCCGCCGCGCGCACGTCGTCGGCCACCTCGTCGCGCTTCTCAAGATAATACTCAAAGCCGCCGAAGAACTTGCGCACGCGGCCGTCCTTGACCTCATAGACGACGTTCGCCATGCTGCGCACGAAGTGGATGTCGTGGCTGATGAAGACGCACGTCCCCTCGTAACGTGAGAGCGCCATGATCAGCGCCTCGACCGCATCGACGTCGAGGTGGGTCGTCGGTTCGTCCAAGAGCAGGAAGTTCGGCGGCCGGATGAGGAACTTCGCCAGGTTCAAGCGGCTCTTCTCCCCACCGGAAAGGACGGCGACCTTCTTTTCCACGTCGTCGCCCTGAAAGAGGAAGGCACCCAGGATCGTACGGATATCCTCCTGGGACATGATACCGGGCGCGGCGCTATAGGCCTCCTGCAGGACCGTGTTCTCGGGACTCAGGGTGTCCAGGCGCGTCTGCGAGAAGTAGCCGATCTCGACGTGGTGGCCGACGTCGCGCACCCCGCTGTCGATCGGCAGGACGCCGGCGAGGATCTTCAAAAGCGTCGACTTGCCCGCGCCGTTGACGCCGGCGAGGACCGCCCGCTCCCCGCGCTCGATCGTGAAATCCAGGTCACTGTAGACCTGCTTCTCCCCGTAGGCCTTGCTTATCTTTTCAAGGCTGATGACGCGCTGACCGCTCGGACGGGTCCGCGGAAAGGAAAAGCGCCGGATGCTTTCCCGCGGGTCCGGGGGCAGCGCGATCACCTCCATGCGCTCGATCGTCCTGCGCTTGTTGCGGGCCGCCGCCGCCTTGTTGGGCTGGGCATGAAACCGCGTGATGAAATGCTCGAGCTGCTTGCGCTTTTTGGACTGGACCTCGAACTTCTTCTCCAGGTGGCGGCGGCGCTCTTCGCGCATCCGTTCGTAATCTTCGTAGCTGCCGCGCACCTTGCTCATCTGGCCGTGCTCGAGGATGAGTGAATAATTGGTCACCTCGGTGAGGTAGACCTTGTCGTGGGAGATCATGATAAAGGTGCCCCTGTATCCCTTGAGAAAATCCTTGAGCCACAGCGCGGCATTGAGATCCAGGTAGTTCGTCGGCTCGTCGAGAAGAAGGAGGTCGTAGGGCAAGAGAAGAAGCTTGGCCAAGAGGACGCACATCTGCCAGCCGCCCGAGAGCTCCGCCACCGGCCGGCCGAAGTCGGCCTCCTCAAACCCCAGCCCCATCAGGATCTTCTCCGCCTTGTGCTCCAGCGAAAAAAACTCCAGGACCTCCAGCTCATGAAGGATCTCGCCATACCGCGGCGCATCGGCCCGATGGGCCTGTTCCAATTCGTGCTTCTCCCGCCACAACGACCGGATACGGTCATCCCCCTGCACGAGCTCTTCGATGACCGTGCGTGACGACGCGAAGCAGCACTCCTGCGGCAGATACCCCACAGCGACGCCCTTCTGCATCTGGATCGAGCCCGAAGAGGGCTCGGCCTCTCCCAGCAGGAGACCAAAGAACGTGCTCTTGCCCGAACCGTTGGGGCCGATCAGGCCGATCTTCTCGCCCGGGCTGATGAAAAGCGAGATACCCTCAAAGAGCGTCTTGGCGCCGTAATTTTTTGAAAGGTTGCTGATGGTAATCATGGAGCCCCCGCCTTACCTTCCCGGCGACACCCCCAGAGGGGGTTTGACCGCCGATAACGCCTTGATGCGCTTGAGCATGTTCGGGTGGGTACTCAACAGCTCCATCATCTTGTCGGAAAAGGTAAGGTTGAGCGTGCGCGAACGCAGGACGCTCAATTCGCTGGGGTCTATCGTGCCGCTGCGGTCGAGGTCCAGCTGGCTCAGCTCCCGGATCTCGCGGCGGGCGCGGGACGGATCGTTGACGAAGAAGGCCTTCAACCCCTCCACGTCGCGCACGGCCTCGCGGTTCATGCGCGCCGAGCCGTAGACGAGTTTATACAGGGCCGAGGCCATGGCCGAAGGAGAGTTGCCGAGCGCTATAGACCCCCGGTCCGCAAAGTACTCGCGGATGCGCGAGGCGTACAGAACGAGAAGGTTCGTGATGAAGTAAAAGAGGAACGCCGCCAGACCGATCAGCACCACCTGGCCGCCGCCGCGGCGCCGTCCGCCGCCGAAGAACAAGAAGTGCCAGGCGAGCCGGTACAGGATCAGCGGGATGACCGACAGGAGCATGATCGTCAAGACGTCGCGGTTCTTCAGGTGGCTGATCTCGTGGCCCAGGACCGCGCGCAGCTCCTGCTCGTCCAGGAGGTCCATGATCCCCTGCGTCACGCAGACGCGGCCGTCTGACGGGCCGCGGCCGAAGGCAAAGGCGTTGGGCAGGGGCATGGGCGCCACCGCGACGCGCGGCTTGGGGATGCGCGCCTTGCGGGCCAGCTCCCCCACCATCTGGTGCAGGTCAGGCGCCTGGCTCTCGGTGACGTAGCGCACGCGCATGGACCACTCCACGATCTTAGGTCCCACCGCGTATTGGATCGCCATCAGGACGACCGACAAGATAAGGTAAAAATAGAAGTTCCCGATCCCCATGCTGACGCCGACCACCGTCATCACCGCGTAGATGATGGCGAAGAGCACCGCCAACAGCAAAAACATCCGTACGTGTAGGCTAAACATATCCCCTCCCGTGCAGCAAATCTATCCTAGCCACTTCGATCCCGCCTTGATGGGTCGAATGGGGACCCCTTTTTGTGGCAGACGAAGTTTTTCGCCGTCGGCTACGGCTTGGGACGCGCTGCTCGGCGACATAGTGCTTCGCCTGGCCGCCTGCGGGTTTCACCCTCCGGCGGCACTTCCCTGAATGACTGCGGGATGTTCCATTGTCTGCCTACAAAAGGGAACCCCCATTCGGCAAGCTATCCCCTAAGACACTTCCGTTCGGCCCAACAGATGTTCAGTGTGTCATTATACCACCCTTGTGCCTATTGACAACCCGTCGGCAGGGGTTTATGATAGCGGCAACATGACGACGCTCGTGCACATCCTTAAAGGCCCGTCGCGCTTCCTGCGCCGGCTCTACGACTGGACCCTCCACTGGGCCAAGACGCCCAAGGCGCAGGGCGCCCTCTTCGGCGTCGCCTTCATGGAGAGCTCGTTCTTCCCCATCCCGCCGGACGTCCTCTTGATCCCGATGGTGATCGCCAAGCCGCGCCGGTGGCTCGCCTACGCCGCCCTGTGCACGCTCGGCTCGGTCCTCGGGGCCCTCCTGGGGTACGCCATCGGTTGGGGGCTCTATGAAACGGTGGGGCAGTGGATCATCACGACCTACCACCTGGAAGAGGCGATGGTGTTGGTCGGCCGGAAGTACCAGGAGAACGCGTTTTTGGCCATCTTCACCGCTGCGTTCACGCCCATCCCGTTCAAGGTCTTCACCATCTCGGCGGGACTCTTCAGCATCAACATCGCCACGCTGCTCATCGCCTCGCTCATCGGCCGCTTCGGCCGCTTCTTCCTCGTCGCGGCGAGCCTGCGCCTCTTCGGCCGCCGCATCGCGGCCACGATCGAGAAGTACTTCGACATCTTCTCCCTCGTCTTCGTGGCGCTCCTCGTCGGCGGCTTCCTCCTCATCAAGGTCGTCCTCAAATGAGCAGGCCCGGCCGTTGTTCCGGCCGGGCCTATCTGTAAACCTCCTAGATAAAATTATGCGCTGACCTTGCGTACGTTCGTGGCCTGGTCGCCCTTAGGACCCTTTTCGACTTCGAACTCGACCTCCTGCCCCTCCTCGAGGGTCTTGTAGCCTTCCTGCGTGATCGCGCTGTAGTGCACGAAGACATCCGTGCCGGCATCCGTGGTGATGAACCCAAACCCCTTTTGGTTATTGAACCACTTCACCTTGCCCCTTGCCACTGCCTTGCCTCCTTCCTTCGCCAGGCCACAAAAAAACCGCCCCCCGGGATATTTCGGGACGGCGGTTCAGTTCTTGTGGCGGCACGCGTGACACATATGTTACTTTCAATGTAAACAAAAAATCCGTCGCTGTCAATCAAAATTTCCGCTAACCAGGTATCAGAACGTATGTTCCATATTATTGCTGTTCCGGCTGGCTGTTCTCATCGACGAACTTCTTGATCTCTTCGAAGTTCTCGACGATAAGACGCGCCTTGCTCAGGCCGAAGGAAAACGGATACCGGTCTTCCTCGCTGCGCTTCAGGATCAGAACGGGCTTACCTTTGAACTCGCCTCTCTCGATCACGTCGACCTCCTTGTTAGTGGTTAAAGATCACTCCGGGGGAAACCGGACCGCGCCCTCGGCCTCTTCTTCCTGCGTCCCGGCCGGCTCTAAAAGCTCCATGATCATGAACGCGGGCAGGTCCGTGATCCCCGAGAGCGTCACGGCGTACTGCTCGCGGATCAGGCCGAAGTCCCGCGCCTTCTCTTCGTCGAGATACCGGATGGTATCGCGTTCCATCTGCGTCGGGGGCTCGGCCGCGTGCGCCGCGATGACCGCGAGCGCCTCCTTGTCAAAACCAAACGGTAGGCCATCCACCGGCGTCAGGGCCTTCTCGGCGAGCGTCGGGATGGTGCCACGCTCCCTGAGCCCTGCCACGAAGGCGCGCTGGCGTTCGCGCAGGGCGCGGAGCATCTCCTGCGACGCCTCGGCGATCGCCTCGCGCTGGGCGAAGGTCACGGGGATACCCATAAGCTCCTCGATCTTCTCGATGAACGGCGGCTTCTCCTCCTCGGCCTGGGCGGCCGGCGCCGCGCCGGCGATCGAGGCGACAAGCAACAAGACACCGGTCCGTCTCAGCGTTCTTTTCATAGTGTAGCCTGGCTTGGAAGCTGTTTCCTCGACACTCGACAGGTCAGCCGCCTGGCCGGGAAACAGTTTCCGTACCTATTTAGTCTTTACGAGCAGGGCGACGGGGAAACACGCCAGGGCCTCGGCCAGGGACAGCGTCTCTCCCGTCTCGATGACGCGGCCGGTCAGCGCGTCCTGCCACGCACCCGCGCCGACGCCCTCCAGACGCGTATCCTTCCAGACGCCCGGGCCCAGCGGCAGCGCGCCTTCCTCAACGAGCGACACGCAAAAACGCGGCACGACCGCCACCGCCGCCTCCTCGGCGTGGCGGCGCATGAAGGCGACCACGTGGGCCGCCTTCTCCCCTTGGGCCGCGAGCGGCGCATAATCCCCCTCCTCAAAGAGGAGCGGATGCTGACGCCGGGACTGCAGGAGCTGATAGATGGTAAAGAGCTTCACCGCGCCGTCTTCACTGCGCGCCAGGAGGTCCCCGGCGAGGCCCGCCGTGTCCTCCAGCACGCGGCCCCGGATCCCGTCGAGGACCTTACGGCGGACATCATAATCGACGCCGCGCCGGTTGTCGGGATCGACGAACGAGAAATCCCAGAGCTCCGTGCCCTGGTAAAAGTCGGGGACGCCGGGGCTCGCCGCCTTCAGGAAGACCTGGGAGAGGGAATTGATGATGCCGTAAAAGGCGACCTTCCTGTGAAACGGCAAAAAGTCCTTCAGGAAACCGTCCTCGTCCTCGAGCAGCCCCTGGACGAAGCGGACACAAGCCTGCTCATACGCCTCGTCCGGCTTGATCCACGCCGTGTGGCGCTTGGCCTCACGCACGGCCTTGACGGCAAAGACCTTGAGGCGCTCAACAAAGGAGGCGTCCGGGCCCTCAAACGGAAAGGCGCCGAGGAGCGACTGGTAAAAGAAGTACTCGTCGTTCTCATCCGGGGCCGCGCATCCGCCGAGTTTTGTCTTCTTCTTCCTGTTCATCTTCGCCCAGAGCTTGATCTTCTCTTCCCAGGCGCGCGGCATCTCGGAGAGAACGTTCAGGCGGGCACGGGCATCCTCCCCGCGCTTCGTGTCGTGGGTGGCCGTGGCGTTCAGGGAGTGCGGCAGGGCCGCGCGGCGCCGCGCCTGGAAGTCATGGAACTCCCCGATGCTGACGCCGAAACGCTCCGGATAGCCGCCGACCTCGTTAAGCGAGATGAGCGGGTTGTAGACGTAGAGCACCGTGTCCTCAAACCCCTTGGCCATCAGCGGCCCGGTGTACTGCTGGAAGTTCATCGCGAAGTCGATCCACTCCTTCTTGTCCTCCCAGCTCATCCGGTCATGGAAGCTGAGCGTCAGGAACTTCTCGATAAAGTCGATCTCGTGCGCGTAGCCGGGCAGGCGCCGCTCGGCCGCCTCGATCGCCGCGCGGATGGTCGCGATGTCCTGCGACCGCGTCGCCTGGTGGCTGATATAGGTGCGGTACACGGGGAAAGAGGCCATGATCTCGACGAGGGCGCGGCGCAGGCCGTAGAGCGTCACGTCCCGGCCATAGCGGTCGCGGCTCGAGATCTGCTTGAGGTGGTGCGCCAGGTTGTCGATGTTGCCCGCCAGGTGCTTACTGATGATGAGCCGCTTCTCCGCCACGACGAGGTCGTCGTAGGAGTTCTGCCAGCGGGTGAAGGCACGGTAGATCTTCGTGAAGGCCTTGGCCGCGTCCTTCTTGCAGAAGAGGGCGTTCGCGGCGTTCAGGAAGTCGTAGCCCGTCGTGCCCTGGACGTCCCAGAAGGCCGGCAGCTCCTCGCCGAACGCCAGGACCTTCTCGACGACGACGTACGTCTCGGGCGCCACTTCGCGCAGGCGCGTCAGGTACCCCAACGGGTCATACAGGCCGTCGATGTGGTCGATGCGCAGGCCGTCAAAGACGCCGTCCTGGACGAGGCGGTGGATGAGCGCGTGCGTCGCCTCGAAGACCGCCCCGTCTTCCACGCGCAGGGAGATGAGCTCGTTGACCGTGAAAAAACGCCGGTAGTTGATCTCCTCGGCCGCCACCTTCCAGAACGAGAGACGGTACCACTGTTCGGAGAGGAGCCGGTCGAGGGCCTCAAAGCTCTCGGGCTCCCCGGGCGTGCCGTTAAAATAGGAGAGGTTCGCGTCGACGAAGCGGCGGACCTGCGGGTTCTCGTTGTACAGGGCCCAGAGCATCTTCTTGGTGTGGCGCACCTGCTCGCCCTGGTCCGTGTCGCCGGTATGGGCCGCCAGGGTCTTGAAGAGGCGGGCGGCGCCCAGGAGCTTCATGAAGTCCGGGTCGCCCGCGCCCAGCTTCTCTTCCAGCCCATCCAGGTCGTGCTCCAGGAACGTCACGTACGACTCGATGCGCAGGGGAAGGACGCATTCGTAATAGCGCACGTGCAACCCCCGCTCGTCGTACCCGAGCCGCAGCTCGCCCGACTCGAGCGCCTCGGCGTACAGCTTTCCCAAAAGCGGCGCCAGGATCCGGTGGCGCATGTTCTCATAGACGTGGTCCCAGGAGATGTCAAAAAAAGAAAAAAACGGGGAGTCCTCCCCGTTCTCGAAGATATCCATGAGCATCTGGTTCTCGGCGTCATAGGCCATGTGGTTGGGCACGATATCCTGGATCCAGCCCAACCCCTCTTCGCGGACGCGCGCCGCGAGCCGCCGCAACGCCTCCTCCCCGCCGAGCTCGGGGTTGATCTGTGTCGGGTCGACGACATCGTAGCCGTGTAGACTCCCCTTGCGGGCCTTGAAGACCGGCGAGGCGTAGATATCCGAGATGCCCAGTCGGCCGAGGTAGGTGAGGATGGAAGCGGCCTTATCGAAGGCAAAGAGAGGATTGAACTGGAGGCGGTACGTTGCCCGGGGAACCCTCATGACATCCCCTTGACCTTCAGCGCATCGCCCAGCTCCTTGAAGGCCCGGCGCCACTCCGGGAGCTGCTGGCCGTCGATCGCCGCCATCTGATCGATCAGTTCCCGGTGACGGCAACAGAGGCTGAAATAGCTGTTCTGTGCCTTCCAGAAATCGAGAGACAGCTTCAGGTCATCCGCCACGCGCACGAAGTCCAGGAGCTTGCGGATGAGCTGGATGTCCTGCGGGGCAGCGGCTACCTGCTCCATCATCACGTCCACCCGGCGGCCGACACGCAGGTTCAGGGCGGCCGTATCGAGCTGGGCGCCGCAGCGCCGGGCCTCCTGTGCTAAGTCCCGGAAGCGCTCGAGGTCCACGTCGGGCTCCTCGAGGTAGCGCAAGAGGTCCGTGTTGAGGACGAAGCTCACGACCGTCTTGAAGTAATCGGGCAACGGCTGGTTGATGTTCTCCATGACGTGCAGCAGCGACGAGTGGTGCTCGTAGATCCGGCGGAACGCCGATTCGATCTCGACGTGCGTGTCGGCAAAGATCTGGTCGATGATGCGGCGCTGCTCGTCCTTGAAGAGGTGCCACAGGGAAAAGCTGTGGCTGGTGAAGTTGCGGTCGATGAGCCGGATCACCTCGGAGACCTCCCCGCGCAGGAAGGTCTCTTTCAGGCTCTGCTGCATCTTCTGAAAGTCCGCGTCGCTCTTGAAGGGCCGCGCCCCGCCCACCACGTTGTGGTCGCCCATGTGCACCACCGCAAAACTGATCTCGTCCTCCTCCAGGGTCACGAACGAGCGCAGGTGCACGCAACCGGAGACGATCTTCTGCCTGCCCAGCTCCGAGCGCTCGTAGGCCAACTGCTCGGCCCGGTACACGTAGATCTGCGTCTTGGGATCGTACTCCGTGAAGATCGAAGAGACCGCGTAATGGACGCCGACGCGCAGGAGGTCCAGGACCGCCGGCTGGACGAAGCGCTGATAGACCTGCGCCCCGTTGCCGTAGGGCTTGATGTTGCTGGCGGCGCGCTCCAGGATCCCGACGTACGCCTCTTCCAGCGCGACACCGCTCGCCTGCCGGGCGAGCTGCATGGCGCGGCCGGCGTACTGCATGATCTGGAGCGTCTCGATCCCGGATATCTCGTCGAAGAACCACCCGCAGCTCGTGAACATCAGCATGGCGTGGCGCTCCATCTCCAGGAGCGTCATGGCCTTGCCCTGCTCCTGGGGTGAGAGCTCTTTGGCGGCGTGCTCCCCGAGAAAACGCGCCACGCTCTCCGGGGAACGGTCGGCGACGACGCTCAGATACGCGTCGCGGGCCGCCCAGGGGTCGCGCAGGAAACCCTTGGCGTGCTCTTCAAATATCTGGCTCAGGTTGTCGCGCAGCCAGTCCATGGCACCTCGCAGGGGGGCGCGCCAATCCTGGTTCCATCCCGGGTGCCTGCCCGAATTGCAGCCGCAGCCCGCCCGCCAGCGCTCGAGGCCGTGAAAACAGCTCCACGAGGACTCCTCGACGATCTGAACCTCATGGCCCGGCGGATGGAGCTCCAGGAACCGGCCGTAGTTGACGAGCTCGACGCCCTCCTCCTGCTCCAGGCGGTACAGGCAGTACGCCAGCGCCATGTCGCCGAAGCGGTGGTGGTGGCCGTACGTCTCGCCGTCCGTCGCGATGTGGACGATCTGCGGCACCCCGTCGTCGGGCCCGAAGAGCGACAGGAGCTTCCTGGCAAAGATCTCCCCGTCGTTCAGGAGGCCCGCAAAGGCGACCTGCTGCGACGTCGGGCCGTCATAGAAGAAAAGGGTGATCTCCTTGCCCGACGGCAACCGGCACAGATACGGCCGCTTCGGGTCGATCTTGGCCCCGCGCACGTCGTGCCACTTCTTCTCGCTCATCTTGCGCATCTTCGCGGCCTGACCCGGCGCCAGGAGCGTGAAGGTGATGCCGGACTCGGCGAGCGCTTCTAACGTTGCGACGTCCACCGCGGTCTCGGCCAACCACATCCCCTCCGGCGCGCGGCCGAACCGGCGACGGAAGTCTTCGATGCCCCAATGGATCTGCGTGCGCTTGTCGCGGGCGTCGGCCAGCGGCATGATGACGTGGTTGTAGACCTGCGCGAGGGCATTGCCGTGGCCGTTGAACCGCTCGCAGCTCTTCCTGTCGGCCTCGAGGACGGCCGCGTACGTCCCGGGACAGCGGCGCTCCATCCAGGACAAGAGCGTCGGGCCGAAGTTAAAGCTGATGCGCTCGTAATTACTGGCGATATCGATGATCCGGCGCTCGCTGTCGAGGATGCGCGACGCGGTGTTGGGCTCGTAACACTCCGCCGTGACGCGCTCGTTCCAGTCGTGGTACGGATAGGCGGCGTCCTGGCGCTCGACCTCCTCCAACCACGGATTCTCCCGGGGCGGCTGATAAAAGTGCGCGTGGATGCAGACGTAGCGGGTCATGGAAAACCTCAGTGTGGTCCCTTCGGTGTCATACGACACAGAAGGGACGATTCCGTGACATCCCTGTGAGCCCCGAGGAACGAGGGACGAAACAGGGATGGAAAATTCTCCTTATTCCAGACACACGAGACAGCTGTACGGCGAAACGGCCGCGAGCGCGCCGGCCTCGAAGGAATCCGGGTGCTTGGTCCCCGGGCCCCTCCAACTTTTGTACGACGAATCCAGGACGGGCCTCCAGCGCGAGGCTGTCGCGGGCGCCACGGCCGGCTGCTTTTCAGCAGAAAAATTCAGCGCGACCCAGGCCCGCTCCCCCGGCTTCCCCCTCAACAGAAAAATGGTCTTGCGCCCGGTGTCGGCGCTGACCTGAAGATCCTTTTTCTCCGGGCACGCCAGCGCCGGCGACTCGCGGCGCAGACGGATGAGCGCGCGGTAAAATTCCAAGAGCGTCCTGTGCGGCTCCTTCTGCCGCAGCGCCCATTGGAGGCACGAGCGCCTGAAGGTCGCCTCGCTATCGGCCTCCGGCGGCTCCCCCTGCCAGGCGAAAACCGCGAACTCGCGCCGGCGGCCCTCGCGCACCGCCCGGACCAGGTCCTCGTCGGTATGGCTGACAAAATACAGGAAAGGCGCCTCTTCCCCGTACTCCTCACCCATGAATAAGAGCGGGATATACGGCGAAAGGATGACGCCGGCGGCGGCCAGCTTCAGGCGTTCGAAGTCCACAAGGTGGCTCAGCCTGTCGCCGAGCATGCGGTTGCCGACCTGGTCGTGGTTCTGCGCGAAGACGACAAAGGAGGAGCCGGGCAGATCCCCCGACGGGGTCCCAAAGTTCTTCTGACGGAACGCCGAATACTCTCCCGTGTACACATAGCCCTCCCGAAAGGACTTTTCCAGCTGCCCCAGCTGTCCGAAATCGCGGTAATAGCCGTTCTTCTCAGCCGTCAGGAGGGCATGCAGGGCGTGGTGGAAGCCGTCGCACCAGGAGGCGTGCACCCCGTAGCCGCCGTCGGCCCGGCGGCGGATGACACGCGCCTCGTTCAGGTCGCTCTCGGCGATAAGGTAACAGGCGCGGCCCGCGTCCTCGCGGAAGGCATCGACCGCCTCGGCCAGTTCCTGCAGGATATGCTTGGGGCTCGCGTCGGAGATGCCGTGGATCGCGTCCAGGCGCAGGGCGTCGATGTGATACTCTTTGAGCCAGGTGAGCGCGTTGGCGACCACGTAGTGGCGCACGCCCTCGTTGTGGGCGTCATCGAAGTTGACCGCGCGGCCCCACGGCATCTGATACTTATCGGTAAAGTACGGGCCGAACTCTCCTAAATAATTCCCTTCCGGGCCCAGGTGGTTGTAGACGACGTCCAGGACCACCGCCATCCCTTTCGCGTGCGCCGCGTCGACGAGGCGCTTCAGGCCCTCGGGCCCGCCGTAGGAGGCCTGCACCGCGAACGGATACACGCCGTCATACCCCCAGTTGCGGCTCCCGGGAAAGGCCGCGACCGGCATGATCTCGACGGCGTTGACGCCCAGCTCTTTAAGATGATCGAACTTCGCGATGACGCCGTCAAAGGTCCCTTCGGGGGTGAAGACGCCGACGTGCAGCTCATAAAGGATGAGGCTATCGAGCGGGAGGCCCTTCCACGAAGCGTCGGACCACGCAAAGGCGTCGTGATCCACGATCCCGGATGGGGCGTGCACCCCGTCGGGCTGGAAGGATGAGGCCGGGTCCGGCCGCGCATCGCCAGCGTCCAGCACATAGGCATACCGGTCCCCCGGCGCCGCGTCCGGGACCTCTGCCGACCAATATCCCCCGGCGTCTTTTTTCATGGGCAGGCGCCGCTTGGAGACTGTTCCCAGCTCCACCTCGACCTTTTGACGCAGGGGCGCCCAGACGCAGAACGCACAGGCGCCGGCGCGATAGCGGGCCCCCAACGCGTGATGCATGGTCGAACAATCTGGCATGATTTTTAACGGCGGAGCAGTCTTTTTGTTATTTCATCGCCGCGGCGTTGACGGCCGGGCTTTCCTTTGAGGTCCGGACGCTTCTCGGGCCGGGTGCCCCTCTTTTTAAGGATGGGGGGACGACGCCGCTTCGGATCGACCTTGAAACGGCGTACCTTGCGCGGGTCCCGCTTGGGCCTGCCTCGCTTTGCGCGCACGCGCCGGAGACGCTGCCTTATATTCTTCTTCGTCTGCGTCCAGCGCCGGCGCCGCGCCTCGGGGATCTGCCAGGCCGCCGCAGGCCGCTGAAAACGCTTGATGGAAGGCGCCCTCCTCGGCCGGCGCGAAAGACGCCCGGTTCTCCGGCTTCACCCGGACATCGCCCTCCAGGGCGATCACCTCGATCTGTAGGACCTCGGTGGCCTCGACGGCCGCGTCCTCGACAGGGACCCCGGCCGCGAGGCACCCGCCGCAGACAAAAAATCCTGCCGCCAGCAGAACGAGAAAACGGCGCCCTCTCTTCATGCAACCCTCTGGCCTATCCGACGAGCTTATCAAACTCCTCGACCGACAGGGCCGGTGACGTCGTGAAACCCACGCCCGTCAGCTTCATGAGCTCTGCGGAGACCTTGATCGCCTGACCGCTGTTCGGAAAATCCACGATAAAGGCCAGGTCATACGGACCCAGCATCGCGTGCATCGATTGGACCTTGCCGCCGGCCCCCTCGATGACGGCGAGCGCCTTCTTGGTCCGCTCCGCCGACGCGCCCTTGAGCGCCTCTACCGTATACTTTCCCAGCATCATGTACATCGCCATCACGTCCTCCTTTCGTCTCGCGCGCGCCGCCCTTAGACCGCCGCGCTCTCCTGTTTAGAATCCCTTAAAAACAGCACGCACGTGCTGACCCTCTTGGAGATCCCCTTCATCCAGGCCATGTCGCTCACCTCGGCCATGCCGAAGATATTGATATCCGCCGACGGCGCCTGCGCCAGGACGTCGTCGAAGCGACCCACCAGGACGCGCGGCTCGATATCGCCGGGCAGGCGCATCACCCGGCGCAGCTTGATCAGGTAGTTCTGCGCGTCCACCCTCTCCTGTTCGTCGGTCACCGCCTGCAGCAGCCGCAGCTTCCCGTCCCAGTTCTTCTCCAGCTGCAGCGCGACCAGGATCGCCAGGTCCAGGTTCGGGCTGCCCTGACGGATCCACAGGTTGATCGTCTCTTTCCGGCCCAGCCCCACCTTGGCGTGCCAAACAAAGACCATGACGCCCAGATCCAGGACCGTGGCCTTACGCAGGAGCTCCTGGATCATCTTGTCCTTCTCTGAGGAAGCCCCCAACTTCACGAAGAGGACGTTCGGAGGAAAGACCGCGCCCTTCTGCGACTCCATGATGATGGAGGCCGCCTGCATGAAGTTGTCCCCCGTCGCGCACATGGAGGAGACCAGGATCCCCGCCTCCTGAAGCGGCCGGGCGATGAGGGAGAGATCCTCGATGCTCTTCTTGTGCTCCGCCACCTCCTCGGTCTGGGCGTGGTGCCAACAGACCTTGAAGAGCTGGATCCGGCCGCTGGGGAAGGTGACGGCCTTCAGGAAGTCGACGATCCCGGCCCACTCCCGTGGCTTCTCGACGGGGATCAGGAGGTTCGGCTTCCAGATCTTGGGATAGTAAGGCAATCGCTGGGCGATCTTGAGCGCCTGCTCGGCGAAGAAGATGAAGAGCCCCTTGCGCACGTCCGGCCAGTAACGCCGCGTCTGGTTGTTGAAGAGCAGAAGATACACGCCGATCGTGGTGCCGATCGCGACGACGCTGAAGAGCGGGTTGATGAGGAACATCGCGTAGAAACACCCGACCGCGCCCAAGAACGAGATGATGGGGTGCACGCGGAAGGTCGGACGGAAGCTCGCGATGCCGATGATCTTCTCGATGAAGACCGAGGTATTGAGCGCGCCGTAGGTGATCAGGAAGAACATGGTGAGGATGACCGCGATGGCGTTGAGGGTGCCCATCGAGATCGCCACGAGCGCGATGAAGGCGGTCAGCAGGATCGCCGGCGTGGGCTCGCCGCGCTTGTTGACGCGGTCAAAGTGGCGGCCGACGGGCAGGACCCGGTGGCGGCTGAGCGCGAAGAGTGTGCGCGGCGCCGCGACGAACATGCTCAGGGCCGACGAAAGGGTGGCGCCCATGACGCCGGCGACGACGATGCCGCGCCAGCGGCTGTGATCGATGATAAAGGTGGTGTTGGCGACGAGGTCCCCGGGGTCAGAGGTACGGGCGAACCAGAAGGCCAGCGCCACATAGATGACGAAGGTGATGCCGATGGCCGACAACGTGCCGCGCGGGATGCTCTTCTCCGGTTCCTTGAGCTCTCCCGACATGCTCACCCCGACGAGGATCCCGGTCACCGCCGGGAAGAAGATCGCGAAGACCCGCCAGAAGGGGAGCTCGCCGATCCCGGTCCAGAAACCGGAGGTGTGCGGCACGACCTTGTCGCTCAAAAATACCGAGAAGAGCGAGGCCACGATGATCCCCATGACCACGTACTGGAGCCGGAACGCGAGGCGGGCGCTGATATAGGAGACGACGAGGAGGACGGCCCAGAGGACGATGCAGACGGTCTTGAAGTCGTGCCCCGGAAAGACCCACGCCCAGCACTCCGCAAAACCGGCGATATAAAAAGCCACGGAGATGGCCTGCGAGAGATAGAGCGGTATGCCGATGGCCCCACCCACCTCCAGGCCCAGCGACTTGGCGATGAGCGCGTACGCCCCGCCGGCGCCGACGCGCACGTTCGTCGTGATGCTCGAGATCGACAGGCCCGTGAAGAGCGTCACCACGTTCGCGATGACGATGATCCCCAAGGCCTGCACGAGCCCCACCTGGCCGACGACCCACCCCAGGCGCAGGTACATGATGACGCCCAGGATGCTCAAGAACGTCGGCGTGAACACCCCCTCGAACGTCGTGAACCGCTTTTTCATCATCGATCCCCCAACCGTGAGACAAAAGGTGAGACTAATAGGTCAGACCTTTTTGTCTCACGAAAATGAGACACATAGGTCTGACCTTTCTGTCTCACTTTTTGTTCTTAGAAACTATACACCAGCTCCGAGGTGAAGCACAGGTCGTTCTTCTTGACGCCGGGCCGCGGCTCGGCGTCATACTCCTCGGTCAAGGTCAGCTTGAGCGACAGCGTGTCGTTGATCGGGTTGATGAACGACGTCTCGCTGCGCAGCCGCAGGACCCCGAAGTCGTCGAGGGACGGATACAGGACAAGATCCTGCGTGAGGCGCGAGGCGCCCCACAGGGCCTTCTCGCCGTACAGGCGCGGGGTCAGGATCGGCCCGGTCTCGTCTTTCGTGCCGTCGTTATAGTGCGTGTGCTGGACGCCGAGGCCGCACTCGGCCATCGCCTTGAAATCATCGGCATCGGAAAACCAGTACCCCAGGCCGGCCGCCGGCGTGAAGCGGTAGTCGATGGACGCGAAGCGGTCGTGGTCCGCCTCAACAATATAGAAGTCGTACCACTTCTTCTCTTTGCCGAGGCTGCGGGCGTACCGCCCCATCCCGTACCACTTCTGTTTGTCCATCCGCCCGCCGCTCGAGGAGGAGTCGATACTCCCCTTGATCGTCGTCTCGTCCTTCTTCTCGCGCTTGCGATTCAGGGAAAACGAGGCCGTCAGGCTGCTGTCGCGCGTGTTGCCCGTGTTCTTCTGATAGCCGATGGACGCCTCACCCTTCCAGACCTTGGGCGCCTCCTCCTCTTTCTTCTCCGGCGCCGCGGACTTCTTCACGAACGCCTTCTTTATCTTCACGACCCCCAGCGCCTCTGTCCTGACGGACAGGCTCTCGGCGCCTTCGGCGATGACCTCCCCGGTGATCCGGTCGCCGTTGGTCAGCGTGAACGTCTCCGCCCCCGCCACCCCCGGCGCAACAAGCAACAAAACAGCCAGAATGACTGCAATCACCCTGATCTTCTCCATCACTTTAATTGTTTCATTATAACGGGTTAGGGGCCTGTCGGCAATAAGATTAGAAAGTCCCTCAAAACGGCTACTGCAACGGCAGGGTGAAGTGAAAAACAGATCCTTTGCCCACCTGCGACTCCGCCCAGATGCGTCCGCCGTGGGCCTGGACGATCTGCTTGGCGATAAACAACCCCAGGCCGCTGCCCTCCTTCTCCGAGGCCGCGCCGAACTGCTGAAAGCTCTGGAAGAGCCGCGGCATATCCTGAGTCGCGATCCCTGGGCCCGTATCCCGGACCGTCACGTGGAGGGCGTCGCCGTCTCGGCGGGCCTCGATACCGACGGTGCCGGCCTTTGTGAACTTTACCGCGTTCGTCACGAGGTTCAAGACGACCTGGGTGACCTTGTCCTTGTCGCACACGAACCGGGGCAGGTCCCTCTCGATGCGGACCGTCAGCGCCAGCCCCTTCTCGTCGGCGAGGGGCCGCACGGTCTTCGTCACCTCGTCAAAGATCTCCCGCGCGTCGTGCCACGCCCGCACCAGCCGCAGCTGCCCGGATTCGATCTTCTGGAAGTTCAGGATATCCGTCGAGAGCCGGGCCAGCCTGTCGATGTTGCGCAGGGCGACATCGAGCAATTCTTTCTGCCGCGGCGCGACCGGCCCCTGCAGTCCTTCCGCGATCAGGGCGATCCCTTCCCGGATCGCCGTCAGGGGCGAACGCAGCTCATGCGAGGCGATGGAGATGAAGCGGGACTTGATATCGATCGCCTGACGGACCTCCTCCTCCATCTTCCTCTGTTCCGTGATGTCGCGGCTGATCGTCGAGACCCCCACGATCCGGCCGCCCTCGTCATAGAGCGGCGCGAGGGTGAGCGCCACATCGATCAGGCGGCCGTCCTTGGTCAGGCGTTTTGTCTGAAGGTACCGCAGTCGCTCCCCGCGCGCCACGCGCTCCAGCATCTCTTTGAGCTCCTTCTGATGCGTCACGGGCACGATCTGGGAGAGGTGCCGGCCGACCGCCTCCTCGGCGCTGAACCCGTAGATCTGTTGGGCGCCGTCGTTCCACGTCAAGATCCTGCCTTCCAGGTTCTCGCTGGCGATCGCGTCGTCGCACGAGGCCACGATGCTCGCCAGGCGCGCCAGCTCCCTGTCCTGCCGCTCGTGGGCGCAGCGCCCCCGCCAAAAGGCCATCGCCCCCAAGACCGACAATAAGGCCGCCAGCGCGCTGCCGAAAGCCAAAGAGAGGCGCGCCTGCCGACCTATCCCGGCGAGGCGCCCCTCGGCCTCATAAATAAGCCTCTCCTCATCCAGGCGCCACGCCGCGACAAGAGAACGGGCCCGGCCGATCACCGCGTCCCCCCGCCCCGTCTCAAGGAGGCTGCGGGCGGCGCGCACGCCCGGCCTGTCATACAGCTCCAACACCTGGCGCGAAAA
>SDBU01001310.1_pt1 | contig 36039 bp, 61 predicted proteins | sample 2277071 | NCBI WGS metagenome assembly SDBU01 (sample SAMN10397929, study PRJNA504765) | marine sediment metagenome | isolation source: marine sediment core GS08_GC12, 126 cmbsf | place: Arctic Ocean: Gakkel Ridge, Loki's castle | collected 2008 | reverse complement strand
CCGAGGTATCAACCGTGCCCGGAATGTCGGAAGGGATCAACACGTGTAACCAAGACACTGACCGGTGCCAAGTACCGTTGTGTAAATCATGGAGAATTCTTAGTCGTTAGGAGGTAGACCATGACCATAGACAAGGCTATTGAAATCCTAACTCAATACACTAAAGGCACAGATATGCTCTATCTTCCTGACTTCCTCGACGCCCTCAAGCTAGGCATCGAAGCCCTGAAACGTGTGCAGTTACAAAGGGGAATTTGGGGTATGAAGCAGGACGCCCTATTACCGGGGGAGACTGAGGACTAAGAGAGGAGGTAAGGGTAGATGGAAGAACAAGAGAGCTTGGAGTTTCGAGCCGTAACGACCTTTCCACTACCCCCTGGGAATCATTCATTTACTTAAAAGGGTGCTGGGGACCTAGCGAAATCTAAGAGAATTGCCGCAGCGAGGTAATATTATGCCCGAACGAGGCTTCTTAACAGAAACCTGGGATAGTGATGACTGGTTTCAAGAGTTGAGCAGAGACCAGAGATATCTCTTCATTTACCTCTGGACCAATAATCACTGTAACCAGGCCGGCATGTATTACATAACACCGACGACAATGGCCTTCGAGGCTAAATTCACCAAAGACGAGCTCCCCGACCTCTTACGGTCTTTATCGCCGAAAATAGAATGGCAGCCCAAGGAGAACCTCATTTGGGTCAAGAACTTTATCAAAAGGCAGTCTAAATCCCCAAAGTTTTTAGCTGCAGCGGCCAAATGCCTTACTGCTATTAATAACAATGGCGCCGTTAAGGACCTGCTTGATTACAATCTTCAGAGATATAGTATATCGATACCATATCAATACTATATCGATAGAGTATCGATACTCACGCGCGATACTACTTCTGATACTGATACTGATTCTGGTAAAAAGGAGGGGGTTGTTAAGGGGGGGCAAGTGGAGGAAAAAGATATCATCGTGAGCCTTATCAAGTTGGAGGGTTGGCAAGCGGACGAAGAGGACGTCACCTGGCTCCAGGGACTCAGGAGTGAGTTTCCCGGCTTTACCCTTCTTGAGCTGAAGGCATGTGTTGACTATTACTCAGGGAGGTCACCGCCCAAGCATAAAGGCATCTGGAAGAATCGCTTTCGTAACTGGATGACTAAAAAGCACGAGTTTGAAGGGAGGGATAAAGCAGGTGATAAAAGCAAAGCTCAAAGAGTCACAGGTTCAAGGCCAGCCTCAGACTTCAGAGGGGCAAAGTGGTAGCCCGTTTAGTCTGTTCGGCTGCGGGCCGCGGATAAAGCGGCTGACTACCTGGGAGCCGGAGCGGTGGCAACGTCCTAAGGATCCATCAGTCGCAGGGCTGCCGGCCCTAACCAGGGAGTGTATGAGATTCCACAGGTGGGAAGACCGTGGCATCTCTAGCGTCTCTTATGCCAATTTCATTGCCAAACAGATAGCCCGGGGCAATCTCAGCTGGGGTAACATCCTGGTGCTCGCTGGCCCAAAAGGCGTAGGTAAGACGCACCTGGCACTGGCTATTGCCTGGGAGTGGTTTGACGACGGCTTCAGTGTCCTGTTTACCAGGGTTGATGACCTGCTTGATCGGCTGCGCCGTGGTTATGAAGACAGTAGGTATCACCCGACACTTGATCTTGTTCGCCGGTGTGGGCTGCTTGTCCTTGACGACCTCGGGGCAGAGCATGCCAAGGACTGGGCCGGGGAGAAAATTGACCGGATTGTTGACTGGCGCTACATTGACCGAATGCCGCTGGTGGTTACCACCAACGCCAAGAGCGGTGACCTGGCACCCAGGGTAGCCAGCCGGCTTGGTGACCACAGTTGCAGCGTGGTAGCTCAAATAGATGCTGAGGATTACAGGCTTGAGAGTGGACTATCATGGGAAAGCACGTCTGGGAATGGGACAAGGTGAGCGAGAAACCTATGAGGGTGGTCTGTATAAAGTGCAAGCGGACCGAGCTATTGAGCAAGGTGCTGAATGAGATTGGCTGTGACGGCTGCCCCGTCGAGGGAAGACAGGAGAGTTTATTTGATAGAGGGGGAAATGCGAATAGAAGTCAATCAGCTACCCCCAGCTGAATGCTCGCCCAACGCGAGGATTCACTGGTCTGAGCGATACCAGGCGGCTGAAATATACCAAGGCGCCGTCTTTTATGAGTGCGTTGACGCAAGGAATAGGCTGGAGAGGTTACCCTGGCGCCCAGGCTTCCCATCGTTTCAAAAGCCGCGGGTCAACTTGACCTTTGTCTTTCCTAACTACCGCAAGCGGGACGAAGATAACCTCAGAGCAAGGTTTAAGCCTGGCTTGGACGCCATAGTACAGGCCAGGCTAGTAGAAGATGACAGCATCGATATCCTGGACCTGGGCAAAATTACGGTGGAAGTCGATAAAGAGCGAGCCCCTCTCACCATCATTGACATAGAGGAGATGAAGCTCAAAGGAGAGAGTGATGGAACTGGGAAAAGCTCAGAAAATAGCAAACGAGATTAGGGATCTCCTCGAGCCGCTCTGTGAGAAGCTGGCGGTTGCCGGCAGCATACGCCGGCAGCGGCCGGTGGTCAACGATATCGACCTGGTTATGATTCCCATTGACAGGTGGAAGCTAGACTTGAGGGTAATGTCCCTGGGAAAGGTCAACATGTCCGACTTGAAGTTATCCCGGGTCACTATGGATGGTGGTACCCGGGTGGATATCTACTTCGCTACCCCGGAGACGTTTGCCACTCTCCTCCTGATCAGGACGGGCAGTGTGGAAAGCAACATCCGCCTGTGTGCCACGGCAAAGAGAAGGGGGTGGCGCCTCTGCGCTGACGGCAGCGGTCTTTTCAATGAAAGAGGGGAGCGAGTCGCCGGAGACAGTGAGGAGTCGATATATGAGGCTCTAGGGCTAACATATCAACCGCCGGAGCGGAGAGGCTAGTTGTGAGAGCAGGCATTCTGAAATGAGAGGTGATGTATGAACGGAAGAGACTATACCCTCAAGTTGAATAGCTTTGAGTGTGGTGTTCTCCAGGGGGTAATTATGCAATTAGACGCTAGTAAGCGGCAGGCTTTATCGGGGGTCTCGGAGCAACTGGCGCAGCTTAAGCGTCAGGTTGAGGAAAAAGCCGGGGTGAAGAAGGAAGTACTCCCTGGGGGAATGCTGAGGCTCACTGATAGGGAAGGGAATGTGATAATTAGAGCACCTTATCCCTTTGAGGTAGAAGGTAATTGAAGGGAGAAAGATGAGCAGATTAGCTGAGATTCTGCACCTTTGGGAGCAATGTATTGAATGGCAACCCCGGGGCCCCCATCCACTTGCCGGCCAGACAGCTAAGATTAAGGGCACCGGTGATGAGGTTTTTGTAGAGGACTGGTTCGACCGCGTGATAGGAACACCCTTTATGATGACAGAGCTGAACCGCCCGCCCTTTATTCTTTACTTCTGCCGGATCCTGGATAAGACGGTTCCAGCCGATAACGATGTTGTCTGCGTTAAGTGCCGGGGAATGTCTAACCTGGTTCATAATAGTGATATTGAGGCTAGTTAAATGTACGTAGTGAGTGGCTCCTACGGTCCGGAAATCAGGCTAGACGCCGAGGAGGTTAAAAAACTCTGTCGCCTTGGGGAAGGTGCGGATACTTGCATCTGGGCGATGGTAGACAGCCAAGGCCTCTGCTGCGGTTACTACAATAGACATCCTACTCTGGTACGGAGGTGGAAGGTGGGGTCTACCGTAGCAAAACGGGATGGCTGTGATGTAGTTAAGGCACTAAAGCTGAATCAGGAGGTAGGGTCATGAAGACGATCAAGGTGCAATTCGCCGGCATAGAGAAATCCCCGGATGGGAAGTTTTCTATCATCTACATTCCGGATAACCGGCAAGTTTTGTTGCCCGGGTGTAGGTACAAGATCGAAATCACCGATCTGACTTTCGAGCATTGCAATACCGGTGAAAAAAAATGAGTAAAATGACGGTATTATCTTTAGGAGCAGGCGTGCAGTCTACTACAATATTGCTTATGGCGATTAAAGGGGAGTTACCAAAGCCCGATGTAGCAATATTCGCTGACACTGGTTGGGAGAACCCGCAAACTTATGAGCATTTGAAGTGGCTAACGGATGAAGCAGAGAGAGCCGGCATCCCTATTCTCAGGGTAACTAAAGGAAACATTAAGGATGATATTCTAAATGCTACCGAGACAGGTAATAGATTTGCTAGTATACCAGCTTATTGCTTGTTCAAGGGTAGTATAGGGCGTCTCAAAAGGCAATGTACAACTGACTATAAAATAGTGCCTATAAAGCAGGAGATAAGAAAGCTATTGGGAGTAAAACCACGAGGGAAATTACCCAAAGAAGCTGTTGATTTATGGGTTGGAATTAGTCTTGATGAATATCGGCGAATATCTAGCTTTACACGTAATCCGCAGTGGTTATCTGCCTCATTCCCTTTGACTTCAATAGTGCCAATGACAAGGAATGAGTGTATTCTATGGCTGAGGGAAAAATATCCTGACATTTCAGTTCCACGTTCAGCTTGTTTGGGTTGTCCTTTCAAATGTAATGAAGAATGGAGATTAGTCAAAGAGAACGCTAACAATTGGCAGGATGTAGTTGATTTTGATAATACTTTTAGGAATACGAAAGGGCAGATTAAATCAGAGTCTATTTATCTTCATAGAACTTGCCAGCCTCTTTATAAGGTTGACTTGAGAAATGAGGTAGAAAAGGGGCAATTAGTATTCCCTTTCTATAAGAGTGAAAGATTACTGTTATTCGGGAGGTTAGGGAATGGAGAAGAAACATAATAAACCATATCAAAATCAGGAAGGAGGTGAAGGGAATTGAAGTTGCCTTATGCTGAGGATATTGGTCATTACTGGCAGACGAGTCAGAGTTCTCCTGATCAATGGATGCAGAAAACCAGGAACCTCATTGAGAAGCTTGGTGGGAAGGTGACTGCTGAGGGCTTTGGTGCCACAGATGAGACCTCTGCTTATATGATTGCCTTTGAGTTGAAAGGGCAGAAATACAAAGTGGTTTGGCCGGTACTGCCTTCGGCTACTGATAAGACCCTGGCAGCCAAGAGGCAAGCAGCGACCTTACTTTATTACGACATCAAAGCTAAAGCGATGACGGCCAGCGTATTGGGCAATGAAGTAGCCTTCTTCTCGTATATGATCCTGCCTGACGGTAGGACTGCAAGTGAATTGACTAAGCCAGAGTTAGGCCAGAGCTTTCCATTACAGTTGAGACCAGGAAGTTAATAACCAATTAAAAGGGAGAAGCATCAATGATTACTTTACACTTTAAGACTCAGCACGCTGACATAAAAGAGGGTGTCATCCTACATCTGAAGGTTGTGTCTATAGCAATGAAATCCCCCGGGCGGTGGCATTTAGTAGTTGATGACGTAACCCCGCTGCCGGGGGCAGAAGCCGGTTACATCTGCGGGATCTGTGGTATTACTGAACCACCTGGCCCTGATGGTCTTTTACCTGCCGGCTGGATAGAGAAACAATATGAGCAGGGGTCTAAGTTTCTTTGCCCGGAGTGCGTGGACTCACAGATCTGCCGGGTCTGCGGTTGTTCACAATACGAGCCGTGTGAAACCGAGTCTGGCCCGTGTCATTGGGTGGAGGAAGATCTCTGTAGTGCCTGTGCAAATGCGGATCGTTTAAGTTAAGCACAATTTAAGGAGGAGGCTAACAATGGTAATGACAGCTGAAGTAAAAGTTAGAGAGGGGGTACCAGCGGAAAAAATAACACTCGAGCAATATGGCGCCATGATAGGACTGCCGATAAAGGTTCACCCCTTTTGGGGTTCAGCACGACTCCCCGCTTACCGGGTGCATAAAGACTGCGGAGGTAGAGTTTCACCAGATCGCACAGTGACTTATTTACGACGCCCATATTGGTGTTTTCGATGTGAGAAAAATGTTCAGGACAAGGATACACGGATAGAGTCTCGGAAACATATTTGGATATGCCCGGTTCGGAAGAAGCTACCAGAGGTTCAAAATAACGTGATAGTGCTTTGGGAGGGACCTTGTGGTTATAGAGCACCTGGTGGATACGGGGCAAACTATGGACATCATACCCATGCCCAGACTATTGAAGTAAAGAATGTGGCTCACCAGGCTATGCTGATTGCGGTCCGGCTCTCCGGCATCTCCACGGCTTTACTACTCGGTATGGATGGTGAAACTCCATATGCTGTGAGAGTACCTACAAGGTTAGAATCAGTCCAGCAGGCTTTAGGCTGGCTTATGCCACTTATTGTAAGAAAAGCGATTGATCAAGGGCTAGATGTGAAGCGCCAGGGTGATTGGTATTTTATTCCTCGAGGTAAGGCGCCGCTCCATAGTAACTATCATTCTAGTGTGTATGGTAGCTTGTCGAGAATGGAAACCAATAGGCTCTACCGAGGCGCAGCGTTAGTCTTCAATGGTACGCAGACCCGGCACCAGGCTAGTGTGGTTACCTACCAGGAGAGCTTGGCAGGGACGAATGGCCCGATTCCTGTAGTTAAGGGTAAGATTATAGCCCCGAATCATCCCGGGCTAGAACTTGAGGATTGGCATAATGCGGTGCGAAATAGGAGCCACCCATGGCGGAATGAAGATAGAAGGGACCGCAGGTACGCTGATTGATTTAAACACAAGTTTAAGAAGAAATTCCTGCCACTAGGTGGTGCACTCCTAATCGTAGCTTTGATGGTTAGTCTTAGGGAGCTAAGCTATGCCATACGCCGGCGAAGGCGCCGAGGCCGATAAGCCATCCCATGATGTCTTTAACGCTAATACTCCCCTTCAGTTTCCAATCCTGACTTAACTGATAGACCAGAAATCCAGCGTTGAACACTATCCCCGTGGGGGGATGGACAGCCAGGAGCCAGCCGCCAAAGGCACCTATAGGGATATGCTGCAGTATTCTCTTGGAATCCGGCTTCACCAGGTGCACCCTTATATAGTTATTGCCGGGCTTCAGCCCTTTAATCCTCTCCAGCCACATCACAACACCTAGTTATACTTCCCGCACCGGCTGCCGCTAACCGCCAGCACTTCATCTCCGTAGTAGAGATTTAGCAACTCGCAGTTATTCTCACAATCTTCGCAGCGATTTATCTCGGTTCTGTAGCTTTCTTCCAGGATAGCCCCTCCTCTGAAGTTGGTGCGGCGGCCATTCATATTCTCTTCTGTGAGCAGGGCTATACCTATCGCCCCCATGTAACTACAGTTCTCAGGGACCAGCACCGGGTACCCCAAGGCATTCTCAAAACATTTCACCAGGGCGGCGTTCTGAGCTGTGGCCCCTTGGAAGACCACCGGTGGCAGCAGCTTCTTACCTTTGGCTAGCGTTGCTAGATAGTTACCTACTAAGGCTTTTGACACACCCATTAAAATGTCTTCTACAGGTCTGCCCTTGCTCAGCTCAGAAACGGCAGTACTCTGCATAAATATGCCACACTTTGCCGGCAGCATTGCAGGGTTCTTACTCTCTAGAGCAAGCCTACCAACATCCTCAATTTTAACCCCCAGGCGGTTGGCTATGACTTCAACCATGCTTCCTGTGCCACCTCCACACGAGCTATTCATCTGGAAATCGGTTAGAACAGCGTTCCTTACCAAAATTAGCTTAGAATCCTCACCACCAACATCCAGGATTGTCGCTGCATCTGGGCACTCCCTTAAAGCCGCAACCAGGTGAGCTATGATCTCAGAGTCAACGTAGTCCCCCCCCACCAAGCTATTCACGAACTCTTTCCCGGACCCGGTGATGCCCACGCCACTGATATCAACCTGGGGTAGCTGCCTCAGTCCTTCCTGGACGGTGGCAATCAACCCCTGATTCTTAAGATATGCTTTACCAGCGAGTTCGTCGCCTTTTAGCAAAGTAAGTTTGACCGAGACGCTACCAACATCAATTCCCAGATAGTACGGCACTCTTTTTCTTCCTCTTTAACATACTAACAAAGGTGGACAACCGAGTTATAAAGCCTTGCTCGAAATTCGATTCATCTAGCGCAAACCTGTATAGCGGTATTCCGTATTTCTCAGCTACATTATTAATCAGCGACTCAACCGTACTTTCTGGCATGCAGCTTAACGGGAGAAGATGTATAACGCCATCGAAACCGCTCTTTCCATAGAAAATCGTGTTCTGGATCGAATCAAACCCATGCCCCCCGAGCTCCTCGCTTAGGAGTTGCTTAGCCTCTCTTTTTTCGTCTCTTTTATCAAAGAAAGCCAGCTTGAGCGCCTTCTTGATGAAGTGATAGAGGGTTAGGGACACGTCGACATCCACGCCCATCCTCTGAAGCTTTCTTACTATATCGAAGTTTATGTCTGTCTCCCATATGGTATACAATTCTCCCACGATGCCGATTCTTAGCACATTGTTGCTGTTATGCTGGTAGACCTGGCGCTCAACCTCCCTTATTTGGGAAAGCGCTCCCAGCATGGTCTTAACCAAGCGGAAGGGTGAGGCGCCGGTGAGCTCCATCAACTCGAGGATGAAGTTTCGCGTGCTGAGGGTGTGCATCCTAAACTCGTAGCCCAGACTTCTTAGCGTCTGCTCCTGGAGCTGGTGATAGTGCTTGAATCGGCAGCGCCCGTGGGTGCTAAACATTACCAGGTCGGTTGCCCCGTGCTCCAGGGCCCAGATTTCTTGGCCAAGGGTCGTTTTGAATGGCCAGCAAATCATTTCTGCGCTGTTCATCACCCCGGGATTGATAATCTCCTGGGAGATCTTGCTGGGCTGAACAACTTCACAACCTAAGCCCTCGAAGAAATCCTTTATTGTCTTTGAGTAGATCCCTAGTCTGGGAAGCCCGATTACGCCCATTCATTTAGTCCCATCCACCCTTGAAGCTGCAGTAACTCGAGCTATCTCCCATGTAGGGCTGCCTTTCTCCGTCATACCACTTCCACTGGAAATACTCGTCCGTTACAAACCCTGAGTGCTCTAAGGATGGCTCAGTAAACGGTATATGGCCACCCCGGAAGTGGTAGTGGTAGCTTTCACCGGGGTCGAGAGTTACTTCAACGTGACCGACATTATACCATTCATGCGTCTCGTACCAATATTCCCAGAACTGTATGGTTCGTGTCTCTCTGATATCACCCTCGTTGACCACATCACACTCGATGTCGTAGATGAAGTCCCAACCCTCCTCATCGTATGGAGCACTGCAGCTGAGATTATGATATCCGAATTTACCGCCTTCAGGTGGTGCTGGTGGCTGAGCCCTGGCTAAGGCATAGATGGCCAGGGCAGCTGCACCCGCGGCTCCCAGGGCGATCCCGCCTACTAACCAAGGGGAAACCTTACGTTCTTTCTCAGGGGCTGGACCCGGTAGTAACAGCTTGATTTCTTCAGCCATCATTCACCTCTTATAGTTACTGAATTATACGTTATGGTAGAACTCTGAAGACTGTCCACCCTGGTCATCGATAACCTTGAAGTAGTATCCCTCAGCGGCCAACTGGTCATCTCTAACAACTGCGCTCTGCCCAGGGGAAAGTGTCACATTGTATACTTCCCGGGGGGTGTAGTCCCAAGGGCGAGACCTTGCCCTATTAAAAATCCTTACAACGTGCGTCTCAGTCTGGGCCCCGTTATTGGTAACTGTTGCAGAGAAGTATATCCTATCCCGAACGCCATCAGGGACATCGTACGCTTCCAGATTAGAATAACCGAAGCTACTGAGTACCTGCGAAGTTATTACCAAATCACCAATGTAAGCATCAGACAGCTCAACTCCATCGAGTGACACTTTCATATACAGAGGGTAGTTACCTGCAGGCAGCCACGAAGTTAACGTACGCCCAGAGATCCACCTGTCTATAGAGAGTTCTCTTGTCCCAGATATTGTGTATAAGTCCTGCGGGGAAACTAAGTCCTCTCCGGGAATGCTCCCTGCCAATAACTTCCAATCCCTAGAATAGTCCAGCTCAGGACGGGCTGGGTTGTATCTTGGGAGTGCGTCAGAGTCACGGGGAATATAAATGTCAATGGTTAATGTTGACCCTGCCGGGCAGATAGACGCTGGAATATACAGTATTGCTTCTGCCACAGCTCTACCTTGGTAGCATGGATAAACAGGGTAGCTCATGCTCTGGAATGTAATCTCGTCGGCAATAGTCGGAGTCATCTGGACATTAAGCTCGTTATTACCTTCAACTAAAACTATATCACCTGGTAACTGTTTCATAGCCTTCCTTCTCAAAGGTAATAGTGTAACTGCCAGGAGCTAATCCTTCAAATGCGTATGCCCCGCTGGCGTTAGTGTAGGACACTAGACCGTCAATGGTGACCTTTACCCCCTCTATAGGGTAGCTAGTCTCAGCGTCTATAACCACCCCGTAGAGGTTAGCCACTGGAGGCGGTATCGGAGTTAGCTGAACATTAAGTTCGTTGTTACCTTCAACTAAAACTATGTCTGCCATGTTAAACCTCCCTCAATAGACTAAAGTTCCGTAGCCATCTTTGGAAAACTGAAGCACGTATTCTCCGGGCTCTAAATCGGTGAAGGAATAGTTGCCTCCTGAGTCAGTGTAGATCTGCATACCATCCAGGGTAACTAGCACGCCAGGTATTGCCTCTCCAGTTACGGCGTCGGTCACCTTGCCGTAGAGGTTAGCTAAACCTGGGGGTGGTGCGGGGGGTGCTGCCCGGGCCCAAGCATAGAGTCCTACGGTGACCGCAGTAGCTATCCCTGCTCCAATGCCGACTATTACCAGTGGTGATATCCGTCTTTCTTCTGCCATTTTATTCCCCCCTTTCCGGCTTTACTCTATACAGCTTGACGAATATCATAGAGCCGACAGCCACGGCTAACGCTCCTGCTGTTATCGCGATGTAGCCGATATGCGCCTTCATTGTTACCTCAATAGCAATGCCGGCTGCGATAATGGAGCAACCAACTGCTTCAAGAGCTATGGCCAGGGTTCTACTCACATTTTTCATTTTGCCTCTTTCCTCTTGAAATATTCCCTCTGCCCGAAATACCAGACGGTGGTCCCCGTAGTTATCCAGATAAGCCACTGGAAGATAGGGGGGAAGTCTATACCGTTGGCCACTAGCCAGGCAGCAAAAGAGGTTGTGAAGATAATAAGGTAGATTGAGATGATTGGCCTCACTATGGCTTTTACAAATTCACTTGGCTTTTCCATTTTATTTTCCCCAGAATAAATGTCCTAACCCGGTGAGGCTTGAAAGTGAGCATTTTGAATTAACGGCTATCCTCAGCCTCAAAGACCTCCTGTTATTTACTTTATCAATACACCTCACCGGCAAATTCATATCATTTTACCTGCTATCATCTTGGCTCCCATAAGAGCGCATTTACTATCTGTGGTAGCTACGGGCGTTTCTCCTGTAGCATATATGCTTATTTGATGTCCGGCCTTAATAATAACGGTTTGCTCCCCTGTTCCAAACTGGTCGCCAGCATCCTCAGTAGTACCAGAACCACCTAAAGTATCAACCCATAAGTAACCACCAGTGCGATATTCTCCGACTTTGTCGCCAATCACAACAGCACAGGTTAAGCCCGTAAATGTTCGCTTCGCACCAGATACAACAGAACCAATGATAACTTCAGAACGGTTAGTATAGAGAACGCCGGCACCCGAGAAAGCTCCTACCTTCACATTAACTCCGTCGCTATAATACCAAAGCTCAAAAGTATCTAAGTTACCTGACGCGTTAGCGGCCTTCTCAAGGTCTATTTTTGTATAGTCGTAAGCAGACTGAGTAGCCCGGGATTCTGCTCCCGGTCCTACATCGATTATTGTAGCGGGGAACGTTCTGCCTATATTCTTCGACTTAATGCTAAGAGATAATTCTTTAATTAGTCTTACTTTCTCAAGACATAGCGGTTTTCTTATGGCATAAAGCTCAGGGTCGGTTTGGTCATACCTAATAGCAGGTTGTCTAGTATTTATATCCCAGCCGTGGCGCATACCACCAGGAACCTTATCATATTCCTGTAACCACGCAGCATAGAAGTTAGGCAAGTGAAAGGCAGCTACAGACTGTATCTGCTCTAAGGTAACATCAGGTTCGAAATGTACGAAGTGAGTATGGAACGGACCTTCTGCCGCATCATTATAGCGGGCATCGTCACGCTCTAAAAACATACCTAAGCGAGTCTGAACTAAGCCACCTATTTCATAACATCCTGAGGGATCTATCGAAGTATACATATCACACCGAGTACCATATCCTCAGTCCTACCTGACAATCATTGAAGTTGATGAAATCCTGATCAGCTTTACCTAACAGGTATTGGAGATTATAGGTATCGTTCCCGTCGACTATTGCGGCCACGTCTAGCGTTCCGATAATAACGTCACCACCTTCCCGCCCGACAGCAGCAAAAGTAAAGAAATCGTCAACGAAATTGATGGCGTCGACGTAAGCACTCGGAGAATCGTCCCGGATCTGTATGACCTGGCTGGTCGCTGCTACCGTCGCCCCGTCGAGCTTATTAACCCCCGCATAGATGTTTTCAATCATTCTGAATTTGAACATGACGATAGCTTTTACCACAGTGGCGCCGGCCGGTAATTTAGCCAGAACAATATCAGGTAGAGCTACGGTGGCTCCTGCCTGGTTGATCTGGACTTCTTCGAGGCCCGCGCTCCAGCAATCCAGGGTAAAGAGCTCTCGAGCTTGAGAGGCTATAATAGCAGTAATCTCAGCGTCGATATAGGCAGCGATGGTAGCTAATGTACCTTGAAGGTCAAAATCAAGTTCATCAAGATAGCCGGCTCTGACGGCGGAAAGTCTGACAAGGAGAGTATCAATATCGGCTGGAATGTTAGCGGCCGCCAGCTCATCCAGATACCCGGCTCTCGCTGCTGTTAGCCGGCCTTCAAGTTCATCAACATAGGCTTTAAGAATTGCTAGCCAGTCAGGCACTTTCTACCTCCTGACTCCACTGGTCAATTTCGTCCTTAATTTCGTCAATCTTATCCTTAGCTTCGTCACAAATATCCTTGGCATTTCCCTTCATGTCATCAATAGTGGACCCTTCAAAGTTGTCAGAAATAATCAGGCGATTATAGCCGCTTACCCTCTCCAGTAGGCGCTTTATCTGTTCAATCCTATCATCCATCATTAACTCTCCTTAGTTATTTGTCTTGCCATGTGAATATTGCCCGGTTACAGCGTAGGGTCCGCCAGCCGAAGCCCTTACGGTTACTTTCAACTCATCCCCTGCCAGATGTGGCAGTCCAAACATATCCATGAGTGAGTGATACGTTCCAAAATTAGCAGCATCTATGTCAAAGCTGTCAACCTCGGTGAGACCGTCATTAACCAGCTTATAGAGCCTAACGGTCACTGTGTTTGCCCCAGGGTCGGCACACTTAAGCCTGAGACTTCTCACTATGTACCGGGTGCTAGCCGCGCTCAGATAAAAGACATTGGTCTCTCCCGCGTTGGTGGCTGTGATATTGACGGCAGTGTCAGCCTGCTCATAGAAGATGCCAGTAGCACCTTTCTGGGTATCCAGCTTACCTTCTACAGCGTCTATCAGTGCCTTTAGGGCGGCCAGCCCATGCGTGGCATGGTCAAGTTTTGCCTCAACATCACTATCAGCGGCAAATAACTTAGCCAGCCAAGCGAATAGAGTGGTTGTGCCAGCGGCATCGGCGTTGGTGCCTATCTTGGTATTTATATTGGCGACATCAATCTCAACACTGGAGATGTTGAGTATTCTAAAGATGGTGCCTGCCTTTATCTGGGCACTGAAGCCTGTCCCCTGGAGGGCGATAGCCCCGGTTACGTTGTTAAATGATGCTGCTCCCTTATCCTCATCCTTGGCATCACCGCTCATAATGAGAACGGCTTTCTCGGAGATGAAGTCGTTTCTGCCTATGAGGTTGGAATCCACCAGGGTACCGCCGCCGACAGCGCCATCTGAAGTGGTAATGCCTGAGTAAGCGGTTAGCACTCTAATTAGTGCTGCCCTGGCAAGGGCATAGCTTAAACTGCTCATAGCTCCTCCCGTGCCAAGGGGTAGGCCTTATTTATGGATGGTCCTTCCTTTGTAGTAAAAGTTCCATCAGCACCATAGCTCGTCCCTGCTGAGTTAGTAGCAAGAGCCCTGAAATGATAAGTAGTCCCGGGGCTTAGCCCCGTTATTACTTGAGAGAAGCTCTCCCCAGTCCCCTTGCTCTGTGTTGGAGTAGTGTTCCCGTAGGCAACTGTTAAGCCCCACTCAAAACCACAATTGCAAGCCTCCCCGCCATCAAGGTCTAAAGTTCCGTTAAGAGTGGCAAGCTCTTGGACAACGTCTGTAGCCGGGTCGGTAGTTACGGTAGGAGGAATAGGATCAAAAACCACTCCACCTGGTGGAACATAGAAAGCTACATCTAGTTCGGCATCTCTTCCCGCGACGCAACACCATCCAGAGTATGGTATATTAGTTTTCACCCCGCCGATTTGAGGCCAGTTCGCCCATAATGAACCCAGAGCGACACAGGCCTCAATAGTTACTGTATAAAAACTACCGGCAGCGCCGATTATCCAAGTTCCAACTCCTGTTCTAATATATTCTCGATAAAAACCACCGACGCCTCCTACTTTATGAAATTCGACGATTCTAACATTCCCGTCGGTAGTTACTACAACGTTTCCTTGTACTGGATTGAGGCCGACAATCCCTTCATCTGTCCAAACTCCTGCCGCACTCCTTACGAGGCAACGAAGACTATGGGCACCAAGCCCCGTCTCATGATTGTAGGCACAATAAATTACTCCACCGGGTGTACAAGCTATGCCGAATGGGAATTGTTCTGCTATCATAGCCCAAGCCGTTACCTGAACTCTTGGTTGCCAAGCTCCCCCAATCCTGCTTATGTAGAATACTTCCCAGACATTGACTCCTACCTCATTTTCGTAGGTAACATGGAGGTCATCGTTGTCGTCCACACAAAGATTTGGATATCTTATCCAAGGAGCTCCCCCATCCAGAATTATAGAACCCTGCCAAGCTCCACCATATGGTTTGTAGTCGTATCGGAGGTTGTCATTGATACAATACACTCGATGGATATTATCTTGCGAATCCAAAGCCATATCTTCCCTACCTGGGGTGCTATAGGTGGGAATATGTACTAACGGTTGCCAGACGCCTCCTTTAGGTTTAACACCATGGACTGAATAGTAAGTTGCCGGGCTAATAAAATGCTGCGCTACAATGTGAACGGTGTCTTCACTATCAACTAAAATTCGAGTACCAGAGAATTGCATAGTGTTGGTCCCATCGTAATAAGGTTGAGCGTTTGTCCAGGTTAGCCCATTATCCGTACTATAAGCTACCGCTATTTGAAAGGAGCCTAGCGGATTCCTATAATCAAAACCAGCCCATAGCGTACCATCGGATTCTCTAGCGATACTTCTAACACCACTACTCACACCAATTCCGACGCGATAAGGCTGGCCAGTGGGTTCCGGATCTCCCGTTCGTATTTGATAAAATGGCATCAGGTTACTCCTGTATCACTGACCAGATATGGAGGATGCCTGCAGTTGGTGCCACTGCCGTTGTTATCCTGACACCAATAAAGGGGTGCCAGTCATCCCAGGCTAAACCTACGCTGATATTGCTATTAGCCGGACAAGGTAAGGGGCCATTTATATTTGTCGCTAGGTCCATGTCATCAACGTGGTTGCCTATAAGCTGAACCTGGATCGCTTGGTTGAGTGAGGACTCCACCTTAATCACAAGCCTCTTACCCCTAGTCCAATCAACCATGCTGTCGGAGTAAAAGGTGCCTATTGCCCTGATAGCATGGTTGTATATCTGCTCTGGCTCTTTGGCTACCCAGGCTGTTCGGAGCTGTATGCCCTCACCAGGTGGTATCCCCTGAGCGGTGAGCCACTGTTGGAGCAATGCAAGTAGTTGAGCGTTGCTCTCAGCCACTTCCGCGAGCACTGGGACTAGAGTTGTCAGACAGTCTATGAGATAATCGAGTTTTTCCTCTGGCGGGGCTGCCGCTGCCGGTTTAGCCAGGAGCAGTGCGGCAATAGCTCCCAGGATGGTGCCCCCGATGCCGCCAATTACTAATGCCGGTCCTGTCTGCCCTCCTCGCTTCTCTTCAACCATTATGGTACCTCCCTACCTAAAGCACGCCGGCCATGACTTTATCGTAGACATCGCCGGGGAGCTCGTCTCTGGCAGCCAGCCCCCACCTAGCCCTGAAGATATTAGTCATGGCACACTTCCAGATGGTAAATCTGATATTAACGGGGTCGTCGGGTTGAACCGTTGCCTTGAGTTTAATTCTCAGCTCCTTGAGGGCAGGGATAAAGCAGCTAATCTCCTTACTGAGAGCTACTGCATCAGTTATGCCCAATGCCCAGGTAGGGAACTCTACGTAGTCGGATACATAGTCTCTATCAATGGCTACCCTGATATTATCCGCAACATCAGGAGTATCACTTGGGCCCGATGAGAGCTTGGTTAGAATCAGGAACTCGTTGGGTAATGGGTGAAGTGTCTTAACATAAACCCCGGCTGTAGGCACAGTGAGTCGGTAGCTGTAAGTCTCTTCCTGGATAACCTGGAACTCTCTCTCTATCTGCTCGGCTAGGGGTAGAGGCAATAATCCCTTCTCTACCGTGTCGGCAATACCCAGGTTCTTATTTAGCTTCTGCTCATCAGGGGTAAGGGCGATACCGAAGCGGAGTTTATGGGCCACTGTAGGTTTGATAACCCACAGAGAGAAGAAGGTCTTAACATTATTAATGGCAAGTGCTGAGCTGTTATAGAGATTATAGTAGATTCTGCTCTTAGCCAGGAGTGAGAGGTTGTTGGGCAGCAGATCAAACATTGAGCCAGCTAATGGAGATAGTGTGGTATCATCCACCTTGAACCGCATCTCAATATCATCATCCTGCTCAACAGCAACCTCTGACAGCCTCAAAAGCAGTGGCGGGAACTGCCTTGTGTCAAGCATAGTGGGTGATGCCTCGCTGGTGGCAGCGAGAGTGGCGACCACCGCACTATCGGGCAGCTGCTCCGGGTGATAAAGTGTCCTCTTAATACTCGCTTCGGTAAGCATAATTCAACCTCCCTTAGGCATAGATTATCTCAAACTCATCGGAAGTCCATACCGCGCCTACTCTTTCGCCGGTGATATCCCTCCCGAGGATGGTGATGCGGGCATACTGGTATCCAGGTGTAACCGGTATAGCCAGAGTATGGGCCTCTTCAAAGACCTGAACCTTCTCCCCCGGGTCAAGATAAAGCCAGCTACCCGGCTCAAACATGTAGACCTGAAAGTAAGCCCCCACATTGCCGATGTTCTTTATCTCCCAGGCAAGAGTAATATCGGTATCGGCGGGCCACGAGTTTATATAGCTGGTATATACCTTCTTCCAGGTTGTTAATCCATCCCACCAGACATAGCCCGACCGAAACTCGGCATCAATAATTTCCTCAATTTCTTCTTCCTCTTCCTCCGGAGGAGCAACCGGCGGTGCCTCTTCAGGTTTTCTGGTTGCAATGTAGATTAGTGTTCCAGCCAGCCCGGCCAGCCCGAGGCCAACAACTGCTACCGCTACTCCGTTTCCCATTTTAGACTCCAAAACAAGATTGCCGTCACGAAGCTACCTGCCTGTGACGGCAATATCTATTGCTCCTCACCGGCAAGGCTCCGGTGATATATTCAGTTTAGGCCTGCCTAGCTAAGCCTCTGTCTCTGCTTCACCCTCAGCCCCAGCCTCAGCACTAGGTTCAGTCTCAGGCTCAGCACTAGGTTCAGTCTCAGGCTCAGCACTAGGTTCAGTCTCAGGCTCAGCACTAGGTTCAGTCTCAGGCTCGAGTGGAGATGGCTCCTCTGGCTCAACCTTTGACTTCTCAGGCTTCTCTTCTACTACGGGTTGGGCAGCGCCGAGACACGAAGGGCAATACCCTATATACTCTCCAGGATAGGTTTCGTGATAGACTCCTGGTGTAGCCGACGAAAGGTCAAATCCGCATGAACATTTCGCGTTTTTGAATTTCACCATGACCTCCTTTACGGGGCAATCTGCAAGAACACAAGATGCCCGCCGTCTACCATAGCGGTGGGAACAGCATTAAGCATGGTGCATGGTATCCAGAACCCTGCGTGCTGGTAACCACCTTGGGGTGTTGCCAGATGGAAAGTGGTGAGGGAGCCATCACCGGCAAACCAGACCTGCCGCTCACTGCCGAGGTCGCCGAAGAAAACGGCCGGAGCACCGTTAACCGGCCCCCAAGTCTGAAGCCATGTGTACTGGCCTATGGCGATGTCACCAAATGGCCAGCCGACGAAGGAGACAAGAGCCCCATACGCTGCGCCGTAGCCAACCTTGCGCCAGAGACTGTGGTAAGCAATTAGCGTGGTTACCCCGCTTTCGACTGCATGGCCAACGATGGCCGTTTCCAATGTCAGGACGCAGGTAGCACCAGTTACCGCAGCAGGGTGTGACTTGATTCTATGCCGGTAAAACCTCGTGCTTTTATAGCACAGGTATCCACCCTGTAGCTCATTCGCCACTAGTCCCGTACCCTGAACCGTTATTGTGACTGTCGTTGCACCAATGACGGAATTAGCAGCCGCAACGGCGGCTTCCTCGGCAGTCGAAAGGTTAGCAACCGCTCGGCCCCCCATGGCGTCAACTCCATATATTTGGCCGTACCGGAAAGCTCTCTCGTCTATGGCAAACCTCTTGCCAATAGGGTATATTGGGTCTGGGCTCAATTCATAAATACCTTGTTTCACCTTTTTCCTCCTTATGCGTTAGTGTTTTTGTCACTATGCCGGCATTCTACCGGTCCGTGACGCCTTCGGATTTCTAAAACCTTACCCCTTCATCTCAATCCTTGTTCCGGTAAGAGCGAGAACCAGGTCATCAGCCGCTACCGCCGTTCCGTCATCGTTCACCACCACCATACCTATCTCGTTCCAGATAAGGTATGGCCTCTCCAGCTTGGGTATAGCATAGAAGAGCCGCATTTCGGGTAAGGGATCGTAGATAAATGGGTAAGTCAAGCCGAAGTGCAGCGGATTATCGGCGTAGGTGGTTGGGATTAAACCCTTGGGGTGATAGTCACCGGCGATCCTGAGGCCTGTCTTTGCCAGGTGGCCAGCTGCATCAGCCCTGATACCGATACTCTCAACCAGCAGTGCGTTGAGATCACTGAACTCGAAATACAAGTTCTCATCGCTATCGTCAACATTGCCTATCTCGTATCGGAACTGGTAATCACCCTGCATGCCATCGGTGGCAAGCTTGTTATAGGCGTAGCGGATGAAGGGATTTATCTTCGGGATAGACTGGTCCTTGCCCCCAGGCAGGGTCTTCCAGGTATCGCCATTTACCGGTATGCCCGCCTTATTCAAGATGAGTGTCCTGCCTCTGGCTCTGTCGATTAGTGAGGCAGGGAACAACATGGATCCGAAGACTCTTGGCAGCTCATCTACCTTGTAGACATAGCCCCATAGCCTGATACGGTAGTCCCCGGTAATAGCAGCCGCACCCGCCAGACACTCGAGGCTAATATGCTCCGAGTATTTAAGGGTGGTGGAGAGAAGCGGGTTATTTGACATGGGGGTACCGAAGCTGTAGAGCTTACCAGCGAAGATTGACCTCTTGGGCGGCACCATGACCGAGGAGAGGATACCGGATAGTGAGACATAGGAGCCGAATTTCTCACCATCGAGCACGGGGATGATTCTCTTTAGTGGTTCCTCAGCCCCACCATCGACTGGGGATTGAACTACCTCAGCAAAGACCACCTCGGCTCGCTCGTCTCGCTCGAGTTCACCAAGCACAGTCCTTGGGGAAGGTTTTGCCCAGGTACTAGCTGCCTGGACACCGGTGTGTGTGTAGTCAGCCAATAAACGTAATTCATAGTGTTCCACTTGAACTTACCTCCGTTCCATTTGAGTTTATTCAAATAGTGGTATATTTTGGAGCTACTAGAACTCCACGGATGACCTGGCTGCTACGGCCTGCTGTGCTCTCTGAGCAGCGCTAGCCCCAGCTGGCAGCTGTTTAACCGGGTTGCCAGCAGGTAATTGTCCTCGCGCAGGACTTCCTCTCCTGCCGCCTACGGGGGCAATCATCTCTGGTAGCGAGTAAGCGAGGACACCGATTCCACCACAGGCTACTCCCTGGAATACGTTGCCCAGCATGCCCCTGGTGAACAGGCTGCCAAGAACTCCTACCATTGGTGTACCGATCAAGGCTCCCCAGGTGAGCACAGGAGCGGCAGCGCCCATTTGCGGGGCGACCCTGACAATTATCCCCTCAGCCAGCCCGGCGATACCGGCACCAGCGACTCCGGATAATGTCTTGGTCATTTCTTCTGTCCTTGGAGCGGCGAATGCAATTGCTTCTGCCACGTTTCCTACCTCCTTCTTTGCTTATTTCCTGCCATCGACCCTGATAGGGGGCGACAACCTGAAAAAGGAAAAGGGGTTGACCTGAACCTCTTCAGGTTGTCAACCCCTTTTGATAGGCTTAGAACCACCGATGAAAGCAAAAGCCGTGAAAGCCGACTTTCATCGGCAGCTCTCACGGCCTGTAATTAAATCTTATGCTAATTCATTTTGATTGTCAAGTCAATACCGCCGCCATCAAATTAAGCTTGGTGGCTTCATTACGGCGGAGCCTAAACATTTCTCCCAGGGCACCGGGCCATAGCTCTATTACTTCCTGGTCATTGAAGAGGAAATGGGGGCAGTAGTTATCAGGGTCCGGTACCGCTATTGCCGTTGTATAGGTTGCCTCTAAAATCTCACCTTCTCTAGCTACCCAGGCATGGCCCAGACCCCGATAATTACCCAAAACGACGTAGGCGTTGGTAAACCTCCTTAGCATGGATGCCAGCAGTATAGAGCTGTCTTCACAATCACCTTGAAAGGTGGCTAATGTTTCTGAGGGGAGTTGAAAAAACTCGCCGATATCGTGCCTGTAGGATATATTCCGGCACACAAAGTCGAGGCAGCCCCAAACATCTGGCCCAATCTGAGAGTAAATGGCAGCGACACTAGGATTATGGGGTTGAACAAATTCCCGGATTTCGAGCCATTCACCGTTTCTAACTGAAATGAAGTAAAGGCCGTTTCTATAACGAACCCTGGAGGTTAAGGGGGGAAGAATCTTGAAGAAGGTCGGTAGGGTAACCATCACGAAGGTAGCTGCACTTAAAGCCAATATAGGAACAATGAGGTTCATTCTACCGCTTCCTTTTTCTTCTCAGGTCCCTTTTTTGGGGCAAAAGCCCCTATAGCCTTAACGGCGACGAAGCTACCAGCAATGCCTACACCAGCAATGGTAGCCCATATATACCAAGGCCATCCATCATCGATCGGTACGTCCTCCCTATAGATCTGGTTTGTGATATCCCTCAGCTCCTGGTCGGATTTCCCCTCCAGTTCCTCACGCTCGTATTCCCCGGGGCGTTGGTCTATGATAATACCCATGAGCGTTTCCCTGGACCATTTCTTCTTTATCTCTTCTGAGAGCCCCTTACGCTGGTATATGCTTGAAGTTACTAGTTTGACGATGAAGTAGATAAGCACTAGAGCTGCAATGATAAAACCGCCTTTGATGATAAGAGGCCAGGGAAGCACCCAGCCGATCTGGCGGCTAGTTCCCGGGGGGATAGTACCAGTGACCTTAATTAACCACCTACTCCATACTGGGCCGGCCCGGTCAAGGTAGACTTCCCATTCCAGCAAATGTGACCCCTGTTCAAGCAAGTCACTCTTTATACTCTCCGTGATTTTCGTAGCTATGTCATCTGTCCACGGAAACTCCTCAGGGGGTAGAGTGTATTGGGCTGTTGCTGTCTCAACCTCAGTATCCCAGAAATAAGCCCAGGGGTCGATATAGTGCTCTACCAACTCCCAGTTTTCTGGGAGAGGTCCGGCGGTGACACCCATGGTTACGCTGTCAAGAGGTAGCCAGCCGACTACTGGCGGAGCGCCCACGGTGACACCGATGGTTATAGTGGCCAGAGGTTGCCAGCCGACTACTGGGGGAGCGCCCACGGTGACACCGATGGTTACAGTGGCCAGAAGTTGCCAGCCGACTACTGGGGGAGCGCCTACGTTGACTCTTGCCGTTGCGCTGTCAAGAAGTTGCCAGCCGACTACTGGGGGAGCGCTTACGTCTACTCCTACCGTTGCGCTGTCAAGAAGTTGCCAGCCGACTACTGTTTTCAGCTTGATGATTACATACTCGTGGTCATCTTCATACCAGTCGGGATCTGCCCAGTAGAAGCTCCAGATATCAATCCTGACGTCCTTGCTCAGCATAGGGAAGGAATAGGTGAAGGTATGGGTCTGACCCCAATAGACCGTAGCATATTCGGGATTCAGGGCGAAGTCATGGCCGTTATATCTGCCGGTGCAGGCGATGTAGATCCCGGTGGTATGAAGATTTTTAACAGCCACCTGGATATTAACTGTCTGACCGGCTTCGGCTTCTGCCGGGGCATCGATGGCTACGATATCCGTGTAGGCGCCTATGCCGATTTCCAGGGGGTTAAGCGGCTGCACTAGCTCGGGTACATCCAGAGGCCCTGCCGGTGGGCTTTCCTGTCTAACAGCCAGTGTCATGACAGTGCCTCCTTACCATTTATTTTCTGGTGGAAGGTCAGGAACGCCCGGAGATGTCCATAGGTCCTGATTACCGTGGAGCTTAACCCGCAGGGTAATATCATTAGCAGGCATTGGACCTAGCTCAACTGCAGCTACCTCAGATTGATAAGCGGCGTATTGAGCAGTGGGATCGCCACCCTTTACCGATCCATCGGTGCTAAGAGCGGTGATGGCTGTGCTCCACCCTGGGTCGAGTGGTGAGGGGCTAAAGCCTGGATTCGAGGCTGTAAACTGAGCCTTGACCACAAAATTTTCACCTTCAGGGACTTCACTAACCTCCTCGCCGTCATATTCAACCCAAGCGCGGGTAATGTTCCCCGTAATCGGTCCAATCCCGATCACCCCGACACCCTGTGAATACTCAATATGGACTTTATGCCTGGGAACTTGTTCTGCCAGCTCTCCTTTCAGTTTAACTACGTTTTCCTGCACCATGATGTATCCCTCCTTCCTTAAATATTTCTTAAGAAATACTCGCTACGTCTCACCTCCCGTAGCCCAAAAATAAAGGGGCTGACAGTCTGCCAACCCCTTTTAATTCGATTCGGCTAAAGAGCCACTACCCCTTCACCAGAAGCGATACGAGCTTTTCCAACTCGCCTTTTATATAGTCCTCTCTTCCTTTCATTATAGTAGCTAACTCGGGCATTTGTCTAGTCAACCGAGCTATTATCATATCAGCGGTGACGCCCATTTGCAAGAGGTAATCGAACTTTTGCTTGCTTTTAGCTATTCCCTCAGCTGAGCATCCCTTAAGATAGGTATTAGCTATGTCGTGCCCGGCATCAGCCAGGATTTTGAGATTATCCAGCCCTATCTTTTCTATCTCAGCCTTTAATTCCCGAGCAGCTTTAATTACCAGAAAATTCCTCGCTGTCGATTCTAGAAAACTCATGGCCCGGTCACCACCTCTTTAGTCCATTCCGTACCACATTGCGGACACTTCACACTTTCCCCTTCCTCAGGTTCCCTGGATAAAGTGAATTTGTTATGGCACTCACCACACTCATATCCTTGTGGCTGTTGTTGGGACGTTTTATCCTTGCCGCTTCCCCTGGCTTCAGCCGCGGCTTCTCTTATTGCCTGAATACCATCAGGAAGGTTTTCCTTCACCGTTTCGACCAGACCCATTAAAGCACTATGGCGCTCATCGGCCCTCCTTTGCTCACCCTGAAAGCCCATGTACTTGAGCATTGGCTCTAGATTGGCATAGACAGGCTGGCCATCCTGACCTACGACCGGCTTACCGTCTGCATCCATGACTGGAAAAGGCATCATAGCGGGCATGCTAGCGGCAGGTCCAGGATTAATGATGATGGGCTTGCCAATTTCATGCTCCTCAGCGACGATGCCTTCAGATGTTTGCCTGACGATAAATGTCTTGACTGGTGGTGGTTGGACTGGTTGCTGCTTAATTATTATCGGTTCTCCTGGCTGGACCTGTTTAACTTGGCCATCACTATCTACAAAGTAGCTGGCAGGATGCTTGTTGCCGCCTACTGGTGATGAGAGTATCACCGGCTTGCCTGGCTCCGCTTCTTGCACTATTGCCCCTTCTTCTCCCTGTGTAACGATGTAGGACTTTTGTACTCCCTGACTGCCTTGACCACCCCACTCCCTCACGGCATTGACTATCTTGATAATATCGTCTGCTGATGATTGCTGTTGATGAATGCTTTCGGCTGCACGAGCTCCCCTGCCTGCTCTAATCCTGGCCAGGTCAACAGCATCCTGATAGAGAAGGTCACCGAGGTCTTTACCGACGTACACCGGCATGTCGTCTTGCAGGATATAGCTTTTCCCCTCTGCCGTCTTTCGTCCGCTGGTTGTCTCGCCTTTGCCTTCCTTATCTTCCTTGCCTACACCGGTAAGCTCTACCTCAAGTTCGCCGGGGATGCCTTTGTGGAGCTGGGCACGCCAAGAATTAACCCATGTCCTGGCTAAGTCACTTCTGATGCCCGCCTGATTTAACGCCTCCCATACCCAGCTGATATCTTCATAGTTTTGACTCCAGACAATATCAGACGCCAGAGTAATCCTGTCTGGCATTATACCTATTTGGTGCCCTATCGCCTCAAATTTGTCTCTAGGAGTGACGCCCTCATCAATCATAGTTGGATGGAGGGCCCCCTTTTCCAGTTCCGCCCTGCCGGTATCGGTTATGTACCAACCCTCCTTGCTATCACCCTCAACACACTCCCTCTGCTTAAGCCTGGTAAGCTGCTTACGGGTCCCCTCTACAGATGATCGAAGCCCTTTCGCCAGGTCGTCTGTCTTGATGGATTCCTCCCTTGAGTTTAGAGCCTCAAGGACGTCAGTTAGATTTGCCATCGCCTTCCTCCTTTGGGCGACAACCTGAAAAAGGAAAAGGAGTTGACCTGAACCTCTTCAGGTAGTCAACCCCTTTTGTGTCTTGTCTTGTGTTTTTAAGTTTAGTTAACCACAAGCCAGACAAAAAAGCAAGACCGGTTTTAACTACTAGGCGTGGAATTAAGACAGGACTACATTTTGAGCGCCAGGTCTCGTCTGTCTTTTAGTCTTTATTGTCTTATCACGGCGTAAGGCCTTTAATATTTGGCTTCCGGGTACTTGGGTAGTATAATATTATCGAAAGGGGTTGACAGTCTGAGAAATCAGGCGGGCCCCTTCTTCTTTTGTAAGACAGGTCCTCGCCAAGGAGGTGACTAATATGGACTGGTTAGCCTTCCTAACGAACATCGTCAACAAGGTACCCATCGAGAGAGTCTTTTTTCCTCCCCGGGATAATGCCAAGGCACTGGAGGAGTTCGTGAGGACACAATCACCTCCGGAGAGCCAAAATAAAGCCCCTTCAGCGTCAAAGACGACCACTCCCTCTAAGACCCCGGAAAGAGCGGCTCAGCCTACCTCTACAGCTGTTCTGGAGCGGCCTGGGTTAACCACTGAGCAGACTATCGCCTATCAGAACCGGGAGATCGGTAAGCAGCTCCTGGCTATGGAATCTCACTATGCCCAGGGGATGAAGATCGCCGGAACCCCCTGCGATTGTGGGGCAACCAAGCATCTGCTTTACCTGGAGGAGCTCTGCCAGGAAACGGTACCCATGGCCGGCGAGCCATCCGTCTATGAGGAGATCGTTAGCTGGGTTAGAGAAGCTGAGCCAAAGAGCACCGCGGAAGCCGCCAAAAGCGGCAGACATGACCAAGACTATCCTGTCTTGTCTGGTCAGGCTCGCGACTTTAGAAAGAGACTAATGGGTACACTTTCGCCGGCTGCCATGATTGAAACAAGGGAGCCGGTTAGCCTCGAAGAGGCGAAGAAAATGGCTGCTGCAGAAGCAGCGAAGGAGGTAGAAAAAAGATGGCAATCTCCAGGGAAGAAGTAAGTGACATAGCAAAGAAATCAGCCGTTGAAGTAGTCAACTATAGTCAATTTCCCATAAGGAAGGACTGCCGGGAAAAAGCCTACCATGTTTACGAAGCCCACGAGTATACCCACGCAGCATCGCGAGCAGCCCTTAAATCAGATACAGAGGGCGCCGAGAGGTACATCAACCTGGCACGAAGTGAATTAGAGGCTGCCGGCTTACCCCGGGAAAATCTAGAGGTTCTTGGGCAGGATTTAGTAGACGCAGCGAAATTGGTTAAGGAAAAAGATAGACGTGCCGTATACCCCCTGGGTGCGGTCCTGGACAAGACCAAGGAGCTGATGTTTCAGGCTGCAATAGATTGTCAATGCGGAGAGGCATTACTAATCGAGGAAAAACTAGGGAAAGAGGCGCTAACGAAAATACTAGCGGAGTAGTCCGCCCTTGACAAACTTTTCCCCTTGTGCTAGTGTTTTATTGAGTGTGATGGCGTAAAGTCGCCTGACACCATTATCATAAGGCTTCTCGGTGATCTAAAAAGGGGTTGGCAAATAAAGTCGGCCCCTTTTGCTTTTACGAAAGGGGCTAAAGGAAAGGAGGTCGAAGTGGCAGGAATTTATGCCAACCTCGCACAGTTGATGGCGAGCCGGGAGATGTCCATCAGCCGCACCCCCTTCAACCCCGATATCGTCGTGGTTAAGAGGGCAAGCTTCCCTAAGGGAGTAGTCCCCGCTCACCTGAGTGCTTATCTCATCAAGAAGGGTGAGTGCGCTGGCAGGACTGGGACCCTGATCCATAAGGGTAGACTGGTGCCGGCGACCGCTGTTTGCGTTGCAGAAAAGCACGGCAAATAACTCGTCTGAGAGTGCCTGACAACCAACAGTACAAAACGGGTAACCTTGTATGGTTACCCGTTTTGCTTTATAATGCCTTATGGTGATGGCATGACTGAAGAAATAGAGCTACAGAAAATTGAATACTACCGCCAGGTGCGACCACCAACCCTAGCGCAATATGTCTACCGCCGGGCAGTAAAAGAAGCAATGGCTGAGGTAAAAGGCAAAGTCGGCGTGGTCATTAACCCGGGTACCGGCCTACCGGTCCCCGAGTCGGCCCTGGCTGCCAGGGATGCACTCAAGGGACTCACGGCAGAGCAAATTTTAACTGAACATCCGGAATGGAAGGAGGATTACGAAGAATATGTCAGAAACTGGGGAGCAAGAAAGGAAGATATACATACTTGACGAGGACGAATGCCCGCCTTGTGACCAAGTAAAAGCAGCGCTCAAAGAGGAAATAGAATCGGGCAAGGTTGAAGTGCTTAATATCACCTCAGATGAAGCCCTGCAGCTGCTCGAGGAGGCCGGCGCTGGCGATAAGGTAGAGTTCCCCTCGGCACTGGTTAAGGACGAGAAAGGCGTAAGGTACTGCCAGATTTACCACAGCAAGGATATCACCCTGTCAAAGTGCGGTGATGAGATTATAGCCATTAGAGAGTCTGAAGAGCAGCCTGAGCCGCCCACTGATTGATATAGTTTTCAAAGTACGTCCGCTTTTTACCGCGGGCGAAAACACTGTAAGCTCCTGAGGCCGACGCCACCTTCCACATGTTCTCCTTATTTTCCTCGATAGCGATCTCAGCCGTTGCCTCAGCTCCCCTGGGGCGTAGTATAAACTGAGAATTCCTCTCCTCAATAGAGAACCCATTGATGCTAATCGTCTTCAAGAATTCACTTTTGGCTTTTCGGTTCATCTTTTCCTAGATCCCCGCCGGGCCGTAAGCGCATTATACTCGCTGATGTAGGCTCTGTTAACATAGAGACCACAACGGCAGCGCCCCAGGTCCTTCATATCCTCCAAAACAAACTCACAGGGGCAATGGTTACGACCGGGCACGCAGGGGCAGCCCTCATGCTTTATGATTAGCTCAGCGAACTTGAGGGGATCTTGGCCAGGGTGGATCTCCAGGTTATTCTCCCGGGCAAACCTAATTATGTCCTCAGCAATTTCTTCCCTACCTCTCACGCCTTGCCACCCTCTTTCTCCCGGCATATTCTTTCAAATGCCTGGTTTAATAACTTCATTGCTTCGGCATAGCCACCTTTATCAGGGTGGAAAACTACAGCTAGATTTTTGTAGTTTCTCTTGACTTGCTCCAGAGTAGCGGTGGGCGGCAACCCGAGTACTGCATAGGCATCAACAAGGGGCATAGCTGGCTGCTGTTGAGGAGATGCTGGCTGCCCTGATGGCAGCTCCTTGGGCTGCTGAAATTCTTTGAGCCAGGTAGGCATGTTTTTACCGGTTATCTTTTCTAAAATGACGTCGGCCGCGTCAATAAAGTCAAGTAGAGTGGATAGGGTGTTAGCCTTTTTCTTTTGCTTGGCCATATCCTCTCCCTGCTATCAGTAATACACAACCACATTCGGGTAAAGTGTCAACATTTTGTCAATATCTGCCGGCGAAAAGTGCTGCTTATGCTCCGGATTTAACCAGCCTCCGAAGGAACAGGGGTGTGGAAGAACAACGACAACACTATCTGCAACCCTACAAGCTTCTTCCAGCGCAAACTGCCAGTTATCCAGGTGCTCGAGGATGTGGCTAGCAAAGGCACAGCCAAACTGCTTATCGGCAAATGGCAGGGGCTCCCTTTCAATATCGAGTTGAATAAGGTTGGCCATACCGTCGACAGCCATATCTACATTGACCAGCACCTCAGGATCCCTGGCCATAACCTGGGCACCGAGTGTTCGGTGTGGTCCGGCGCCAATGTTGATGATACCCTTGCCCCGCGCCAGCACTTTTGATTCCTCAAAAGCTTGCCCTTTGGTATAAAGAAAGCGAGTCAAGTGGGCTGCTACCCCAACCCCAATAAAGCCTGTTATTAACCCGAATACTCCGAGGCCTAATGCACCCATGGCTTAACTCCTAGTTAAATTATACCACTTGCTTAATTCACTTGACAGGATGCCTATTTTTATAGGTATAATGGTACTATAGCATAGGAACGGCAGTGAAAGGCTGCTATGAGATAGAAGCACTCAGAGGGGAGGTACTTCAAGATGCTAAAGACGAAACGAAAGACTATCATATACGCTGAAAAGGAGTCTCCATGGGCGGAACTAAAACCCCTGGCTATACCGGCAATGGTCGGCATTAGTTTCGTAATGATAGCCTGGTTGGTTGGGCAACGAAGGGTGGAACAGCTGAGGGAAGAGGGGGAAATGCCCGAAGCTGAAAATCAATATGGGGAGATTTTTTAGGAAACAATGAATAAAGCGATCGAGAACCTAAAACTGGTGCTGTCATCTCCCAGGGAGCGGGCCAAAGGCACCATAAGCTCATATCTCCAGACGGCTAAGGGATTTCTTGAGTTTATGGGGGATGGCGATCAGCCAAGTGATAAGGACTTCCGCCGTTATTTCGTCTATCGCAGAGAAAACGGTATTGGGGATAGGACCCTGGCCAAGGAGTTCGTTCAGTTAAAGAAGCTCGCCAAAGCAAACGACTGGCCCTGGCCTTTTACCTCAGATGACAGACCAGTGGCTGAAGAAGAACCCTTCGCGCCGGCATTCACACCCGAGGAGATCCAAACTCTGATAAAGGCCCGGGACGAGTATTCCGAGGGGGAGCGGTTTTACCTGGCAGTATCCACTACCTGGGGGCTGAGGCGGGAGGAAATGGTCAGGATTCGGAAAAGAGACTATAACGAAACGTCAATCAAGATAAAAACTGCCAAGCGCGGCCGCCGGGTGGAGCATCTCATCCCGGACGAAATTAGCTCCATACTTCAGAACTACCACCCCAAACTAACAAGCATCAGTAGCCTCTCCTATGTGTTCTACCGGATCCTCAGCAAGGCCGGTGTAAAGCGGCAGCGCGGGTACGGCTGGCACTCCGTAAGAAGGACACTGCGGACCTTGCTGGAGTTCGGCCTGGCTGAAAACAGGCTGCCACTATCCCTGGTTGCGGACTTCATGGGGTGGAGCCGATCCCAGAAGGGCCTTGTCTACGGTGGAGCTTCCATGCTTGGTGTATACTCCCATCCGGAAATACTGTCAACCGACCCCTTTGGAGTTGACAGGCTGGTTCTAGGTGCGCATCCCTTCGTGAAACTCTGGGTAGTAAATCATCAAGTATAACTGAAAACGGCCCGGATCTGGGCTACAGGGCGACAGAACCGCAATATAGCGGATGTCGCCCTATTTTTTTATTCAATTTCAATCGATTTTATATCGCCATATCAAAATATTTTATGCCTATATCTACAAAACTTGACAAGTATATATGACTTGTGAGTATACTATATTGTGCCTGTATTGACAGGTATTAGGATACTGTAGCATAGGAGAGAGACAGCTAAATTTATCAATTCTAAACTGAATTGTCAGCCTGGCAAGCTGGAGCACGTTAACAACTATAGCCTATACGTTAACCTTCCGGAGTGAATATACATCGGAGGGATAAAATTGAAGGACTATTTCAAGGTTACCTATAGGGATATTGCCAAGCTACTGGCTAAGAATCTTCCGCTTGAGGGTGCTGAATTCGGAGCTAAAGTCGAGGAGTATCTAGCAATCGTCAAGAGACTTACAGCCAGCCAGAAGCTAGCTCTCAGAACCGCCTATGTCTTCAGCCGGAAGGTACCACGTGAAGAGAGGGAAGACTTCTACCAAGAGCTAGTCATTGCAGTGCTGGAAGCTAATACCAAGGATGGCCGTCTAGCCTATGCTGTAGCTAGGTGCGATTGGATGAACTGGTGGCGCAAGTATAAGACACGGCAGCACTTCTATGGCGGGAGTCTTGACGACACGGTTTCAGACAGCGATGGCAATGGTATACAACTGAGTGAGTTGCTAGTGGGAGAGTGTGAGTTTGAAAATAAGATGGATGGTAAACTCAAAGCGGAGCGGATATTCAACCAGCTACCAGATAACGTCAAACCCATAGTCAATAGACGTCTAGCAGGTTATCCACTAAACCAGAACGAGCGTCAAACGCTATCAAGATACAATAAACGTGAAGGGTACAAGCTACTACTACAGCCAGCATAAAAATGGCTGTCACACTCTGGAGGGGATAAGGGATAGGCTATAGTGTGAGGGGTTAGGGGATAGGTGAAAGCCTATCCCCTAGTCATTATCACCACAATTTTATAACCTCATGCGCTAGGGAAGCGGTGAAGGGAAAACGACCCTACGCCCGTACTCGCTCTACCCGGGGCTGGTCAGTCCCAAGCTGACGGGAGCCGTAGGGCTTCAAGCTAACCTAAACTGTGGAACTAGATGCACACTTGGCGCACATCGGCTTACCTGTGCGGAGTCTAAGCTAACCTTACCAGGGGGAGTGCGCCAAGGATAAGGGCGAGTCGCAGGGTTAGCCGTGGTGAGACTAAACCCACGGGGACTTGCTGGCCTAAATCAGCAAGGTCTGGCATACGCCGGCCGTATGCTCGCCTTGGCAGGGCGTTAAAGTGCCTGCGGTGGCATCACCGTTCACCACCAGCATTATGGGTGGAGAGTCGGTGCGGCAGCCAAGCCTGTAGTATGGCTGTGGTGGGCTTACCCCACCCACCAAGAGAACGGAGTGCAGCTGACAACGCACGTATCATGTCTTCCTACATCCTTAGTTAGAGGCTCTGTAGGGCAAGCGGGCATGGTATGGCAGCAGTCAGCCGGGGCGGTAGCAAGCCCCATAAAGGCTCCTTCCAGCTACGGGAGACTCCGCCAGCAAAAGTCCCTGGTGGGCTGTCGTGATGGTGGCGGTGCGGACATGGGACGGAGTAATGAAACGGCTCAGGCTCCCGGTCGTGGACCGGGGGGACTGAGCCATTGCTTTTGGCTCAGTGATTGGGGATAAGAGTCCTTCATCTTATCCCCAGCCATCGAGCCAAAAACTCAAAACTGAATAAGGGGGTGCCGTAATGACTAAGTGCGTTGTTTGCGAGCGGCGTCCCGCCCGTGAGGACGGCTATTGCCACGACTGCGCTGGCATGATAGGTGCTGACAAGAAGCGCGGAAACGGCAGGCTACCTGTAAAGTACCTCGTATACAGGGACAATGTAGTCGGACTATTCCCAAACGGCGGCGGGATGCTAAGGCCGGAACTACTCAAACTCAATCCTGAGCGACTACCCAAGAGTCGCACACTCAACCTCAATAACTATCTACCCGGCTTTACCAGAGAAGCAATCAAACGGTTCAAGAAGTGCGTGCTACAGCTAGCACATGCCTGATAAGAAATCAAAAAGGAGGTGCACCGGGTGAAAACTACCACTAAAGCCAAGGGCAACGGTGGCGGAGCTACCAAGCTGGACATCGCCCAGCTTGTAGTCCTCACGGCCTATGCCAAGACCTTCAAGTCGGGCAAACAGGGCTTCTTCGGCAAGGTGATGAACCCTGCCACCGGCGATCGATACCAGATTGTCGGCGCCGTCAAGATCGACTAAACGCTTGACTACCTGGGGCCGAGGGGCACTTCGGCCTCAGCCGTGGGGTGTTTAGCCCTAGTAAATCAAAGGGGGGGGGTGAATAGTGAAGCCTATTGTGCAGCGACCCTGGGCGCGGCGGCACTGCCAGGGATGGGTAATCAACAAGGCCGCCTTGATTAAAGCCCTAAAGAAGGGCAAGGCTCTGCGACTTGATGGGATAACCGTAGGCGCAGAGCAGCTCCGGAGGCTCATCAATCTGCTACCAGGCCAGGATATCCTCCTGCGCTCCAATGGCAGGCTCGAAGTTGAGACGGTAGCTATGACATTCAGGAAGGTGGGCGATATCCGCCGTGCTTACTTCCGTAAGCCAAGGCACTACCACCAGTTTCTCGCTATCCTGGACGGCGCCTGGGTACCCAGAGCAATGAACCTCGCTGTGGTGGTGCTCAAGCCACGCAAGTTCTAAGAAGGTCTGACCGGTTCACGTCCTCCCCCCTCTCCTTCAGCGGAGAGGGGGAGTGGTGAGGTGGTGAGCCTCGAATGATAATGAAAGGGAGTGAAGCATGGAGATTAAGGGGAGTGACTTTAGGGAAAATGACGATGCGTTAGAGTTAGAGGCAAATAGATATCGGGATTTCAGGTTCATCCTAGACAATAAAGCCAGATTCTGGCGCTGGATGCTCTGGCAGCCTTTCTTTCATCTGGAATTCGTAATTCGTAACAGCAGGGTATTTTGGAACTAAGGAGGTGAAAACGTGCATATGCTCACTAAGGAGATAAGAGGGAAGCTACCCAGGCTCTATGTGACGGAGAAAACCCCGACAGCTGAAAAGGTCTGCGTCGTCAAATTCTTCCAGCCCTGGGGGAGCTGGACCTGGTATGCCGTAGAGTTTGACGGCAAGGATAGATTCTTCGGCCTAGTAGATGGCTTTGAGCTGGAATGGGGTTACTTCTCCCTGCGGGAGCTTCAAAGTGTCCACGGCCCCTTGGGACTGACCATTGAAAGAGATCTCTACTTTGGGATGCCCCAGCTGAAGGACGTCCCTGCCCTGAAAGGCAGAGAGAATTCCTGGTGCAACTAAAAGCATAAGCGGGGAGGTGGCGAAATGCGTAAAAAACATACCTGGACGGAGGAGGAGCGGGAGATCGTCAGGCGAGACTATAGCTATACCGGGGAGAGTTGCCGGGAGATAGCCAAGCACCTCAGCAAAACCGGTGACATAGTAACCCCACTCGGCGTTAGAGGGCAAGTGAGCGCGATGGGCATAGCTAAGCGCAGTGACTATGCTAGGTCTTGGACCCCTAAGGAAGACGAGAGGCTCATTGAACTGATGGGGACGTTCTGCCCCCGGCGGGTGGCCAGGATAATGCACCGGTCCATAAACTCCGTGGTGGTCAGGTCTAAGCGCCTGGGATGCTCACGGCGGGTAAGAAACGGATGGTATTGCAAGAGGGAGGTCTGCGAGATTTTCGGCATGGGTCACAAGTGGGTACAGCGAAGAATTGACAGTGGGGTCTTGAAAGCTACATACCACTACGAGCATCGCCCCTCGCAGCTCGGCGGCAGCTCCTGGCACATCGAGGAGAAAGACCTGCGTGACTTCATAAGGAGGTATCCCCAGGAGCTAAACGGCAGGAATGTGGACCTCATTGCCATTGTGGATATCATCGCCGGCGTGGTTAACAACCAGCACTAGCTCAAAATGGACCTGTCACAAAAAAGGTGGCTCATGGGATATGCAATAGTAGGAGGGGAAAATGTCACCAACTGAAGCTAGCTCAAAGGAAGGGGGGTGATGCCTATGCACATTACTCAGAGATCTTAGAAAGGAGGATAAAAATTGAATAGAGAACAAGTACTCGAGAAAATCGAGCCCCTGACCCACATGGAGGTGAAGGAGATCACCCATAACCCGCGGACAAAGGTAGCGGTAACCCCGGATATGATTGTCCTACGCCCTGGTGACGGCCGCCATACCCTGGACCTCGCCGAGGAAGGAGTCCGGTCAATGGCCAGTTATGCCGGCATACCGCCTAGCCTGGCACAACAGGTAAGCCCGGACCTGTTCGGGAGGCTGGCCACCGAGCTCCTGGGCAGGAAGAACCGCTACAGTGTCATAGTTGACCATGGCAGGGTAATGAAATTCTGTCGGCCTCAAGAGTACAGGACGGTCAGCCCGCAGCGAGTCCTGAGTACCATAGAGAGACAGATCCCCGATGTGGAGTATAACCGGGCTCTCATTACTGATATTAACTCCATCTTCATTGAGGTAGCTGGGGGTACTAGCCAGGCTGTAGTGCCCGGGGACTTGATGCGAGGCGGTGCTGCCATCACCTTCTCGCCGATAGGATCAATTCAGCCCCTGGTGGAAAGCTACGTGCTCCGGCTTGCCTGCACCAATGGGCAGACGACCAATGACTCTTTCCAGCAGTTCAAGTACGGCGGTGGTGGTGAAGGGGACTCAATCTGGCAGTTCTTCCGTAAGGCAACCAGAGATTCCTACCGTGCCCTGAACCACATCATGGCCAAGTATCGCAACATGATTGAGGAGAGGGTAACACCAGAAGGCCGGCTTATGGTCATCGAGGGTCTGCTCAAGCAGTACCGGATTACTGGCAAGACAGCCGAATCGGTAAGGGCTCTGGCTATTGAAAGGCCTCCGGAAAACATGTATGATGTACTGAACCTGGTTACCTATGCCAGCTCCCACCTAATAGAAGAGCCAAGGGAAATCAGGAGAGTGCAGAAGGCGGCGGCCGGTTTTATGGACGCCACAGAGCGGGCCAGGGTATGCCCGATGTGCCATCGCCAGCACTGACTTTGTGCCTCGCTGCCGGGGGGTTTAGTGGGGATCCCTCCGATGGATCTTCCGGTGGCGGGGCTCCCGCTAGGAGCCACGATGTCTAAACTGAACCGAAAAGTCGAGCTGCTACACAAATCCAGTGAGAGACTGATGCGCGGCCTCTCTTTACCCCGGGACAAGAATTTCTGGTGGTACATGCGTAGGGAGGCCTGGCTGCACTTAAGGCGTAGCTGGGAGCTGCTGTGGCTAGTGTTGAGAAAGAAGGAATAAGGCGGAGTAGCCGGCACTGTTTGACTTCTAGTATATTACTAGCGATATATGACTAGGGGGCCGGGGGTTCGAATCCCCGGCCCCCTTCTTTCCTCCCGGTGAGCCTTCCTCTGCTAACTGAATATCTAAGTGCTAACTATGATGCATCAAGGTACTTTGGTTCCCTGTATTACATCGCCATCAGTCTCAACGGTATAATACCATCCAGTAGAAGTCTGGAGGTACTCCCCGTAGGGAACGTCATCAGGTCCTAGTTGCTCGGCGGTTTTCGCGATTGCAGTAGTAGTCCCCTCCGCGGCCATGTACGCAACTACTGCCGTCTGAACTATCTCTTGTTCCGTAGATGCCGCCTCCTCATCCGCTGTACCTATCAAACCGGTGAACCTTGGAATTACTACCGCCGCCAGGACGCCCAGGATAGCCACTACTATCAGCAGTTCCATCAGGGTGAAGCCCTTCTGGCCGCGGTGGAGCTTCTTGGTGAAGCTCAGTTCAAACCCCCCTATCCTCTTCATAAGTCCCTTCATCATTTTACCTCCT
>SDBU01001309.1_pt1 | contig 36052 bp, 63 predicted proteins | sample 2277071 | NCBI WGS metagenome assembly SDBU01 (sample SAMN10397929, study PRJNA504765) | marine sediment metagenome | isolation source: marine sediment core GS08_GC12, 126 cmbsf | place: Arctic Ocean: Gakkel Ridge, Loki's castle | collected 2008 | reverse complement strand
AGCCTGACCTATCCCCGGTTTTCGGGGCAAAATCACAGGGAAACCGAGCCAGAATGACACAAACCACGCCAAAGCCCGACAAGAAGTCGATAGGCCACGAGTTCAGGCTGCGCCGTGCCAATATGGTGCACGGGCCCGAGGGAATTCGCTGCACGTGCCATGCGCAGTGGGCGCTGCTCGTGATTCACGCAGACGAAGAGGGGAATCGTGTTGGCCCATCTGTGGGCATCGCATCGAAGTTGTACTGCGCCCAGTGCGGCGCCTTCTGGGATATCGGATTCCAGGGCTACGTTGAACCGAGGTCCACCGAATGAGCAAGCCCGACAAAAAGCCGTCCGACGTCATGCTTCGTCCGATGAGCGGGCGCGTGATGCCGCGCGACGTCTTCGCCTCGTCGAAGTCCGACGAGTACGAGACGCCCGACTGGTTTTTCCTGTGGTGCGAATCCGTGTGGGGCCCGTTCGACCTGGACCCGGCGGCGCGAGACGGCAACAGTAAGTGCCGAAGTTACTTTGACATCGCCTGCGGCGTCGATGGGCTCAAGGGGCTCTGGCAGGTTGAGCATCGCCTTGCTCGCGTCTGGTGCAATCCGCCCTATTCCCAGATCGCGAAGTGGACAGAGAAGGGCGCGTCTCACGCCCGCGCAGGGGGCACGGCGCTGTTTCTCGTGCCCGCCCGCACCGATACGCGATGGTGGCATGACAGCGCGATGCGAGCTGCCGAGATCGTGCTGCTCAAGGGTCGGCTGCGCTTCAAGGGTGCGCCGAGCTCCGCACCGTTCCCGTCCGCCCTGCTGTGGTTTGCCCCGAGGAGCGGGCTATCCGGGCCGAGCTTCTCGACGGCCACGCTCAAACAAATCAAGGAGCAGTGGGATGTCTGATAATCTAGAGGACGGGACACGCGTCCCCTTCGCCTGTGGCACCGAGGAGCAGGTGCGGGAGATCTTCAAGGCGGCGACCGAAACCGCGCGGGAGGTCCGGAAAGTCTACGGTCCGCGACCCTGGGCAGCGTACAGCAAGTCCGGCCTCGAGCTCGGGCGCTTCCGAATGATGGAGGACGCGGTGACGTTCGCTTCGGCCTTCCATGCCCTTGGCCTTCTTCGCCGGAATCTCAGCAAGGTGCGTCGTGAGCTGACGAAGGCCAGGCAACTCACGATGTTTGACGGTCCGCCATCGGTGAGCCGTGAGGGAGACACGGACTAGGATGGATTTCACAGACTGGTATCTGTTTGGGTTGCTTGTGGTGTTCGTGGTCGCCGTGGGAACGGACTTGTATTTCTGCCAGAAGCGGTGGGAGAGGTGGTGGGGTCGATGAGCTTCGTGGCGAGGCTGTCCGAGATGGATATCACGCTTATGGAATTCTATTATTCCTATAGGCCGCTTGGCGAGGAGACGTTTCGTTGCCCTGGTTGTGCCAAGTACGTGGTGAAACACATCGCCTGGAAACACGGCCACGTCTGCCTGGCGTGTATGATTTGGTTGGTCAACAATTCTGACGAGGACGTGGGATGACCGAAGAAGACAAACTACAATGCGACGTCGCCGAGTTGCTAACCGACATCCTCGACTGGCGATGGAACCACTGCCCGAACGAAGGCCGACGCAATCCCCGCACCGGCGCCCTGCTCAAAAAGAAGGGCATGAAGCGCGGCGTGCCCGACGTGATGATTTACGAGCGCTGGGAAATCGATCATGAATGGAATGACCGCGGCCACGGCGTCGCCATCGAACTCAAGATAGGCCGCAACAAGCCGACGACGGACCAATGCGCCTGGCTCGATGCCCTCGAGCAACGCGGGTGGAAGGTCGCGACGTGCCGCACCCTCGCCGAAGTCCAGCACGTGCTGCGGTGCGTGAGGCCTCTTAACGGGCGACGATTACGATGAGCGAAGACCAACTGAATGCACTTGAAGAGTTTAGACGCTGCGCCGGGCAGTATATCTCAGCCGACGATGATGAGCTTCGCGGCCGGGGGTACGCGCTCGCGATGGCAGCTGCCGAGCTGGGAATATTGGGTCTTGATCCATCGCTGGTCACGCCAACGGGCTATGATGAGTTGCGATAGTTACATAGGATTGCTACCCTGTACGCAATGAGTAAAGATCTGTCAGAGTATCTCGGAAAGCCATGGTCCAAGAGGCCGAAGGAGTCCGACAAGGCCTACGGCGCTTTCATGGCCTACATCGAGCTTGGCCCGGAGCGGACCTATCGCGAGCTGGCCCGCACCCTCGGCCGGCCGGTGAGCTATGAGCATCAGGTGCGCCGATGGGTGGCGCGGTATTCGTGGGATGAGCGGCTGGCAGCCTATGACAGCGAAGTGCTCGAGCGAGCCATGTCCGGGACCGTTGCCTCTCAACAGAGGGCGCGTCAGATCCTTGTCGGGGCTGCCGAGAAGGCTGCGCGTCGTCTGGTTGCGTTTGTCGAAGGCGACGTCCCCGAGACGCATGCGGCAGTCGTGCATCAAGCTTGCTGCAACATCCTCGAGTACTCCGGCATCGTGAAGCCGAAGCGTTTGGAGCTGATCGACGACCGGAGCGACAAGGCCAAGAAGGCCGCACGCGCCGAGGCCAGGAAGTTGAGCGGCCCGATGCTCGATGCCGTTGAGAAGATACTCGCCACCGACAGCACCGGGCAGGCAGTGCATTGACGGCGCGGCAGCTATATCGGATCTCGAAGCGTGCCCATCAAGCCGCATTCCACGCCGGTCCTTCACGTAGGGCGTTCGCGGAACTCGGTGTTCCGATTATGGGATTGCACGGGCACCCGCGATCGACCTATGGCATTGCGCTTGACGTCCTGGCCGCGCTCGATCGCTTTCCTCCCGGGGTGCAGAGGTCGGCGATCAGGCTTGAGCTTCTCGGAGAGGTGCGCTAGATGGCGAGCGTAAGAGAATTAAAGGTCGCGCTTGATGCCGCACTGGCAAAACAGAACGATAAGCTGATGCGTGCGGTCCGGGAGATTTACTTCACGGCGCCCATGGAGCGCCGGGCGTCAATCCGGGCGACTTTGCGTGCCCACGGCATCAAGGTCCCGACGAATTGAAAACCATCGACGACCCATGGCCCGGCATCGAGATGACCGCGGAGATGCTCGAGAAGCAAGCTGACTGGTTTGACGAGGTCTTCGGCGAGCGGGTGAAACAGGAACGCGTTTACACCGCCGACGAGGTGACGGTTTCGTTCAACCGCCACCCGACCACCACCATCAAGCTCTGTCGCGATGACTACGTCGAGACAATTCCAGTCGAGGACGTCGATCGGATTCCGTGGGGGACGTGCCCGCGCTGTGGCCGCACTGGGCCATGCGGCGTCATTTGTCGAGACTGCTCACCATGACCTACCGCATCATCAGAGACGGGGTCCGGGGCACCATCATTGCCTGTCTTCTCGGCGGCTCGATTCGATACGCACTGACCGGCCATCGGCTTTGGGCGCTGGCCGGCGCTGTCGCAATCGCCTACCTGGTCTATGACTGGGCGTCGTGACTGTCGCCGCCCTTTACGTCGACCCCGGCGGCCCCTATCCGAAAATGTCCGACGTGGATTGCTGGGATGCCGAGCGCGATGCGCGTCTGTACCAGGGTCCGCACCCTATCGTCGCACATCCGCCCTGTGGACCATGGGGGGCACTCTCGCATTTCTGCACGAAGCAAGACGCGTCGCTGGCGCCCTTGGCAGTCGAGCAATTGCGGAAATGGGGCGGCGTGCTCGAGCATCCCGCACACTCGAAGCTCTGGACGCGCCTCGGCCTGCCCAAGCCAGGAGAGCTTGACTTTGATGGGCTTTGGACGCTTGAAGTCGAGCAGGTACGCTGGGGACATCAGGCCGAGAAACGAACCTGGTTACTCTTCGCCGGAATCCCGCGCTGTGCGGTCAGGCATCTTCCCGAGAAGCGAGAGCCGACGCATGTGGTGGGAAAGACCAAGGGGCCGGGCCGTGACCGACTCCCCGAGATGCTCAAGTCGCGTCGGCATTTCTCCCCGCCGGCCTTCGCGCGCTGGCTCGTCGACCTGGCGGCCCAGGCTCGGCCGTGACCGCCTTTGCCGAACTCACCGACGACGAGGCACGGACCGTTCTACGCGGTGAAGCATGCCGCCGCGACTTCGCCGCCTTCGTCAAGGAGCTCTGGCCGGCGAGGTTCCCGGATGAGCCGCTGCAGTGGTCGCGGCACATGGATGCGATGTGCGAGCATCTGCAGGCGCTCGTCGAAGGTCGACTGGCTTCTCCCCGCCTCGCGATTGCCGTACCGCCCAGTACCAGCAAGAGCGTCCTCGCGTCGGTCTTCTTCCCGGCCTGGGTTTGGGCTCGCGAACCCTGGAAAAAGCTACTCTCTGCCTCCTGCTCGCCCGTCGTCGTTGGTCGCGATGCCGACGCGTGCCGCGAGCTGGTCAAATCCGAAGAGTATCGCGAGCTGATGGGCATCGATTGGGAGATGTCGAAGACCCAGGACGGAAAACTCTACTATGAAAACACCCGCGGAGGCGCCCGAATCAGTCGCACGGTCGGCCAGAAGACCATCGGCATCAAGGCGCACATCGGCATCGTCGACGATCCGATCGACCCTATGGATGCATTCTCCGACAAGGCGGCGCTGACCGACCACATAACATGGTATCGGAGCGTCTTCATCGGCCGGCTCATCTCATGGGATTCGCCTGTCGTCATCGTCCTGCAGCGGACGCACGATATGGACCTGATCGGATGGGTCCTGCGTCAAGGCGGCTGGGAGTATCTGTGCCTCCCCGCCGAGTACGACCCCGAGCGCCAATGCGTGACGAGTATCTTCACCGACTGGCGTACCGAGCCCGGCGAGCTGCTCGACCCGGTTCGCATGCCGAAGCAATACCTCGAGCAGCGACGCCTCGACATGGGGACGCAGGCCTACCTCGCCCAGTACCAGCAGGACCCGGCACCGGCTGGCGGTACCGCCTTCAAGCTGGACTGGCTCGAGCGCGGCTACTTCAAACCCGGTGAGGTGCCCGACGCGAATTCGGACTACTGGGATTACACCTTCTCGAGTTGGGACTTCACCTATACGAAGTCGCGCGATTCGGACTACGTCGCCGGCGGCGTCTTCGGGGTCAAGGGGATTCACATCTACCTGCTCGGCCGCGTGCGTCGGAAGATGAGCTACGTGGAATGCCTCAAGCTGATGGAAGATGAGCAGGCGCTTTACCCGAAGATGCGGGCGCGACTCATCGAGAAGGGCGGCAACGGGCCGCGCATCATCAAGGAGACTCAGCGCAAGGTGCGCGCGGTGATTCCGATCAGCGTCCAAGGCGATAGCAAGGAGTCCCGTGCGGCGGCGTGCTCGCCCATGGTCGAGGCTGGCCAGTTTCATATCCCTGACCCGGCCATCGTCGAATGGGTCCGCGAAGAGTATCTCCCGGAGGTGTTGGCCTTCCCGCACGGCAATCATGACGACCAGGTCGATATGACAACGCAGGCGCTCAACTGGGTCCGCGAACGCGGCGACAAACGCAAGGCCTTCTCGTTGCATCTCGGCGGGCGGTAGTTTTTTCAAGTCTTTTTCGATTGGGGGTTGTCAAGCGCTACTAGTGGTGCTACTCAATAGGGATGGACGCAACGAAAACAGCCAACCCAAGGAGCCAGAGAATGCCCCCAGCTATCACATGGGAAACCGAAACCGACGACGGCGTTACCGTCGAGCTCGAAATCCCCGCCAGGTGGGAAGTCTGCTCGACGTGCAACGGCGCTGGCAGCCACGTCAACCCAGCGATCGACGGTCACGGAATCACGCAAGAGGAAAGGGATCGCGATTGGTCGCCCGAAGAGTGGGAAGGGTACATGCGCGGCGCGTACGACGTCACGTGTTACGAGTGCGACGGCCGGACCACCGTGCTGGCGGCCGACTGGCAAGGGCTGGACAAGTCCGATCCCGCACTCGCCGACCGCTACCGCGCCCACCTTGATGCGGAGCTCCGCTACGCGATCGAGGATGCGGCCGAAAGGCGGATGGGCTACTGATGCCTAAGCCCGGACCGCGACCCCTGCCCAAATCACAGGTGCGCAGCTATCGCCTTCCCGTCTACCTCAATCGAGCTGAGCGGACGCTGGTGCGCCGTTTGGCCCGCGAGTGGACGTGCACTGCCGCCGAGGTGATGCGGCGCCTCTTGCTGGCCGCCGGCGAGGTGAAATCATGATCGCCGATATCCAAATTGCAGAGCTGCTTGCCTGCCCGTTCTGCGGCTCGGCGGTGACGGCGCATGCACACGCCGACACCGAGGGCACGGGCGTGGCTTTGGTGAGGCACCCGTGGTCGTCGAAGTGTCCGGTCAAGATGGAAGTCTCTTGGAACGCCTGGACTGAGACCAAGGCCGATGGGATCGAGCGCCTGCGGGGCGTCTGGAATCGGCGAGGCGGACAATGAGTTGGCCTTTCCCGCGCGACCTCTCGCACCTCCGCCTTCGGCCCCTCAATGACCGGCCGAGGGAATGGAGCGAGTTGATATGGGAGAAAGATTGGAGCCTGCTGAGCGAGCGGGGCATCAGGGCCAGGCTCGCCCCCGTCCGATTGACCCCCGTCCGAAGCCCGAGTATGCTGGGCGCATGTGGTTCGACAAAGCCTGGCGCGGTAGACGCGCCACCCGAAAGCTCGCCCAAGCCATAGACCTGGTCGACGCTCATCGCGCCCCGGTTCCGCAGAGTTCGATGACCACGAAGGCGATCTCCGACCTTCTCAGCCTCATCGGCCCGGATGGATTTTTCCCGAATCTCCGCACGACGATCGACAACCAGGAGACGCTGCTTGAGTCGGCGACATTTGCTTACAAATGCATCACGGGGAATGCCAATGCCCTGTCGGCGCTGCGGGGCATCGTCCAGAAGGAAGGCGGTGAAGGGGAGGCCGATTGGGTCCGCGTGCGCAAGCGCAGCCACCCGCTCAATCGCTTCTTGCGCCATCCGCTAGGCCCAGGCGTCCAGCCTGAGATGACGTGGTCTCAGGTGCTGCGCGTCTGCTCGATGCAGCTCGACGGCTGCGGAAATTCCTACTGGCGGATCCTCGACCTGAGCGGCGGCCAGCGCCTTGCCCTCGAGCCGCTCCACCCCGAGAAGATCGAAGTCATCGGCGAAGATGGCGTAGTTCCCGCCAACACCGGCGGACGCATCGCGGGCTATCGCATTCTCGACGACGATCGCAAGCTCCGAATCGAGCTGCCCCCCGAAGAGATTGTGCATATTGTCGTCGACTCGCCGACGTCGCTGGTGAGAGGTCGTGCCCCGCTGGCGGTGGCGCTGCGGCCGATGACCACTGACCGCGTTGCACAGGAAAGACAAAAGGCCTTCCTGAAGAATCGAAGCCACCCCGGCCTCGTCGTCAACGTCGACCCCGGCGGCATGGGCTTCGTCAACGACGAGCAAGACAAGGCGACCAAGAAGGAAATGGAAGACAACTTCAAGGCCGTCGAAAAAGACGGCGGTATTCTCCTGCTCGCGGGCGCCAATAAGCTCAGCGCGTCGCCGCTTCCCAGCGAGGTGCAATACATCGAAACCCGAGCGATGGCGCGCGACGAAATCTGCGCCGTCTTCGGGGTGCCGTTGCCCATCGCTGGCATCTTCGAGAGCGCGTTGGCTACCAACTTCCAAGAGGCGCGGCGCATTTGGTGGGGCAATACGCTGTTTCCTCGGCTGCAGTCGATTCTCGACGCCTTCAATCGCCAGGCGATACAGCCTCGGTTGAATGACCAGATCCGAATCTGGTACAGCATCGAAGGCACCGACATCGGGCTTGATATGATAGAGCACCGCGCCGAGGTCGCCGGGTTGCTCGTCGGGCTGGGTTATCCGACCAACGTCGCATCCGCGCACGTCGGCCTCGACATCGAGCGCATCCCCGAGCTCGACCAGGTCAACGCCCGGTTTGTCACCGCCGGCCGCGTATTCAACCAAGAGGGTGCGCCTGTCGGCGACTCACCGGCCGAGACCTCCACCGCTCCCGCGCAGGACAGCACCGAAGCGGCGCCGGCGCTGGCCGCCGTACCCGATAGTTGACAGCGTTGCGTAACGTGCGATACAGATAGACCACATGCCAAGCGAACGCGTAATAGCCCTACTTCAAGGAATGGTCGACATCGATCTGCTCGGCAGCGATGAGGTTGCCGACATTCCCGGACTCGAAGTCGCACCCGAAGAAGCTGCTCCGGCCGAGGAACCACCGCCCGTCGAGCAGGCGCCCGCGGAACTCCGCAGCTTCTTCCCCACGATGTCCCTCAAGTTCCACACAGCCGCCGTGGGCGCGAGCAGCGACAAGGGCATCGTCATCGGGCACGTCGAAGGCTTCGCGTCGATCTTCGGCAGCGTCGACCGCGGCAACGAGGTCGTACACGCTGGCGCCTTCAAGGCCTCGGTCGCTGCAAAGCAGAGGTTCCCCGTCTTCTGGGGGCACCAGCACGAGGGCAACCGAAACCGTGATTCAACCCAGCCCCCGATCGGGGTGACGACCAGCGTCATCGAGACCGCCGAGGGGCTGGTTTTCAAGGCCGATCTCTTCGACACGCCCCGCGGTCGCGAGTGTGCGACCTGCCTCGAGGGTGGGGCGCTCTCGGAGTCGTCGATCGGCTTCATGAAGACGCGCGCCGGACTCAACATCGACAGCAAGGGCGTCACGCACATTACAAAGGCGGCGCTCTTCGAGATATCAATTGTAAACTTCGCCGAGCAGCCTGACGCTCAGATAACGGGTGGCCTAAAGGGCACCTTCGCCAAGCGATCGCCGGCTGACATTTTCTCGAGCGCACTGCAGCGCTTCGGAGGCTAGACCGTGAGTACGACCGACAAGAATTACACCGAGGTAGTAGAGGCCGGCTTCAAGAAGCTGGGCGAAGTGCAGGAAGAGGTCATCTCCCGCATCGGTGCCCTCGAGACAAAGGTGGCCGAGCCGATCGACCTCAAGGGTATGGTCAACAGTGGCGATATCCGCGACTTCATCGATGCTCAGGTGAAGGTGCAGGCCGACGCACTCGAGGCCTTCGTCACGCGCGTCGACAAGATGGAAGTCCTATCGAAGCGCGGCGGAATCGGCGGCGACTTCGCCACCAAGTCGGTCGGGCAGCGGGTCTATGAGCACGACGCCTTCAAGGCGATGCTCGCGAGCTTCAAAGACGGGTCGCAAGGTAGCTGGATCCAGCTCGGAGTCGATGGGCTCGGCGAGATGATGTGGGGCTTCAAGGATGCCATCCTCGGCGCTGCCGAACTCGGCGCCTTGATTCGACCCCTCGAGCGAGCGGAGATCGTGCAGACCCCGCTCGAGCGCTCCGACTTCCTCGCATTCGTACCGCGTATCAGCGCCGCCGGACTCGCCGCGTATGAGTATGTCGTCGAGAAAAACGCATCGAAGCGCGGCTACATTCGCACCGAACTCAACGGATCGCACGTGTCGGCCGCCACCACCCTGACGGTGGTGGCAACGGCGCACTTCATCACCAGTGCGCCGGGCCGGATTGAACTCGACTTGGGCATCAAGACGACATTCCTCCGGGTTGCGTCGAGCACCACGTTCACCATGCATCCGACGGCCAAGGACGCGAACGACAACACCAATGGTGAGACCCTGGGCGGTGATGCCGCGGCCGGCAAGATTGTGGTCTCGGACCACTATACGACCACCGCCGAAGAGGGGACCAAGCCCGAGGGTACAGTGCTTTTCGAGCGTCGGACCGACAACTTCAAGACGATGGCGTCGGTCATCCCCGTAACGCAGCAGCAGCTCGACAGCGCGGCCCGTGTGCAGGCGCTCATCGATCGCCGCCTCCGCACCGGCTGGCGTCGCAGCGTCAACTGGAACCTTCTCTACGGTGATCCGGGAGTCGACTCCGAGCAGCTGCAGGGATTCGAGAGCTTCCTTGATGCACAGTCGTTGCTCTGGTCAACCGGTGAGAGCGCCGATACCCGCGCCGATGCCGTCATGCGCGCCTGGAACCTCATCGACTCCGAGGGCACCCCGACGCTGCACCTCAACAAGCGCGATTGGACCAAGCTCGTCACCGAGAAGGCGAGTGACGGGCACTACGTCCACACGAAGATGGGCCCGATGATGGTCTCCCAGGTTGGCGGGCAGATGATGCTCGGCATGTTCCCGGTCAACTCGGAGTTCGCCGTTCGCCTCGGCGACTTCTTCCTCATCGATCACGCCAACGCGTCGGAGTGGCCCGACAAGGAAGACGGGAAACTGCAGGTCGGCACGATCAACGATGACTTCATCAAGAACATCGCTCGCATCCGATACGAGCAGAGCTTGGCGCACAGCATCCTCTTGACGGAAGCCTTCGTCAACGCGCAGTGGGATAGCCAGCCTGCCTAATGGCGAAGCGGGTAACATTCAAGCGTGACTGGGGCAACTACCGCGCTGGTCAAACCACCATGGTCCCGGATGGCACCGCCCGTGTTTCCCTGCGGGTGGGTGCTGCCGTGGAGGCCGGTGAGCCGGAGGCGTCTCCCCTACGCCAGAGGCCGACCGATGCGGTAGCCCCCAGCCCCGCACAAGGACCCAAGCCGACCGGGAAACTGAAGGCCAAGTCCAGGCGAAGGAAGAACAAGAAGTGATCATCCAACTCAAGCAAGGCTATGTCGACCGCAGCGGCAAAAAGCCGGTGAATCTGCAAAAGGGCATGATCACCGCCGCGCTTCCCCTGGCCGTCATGAAAGATCTGGTCAAGGCCGGTCACGCCAAGAAGGTCGGCGACCGTCGCACCGGCAAAGAGCGCCGCGAAGCAAGCAAGTCGAAGCCGAAGGCGCCGAAGAAGAAGGACTAGCCCCTTGGCGCGCATCGGTGATTTCTATAGCTGGGATACCGACAAGATCGCCGTCCGCGCCTATGTCGGCCTCGGCGCAGCCACCACCGAAGACGTCAACCTCGAACTCTGGTACTCGGCCGCGATTGCGATGGCAGAGCGCCGAGTCAACAGGGACTTCAACGACGGTGCTGATCCTCCCGTTGGCGTCGACCCCCCAGACGATGCAACGCTGGCCCTGTTCGAAGGCGTCAAGGCGATGCGCAACCTGCACCGCCGAAACTACGGCGTGCTGTCGATCACCACTGCCAGCCTGGCAGAGTCGTATGGGGAGGCCAGCGTGCGCCAGACCATCATGGGCGCGATGTCGAGCATCCTCGCAGGCCTCCGGCTCAATGCGCACCTTGAAGGCGCGAGCGCGTGACGGTCGAGATCGAAGACGAAGACCTCGGGTTTGATGCCGTTGTGGCGGCGCTTGAGGAACTCGCAAGATTCGAGATACGCGCTGGGGTCATCGGTGATGATGAGGTACTTGAGTACGCCCCTTCCGTCGAGGCGCGCACCGGTTTTATTCGTGACAGTATCGACGCCAATAACGATCGACTCGGCAACACCGCCGAGGAATTCATCGGCCAAGCCATTGACCTGGCGATCGATCCGATCGTTGCGCTGCAGGTTATCGGCGATGATGCCGAGGATATCATCATTGAAGGCATCGAAGATCGGGACCTCGTCAGCACCGGGGCTATGCGAGACAGCATCATCGGCGAGGTGCAAGATGTTACTCGGTGAGGTGACTGCCACCGTGCGCCGCTTCGCGGCCGGTAGCTTCTCGACGGGCGACTATGTGCGCGGATCTGCAGATCCTGACTTCACCGTCATCGGCAGCCTGCAGCCGGATGGCGACACCGAAATTGACCCGCTTGACCGCGCCGTCCGGGTCAATGGGCGCTATGTGTTTCTCGTCGAGCTCGAAGGGCAGACGGAAATCAAGATCGCCGATCTGTCCGCTGTCAAGGAAGGCGACCGCGTCGCTGTTGGGTCTCTTGACCTCGTTGTCGTCAAGGCGCAAGACTGGACCTTCCACGCAGAGGGTCTGCCGCATCGTCGCTTCATCCTCGAGCGCCGCGGGGATGACGAGTAATGGCCGCCGAGCCACTGACTACCGTGCGCGACTGGCTCATCCAAAGCCTTCCCGGATTGGGTACGCCCGTGGTCATCTTTGCGAAGCAGGGGCCCCTGACGCGATCCGATGAGCCCCGCCCCGCGCTGCCCTATACCGAGCTCTTCCTTGCCAGCTCGCGCAGCCTCATCGGGGATCTGGGCATCGACACCACCGACGAGGTCGACCCCGGCGACGCGTCGCAGGTACTCGAAAAGGCGAATATCCCCTACATCGGCACGGTCCGTGTGACCTTTTTCAGCGATACCGCCGCGGCCGATGTGGAAAGCCTGCACGCGACGCGGAACGATCCCGCTAACCTCGCGCTTTTTGAGTCTCGAAACGTCCAAATTGGCGAGCCAGCCAATATTCTCGACCTGTCGGTGCAGCGCTCTGTAAGCTGGGAGCCGGCGGTCCAAGTTGACTATCTAGTCAATTATCGGGTACAAGAATCGTACGGCGTGGAATTCGTCGACACCTACGAGGCAGTGCTACCATGAGCTTTGACAACAACGTAACCGTCAACGTGCTGAGCCCTGCGGCACCGGTCACAACGCGGACCTTTGACGTCCTGTCCATCCACGATGATTTCGTCTATGCCGGCGGCGAGCTCATTAAGGTCTTCAACGGCAACCAGGCGGCGCAGGCCGATGCTGACCTGAGCGATGGGGCCAAGGCCGCAGCCGCCTCAGCATTCTCGCAACAGCCCAGCGTGGCCCGTCTCTTCGTCGCGACGGTGCCGGCGCTGGGCTGGATAGTGCCGGCCAATCTTGACGCGATTCTCGCCGAAAATTCGGAGTGGTTCGCGTTTGGGATCAACACGCGCGCCGAGGCCGACATTCTGGCCGTTGCGACCTTTGCCGAGGCCAACGAGCGCATCTTCTTCCCGCAGACGTCCGACCAAGCGGTGCTCGATGATACCGCCGGAAACGTGGCGAAGGACCTGAAGGCGCAGGCGCTCGCTTTCACCTTGCTGCTCTGGCACGACATCGACGCCGAGCACGCGAGCATCGCCTGGCTGTCGAAACTTCTGTCTGTCGACCCCGATGCCGCGGCCACGATCGCCGCCTACAAGACGCTGGCCGGAATCACAAACGATGAGACCGTCGTCGACGACCCCGAGCAGGCGGTCGGTCTGGCGGACTTCGCCAACTTCTACATCACCTTCGGCGGCGTGGGCGCGACCGGCAACGGCGTGGGCATGGACGGCAACTTCATCGACGAACTCATCACCAAGTTGTGGTTCAAATTCCGATCGAAAGAGGTGCTGCAGCAACTCCTGCTCGACACGAGCAATCTCGGGTCCAAGATCCCATTCAACAACAACGGCATCGCGATGGGCAGCACGCCCGTGCAGGGCCTCCTGTCACGCGGTGAGCGCCTCGGGCATTTCGACGCGGAAAGCACCAGCGTCACCGGCCTGCTGACAGCGACGCCGAGAAAAATCCAGCTCAATGCCAAGGCGACCTTGAGCGAGGGTGCGCAATTCTTCGACCTCAACGCGGAAATCATCCGCAAGGCAGTCTAGACGATGGCCGAGCTACCCAGAGTTTACAGCGCGTCGCAGGTGGCCGTGACCATCAATAACCATTTGGTTCAGGGACGCCAGAAGGGCGACTTTGCGGCCATCGACTGGCCCGGTGATGACTTCGTCGCCCTCGAGGGGCTCGACGGCTCGGTCGTCGTGGGGCAGATAGAAAACGAAGTGGCGACCGTGGTCATCACGGTTCTCAAGGGCGTCAACTCGGCGGCCATCCTGTCGACCTTTCGGCAGCTCGCGCGCCTCCCTGGCTTCCTCGGCTTCTCGTTGGGTATCGTCGACCTGCTCGGCGGCGGCATCTTCTCGTGCATCGCTGCGTATCCCCAGAAGCATCCGCCGGTGACCTATGCCGCCGAGCCGGGAACCCTGGCGTTCCCTTACCTCTGCGTCGGTGCTCGCAATCTCGAGGGCGCTAACCTCATCGCGATCGCGCCGTAATGAGCGAAGCGCATAAAACCTTCGTCGGTGTCGATGGCGTTGCTCGCGTCTTTCGTCAGACCTTCATCCCTTTCGACGACTCGAATGATTTGCTCTTCGACATCATGGAGGCGATGCGCGCGGCGATAGACCAGATCCCCAAACACTACATCGACAAGATGATGGGCGATGACGGAATGCTTGAATTCAAGATGTCCGACATCGACCCGCGCGATCTGCTCAAGGTGGTCGGCGCCTTCGCCAGTTACATCCGGGAGTTCGGGAAGCCGTCCGAATTCTTCGCTCGCGTCTTCGTGGCCACGGAGCGGCAGATTGCGCCGCCGGCCGATACCATGCAATCCCTCGCGCAGAAGGTGGCGCGTGATTCGGCGTTCGCGGGCTCCATCATGGAGGCCTGGAAGGTGGCATTTTGGGTCATATGGCACAATTACGCCCCTTTTTTGACGGACGTTATGACGCACGCGGGTTACTCATCGACGGTATCTACAACGCCACCGACGAACAGCCAACAACCAAAGAAGGTCGAGAAGCCCGTACGTCCGCTGAGACCCGATCTAGTCTCATAACTGCCGCATTCCCCAAGCTCGAGAAATCCGGATGGCGTGGCCTCGAATTCTGGTACGTCCATACCATCGGTGGGCACGACCCGCAGACCATGGCCGCACGCTGGGGCGTCCGCGATGTGCATGACGCCTACTATGACCTGCGTCTTCGAGGTATAGTTGGGTAGCCATGGCCGTTCTGCGTGATCTGACCATCCGAATCCGCCCCGTTGTCGAGGGCGGTGGCTTCCGTGATGCCCAGATGGGCACACGCGGTGTGGGTACGGCCGCGAAGACGGCGACCGTTTCCGTGGTCGCGATGGGGACCGCCCTGGGCCAGCTGGCATCGAAGGCGATCCTCTTCGGCCTTCGCAGCCTCAAGGGCGCCATCGGTTCGGTCACCACCGAATTTGCCGCGCAGGGTGACGAGCTGGCCAAATTTGCCAAGGCGACCGGGTTAACCGTCGAGGCCTTGCAGGAGCTGGCATTTGCTGGCCAGTTCTCTGGCATCTCGACCGCAGATCTCAACAAATCTCTACTCAACCTGGGCAAGCGCGCGCGGGATGCCGCCACGGGTGCGAAGAAGCCAGCGGAGGCCTTTAAAGAACTCGGCATTGAAATCAGGAATACATCGGGCGGATTGAAGACGCAGGAGCAGTTGCTTCTCGAGGTTGCCGACCGTTTCGAGAAGTTGCCCCAGGGCACGAGCAAGAGCGCCCTGGCGATGGAGATCTTCGGCAAGGCCGGGGCAAAGATTATCCCGTTTCTCAACGAGGGCAGCGCGGGCATCCAGAAGCTCAGGAATGAGGCGCGTGCGCTTGGCGGTGTGATGAGTTCGGAAACGGCGGCGGCCACCGAAGGCCTCGCCGATTCACAGCTGCGATTGCAGATTATCTTGCGGGGGTTGCGGATCCAGATCGCCAGCAAGCTGATTCCGCCCATCATCAAGATAATCACGCGCTTCACCGACTGGGCGAAGGAAGGCGACAACCTCGCCAGGCTGATCAACGGGGCCGAGAAGGCGATCAAGGGCTTCGTTGCCACGCTGGCGATCCTCGGTGCCATAAAGCTCACGTCGTTCTTTGCCGGCTTCATCAGCTTGGGTCCGGCGATCCTCGTCGTCGGTGCGCTTCTGATCGGCCTGCAGGAAATCGTCAAGCTGGCTCGAGGCGAAGACGGGTTACTGACGAAATTCTTGGGCGACGAAAAGGCCGTAGGTGGCCTTCGTGACGCGTTCGCCGCCGTTGTCGCCGCAGCGAAGCAAGCCGCAGCCGTGATACTGCCGGCACTGGCCCAGATCGTGGCCGCGTTCGCGCCTATCGTGGCCTCTATTGCCGTAACACTGGCCGGTGTGCTCCAGGACCTTGCCCCGGTCATCGCGTCCGTTGTGACGCAACTGGCGCCGGTGATCGCGACGGTGCTTACGCTCATCTCGGAAGTCTTGAAGGACCTACAGCCGCTGATTGTCGTGTTCCTGGAGAGTGTTTCCCAGATCGTCAAAGAGTTGTTGCCTGTCATGCAAGAGCTCTTTGCGGCGCTGGCGCCCATCATCAAGGATCTGGTCAAGGCGCTGGGTCCGCTGCTCAAGGTGCTCATCAAGGTCTTTGGTCGCGCTGTCATCGCTGCCGTCCGCGCGTTGGCCTTCGTACTCAAGCTGCTCAAGCCCATCATCAACATCATCTCTCAGGCGCTGCGAGAGCTCGGCCCGGCTGCCGGTGCGACTTTCGGCTTGATGGAAAAGGCGATCAGCGCGGTTGGTCGGGCATTGGCGCCCATCGTCGCCCTTTTCAAGGAGATCGCCAGGCGCATATCGGCAGCCGGCAAAGCCGTCAAGGACTTCGTCGGCGACGTGGAAAAGATACCCGGCGTCGGTACAATCCTGCGCTTCGCAGCACCCGAAGCGGAGGGCGGAACGCGGGCGCGTGGTCGGCTTGCTGGCGGCGGGGCTTCCCTGTCGGCTGTGCAAGGGCTGCGGTCTCAGCGTATCCAGGGGGTCACCACGGGCTCCACGACAACGCAAACAACTAACGTCGGCGGCGTGACCGTCAACGTCAAAAGCCAGGCAAGCCCGGCCGAGATAGGCACCGTGCTTGAGAAAACCATAAAAGACTTGCGCCGCCGCGCCATGGAGGACATTTCACCGTCTTCGAGATCGGCGCTCTCGGCGGCCCTGAAGTAGACCCATGGCAGTCGTACTATTTCCAACGATCGGCGGCGATCCATTCCTCCCTGCGGCCGAGCTAGACGCCGGGACCAGCGAGACGCAGGAGGATACCGTTACGTGGTCGCAGGTCCCCGTTGAGGGTACCGGAAATGTTGCCGAGCATGGCGTGCTCGAGCCGACAACATGGACCTTCGTCGGCCTGATCGGCGCGGGCGACCCGAACAACGTCCTGCCCCGCGACAAGGAGCGGCTGAATCGCCAACACGATCGCCTGCTCGTGCTCCAAAAGGCTAAGCAGCTAGTCACGGTCGTCGGTGCCACCTTTGTCGCTAATGCGGGAATCAGTCGAATCGTCGCCACGCGGGAAAAAGACACCGGGGACATCCTCTCCATCGACCTCGGCCTGCAGGCGGTCAGCTTGCCCATCCCGTCGACAACGACGATCCCCGCATCGCGCTTGCGTGCATCGGTGCGACGGCGCGCAGCTCCCGGAAAACCCGGCGGCGCGGGACCCGCCAAGCCTGTCGATCTGGTCGGTGACGCGAAGGCGATCGACAAAGCGGGCCTGAGCAAGGGCGGTGGGCATTCCGGCGCGCAGGTTCAAGGCCAGACCTTCACCCAGATAGAATAATGGCAACCATCGTACTCATACCTGACGACGTCGCTGAGCAGTCCCGTGCCTATGGATACGTGACGCAGCTCGGGCCGGACGAATACACGATCAGCCTCGAGTATCGTGAGCGGCAAGACCGCTGGTATCTCGACCTCATCGACGCGAACGGCGTGCTGCTCGTCGCCGCTATCAAGCTGGTCGTCGGCTTCTCGCTGCTCTTCCGGCACCGTAAGGCTGGCATGCCGCTGGGGGCGCTCATCGTTACAGACCGCGATGACACGGGCGAAGAGTGCGGCTTTGAAGACCTCGGGCGGCGCTGTGGTCTCATTTGGATCGACGATGACGACCTAGACGACCCAGTCGGCGAAGGCCTGATAGTGCAGGTCATCACATGAGTCGCATACCGCAGCGCATCGTCGAGGTCCGAATTGGCTTACCGGGTGCCGTCGCCCTGGCTTTCCGCGATCTATTCATCGACGCCACCATCAAGCGCGGCAACGGCGGCACGCCAAACAAGGCCACGATCAATATCAGCAACATTTCACAGGGCACGTTGGCTCTCCTCGAGCAGCCCGGCCTAGTCGTGCAAGTGCTCGCCGGCCTCGACATCCCAACGCCTATCTTCACCGGAGACATCGGCAGCCGTGGAATGATATCGAAGATCACGGGACCCGTTCGCGTCACCCGAATCGAGGCCGCAGACGGGCGACGCATCTACAAACGTGCGCGCTTCTCTCGAAGCTATCCGGCGCAGACCACCCGCGACGTCATCTTGCCCGACCTGCTTGCCAGCTTCGCGATCCCCGTGGGGCCACTGCCCCCGCTGCCTCCGGTCTCATACCCGGCGGGGTACGCCTTCGGCGGCAACGCGCGAGCGGCGCTTACAGAGCTACTCGACGGCGATGCGATATGGTCGATTCAAGACGGCGCGATGCATCTCGCGTTGGCCGGTCAGCCCATGCCGGGCAATGCGCTGCTCATCACCCCCGCGACGGGCATGAGAGGCACCCCGGAGCGCACGAAACGCGGCCTCAAGGTGAGCATCCCCGTCGCCAATCAGGCGCGCATAAATCAGCCTGTAGTGGTGCAGTCAGCCGAGGTGACGGGCGAGTATCGCGCGGTCAGCGTCGAGCACCGTTTTGACAACCGCGCCGGGCCATGGGATACCAATCTCGAGGTTATCGCGCTGTGACCCAATTCTCAGAGGCCGATCCGACCGAAGCGGACTTTATCCGCGCCGTCGTCCGCGATGAGCTCTCAAACTTTCAAACCATGGTGCCGGCGACGGTCGAAACCTACAACGCGGCCAAGCGTCAAGTGCTCGTGCGGCCGGTGGTGCGCGGTCGCCTTCCCGGTGATACCATCAGCGACCCGGATGACCCTGCTATTGCCCTCGGCGTCGAGCTGCCCCCCATCCATGCCACCCCGGTTGTCTTCGAGGGCGGCGGGGGCTTCTCGTCGCGTCCTCCGCTGGTGCCCGGTGACGCGGGGCTGCTCGTGATGAGCTCGCACGACTTCTCGCAGTGGCAATCGACGGGTACGACAGGCCTCCGAGCGCAGACGGGTCGGAAAAACTCGCTCAATGATGCCGTCTTCTTCCCGCTCATCAAGACCGACGCCGAGATCCTGGCGAACGCGGCCGATGAGGCGAAGACGCATCTACCTCTGGATTGGGTCAACTCGGTGCCCGCGGGGCGCTTCATGGTCTGGGGGGACAATACGGTGCTGACCCGGCTGGCCAGGTCAGACAAGATACTGGCGGAGCTCACCGCGCAGGTTGCGGCGCTCAATCTGCACGGTCATCCGCCGGGGACGTTCGCGAATAGCGGGGGTCCGGTGGTTGGCTTGAGCGGTACCCCGGTTGCTGGTACAGCTCCGCCGTCGACCTTTTTCAGTAACCCGGGCGATATGTCGTCGGAAATCCACAAGAGCAAGTAGATGGCGCAGCTCGACATCCTCATAGACGACACCACCGGGGATGCCCGCTTCGACGCCGATGGCGACATTGAAGCGGTCACGGATGAGCTTGAGGTTATCCGGCTGGCCGTCCAACAGGCCTGGCGAACGCAAAAGGGGGAGTGGTTTCTCGATACCGATTTCGGCGTCGACTACAAGGGGTTGGTCTTCGTCCGCAACCCAGATACGGCGGTCGCCATCCCTGCCGAACTGCGCCGTGTAGCGCTTTCGGTGGACGGCGTTGACCGCGTCGACAACATAGTATTGACGAACAACCCGATAACGCGGAAAATGACAGGATCGGCGACGATTGACACGCAATTCGGCTCGGCGGATGTTTCGCTCGAGTCCCCGGAGTTTGGCGGCTGATGGCTTTGGTTTTCGACAGCACTGGTTTGCAGGTTCAGGGCCTCACGGAGATCCGTGACGAGACCCGCGAAGAGCTCCAAGCCAAGCCTTCCTTCGGGACCGACGTCAAGACGGGTCCCGATAGTCGCGTTGGTCAAATCATCGATGTCAACGCCGAGCGGGAAGCCATCATCCAAGAAAAGCTGCTCGAGGTAAACGAGCAGTTTAATCCGCAGGCCGCGGAGGGCACGCAACTCGAGAATATCACGAGCATCACCGGGACCACACGCGAGCTGGCTACCTTCTCGAGCACGCCCCTGGACATCTCGGGTGCAGCCTTCGGCATCTATCCCCAGGGCACTCGTTTCCGCATTCCCGGGGCCGTGACCCGGTGGGCGCTCGATCGCGAGCTGGTCCTCGACGGCGCAGGGATTGGCACCGAAACAGTCAGGGCCGATGTCGCGGGGCCCGAAGAGGCCCTGGCGGACACAATCACCGAGATAGTCGACGCCGTAGCAGGGCACATCAGCAGCAACAACAAAATAACGGCCGAAGAAGGGAAGGCGCAGCAGTCAGACTCGGCGTTGCGGGTCGAGCGGGAAAAACAGCTCAACTTCGGGGGCTCGGCGCGTGACGATGCTATCGCTGCCCGCCTCGCGGCGCTGTCGGACGTCGATGCCGCGGCCGTCATCTCGAATCGAAGCCTGGACCCCAACGCCAAGGGGCAGGTCGGAAAGAGCTTTCGCGCCATCGTCACCCCGAGCACTGTCGACAAGGCCAGGGTCGCGGTGAGTATTTTCGAGACGATGCCGAGCGGCATTCGTCCCGTAGGGCTCGAGGTGGTCAACATCACGAATAGCCAAGGCCAGACGACCGTGGTTCGCTTCGACTTTGCCGCGCTGCTCGAGATACATACGAGGATAGAATTTATCAAAAACCTGTCTTTCCCCTCGACGGGCATTGCCGATATCACGAATGCGGTGCGGGATTTCGATAACGATCTGAGCATTGGAGATGACGTACTGCCCGACGATATGGGTACGTTTATCCGGGCGCGCGTCCCCGGAATCGACCATCTTTTCATCTTCATCAAGATCGGGGCAGACCCGGGAACCACGCCGGGCGTCAACGACTCCCCGATCGACATCGATGTCGATGAGATCGCCTTCTTCGACGCGAATATCAGCGTCGCCGAGTTCGTGCCACCACCATGACATCGCCCGTCATCACAGACCACGAAGCCCAAGCCGTTGCGCGCCTCACGTCGACGTTGCGGAAGCCGATTATACAGGCGATCGTTGAGGTGCTGGCCAACCGGTGGCAGAAGATCGAGACCGTCGCTGACGCGATGCTCATCGGCTGGCTGCTCGACAATGCCGAGGGTGTGCAGCTCGACGTGTACGGCATTCTCGCCGATGAGCTCCGGGGCGAGCTCTCCGACGACGACGAGTACCGGCGGATTTTGCGCGTGAAGCTGGCGGCGCTGCAGAGCGACGGCGAGGTGCCGAAGACAATCCAAATCGCCGCAGACCTCATCCTCGAGACCATCGAGTATCAGCAGATTGGGCGAGCCTTCTATCGTCTCCAATGGGAGACGTCGACGGCCCTGAGCGACGACATGCGGATCCGCGTCGCCCGTATTCTGGACTTGCTGGTGCCGTCTGGTGTAGGATACGAGGCTGTCGAGGGCGTAACGCCCGTTTTCCGGTACGACACCGGCCCCGGCTACGATGACGGGGCTTATGGCAGCCTTCTGCCATCGGATTTATAGCGCATGGCCGGTTCAGAATTCCCAATTGCCCTGCCCGATGTCGAGGGCATCCGCCACGGGACCGAGGTCACGGCCCACGATCAGGTCATTCCGGGCTCAGGTATCAGGGACGACGGCTATCCCACGTCGCCGCCGGAGCCATCGGGGCACATTCAGCCCGGGAAAAACGAGAACTTCGTTCGCAACCTCTATTTTCAGCTGCTCGACTATTTCTCGAAACAAGGCGGCCGGGAATTCGATAGCCTGGCCACCGCACTCGACTCGACTTCTGGCGTAGCGGCCCCCGACAGCTTCAAGCTCCGCGCGGTGGATGGCGGCGATGAGTTGCGCGGTCGCGGCGAAGTCCTGATCGACCTGCCGGGTGCCGCGGGCGCTGTGACTATCGCCGCGATGGCGACGGACGGCGAGCGGCTATATTACTCCCAGGGCAGCACTGTCTATGCCGTCGACCCGGACACCGGGGACGATGGTATCGGCGGGGGCCAGGGCACTTTCATTTGGTCGCGGGGGCTTCCGCAGGGCGTGCGAAGCCTTGACGCCGATGGCCGCTTCGTTTTTGCCGGCACGAATTTCGAGGTGGGCGGCCCGGATGACGATCTGTTCGTCTTGGACCGCACCAGCGGGGTCATCCTCGACAGCGCCGAAATCAGTACCGCCGTTTTCGGTGGAATCAATGCGCTGGCGGCCAATGGCGACCAGGTGGCGATTGTCGATGAAAGCGGCGCGGATCGAATAGAGATCTTCACCGTCAGCGCTCTTGGCATTCTCGCATCGGATGGGTTCGTTGATTACGATGCCGCAGTCAACGCAGTCGCCATAGACAACGAATTCGCATGGTGCGGCGGTGTGCAGGATTCCGGCGGTGCCGACGTTCACAAGATCAGACTGTCGACCGCCTCGGAAGTTCTCGGGATAACGCTGCCCACGGTGTCGGCGCCGACCGTGCGCGCGATCTGCACAGATGGCAGCTACGTTTTTGTTTTCGTCGACGAGATCGAGGTAACCGATCGCGATGGCGCCCTGGCCCGCGTGTTCTGCTTGGACCGCCTGACCGGCGCCGTGATGTGGTTCAGCAACCCTAGCACTGACCCGGTGAGCTGTGCCGTCGATCAGTCTTTCGTGTATGTCGCCGATGACCTCGACAATACCCGCGCACTCGACAAGGCGAGCGGCCGTGCCATCTGGTTGATCCCCAATACGGTGGTCAAGGCGGCTGACGGCGCCAGCGTCTTCGGCGTCGACATCGCCCCGTTCCACGATATCCGGAAGCACTCGAACGGCGACGCGACGGTCGACTTTCAGGCCGTGCTCGGCACCGACGTCAACCGCCGGCCGTTTTTCAATCTCGCGATCCCGCGCGTCGAGGTGGTATCCGCCCAAGAGGTGTTGGACTCTCCGATCTTCGGTCGCGAGCGCCAGCTCGACAAGGAGCCGGTCCTGACCACGACGGCGGCGACGGTATACGCCGACCCGGGGACCCTGCACCATGCGTTTGTCACCAATGTCCTGGCCGGCGGCACGTATCGAATCAGCTGGTATTACGTCTGGCGGCACAGCGTCAACAACGCAAACAACAGCTTCGAGGCGCGCGTGCAGGTCGACAACGGTACGATCCACCATACCCATCAGCAACAGCCGCAAAACCCCGTCGCGACGCAGCGGCAGATTGTGTCCGGGTTTGATGATGTGGCATTGTCGGCGGCTGCCCATACCATCGAAATCGACCTGCGGGCAATCGGCGCCGGGTCCGCCTCTATCGAGGAGTCACGGCTCGAAATCTACAGGGTGGCGTAATGGCAGACACAATCTACACGTATAGCGTGGCATCCGACATCACGGCCGGCGTCGTCGAGCCAGCGCAACTCAATGACGAACTCGTAACGGCGGGGAATACGCCCCAGAAAATCACATGGAACCACGCCGACGTTTTGAAGATTTACATTGATGATGCGACGTCGAAGGCGACGTTGGACCCGACCGTGCTCGCGCACGTGCCGGCATAGGTAGGACGATGACCCGAAGAAAAACGACGAACCGCCAGGCGATCCTCAACGACGGTGCCGCGGCGCAAAACACGTTCACCGCAGACCAAGCCCCACCGACCCCGGGGAGCACCGCGCAGGCGCATGTATTCCCGGTCGTCGAGGCCGGAAGCGCCGAAGAGGTGGATTTCATCTGGCAGATCAAGGCCCGATACACCGCGGTGGCAGGCGACGGGGCTGCCTTCCTTATCCTGCACTGCTTCGACGCAGACAAGTCACAGTGGTATCAGACCGCCTCAATGGAAATCCGGGCGGTGCCGACGCCCACGGTGGGCAACGCGCTCACGCTCGACGGCGTTCTTGGTTCGACGCACTGTGCTTTCCAGGTGACCGGTGTCGACGACGGCGATGACATCGAAGTCCTGATGCGCCCTGCCTGATGACCATCTCGCGCAAACGCCGAAACGCCTATGTTGGCGCTGGTGCGGCCCTGATACTCGTGATCGGGGGTGCGGTTGCTACGTATGTCGGCGGGCCTGGCGATGCCGTTGGTACCAGCCCAGTAGCCCCGCCGCCCGTCGAGGACATCACCCTCGAGCTCATTGCCCCCCGCGACGTCGGCAGACTTTGCTCGGCGGTCGAGTGGTGTGCCCTGGTCCGCACGCCAGAACACTGCGGCCCGCTCAACGAGACCAGCGGCGACGCTACAGACCTGGGCACTCCTGGCGGCTGGGTGCTTTCCCCAGTCGGCAACCCTCGCCAGGGTGTGATCGCCTCTGTCCCCGTTGCCGATTCGACCGGCTGGGTTGATACGACCACTGAGCGGGCAGTCTTTTTCGACCATGATGGTGTCGCCGCAAACGGATTGCGATTGACACCAGGGGACAACTTATCCGCCGACGCCACGCAGCTCGTGTCGGTCACTACCGTTTCTCTAGTTCGTTCAGAGGTGCTCGGACCGATGATCTTCTCATTCGGTGATTCCGGCGAGCGCTACCAAATGCAACGGCTGAATAATGGAAGGATGCGGTGGATCGCCAACGGTACGACCACAACCAAAACGATCACCGAAACAGTCTCCACAGCCAGTGTTGGCGTTTGGAATTGCCACACAATAGTTTTCGACGCGCGAACGGCTAGTGCCGCGAAAATGTATCTCAACGGCGTAGACATCACCCCTGCGGCCCATGACTTCTCAGGCATCGGTAGCATGCGAAAGGTTGGCGGACAGATCGTTATTGGAACAGGCGTAGGACCAACGGGGGGCAATACCCTGAATGGTGCAGTGTTGCGATATCGCACCGATGAGGTTGTTATAACCCAGGCCCAGCACCAAACCTTCTGCGGGTCATTCCGCGACTTCAAGCTCGGATCCGAGACGACCAAGGTTGTCGACGCCGATCACACTTACACGCAGACCGGCGGCACGCGCTGCACCGCCCAAAGCCCCACCGTGGCGCTCTGCCATGCCGGCGGCGATCCGGCCCACGTCGTAAGGCCCAGCATGGGACTAGCGTGGGTCCAAGAACCCGACAGAACGAATCGCATCCTGGATTCCTTCGATCTGAGCACCGGTAACTGGGGCGGCGACGCGACGACGCTCGCCGTTCCAGCGCCGGACGGAAGCTTGACCGCATACGATACCTTCGTCGACGATGCGTCGAGCATCTCGAGCGCTCCGACAGGCTACACCGCCAGCGCCGACGTCTTTCCGCGGCTATGGGTCAAGTGTGCGGCTGGATCGCTCCTGATGGGCACGAATGGCGCCGCGGCGGGCAGCTGGACGATCGACTGCACGACGGTCGCCGGCGTCTGGGCCGAGCTCTACGACGGTCACGCCGCGGTCACGGAAGCAACGCAGTTCGCGACCTCGTCCACCGGCGACGCAACGATCATCTTCTCCGCCGACGCTACAGGCGTGAGCTTCCAGGCCTGGATGCCTACATTGACTCTGGCGCGCGGTCTGTCGGTCATCCGGACCGAGGGCGCCGCCGTCTCGACTGGCACAATCACTCGGCTGATCGACAACGATCCGCCCGTCTATTACGCGGGCGGGGCCGGGAAGATCACGATCCGCGCCGACTACATCTCCGGCGCCTGTGTCGACGTCACCGGCGGGACGCAGGTCGGGCGGAGCTACGGCGATGCGACAGACTGGTTTGCGTTCGATAGCTCGAGCGCTACGGCCTTTATCGCCAACCTCGTCTTGAGCGGGGTGGATGAGGCGATCATCCGATGGGATAGCGTGACGAGCCTGGGTGGCACCGATTTCGCGCAGGTGCTGCTCAACGGCGTACAGGCGACCTGGGATGCGACCCCCTCGAGCGGCTGGACCGCGGCGAGCCCGACGCAGATATTGCTCGATGGCCACGGGTCGACGTCGTGCACGGCCGCACTCCAGACAATCCGAATCGAGGGCTCACCATGAGGCATCTGGTCCTAGTCGCAATCCTGTTCGTGCCAGCTGTAGCCCAGGCCCGCAAGCGCCCGCAGATGCGCTCTGCGCTTGTCGAGTGTACCGCGTGGCCCTGGGCGGGCGAGCGGGCCGCAGGGACCAGCCTGCGGCAGCTCCGGCGCAGCACGACCGGCAAGCGCTTCCGGGTTGTGTTCCGCGTCCTGGCCCGCAACATCCTGGCGATCATGCAGGGGCGCCGGCTGGGCACGCGTGACGGGAAGGCCGTCTGGTCTGTCCGCGGCCCGAAGGTCCTGGGCGCCGCGCTCGTTGCCGCAGGCTGTACGGTGGTCCCATGGGTGGAAGCGATCAGCCTCCCGGCCCCAGCGAAGGCATGGATCGCCGCCCGCTCGACATGCTACGGCGCCGGCAAGAAAAACGGCAAGCCCGTCCGCGGTTGGCGCTGCTCAGATACCGCTGTCACAGTGACCCGTCTCGACGGCTACGGCCCGCGCGTGGTATACAGGTAACCATGGAAGACAAAAACAAAAACTCGATCCCCGACTGGATTGACACGCTCATCGGCTACGCCGTGACCGTCGCCGGCGCTGTCGGTGCCTACTATGCGACGACGCCGAATCCCCCGCGCTGGGCTATCATCATGGTCAGCGTGGCGGCGGTGTGTGGCGGCATCTTCAAGAGCGGGATTACGTCGATGCCTGGCACCGGGAAGTCGCCGTCATGAGCGAGCGGGGAGTGCTTGAGGAGATGGGCAACATTCGCAAAAATCACCCGCTTTGGCCCGGTGATACCATTTCTCACCAAATGGCCAATGAGTGTGTGCGGCGTGGGTGGGCGCGCCGAGACGGCGATCAGCAATTCGTACCGACCCCGCTGGGAATCGTCATCGATGAGCGCGCGCGGGCCCGGGGTGCATCATGAGAGACGCGGTACTCGGCACCGGATTCTGGCTGGCGTGCGCCATCGCGGTGAGCTTCGTGCTGACCGCGTGCGGGAAGTACACGGCCGCCTGGAAAATCACCGAGGCCGGGCAGTCGGCGGCGACCCTGGCGACCAAGGCGATGACGTCCCGCGCCCGCGACAAGCACGCCGCGTGCAAGAAGCTCCACGCGGTCAAAACGCCCGAGTTGCGCAAGTGCGTTGACCCCGAGTATAGCCAGGCGAAGCGCTTCAAGGCCTTCGCGGTGCCGCTCATCAACTCGGGTCTTCGGATTTCGGTTGCGTCGCTGACCATCGCCGAGAAGGCCGGCGGAAAAGCCGACTGGAAAGCGCTTCTCAAGCCAGCGGTGTGCGCCCTGGCGTCGGTGCTCGAGGAGTTTAAGGGCTTTATGCCCGACAAGGCCAAGGCGGCACTGACGATGGTGCTGATGCTCGCAAAGGGGGTGTCATGCTCGAGATGATCGTGAAATGGGTCTATGAGGCCTTGCACAAGGGGCTCGATCCCGTCGAGCACGTTCGGGCCCGATTGCAGGCGCATCCGGCGATACCCGACGAATGGGTCGGCGACATGGATAAGGTTCTCGGTGAGATAGAGGCCGACTTCCCGGACATGGTCTCGGAGCGGTAGTTGTTTGTCCGCCGGCGATATCATAGCCCTCGCTGGTCTCATCCTGACCGGCTTGGTTGGGTTCGCCACCCTCGTCTGGGGCGCCGGGAAAGCCTGGGGAAAGCTCTCAGCCAAGAAATCAGACGAGTGCCCCGATGACCTGCTCGCTGAAATGCAGACGCAGGTCAAAGAGCTGCACGAATGGCACGACAAGCCCATACGAGAAGAAGACGGCACCATGGTCATGAGCTGGGAGCATAGCCGCGACTACCGCCAAGCCCAGAAGAATATGGCCGAAACGCAGGCGCTGCATACCCAAATACTCGGGGGTCTCCTCGAGCTCGTCAAGGAGTTGAAAAAAGATGCCGACTCATAAAAAGCTGGCGAAGCAAACCGGGGACAACGTGGTAGCCGCCCGTGAGCTGGCGCATCGCACGAAACAGGCATGTGCGGGCATCAAGGCGAAGGAAGCGGCAGGGGAGCGCATCACCTACTACGGCAAGCCGCCGGGTAAAATCGACGTCCAGGTATGAGGCAGGCGAGGTGGGCGGTGGGGCGTGAGCCATTTAACACCGCGCACGCAGGCCTGTGATTGTCTAGCGAGAGAAGCCCGGCCCAAATCCTACCGTAGCCCGTGTGGGTGTCGCATCGCGACTCACGTAGAAATACCACGGCCACCAGCCCCCGAAGGTCCGCGTTGTCGGATGAAAGCATATGTATCCCCAGCGGGACTCAACATTGACGGCCCAGTGCATAGCGTTGTGCCCGTAAATGGTCACAGGGCCAGCGCTGACATGCCCACTGAGATACTTGTATAGGAGCCTTTCGATTCTTTGCCTCATCGTCTAGCGCTCCGGATCGACGCCGAGCATCTGTAGCGTCTTCGGCCCCACGTCCCCGTCAGATACCAACTCGAAGTCAGTCTGAAATCGCTCGATGCTTCCCTTTCCCCAGTAGCCCCGCAAATGAAGTGCCGAAAGCGCCCGCATCGCCTGGGCGCCGTGCATGTCGACGCGCGACAACGAAGCCCAAAAACATGCCCGCTCGAGTTGGACACCGGCCGCACATAAGTCGGCTCGGTGCGTCGAATAGGGCTGCAGATAGCCACCGGCCAGGGGCTGCGTCTGATATTTCCTCTCGGCCTTTTTCCAGCTCTTGATCCCAGACTCAAAGCGCCGCGTGAGGTGCCCCTTGGGCGCTACCCAGCCCTTTTCAGCGCCATCGCCAACGCTGTAGTGCTGCGGAATAGACGGGGCACCGTCCTCTCCGCAAAACTCTGCCCAGGGATAATCGGGATGGCCTCCCCAGCCGACGTAGCAGGGCAGGTCGAAAGAGCTGTGAAGCAGCGCAATGCTCGCCTTCCTGGCTGCCTTGCGGGATACCCACATCGCCGCCGACGCCAGTGCATGTTGCCCGAACCAGTAGGACTCGGCGTTGAGCACCATGGCAGCGGCGCCGGCCTCGGCTGCAGCTTTGATCGCAGGCGGCCAGATCCCAACCGCCCGGGTATAGTCGTAGCCGCCGGCTATCTCCCACCATATCTCAGCCAACGGGAGCCAGCCGCGCACCAGCTCGGTTGCTTCGGTGGCGTGCTCGAGGAGTTCCGGGGGGTGCCCGTGGATGATCACGATCTGAGGCCGGCAGAGCTGCAGCATATCCTGCGCGCGTTGTATTTCGGTGAGCGGGTCGACGCCATCCCATGGGCAAACAGCGACGCCTGTAGCGAGGTCGGGCATTGGGTGGTCTCCTAGTACCCCGAAGGGTCTGAAATGCAAGCTGCGGGCGCCTGAGAGCGCAGGTCAGCCGCGTTGGCTGCAAGGGAAAGACGACGGCGCCGCGCATCGAGACCGCAGGCGATGAGGTACCGGGAGATGCTCATTCCCCGCGCCTCGGCCTCCCCCTTGATTTTCTCGACCTCGTCGGCGGTAGCCCTCAACGTCATGCGCGCGTCATATTGCATGCGGGGACTATAACCGGTGTCGCCCCCGGTGTCAAAAGAGTCTTGACACCGCACGCGGTGTCGCGTAGGTTCGTCGGCATGGCAGACATGAAGGAAATCGAGGCGCGGGAGCCGATGGACCGAATGAAAATGACCATCTCGCACACCGCCCTGGCCGCCTTCCGTCGCTGCCCGAGGTTCTACGAATTGCGCCATATCCGCGGCCTCGAGGCGGATAGGCCTCCGGCCCGGGCGCTAGGATTGGGGCGATTGTGGCATGAGTGCATCGAGTGGCTTGGCGAAGGCTGGCTATTCGATGAGGTCATTCTTCACATCGGAAAAAAGCAGCGGGATGGCGAGGTTTCGAGGAGCGACGCCACCGCGCTAATCGCCATGCTCACTGGCTGGATTAGGCATCAAGGCCTGCCTCCCCCTCGTCGCACGGAATACCGCGTCGAGTGCGCGCTGCGTCGCCCTGGCGGTGGTCATAGCCCCACGAAGCGATGGAAGATGTTTCTCGACGGGATATCACCGATACAAACCCTTGATTGCGGCAGCTATACCCTCTGGGAGCACAAGACGAAATCCAGCCTCCGCGACGCCGAGAAGTGGACGCCGGCCAAAGACGCGCAGGTCATGCTCTACGTCGCCTATTCCCCGGTGCCCATCACGGAGATAGTCTACGATGTCGTCGAGCGCCCGACGTGGACCCCGAAGGAAGACCCGGCCGAGGAAATCGCGCTGCTCTATGAGCGCTATGTGAACCGCTGGACGTCGCTCAAGAGGCGCAAGAAAGACGAAACCGTTGCCGACCTCATGGCTCGGCGACGGGAAAGCGGGAAGCCGTATATCCCATTCCTCCGTACGCGTTGGCGAGTCGATACCGACCGCGTCACTATGGCGCAGCAAGACGCATGGGATACCGCGCAGGAGATGGCCGCATGTGCGAAGCGAGGCCGATACCCTCGGGCGCTGGACCAATGCACACGCGGCTTTTACGGCCGCGAGTGTGAATTTTCAATGCTCTGCCATGAGTCGATGGGAGAGCACCACGAAGCAGGCCTGATCGAGGCATTTTATAGGAGTCGATTCGATGGCAAAGTTCCGAAAGAAACCGGTAGTGATCGAGGCAGTGCAGTGCAAGGAGCAGACGATAATCAAGACGCTCGAGGGTGACATGACCGCCGAGGTTGGCGACTGGATTATTACCGGCGTCAAGGGCGAGCGCTATCCGTGCAAACCCGACATCTTCGAGATGACCTACGATGCGGTAGGTTTCGATCACGCGGTTGAGGTGTAGCGATGGCAAACCCGAAACCGAAACCGCCCGCGAAGCCGGGAAAGACAGCGCTGGCGTTACCGACGGCGCGGACCAAGCCGAAGCTGTCGCTATGGGACAACCCGAGCCTGATATACGGGCCCCCGAAGGTGGGCAAGACGACCTTCGCGAACTCCATCCCTGGGGCCATTTTCCTGGCGACGGAGCCCGGGACGCACGCGCTCAGCGTCTACGAGATGGAGATCCGGACATGGCAACAATTCGCCGACGCGGTCATCTTGCTCGGCAAGGGCGATCATGATTTCACCACCATCATCGTCGACACGATCGACAACGCATGGGACTACCTCTGCGACGTCGTGGCCGCCGAGAATAACGTCGGCGACCTCGGCGACATGGACTACGGCCGCGGCTATTCCCAGGCGAAAACGAAGCTCAAGAAGGTCCTCGACTACCTGGCGCGGCTACCGTACGGCGTCATGCTCATCAGCCACAGCGTCGACCGCGAGATGACACCCAAGAATCAGCGCCCCTATACGAAAACGCAGCCGACGCTGCCCAACTCAGCGCGCAAGGTCGTCATGCCGCTGTGCTCGTATATCTTCTTCGCCGACTTTGAGACCAGCGAAGAAAAAGGCGAGCTCGTGACGCGCCGCGTGCTGCGCACCAAGCCGTGCCCCGCCTGGGATGCCGGCGACCGCACCGGGAGGCTTCCACACACGCTCCCGCTCGACTACGAAGAGCTACAAAAGGCCTTCGCGGCGCTCGGGGGTGGATGATGGCGGCATCCGATCTTTGGTGCAGTACCCACGGCGAGCCAATGCTTCCGAGGTTCGTCTACCTGGAAAGCACGCAGCCAGAGTTTATAGATATGGAGGTGTCCGCGGCGGGGCTGCGACACAATTACCACATGCGGAAGCGTCGACCAGATCGTGAAATGGGCCGAGGTTGTGAAGTTTGGAATGAGAGCACACCCCAATACCAGAGAGGTCAAAGTCGATGGGATATCTTAGCGAGTACGACGGCGCCTACAATGACAGCGACTCGAGCGGCGGGGCCACGCCGCCAGGCGAGTACGCCACGAAATGTGAAGAAGCGGAACTCAAGTTCTGGCCGTCCGGGGAGCCCTATATCTCCCTGCGCTGCCGAGTCGCCGTCGGCAAACGCTCGGGGGATTCGCTGTGGCTGAAATTGGGCTTCGACGAGCGCTCGATGGGCTGGACAAAGCGCGCCGTGGTCGCCATCTTCGGCGAGGGGTATAGCCCGGGTTGGCTCGAGGAAAATCTCAACGCCTGGGTCGGCACGGGCATCAAGCTGGCGGTCGTCGAAAATAAGAAGCAGCCGCAGTACCCGCACGTCAACTTTCGGGGCGCCGTGGAGCTCCCTGTCGAGCCGTCCGCCGACGACGCGCTCGATGCGGGCTTTGGCGGGACCGCGCCCCCGGCGGACGAGCCACCCATCACTGACCCGAACCATCCGGATTACATACCTTTTTAGGAGGCGCCGACGATGCCTAAGCGCAACGCTGCAGCCGAATACGAGGCCGCCGATGAGTGGCATCCATGGTCTACGGTCGGATGCAGCGTTGCACAGTGTGCCGCCGATATCCTCGGCGGGCCCATTGATGACGCGCGACGGTTGCAGGCCTGGACGTTCATCACCGACGAGGCCATGTACCCGCTTTGCGAGATCCACGGCACGATAGCTTGCCTAAGAATAACACCAGACATGTGCGATTTGTTGTTGACACCGCACCGCCATACATCATAATACACCACCATGACAGACACCGACACCACCGAAAACCAGCCTGATGAGCAATCCACCGCAGTGGTGAGGATGAGCATCACATTGACACCAGTCATGCATGCGGCCGTCGTCGCCTTCGCCAAAGAGGCCGACCGGAGCGCCGCATCCTGGGTCAGGACCGCTATCAACCACTACATTCTTTGTGAGATAGGAAACAAAGCACCCCTTCCTCGCGCGCGTAAGATTCTATACTCTAATAAACTCTCTTCTTCTAACCCCATGACTAGAGACGGGGATGGGAAGGCGCAGGGGTATAGTCTAGGGTGGTCAGAGTCTAACCGCGCGCCCGCGCGAGGCTTCACCCACTGTCAAATGTGCAAGGTGATGGTGAGGGAGACCGACGGGGTTGACTGTCCGAACTTCGGCTGTCACATCGCGCACCCCGTCGGCAGGAGCGCAGACGAGATAGCCAGGGCGGTACTCGACAACGCGGTATCGCGGGAGACGGCCCTGGCTTACGAAATGGCCGACGAGGCAGAACGACTGCCGCACGAGCGCGGTTATCTGGAGCAACGCGCGGTTGACGAACTTCGCCAGAGCGCCGGTGAGGTTCCCCGGGGCTATGCCAATGCTCACACTCGCGTGGTCAACAACCCCATCGAGAGCTTCCAGCTTCACACGGAGGTCGAGCCTATCGAGGTGGGCGCCGACGGCGACATGACGGCCGATGAGATTGTGATGGCTGTTGCCGGCCAGGTCGTCCAATCCCCACGCGGGCCGGTGACGGGCGCAGGCGGGCTCATCTGGCCATCGGGTCCCCTCGACAGCTTCTCGGATTCGAGTCGTCTCAAGGCGCTGTCACAGGCGACGTTCGCGTACCCCGGCGTCGACCATCAAGCCATCATCGGGCGGCTTCACGAGCGGCTGTCAGCGTCACCGGACCAGAAATACACGATCATCGAGCTCGCGCGCTTCTTCGCCGAGGACCAGAAAAACGACGCGGTGCTCATCAGCGAGACGGCCCACGCGCGGGCGGTCTCGATGGAGAACCTCCGGCAGACGTATCTCGACGGGCCCTGGCAGTGGGATGCGGACCACGTCGACGGCGGCAAATCGTGGAGCTTCGTCCAGTGGTGTGCCGCGGTGAAGCGGGGCGAGGTCGAGCTATGAGAGCCGGCGACGACCGCATGCAAGTCCAGCGTGACACTGCCGAACGGGAGCGGGACCTCTCAAGGGAGGAGACCAGCGCCGTGTTTCACGAGCTGACGATTCGCACCAGGGAGCGCGACGCGTTACGCAAGGCGCTGGTCGCATTCTTCGGGCAGGTGCCGATCACGATAATCGGCACCTCGAGACGGGCGAAGATTGGAGGGGCTGGCTATCATGTCGCCGTGGATGATCTGCGCACCGAGCTGCGAATAGCGGGCGCGGAAATCGAGGGGGCGAAATGAGCGTCATCGTGAAAGACGTCAGGGTGGTCCTTCATTTCGAGGTGCCATGGCCCGTCGACTCGCACGTGCATTGCTGGGAGTTTCATCGGGCACTAATCGTCGAGTGGGGTGAGCCCCTGGCGACGATGCTCGCGCGACGCGATTTCAAGTGGGTTGAGAAGCCGATTCTCTTTCGTTCGCTGCCGAGGGTGGGAAATGAGCTGGTTTGATATCCTTCGCTGTCCTCGTTGCGGCCTGGCCAACCTCGAGACCCATCAAACCCCTGATGGGCTGTGGGGCGTCTGGTGCGAGACCGGAGAAGGATTCGAGTATTGCGACTTTTCTACGGTCGGATTCACCTCGGAACAGAAGGCCGCCGAAGACCTGGTCATCTGCCACGTGACAGGCGTTGCGCATCAGTACAGGACGCGGACGTGACCGACTTCGCCGCATTCCTGGCCACTTTGGTGCCGCCCGGCGAGGACGCATCCCTTGCCTTCGGTCGCGAGCTGCGCGACCGCGACCGCCGTGACGCGGTGCATTGGGCGATGATGGAGCTCCCCACCGAGGCGGTGCGCGACATCGAGACTATCCTGGGCTCACGTCCAACCGGCTCCGCATGGGCAGCCGCCGAGATATGGACCACGGGGAATCGGCTCATCATTGGGCCCACCGGGTCAGGCAAGACCCTGGCCGCTACCCGTATCGCGCTCAGGGCAGCGTGGCGAGACTCGGCGACCATCGGCTATGTCTGCACCTCGGATTGCAACCGGATGAGCGCTCAGGACTTCTCGCGCATCGCGAAAAAAGACCTGCTCATCGTCGACGAACTCGCGGGCGCGGTGAACCTCTACAAGGAGCGAAAGGAAATGCTGTACGGCTTGATAGACGCCCAGACCCGCACGCGTGGGGCGAGTCTGATAGGCTGCTCCACCATGGCGGTGAGCAACCTCGATATCGGTGCAGAGCGCATACGGCGATTCGGTGATGTCGTTCACGTCGCGAGGGATTGGTGATTGGAAACGGAAACAGAAACGGTTGATCGGTCATTATTTGACCAGGCTCTCTCGAATTGCGCCCACTGGAAAGAGCAGGCGCTGGAATTCCGAAAGCAGCGTCAAGGGGCTGAGGACGAGCGCGATCACTGGAAGGAGCAACGCGACGCCGAGCAGCGAAACTTCTGCTCTGTGGTCGACGCGAAACAGGCCATCGTCGCCGAGCTGGAGAAGGTCGAGGCCGAGCGCGACCGCCTGCTGGCCGACGTCAAAGAAATGGCTAATGCGATCGAGGGGGCTGAATCGGCGATCATCGCAAGGGCTGACGAGATCGACCGCCTACGCGCGGCGCTGCACGATGCTCGCGCCGAAATGGAGCGTGCCGAAGCATTCCAGGCATCCAGGCGCGCAGATCGTCGCAGACGCGACTACTCGTGCGGATGGCAAGACGCCATGGAGGGCAATGCGCACGACCCTGAAGCCCTGGGGAGCCATGATGAGTAGGTCACAACTGCGGGACGTGATGCGAGACCTCGAACGCGTCGAAGGGGAGCGGAATAAAGCCCGGGCCGAGCGCGACCGCCTGCGCGCGGCGCTGCGTGTACACCAGGGATGCACGTGCGATGGGTGCAACATGGTCCGTAGACAGCCGATAGCCCTGGATGACGAGGGGGAATCATGAGTATCCGTCGCCCGAAGCTGGGAGCCCTGACGAAGCCTCCCTCGAAGCCCTGCCCCTTCTGCGGCTCGCGCAATCTCGATGAACGACGCAACGGGATGTGGATACGCTGTGACGATTGCAGCGGGACAGCGCCAAAGAAGGTATGGGACGGCGCGCGCAAGAAGCCCGTCTCATCGTGCTGGCACTGCGGACACGGAATGAGTCGACACAACAGCCTCGGGTGCGTTGACTGTGACTGCCAGGTGTCGTCAGATGAGACGTAGGCCACAATCAGAGGAGAGGAAAATGCCGAGTGAACTGCTAGACGATTACATCCAAGCCGCATGCCATGAGTGCGGCTCACCCGTGACCAACGGCAACACGTATTGCATGTCGTGCCATGGTCGACACCTTGACGCGCTCGGTGAGCGTGCCGAGATGCTGCAGCACGAAGAGAGCGACCGCGTTCACGACATGCTCAGCACCATCGAGCATCTTGCGACGCGCCCCGACATGCCCATGCACAAGGCCATGGAGAAGATAGCGGCCATCGCTAAGCGCGGTATCGAGGCTATCGAGGCGCGGTTGCCGTCATGAGCATGGGCGGCGACGGCTTCTATGAGAATGCGATGCTCGACAGGCTAGACCGAATCATCGAGCTGCTCGAGGAGATGGCGCCCAAGGGTATCTGCGGCGAGTGTGGCGATGAGCATATCGTTCCACGGGATGACCAGTGCCCAAGTAGAGCCATCAGGCGAAGGGGGGAGGGTGCGATCC
>SDBU01001308.1_pt1 | contig 36053 bp, 35 predicted proteins | sample 2277071 | NCBI WGS metagenome assembly SDBU01 (sample SAMN10397929, study PRJNA504765) | marine sediment metagenome | isolation source: marine sediment core GS08_GC12, 126 cmbsf | place: Arctic Ocean: Gakkel Ridge, Loki's castle | collected 2008 | reverse complement strand
TCGCAACCACCGTACAGTGAAGGTGAATTGGAGATTCCGCACCGCCGATGCGCGGATAAAGCTCAAACGGCTCTACCCATCTATTGAGTAGTGTCGGAGAACTAGTTTTCACAGGCACCTTGCACGACCGATGTTCGCGGACGGGGTCGGTCGGCTTGCGTCATTCTTGCGGCCCAACGAGTTCGCCATACAATCTGAGGCTGATATTGGGCGGATTAGCGCTTGACAGAAGGCGTCAGGAACAGTACGAGGCATGTCGGGCGAATTGTGTGATGTCTTCTGGTGCGTGACGCCTCTTGGTGCGCGGCGTCTTTTTGTGCGTAGATATACACCGAAAGCGCGAACAAAACATTGGTCGGAGCAGTGGAGGCCATTCAGTTGATGATGGTGCACCTACTTAGGCATCCGGTCCTGGCGACGGCAAGAGCCGCCGGTCGAACTACGCGTTTCGGTCAGGATAGCGCGCTGGCCGTGGTCAAGCAGGCCGTGCGGGCAGCCACTTTGACCAATGAGCTCGTTGTTTCGTCGGTGAAGCTCCTTAATCCTTTCAGATGGGCCAAGAAGTCCGCGGACAGGTGTAGGTCCGGTAAGCCCAAGCGGGCAAGAGCCGCGTCCCGCACCGCTGCCCCCCTGCGCGACACGGGTCTCGATGGGCCTGGGCGAACACGCCGGTCAGCCCGGAAGGGTGCGGTGTCCGGGTTGCAGGAAGCTGGCAATCCACGCGCAAAGGTGGTTGCCAAACCCAGGATCCGACCGCGTCACCGAAAAACACAGCTCCCAAGGTCAAAGCCTCCCAGACTTTTTCGTGCGGCGGTCTCCAAGGACATCACCCCTGACGAGGTTTTGAACGCAGCGTTTGAGGGAGTGACGGAAAAGGTGATGTTCACCAGGGCGCATAAGGATCTGGCCAGCCCCAATGAGGCCACCCGTGCCAGAGCCGCCCGAATACTTGGCGGACTCGGTCATGAGTTGTCTGCCAGGGCCCTGAGCGCGTGTCTGGGTCGCGACAGATCAGCGGTAGTGCGTAAGGAGTGTGTGAACGGCTTGACCGCACTGGGCATGAAGGAGCACCTGCCGGCGGTTGAGGGCGCCTTGTCTGATGGCAGCAGCAGCGTGCGCCTGGCTGCGGTTCGCGGTATGCATCGTCTGGCGGGTCCTGATGGCGCCGCTTCGCTAGTACGCATGTTCTCCGACGTGGACGAGGACGTACGGCGTCGGGCTGCAGCCTGCCTTGGATGGCTTGGACAGAAACATCTGGCGGTGGAGTTGTTGCCCCTCCTGCGGGGCGAGAGCACTTCGGTACGCCTGGCGGCCTTGGAGGCACTTGGAAATCTCAAGTCGTTCGCCGTGGTGGCTGAGGTTATCGAGCGTCTCGATGATCCCGAGGAGCCGGTTCAAAAGAAGGCCTTCCAGGTGCTCGAGACCATTACGGGCAAGCAGATGGGAGAGACGTTTCCGGAAGACGAAGAGGGACGCCGGTTCTTGATTGCGCGCTGGCGCGCGTGGCAGGAGAAAGAGCCCCTGCGTCAATGAGGCCGAGGTGCTCTGGAAGCATCGGACCGGGTCTTCCAGCGATCACATTACGATGGAGCGTAAATCATGCTGAAGACAATTGCTGTGGCAAATCAGAAGGGCGGATCGGGCAAGACCACAACAGCCGTTTCCCTGGCCGCCGCGTTGGGGGAGCGGGGCAAGCGTGTCCTGATCATCGACCTTGATCCGCAGGCGTCCGCCACCTCGTGGTGCGGGGTGAAGAACGGTTCTCGGGGTTTGCTGGACATGTTTATGAGCTCCGCAAACCTGGCGGATCTGGTGTGTGAGACGAGCATGAAAGGTGTCGAGCTCGTTCCGGCTTCCAGTTGGCTGGGAAACGTGGAGAAGGCTCTGGCAGGTGAGGTGGGGGCGGAATTGGTCCTCAAGAAGCAGATCCAGAAGCTTCCGCGAGGCCGGTGGGATTTCCTGCTGATGGACTGCGCCCCGACTCTGGGGCTCTTGACGGTTTCTGCTCTGGCGGCAGCTCAGCGGGTTCTCGTGCCTGTTGAATGCCACGTGATGGCCCTGCACGGCCTCGCCCAACTCGCACGAACCGTGGAGGTTGTCAAAGAACGCCTCAACCCGAAGGTGTCGGTATCCGCTATACTGCTGTGTCGCGTCGACGGTCGGACGCGTCATTCTCTGGAGGTTGCCCATACGCTTCGGCATCGCTTTGGCAAGCGCGTTCTCACGTCCGTTGTGCGGGAGAATGTCAGACTCGCGGAGGCCCCGTCCTTCGCTTTGCCTATTACGACGTACGCACCGAAGAGCCGAGGCGCAGAAGACTATCGCTCCGTGGCCGCTGAGCTGTTAAAGAAATGGAGACCGTGAAAATGGCGAAGAAAAGCCGCTCCACGATCGGCGAGGATCCTTTGGACGCGATCATTCCCTTCGATGAGAGTGTGGAGGATGCTGAGGACTCAGGTGAAGGCGCGATCGAAGATGCCCAGGAGCAGCCAGCCTCGGACGGCCCGGGGCCCGATGGGGCTACGGCGTATGATTCCGCAGGGGTTTTAGTGAGAGCCAGATCCAAGAAGGCGAAGGGCGGTGCGACGAAGCGCGCCGAAAAGCAGCCGACCTCGACCTATCCGAAGCCCGGCGGCGTGGGAGATAAACGAGTGGCGACGGAGACCGTTCGCGACCTGGGAAGAATGAACAAGGAGTTGCAGGTGCGCATCAGGGAACTCGAGTTCGAGCTTGCCGGTGGCGCGGGGGAGGATGACGGCGAGGTGGCCGAGGATACCGCCATCTCCGAAGAGAGCGGCAGCATTATTGCCATGGTCAAGGATCTGCACGGCGAGATTGACGCCGCCTATGAGCTGAAAGAGGCCCTGGAAGTCGATCTCTGCGCGGCGAAGGATAAGCTGGCGGAAGAGCGGTCACACCGTGCGGAGCTCGAGGCCAGAGTGAAGCTCCTCGAAGCGAAGGCCGCCCTAGGAGATCAACTGAGGGAGGACATATCCTTCGTTGAGGAGGAGCGAAACGAAACCGCTCGGCGCCTGGAGCACGCAACAGCTCAGCTCGAGCAACTCACGGAGCAGCGCGACTTGCTTGCGGACCAGACCGCTGCCGATGAAGCCCGCATCAGTGAACTCCAAAACGATAGGCTGGCCCTCGAAGCGAAGGTGTTGAACCTCGAGGAGTCGGTTTCGGAAATGAACCGGCTCCGCGGGGAACTGGCTGAGGCGGGGGAGAACGCAGAACTCCTCGAGGAGACTGTTCAAAGCGTTAAGGGCAGGTTGGAGGCCACGGAAACATCCAAGACCGCCCTGGAGCTGGACCTGGCCACTACTCGCGAGATCGTTCGCAACCATGACAATCAAATTGAAGATCTGAAAGAGGAATTGGCCACCCGTCACGCCGAGCTGGCGGATCTGCGTGCGAAGTTCGACCGGCAAGAGATCGAGAGCGTGAATCTCCAGGAGATGAACAAACGCGCGGACCGCGAGGTCAAGACGCTGAATGCCCGGGTCGAATCTGTGAAGAAAGAACTCGATATGAGTAAGAAGGCGCTGCGTGACATACGCACCGCAGCGGTGCGAACGACCGGGCGCGTCCGCCAGCGATACTCGGAGGCTTGAGCGCTCGATCCTGCTTTGAGGAAAACGCCGCCGATGCCGGATTCCCGCGTGTCCTGCGCGCTGCAGACGTCAGTGATAACCGTGCTGACGTTTCCTTATAGGCGGTCTGCGTGCTCTTTACCCATGTCCGTCGGAGGAGAGACCGATACCCCGCGTGGCCGGCGGGTCCAAGACGAAAGGGAGCGAGATGGAGTTTGGGCAAACTGACAAGAGCGCCGCAGGCCTGCGCAGAACTTCACCGAAAGGCGAAGTCCACAGCAATCGCGGGCCGTTCCTTTATTTCATGACGCTTATGGGCCAGACGGCGGGGTTGAGCCAGACGGCGGGGTTGAGCCAGAAAGCGGGAGCCGCTACCGGTGACGGCATCGTGGCTGCCGGGCGGAGCGTCGGAAAGATCCTCACCAGCCCTTCGAGGTTGTGGTCCGGTGGCGAAAGGAGGCGGGAGAAGAGACGGGCGAGTTCCCTGTGTTCCGACGCCCAACCACCGCAGAGCGGCATCGCGGACATTTGCACCCATGGCGTCAGCACAGTCAGCGAAAGCGAACGTGCCGTGGTGGCCAAGCCGCAGGCGGACAGTGGGGGCTTACCGCCGACGCGCCCCGAGTCAGGCGGGCCCGCCCAGCCAGCGGGAGAGTCGCCGGCGGAACCCCCATCGCAGCTCACTGCGGTCCGGGAAGAGGAGCGGTCCTTGCGCCGGGAAGTGAGAGCGGCTCAGGTCGAGGCCAGGCAAGCGATCGCCGAGGCGGCTACGTTGGAAGCCGATCTGGCTTCGGCGAAGGCTGAACTGAGGGAACCCCGGAACCAGGGTGAGGAGGTACGGGCGGAGCTTTCGTCGCAAGTCGGCGCGCTCCAATCGGAGAAGGAATCCCTGACGTCGGATCTGGAGAGTGCTCAGGTCGAGGCCCAAGATGCCCAGGCCCAGGCGGCTGCCCTGGAAGCTGACCTCGAGGCGGCAGTGCGGAATCTGCAGGAGGCCCGGAATCAAGCGGAGGATGCCCAAGCGAGGTACTCGGCGAAAATCAGTATCCTGCAGTCAGAGAAGGAAACGCTGCTCTGTAATCTGAGGGACGCGCAAGCTTTGGCTGAGGAGGCAATGTCGGGCGAACCCGACCTCGAGGAGGAGTCGACGGGGGCGCCGGCGGCGGCCGGGTCAGCGGCGAACGAGGTTGAAGAACCCCGGTCCGCTCCGAAGCAAGAACCGTCCGGGCAACCCGTCCAAGCAAGACAGGAGGAGATCACGGCCGGGCAGAGCAGCGCGCCCCACGAAGAGGCGGCCCTCGAGCCGGACGCAGGTGCGCCAATCGTAAGCCAGACCCACCAGCCCTCGGTTCAGGCGGATAGGGAGGGAATTCCCGACCCTCCGGTTGTCACCGCCGAGGAGGCCCGCACGGCTGTCTTTTCCGGAGCGGTGGAGAGGGTGGTCTTTACCAGGGCTCTGACCAATCTGGAAAGTGACGATGTTGCCGCGCGCGAGGCGGCGGCGAAGGCTTTTGGGGCTATCCGTCATGAGCTGTCGGTTCGGGCGCTTGTATCCCGGTATCATCGGGAGACCTCGGCGGATGTGCGCCAGGAGTGCCTCTGCGCCCTGACGACGCTGGATGCGGCGGAAGCGATCCCGATGGCCCAGGGAGCGTTGAAGGACGACGCGGCGTCCGTGCGTCTGGCTGCCGTGCGGGCGATTTACCGTCTGGCGGGCTTGGATGGGGTAGAGTTTCTGGTGCTGATGCTTCACGACAAGAATGAAGACGTGAGGCGCAGGGCAGCCACGTGTCTCGGCTGGCTTGGTCAGAAGCCCACGGCGTTCAAGTTGGCATCGCTCTTGAAGGACAGGCACGCGTCGGTTCGCCAGGCAGCTCTTGAGGCGTTGGGGAATCTCAAGTCGGTCGCCGTGGTGGACGACGTCATCGAGCTTCTCGATGATCCCGAGGAATCGGTTCAAAGAGCCACCTTCCACGAGCTCGAGGCCATCACCGGCAAGAAAATGGGAGGCTCGCTCCCAAGTGACCTCGACGGGCGCAAGTTCCTGGCGGCGCGCTGGCGGGCATGGCGGGAGAAGAACCCGTCGCACCTCGAGGAAGCTGCCCTGGCAACCGCCCGCGACTGACCCCGTCTCGGAAAGAAGCTGCCGGCCCCGCGGCGGCCTGCTATCCGGGGGAATCGACGATTCACCTCCAACGAGTGCATCCCAGCCCTACGGAGCTCCAGCATGACCTTGACTGGGGTTTTGGGTTCCACTACGATTCCCGCGCTTGCCGTATCGCTGGCCCGAGACCCTCGGCGGTTTGCGGCATGTCACGACAAGGAGCATGGCAGATGTTCAAGAGCTTAGGAGTTCTGGTCGCGGGGATTTTCGTCGGCGCGGTGGCAATGGAAGTCATTCGCAAGGTATGTCCCGAAGCGTTGGACCAAGTATACGGGCGAACGAGAGAGATAGCCTCGGGGGCAAGAGATGCCTTCCAGAGGGGATACGAGGGCGTTGCATCGTCTCAGGAGGCCCCCGGGCCGCAGGCTTGAGCTTGCCCGGACGTCCGTGCGGGCCAAAACCCGTGGCCTTAGATACGCGTGAACGGGTGAGCCCGCTGGAAGCTGAAATGTGTGCCACTGCTCTTGAGCAGTGTGGCCCGCTGGTGAACAGGACCAGGGAGCGGTGGGCCACTGCTCAAAAGCGGTGGCGCACAGGGGCTGGACTACACCCGCTACGCGAAAACGGTGAATGCTCCGGGGTGTTCACAGTGGCAGTGGATGGGAGGTCGATCAGTTATGGCATTGGTTGGATGGGCGGTTCTGGGCTTGATTGCGGGCGCGGCGGGAAGCGAGGTTCTTCGCGCCGCCAAGCGAGGGCTGGTCGAGAAGGTGGAGAGATCCGCATCGCGTTTTGTGGATTCTCTATGCTCCCGGAAATCGCCTGACGAAGTAGCTGGCCCAGAATCGGCTGACGGAGCCGAGGACGAATAAGACGCTCGTTCTTTCGGGGCGTGCTCAGGTCGACAGAGATTAACGGCGCCCACGAGGGGCGGTGGCGACCAGTAGATTGGCGGGTTGATGTGCCCCTGCCTTCGAGCAGTCGTCTTTGCCGTTCCTGAACCTCTTCGCCTGCGGTTCGCACTGCTCAAGAGCGGTGGCACACGCCTCAGTCTCCACGCAACGCGTCTAATCGCCGCTGGCCGCGCGCTAGCCCACAACGCCGCGTTGTGCTTGGGCTGCGGGCGCCTCACGTGTAATGCAGTATTTGTCCATCCGGTATCTGAGGGCTCCCCGCTTGAGGCCGAGCAGGCGCGCCGCCTTGGCCACATTGCCGGCGGTACGCCCAAGCGTTTGGGCGATGCGAGCCTTTTCAATGTCAAACAGCTTGTCGCTCAGAGAATCGTCGACAGGCGGACCGCATCGCGTGGGCCGATGCGAGTCCAGAACCTCGGGCGACAGGTGGCCCGGCAAAACCGTGTCGCCGGTCTCCAAGAGCACGATGCGTTCTATGGTATTACGCAGCTCCCTGACGTTACCGGGCCAGGTATAGTTCTCCAGGAAAGTCCGGGCGGAAGGTGAGACCGCCTCAAAGCTCTTGTCAAAGAGGGCGTTGAATTCCTTCAGGAAGACCTCTGCCAAGGGCATGACGTCGCCGGTGCGCTCCCGGAGCGGGGGTAAGGTGACCCGCACGACATTGAGGCGGTGATACAGATCCGCCCTGAATCGACCCTCTCGGACTTCCTCCTTCAGGCATCGGTTGCTGGCGGCGATAATGCGCGCTCGTAGAGGGATCCGCTTGAGGCTCCCGACACGATAGAACTCCCTAACCTCGACCACCCGCAGGAGCTTGACCTGGAGATTCAGATCCAGCTCCCCGATCTCGTCGAGGAGGATCGTTCCCCCGGCGACCTGCTCGAAGACGCCCTTTCTTCCTTCGGGGCGCGCCCCGGTGTAGGCGCCTTTTTCGTATCCGAACAGTTCGCTCTCCAGCAGGTCGCGCGGTATGGCCCCGCAGCAGACGGCGATGAACGGCTCGGCCATTCGCCCGGTAATCTCATGAATGGCGTGGGCCAGCAGTTCCTTGCCGGTGCCCGTTTCCCCTTCGATAAGCACGTTCGAACAGGAGTTTGTGGGCAGGCGGTGAACGATGTCCAGGACCTTTCTCATCGCCTGGCTCGAGCCGATGATCCGATCGCAGGCCGATCCCTGCCACGCCTCTGCGGGTGCTTTCGCCATCTCGCTCTTGAACTGTTGGTCTTCAAGAGCCTGTTTGACCAGGAATCTGATCGAGTCGATGTTGAAGGGCTTGCTCAGGTAATCATAAGCTCCGCCCTTGATCGCCAGGACGGCGTCTCTGGTACTCTCGAAGGCCGTCATGGCAATGACCACGATGCGCTGATCCATCCGTCTGAGCTGGGCGAGCACCTCTAGTCCGCTGGTGTCCGGCAGGCAGATGTCCAGGAGGACCAGGTCCGGACGCTTTTTTCGGGCGGCGCGCAGGGCGCCTTGGGCACAATCGGCCACCCGAACGGAGTAGCCGCTATCCCCGAGCAGGCGAGCGAGCGATTTTCGAATCGTGGATTCGTCGTCCACTACGAGAATGTTGAAACCCATGCCCAGAGCCTCTATATCACCTTACGCAAACGTGCCGCAGTTGCCGCAGCGCGGTTTACCAAACCCGTCGCTTGCCCTTGGGGACTCTGATCGGTCCTGCACGTTGGTCCACGGTCATTTGACAACCGGCAAGACGATTGCGAACTTCGTTCCCTTTCCGAGCTTGCTGGTTACCTCCATTCGCCCGCCGTGGTTTTCCACGATTTTTCGCGAGATGGCCAGGCCCAGGCCCGTGCCGTCCCGATGGGTGGAGAAAAACGGATCGAATATGCGCTCCAGGTATTCCCCGGCGATACCTCGCCCGGTATCCTCCACTTCCACACGAACGTGTCCGTTGTCCGCCGGAGGGCGGGTGGTGCGCACGCGCAACTCTCCTCCCTCGGGCATGGCTTCATAAGCGTTGCGAACGATGTTGAAGAGCACTTGCTGCAATTGCGAGACGTCCACTCTCACGTTCGCAGTGGACTCGTTGAAATCGGTCGACAGACTGATGTTCCGGCGGCGAAGCGGCATCCTCGAGAACCGCAGCACGTCCTTCACTATGCCGTCAACGGGTGCCTCCATAACCTTCGATTTGCCCGGATGGGCGAAGTCGAGCACCTTGCTGACGATGCTCTCAATGCTGTGCACGTCAGCAAGGACGTCCAGCATCTCCTCGTGAAACTGCCCCGCCGGGCCGCCCTTGGCGCACCGCTTCTCGCAACTTTTCTTGATCCTCTCCAAGATGTACTGAGCGTTGGTCGAGATGCCCGCAAGAGGATTCCGTATCTCGTGAACGATACCTGCGGCGAATTGGTCCAGAGACTGCAGCCTGTCCAGATGGCGAAGCTGATTCTCCATCTTCTCCAGATCGCGCGCGTCCTGGAAGACGAGGACAACGGCGTCTTTGGCCATGCCCTTGTCGCCGGCCGGTATGACATGAGGCGTGATCAGCAACGGGATCGTCCGCCCATCCTTGTGGAGACCGTCCGTCCTCAGTTGCGGCTCGGGCGTGCGATCGTTGCGCCGGCTGCTGAGGCCGGCTAGCTGATCCTGCAGATCGGCAAAGATCCGATCGCATGGAGTTCCACGCACCTGCCGGGCGCTGTAGCCCAGGATCTGCTGGGCTGCGGAATTGAACAGTGAGATCTCGCCGGTCCCGTTCAATGCTGCAAGCCCGATCCGCACGGCGTTTGCTCCTTTCTAGTGTGCGCTGTCATCGGTGGGTCGATGGGTTGGTGCGCCACCGCTCTTGAGCAGTGGGTTCTCCGGTTCCTGAACCCTTCCCGCGCGAATTCGACGCCACCACCGCGGACAGCTCCCCAAAGGATGTACCCTGGGCTGCCCGGCGTCAAGCGTTTCTTCTCCTTACTTGACGTACTGCCGGAGCAAAACGCGCGGTTTAATGGTATGTGATCCCTGCTCCCGCCCATGAGCCCGTGAGTTTATTGTGATATTCTTGTGATATCTGTTGCGAAGTTCGGGAATACTCTTGGACAAAGGGGGTATATTCCTGCCCCCCCCCCCCGAGGGGGGTAAGCGTTAAGCCGTCCAGCCGCAGATTACGCAGCTTGCGCAGATAAAGGACTGCAGCCCGGTGTCAACACACTCTTACCTGTGCAAGCTGTGAGATCTGCGGATCATATCGTGAGTGTCGTGCTCAAGTGGCTGGTGGGGTCCGTCCCGTCGGGGATTCAATCGACAGACCGCCGGTGTGAGCGAATGATTCCGCTCCCCCGGGCGTGGCAGTTGCTTGTCGGCGGGTGGCTGATATCCGCCGCTCCTGACGCATTGCAACCCATTGCAGCATGCCGGACGGGCTCAGCCTGATCCTTGATCCTCCCCTCTTGCCAGGGCTTTGAGCGTTTGGGGTGAGATACGTCCCCTTCCCTGGCGGTTTCGTCCGGAGGATTCACCGCAGAGGGCGCAGAGACCGCAGAGAGAGAAGAAAAGAGAGGGAAAGAAGGAGATCAGGAGTGGGAGAAGATGGAGAGTTACAGCGGGGCTCGCGAAGGGGACTCGTGAAGGGGGGTCGTGAGCGGCATGGGTTGTAGTCAACCGAGATACGCTTCACGCATCACCCTTCACGCTTCATACACCGTCGATGGCAAGTCCGCTCGTTTTCTGCGGTAACCCCTTCCCTAACGATACTCTGTGCTCTGTGCGTTCTCTGCGAGGTGAATAATTCGAGATGGTGGCATGCCCATTGCTAATATCTCAGTAGTGGTCCAGGCTTGGTGGTAGGCCGGGGGTCTGAAGCAGATGCCAATACGAGAGGGAAGCTCGTTCCCGCGGAGATCGACGAGATGTCCAGGTCCGACGAAACACGAACTATCCTCATCGTAGACGACGAGGAGAGATTACGCCGAGCGCTGGAGAGGTCTCTTGGCCAGGAAAACTGGCAGACCCAGACGGCTGCTTCCGGCGAGGAAGCTCTCGGCATTTTGAAACGGAAGGACGTAGACCTGGTTATCACAGACCTGGTCATGCCGGGGATGGACGGCATGAGTCTGGTGAGATACATAAGGAGTTCTCAGCCCGGCACTGAAGTGATTATTCTCACTGCATACGGTTCGCCCGAGAGCATGGAGGAGGCAGAGACGCTGGGCGTGGGCTGCTATTTGGCAAAACCCTTCGAGCTGGCTTATCTGAAGTCGAGAGTAAGCGAGCTGCTTGGGGCATTGAAAGCGTCGGCTGCGTCATCCAACGAGCTGGGTCTGTGGGCGGGGCCTCGGCCTTTGCGCGTGATTTGCTCTGCCGGCGGCAAGACGGTGGCGGTGGCTGTTGCTCTACCTCGGCAGGTTCTGCAATACATCAGGCCCAGGAAGGTCATGCTCGCTGCGGGAAAGTTCGTGGGCACCGTATCGGGGCTGCGCTTCAGTGTTTCGGGATTGGCTTCGGTATTCAAGAAGGCGAGGTAAACGGATAATGAGACATTTGATTGCGGGACTAATCTTGCTTGCCCTTGGGGCTTGGGGAATCATCGCGTGGTGGGAGGATTTCGGCGAGCTCCTCAGGGGATTGATCCCCTGCCTGCTTATTCTGTTGGGGTTGGTGGCCATCGGTGCGGGGTTCCAGAGAACGTCGCGGGAGGCCATGCAGGAAGACGAGAGTTTGAAGGAGTCCGGCGCGGGCCCGGTCGCCTATCAAGAAGATTGATCTGCCAGGAGAAAAGCCATGCGCGATTCTGCGACCGTAGAAGAACCAATGGAAGCACTCACAGACTTCGACAGCGACGAGGACGCGGGCGTCGAGCCTGAAACCCCGCTCGCCCAGGAGGTTGCCTCCAAGGCCAGGTGTGTTTACTGCGGCGACGGTATGGTGCGCGGGGAGTTGCCCAAGTTTAACCGCGGCTTCGGGATCGTCGTCCTCATTCTGGGGATGATGCTGTCGATCTTCATGCTGCTGCTTTTGGGGCTACCGATGGTGGTGATCGGCGCCTACATGGTCGTCGCCTCCAGGTCTGTTTGGACGTGCCCGGGATGCCGGGCGATGGTGGAGCGGAATGCAGGTTGAGAAAAGCAATGCGTTCTGTCAGCGGAATCTGAAGCCCGTCTTCGCTCTGCTGGTGCTTCTGGTTGCCTCTACCATCGTTTGGGCGGTGGTGGGCAAGGAGGAGCGAGGCGTCGCCCGCGCCGGTGGCGGCCTATCGCCCGGGGCGTCGGTGCCCGGAGCAGGAGGCCTGCATCCAGGAGCAAACCCGACCGTGGATGCGGTGACCATGGCGACGCCGGGCGGGGGGATCCATTTCGTCGGCCAGCCCGGAATGTACCCAACCGCCGCGGGTATGGGCGCTACGGGGGCTGGGCCGCGCATGCGGTTGGCGGCGGTCGATCCTCGCAGCCTGCACGCATTCAATACGGTCTCTGCATTGATTCTGCCCGCTGTCGTACATATTCACGCGACGCGGAGTCCAGTCGGCGGCGGGACGGTCGCGGCCGGAGACGGGGTGCGCTTCGCGGAGCCGTTTGACGGTGTCCCCGAGAAGTTTGTGCGGAGCAAGGCCTACGAGACCGTAGGCTCCGGGGTGATCGTCGACTCGCGGGGTCTTATTCTGACAAACTACCACGTCATCTCCCAGGCCACTGATCTGCTGGTGAGTGTCGCCGGGGAGATCCAGGCGGACTTTTCCGCCACAATTGTCGCGGTCAGTCCCGGGGCGGACCTGGCTTTGCTCAGAGCACTGGGGGCTCCCCCACTGCCCGAAGCGAGATTGGGGAATTCGGCTGCCGTCGCAGTGGGTGATTGGGTGCTCGCGTTCGGCAGTCCCTTTGGCCTGGAGCAGACGGTCACCCAGGGCATTATATCCAACCGGCGGGATTCACTTGTCGTCCAAGGTGTTTCCTATGGCGAGATGCTGCAAACGGACGCGCCGATCAACCGAGGTTCCAGCGGCGGACCCCTGGTGAATCTCAGTGCCGAAGTCGTCGGAATCAACACCGCGATCTACGGACCCAACGGAGTCTTCAGCGGGACGGGCTTTGCCATACCCGTGAACCGGGCAAAAGTCTTCCTGGCCAGGAACGCCAATGTATTCAATCGCTAACGGAAACCGAGCAATGGTCAGTAGTGTGAAGAGCACATTCTCCGGGTTCTTCAGCCAGCTTGTCGTCGTGTGTTTGCTGGCTGTCTTCATCGTCCTCGTGCTGGTCGCCATGTATACGACGTCCGCCGTGGGAAACGAGCTGGCCTGGATCGGCATGACCGTCGAGCCGTTGGGGTCCGAAACCGCAGCGGCCCTTGGAATACCCGAAAACGTGGGCGGGGTGATCGTAGGGGAAGTGGAGGGCATGGCTGCCCGGGCGGGCATCCGCCACGGGGACGTGGTTCAGGGCATTAACGGCAGGCCGATTCGGGACATGGTTGGTTTCGCGGACCTCACCGCACAGATCGACCTCTCGAAGGGAGGCGCGCAACTGGTCGTCAACCGCCGCGGAGTGCAGTTGCCTATTCTTGTCTACTCACCGGGCGTCGGAGGTCAAACCCCAGGACCGCTCTCGCCCGGGGTGGTCGGGCAGGTGCCGGCGGCCATCGACCGTCAATGGCTGGGCATTGAAGCCGAGACGTTAACGCCCGGGGAGGCGCGGGGTATGGGAATACCCGCCGGAGTCGCCGGCGTAATCGTGGACACCGTGACCAGAGGCAGCAAAGCGGAACTGGCGGGGTTGGTAAATAACGATGTTATTGTTTCGGTAAACGGCAAACGAACGGAATCGACGGTTCGCCTGTGGGGCATCCTTGCAGGGATTGGCGCCGGTAATCCGGTCGAGTTCAGCGTGTACCGGAACGGGCAGTTGAAGTTCATTTCACTGCCCACCGCAGCGGGCACTCCCATAGGGGGATTCCCGGCGCAGGGTTTGGGACCCGGCGGGATGCTGGTCTGTCCTAACTGCGCAACCAGGCTGATCCATCAGCGAGGCGTGGCGTGCAACCTCATGCCGTGTCCGTCGTGTGGCACGCAGATGATCCGAACGCAATAAGACAAGGGAATACGATGATCCGCCCACGTATGAAAAGGCAGGGCGGTCGGGGCAATACTGATGTTCTCGTGTACAGCCTCATCGTGTTGGCTGTCTTCCTCAGTGGCATGGCCACGTGGAAGCGGTATTCCCAGCGCCCGCGATCCGAACTGGGGGATGCGGCTGAACAGCGGACCAGCGCTCTGCTGCCCAACACGGGTCCACTCGAGAGCTGGGTCAAAGCGGGTGGTTTGCCGCAATGCCCGACCGCGGCGGCGAAGTGTTATGTTTGTCCGCAGTGCCGCAGCTCGGTCCAGACGCCGTGGGCCGGCGGACAGCCCGCCTGCCCCTTCTGTGGGTTGCCCATGGCCGGGCAGGGACTCGAACGGAATCCGGCGAGGGTGGCGCTTGCCCGTGGGGCAGGTGCGGAAATCCGCGCCCCCGCCCCGTTCACAGCGGCCATGGGGGACGCCGCGTCGCCCAGTGTCGTTTCGGCCTCCGCGGTGCGTCCTCACGTGGACAGAGGAGCTTGCACAAAGTGTCATACGGTCCTGGGCATTGGGACGGCAGCTCTTTCGCCGATCGGTGGGCGGAAGACACCCGGTGCACTCGGGCAGCCCGCAGCCGCGCCGGCCGTCACGGCGGACTATGTCAAGCCGGCCCTTGTGAGAGAGTTTGGCATGGAGATTGCGCCGATCCCCGGAGGATTGAGTGTGACCGGAGTCATGGGGAATTCATTTGCCGCGCGCGGGGGAGTTACCGCGGGTGACGTCGTCATTGAATACAACGGAGCGAGGGTAAGCGGGCTCGCACAGTTTCTGCAGGACGTCGGCAAAGCGATCCCTGAATCATACGCGAAGATCAAGGTTCTAAGGAACGGAAGTACGAAGGATCTTTCGGTCATGGTAGGTGAAGGCGAGATGGAGGCTTTTCGCCCGATCCCCAGACCGTGAGCGGTTTCCGCCCGCGTTTGGCGGAGCTTTTGTTGTTACAGGCTGGCGTGGATTGGTGTGGTGACGCAGTTATCCTGGCATAGGATTATCGCGGGCTTGCTTGTCGCCGGTTGCCTGGCGCTGGCCGCGGTGGCGATTTTCAACGTCCGCCCCTCTGTGTGGCGGGATTCGCCATTGAGCGATATAGACGACGTGAGTCTGTCGTCACTCTTCTGGTCGAACAGCCAGGCGTCGCGGCCGGCGACAGCGGTGCAAAACTATTCCTGCCCGCAGTGCGGCTCGGGAATGGGCTGGGGAAGCAACGCCTGTCCCCTGTGCAGATGGCGTCAACCTCGCCGCCCAAAGCTTGCCGCCGGGCTGGATACACTGGTCGCAGCTCCGTCGCTCGCGACGACGGCAGTTGGGACTGTGCCCTACGCCCCGGGGATGGCGCCCATCGCCACGCCGATAGCGCAGGCTGTCGCCGGGGCCCGGCCGCCTGGGTCTTTGGCGTTGTTGCCGTCGCCCCGCGAGCAGAACGCCGCGGGCAAGGAGTTTATCGAGGGCCACTGGCTGGGAATCGAGGTTATCCCGCTGGTGCCGGAGCTGGCAACTGTGTATCAGATTCCGAAAGGGGAGAGCGGCGTACTGGTCGACGAGATCACCCTGGAAGGTGCGGAGTCGGGCATTCTGGCGGGGGACATGATCTACTCCATCGACGGGTGTCCCACCACTGATCTTCGAGCGTTTTTCCTGGCAACCCAACATGTGCAGCAGGCGGAGCGGGCTGAGGTGTCGGTCAGTCGGCGGGGCAGCAGGATGACGTTTACGTTGGACGCCCGGAATACGAAGATCCTGGGTTTTGCCCAGATGGAGGCTGCCCAGCCGATAAAGCCCGGCGCCTTGAGGCCTCATCGGGCGCGCGGGAGGGCATGTACCGACTGCCACATTATCATGCAGTCCGGCGGGCAGCTGCCGACGGACGCGGGAGACATACTTCCCAGTCCACCGGCGATATCGAAGAACGCCACTGCCCGGCATCGTTACCGAGGCGATTGCTCCACCTGCCACGTTATTATCAGGTAGGGGAGGAAACGAGGACAGTGAAGCGTTACGGAAGTGAAACGTGCTGAAGCTGTTTTTGGTAATCATAGCCGCGGTGGTGACGACCACGTTTGCCATGGACAACTTACATCGTGTGGAGTTAGGCCTCATCGTGGGCCGGCCGGTGCACGTACGGCTCTTCTTTTTGTTGCTTACCTCTTTCCTGGCCGGGTGTTTTCTGGTCATGCTGATGAACGTCTATCGAAGCACCAGGCCCAAGAGGAAAAGAGAAACTGTCCGGGATGAGGATGACGACTTCTTTTCTGATTGAGGAGAATCAATCATGTGTAAGGGTCTATGCAGTCTGTTGGTCGGCGTCTTTGTTGGCGCCGTGGCGTTTGAACTGGTCAGGAGGACCGAGGTAGGAAAGAGCACCGGCCGAAAAATCGCAGACGGATACCGCTCTGCAAAGAAGGCGTTTCAAGACGGATACCAGGCCGCGGCCCGGCCCGCTCACGAAACTGTTTGAGCAATGGGGTGAGTCCGCGCTGACCGGGCAAGCGTGGGCGGGCAAGGAGGATCGGTCATGTGCAAGGGTATTCTCGGCATTGCGGTGTTGACCGGGTTGTTCGTCACCGTTTTCGTGGGAGCTTTGACCTACAAACTGGTCAAGAGAACCGGGATCGACGAGGTCAGTGATTCAGCGGGTTACCAGTCAGATGGGCAGGGCATTACCGGAAGACGCCCGGTCACCGGGCAACCCGTGCTGGAAAGCGCCTAAGAGCGGCGTAGACCCCTTCCGGTTGATTGAAGCGGTGTAGGCTTTGAGGCGTTGCCGGCACGGTGCCGCGGTCAGCTTGCCTGCCCGTGTACTGGCGGACAACCCGCCGGCGGCACCCAAGGACCAGGCCTACCGGAGCGGGCCCTCGGGAGAACGGCAGGTCTGCACTCGTGTTTTCTTATGGGAGGTTCTCCAGGCGTGGCGTGTTTGGATCCCGGTGAGATCAAGAAGCTCCAATTGCCATGCACGCGCTGCGCCAAGATCGTGATCTACATAGGCCTGGTCGAGGCGATCGTGTTCATCGGGTTGAAGGTGGGCCTCGGCCTGGCTTGCGGCAGCCGCGCTTTGGTTGCCGCCAGTCTGTACTCCATGCAGGATTTCATCTCGTCGCTGGTCGCGGCGGTTGGGATCAGGATCTCCGCCAAGCCGCCGGATCGCGAACATCCCTATGGCCACGGCAAGATCGAGTACCTCGTTGTGGCTCTTATGAGCCTGCTGATCCTGCTGGGGATCGTTGCCCTGGCCCTTACCGCTCTTGCCAGCTTCTTTGGAGACGTTTCCACTGCGGAACCGCCTACGCTGCTGGCCCTGTGGGTGGCCCTGGTATGCGGGCTAACTTGCTGGCTGCTGTCGAAGTACCAGGGTTGTGTAGGCCGGCAGCTCAACAGCCCGGCACTTAAGAGCTGTGCGATGCACATGCACGGCGACTACCTTGCCTCCATGGCGGTGGTGGTGAGCGTGGTCGGAGCCAGGCTCGGTTATCCGGCTCTGGATCATATTGTGGCGGTGGTTGAGGCTGTCCACGTCGTGTATATCGCCGGCATGATGTTGGGATCCGCGGTCAGTGGTCTGATGGATACCGCGGCTGATCCTCAGCTTGTTGTGAAATTAAGGCGAGTCGCCGGAGAGGTCGCATCCACCTTGCGGGTGCGCCAAACGACGGCCCGGTGGTCGGGGCAGACGCTGCTGGCCCAGATGGACGTGGAAGTTCCCGCGAACACCAGCGTGCCCCAAGCAGATAGACTCCGCGAGGGTATTCAGCGGGCGGTCAGGGCCGAGGTGTGTAAGCACAGCGAAACGCTCGTGCGCGTGTTGCCCGCCGCCGCAAGCGTTGGCCAGGCAAGTGTGCCGACCCTGCCGGAAATCGACATGAGTTTGGCCCCTATACGTACCGTGCTTTGAGCAGCCGGCTTGGGGAACTCCAGGCGGTAGGAAGAGAGGGTAACTGTTTAGCGGTTTGAGCGCCAGACAGTTACGAAACTCGAAATCCGAAACAAGCTCGAATGGCTAAAAAAGGAAATCCCAAACGGTTTCGAAGCCCCCACAGGAGATGTTTCGGACAATTGAGTCTTGGTGCTTCTGATTTGTTTCGTGTTTCGCGTTTCGGATTTCGGATTTGGCAACGCGCTCTTGGGCGCCAGACAGCTACGAGAAGAGGTTCCGTTTGAGTTGCGTTTCGGAAAAATGCGCCGCCTGCGGCAAGAAGGTCCCGTTCATCACCCTTACGGGGAATCTCGGGATGGGGGCCTTAAAGTGCATTGCCGGAGCACTGAGTGGAAGTGTGGGTTTGACGGTGGACGGCTTTCACTCGCTGACCGACGCAATCGGAACGCTTTTCGTTCTGATAAGCCTCAGAGTGTCTGGAAGGTCGAGAGATGCGTCCCACCCCTACGGACACGGCAAGGTGGAGTTCATGGCCTCTCTTGTCGTGTTTACGGTGCTTATCGGCGTGGGCGCGCTCTTCTTCTTCGAGTCGATTAAGGTTTTGATCGAGGGTCGCACCAAAGCTCCGAAGATCATGGGATTCCTGGCGGCGCTGGTGTCCATCGTCGCCAACTACATCATGTATAACTTCAACCTCTGCGCCGGGAGGAAGCTGAACAGCCCCGCGCTGATCGCCAACGGCTATGAGAACCTGACGGACCTGTGTTCCTCCATCCCCGTTGGCGTTGGTATCGTGGCGGCGCAGTTCGGCTACTACTTCGCTGATCCGCTCGCCGGCGTGCTGGTGGCTGTTTTCATCGTGGTCAATGCCTCACGGGAATGGTGGCGCAATCTCAACAGGCTTATGGACCAGGCGGCACCCGCTGCCACCCGCAGGAGAATCCGCGCCATGGCAGTGGCGGTGGACGGTGTCGTGGGAACGCGCCGTATTCGAACGCGGCAGGTCGGCCAGAACCTGTGGGTCGATCTGGACATTATCGTTTCCCCGAGATTCTCGGTTGAACGGGCGAGCCGGATCGCGGACGAAGTGCGGGCGTGTTTGCTGCGCAAGGCGCGGCACGTGGAAGAGGTTGTGGTCTACTGCTACGCCAACGGGCGGATCGCAAAACCCGGATAGTCAACAGTGTTTTCCCGGAGCGCGGACGTCGGATGTGCTCCGGGATGGAGGAATCTGGTATGGCCAACAAGAAGACCCGCAAAGAAGAGCCGCCCGAGGTCGTGGAGGATGCGGCTCCAGCTCCGGAAGAGCTCCATAAAGAGGAGCCGGCGGAGGTCGTGTACGACCAGACCCCGTCTGTTGAAACACCCGCGGAAGATGAACGGGCAGCCCCCGCTGAGGCGGTCGGCTTCGAGAGCTTGGGCGCGGGTTGGCGTTTCCTTCCCGTCGCGCCCATGCGGTTTGCGGTGCACGCGTCCTTCTACTACGCCGGGAAGACCGCAGACAAGATCGTATCGCTGTACAACAGGGCATTCAAGCTCGATAAGGCCTATGTCGCGGATTTCAACAAGTCGACGGGCATGGCCTATGTCAGGCATGGGCATTGGGAGAAGGCCATCCCGCTCTTGGAGAAGGCCCTCGCGGTCAATCCCGATGACCGGGACACGCGGCTGCGCCTGGCGGAAGCTTACGGTGGTGCCGACGAGTACGAGAAAGCGTGCCACCATCTCGAAAAGATTCTGGAACAAGACCCGGACTCTGCCCGGGTGTTGCGTGCGTTGGGAATTGCTTATTCGCGCCGTCAGGATTACGGCCGGGCGATCGAATACCTGGAAAGGGCGGTGAAGCTGGATCCCGACCATGCCAAGGCCTACTATCGGCTCGGGGCAGCTTACGACAACAGGAAGCAGTACAAGCAGGCGGTCGGAGCCTTCAAGAAGTCCATCCTTCTCGATCCGCGGTTTGCCAAGGCCTACCAGGCACTGGGATTCGCCCATGAGAGCATGGGCGATCGGGAATCGGCAGTCGACTGTTTCAAAAAGGCGCTGGAACTCGATTAACCCCCGAGGTATAGATACCACTGATGGCCATGCCCCTACGCAAAATCGTTGGAGTGTTATACCCCGATCGGATCCCCGGGAGGAAACTGAAGTCGCTCGGTTCGTGGCTCTTCAGCAAAAGGATGGCAATCGTCCTGTTCACGCTGGTCGTCGCCATCCACATCGTGTTCCTGTTGTATTACAACACGTTCCTTTCGCTGAAGTATGACGTTGAGGAAGCCCGGGCGCAGGTGGATACACAGCTCCAGCGCCGCAGGAACATCATTCTGAGCATGAACGTCATGGTCATTGACTATGCGAAACACGAGATGGAGATCTTTACACACGCAGCAGACACCAGGAAGGATATGGTGGAACCGCCTGGGGGAGCTTTGCCGGCGGAAGCAACGGAGCTGACCGGAAACCTTGATGCGTTGCTCTCGAGGATCTTTGCGGTGGCTGAGCGCTATCCGGACCTGAGGCTGTCTGAGAACTTCCAGCGTTTCATGGATGCCCTGGTGGACGTCGAGACCAAGGTTGCCGAGCAGCGTATGGCATACAATGTACGGGCCAACATAATGTCAACCTCAGTGGGCAAGTTCCCCGGCTTCCTGTTCGCCGGGATATACGGATTCGATGCTCCCCCGTTTTTTGAACCGGAGCCGGGGGCGCAGAAGCCGCCGCCGGTTGGAGATCAACGAGAGATTGACTCCGTAGAATGAACATCCCCGACCCCTCCATTCCGACGAAATCTCAGCAAGTCACCGCCACCGTGCTGGGGGCGACGATTTGTCTGGTGATCACCCTGGCCATGTTCAGTGCTCCCGCCGACACCCGCAGCGGTGCACTGTTTTCAGGAGGCAGCCAAACCCAGGCAGTGGGGGGCGACGTCGGCTTTCACTTCACCGCGGAGAACATCCTGGGCCTGTACGTCATCGGGCTTATTGCCGGGACGTTCGGGGGAATGCTGGGCATGGGGGGCGGGGTGTTCAAAATGTCGTTTCTCCTTCTGTTCTTCAGCTTCCACCCTGGAGTATCGAAGTTTGCCGCACTGCTGGCATACTTTGTGGTCGCGGTCGGGGCCACGTACAGATACACAAAACTGAAGTACGTGATGATGGACGTTGTCAAAGTCCTGATCCCCTCCAGCATCGTCGGTATCGTCCTGGGTGCAATGATCGGGCACGACCTTCCCCGAGAAGTGTTAACGCTCTTGTTGGGGATGTTTCTACTGTTCATCGCGGTAGTAATGGTGAGACGAGTGCTTATCCACTACCAGCAAGTTCGCAAGGGGTGCCGCCGGTCCCCCTGGGGCGGGGGTGGGGCGGTGAGTTCGCACCCGGATCGGCGTGTGCCGACTCCCGCAAGGTGGAAGCTGGTGGTGTGCGGGTTTCCCGGCGGGCTTATGTCCGCCATGCTGGGAATCAGCGGGGGCGTGGTGACCAACCCGCTCCAGCAGGTGCTGGCCGGTATCCCGATCAGGAACTCCATTGCCAACACTCTGGCCAAGGCCAGCGTAACCATACCCATTGCCTGCGTGATGATCATGACCATGGGCGTCCGGGCGCAGCAGTTCGACCTCTGGTCGCCTATCCTGGTCGCTCTTTGCCTTACCCCTGGATCCGTCATCGGGAGTCAACTCGGCCCGGCGCTCATGAGAAGAATGTCGCCCGTTGCGGTGCATGCACTGTTTGGGATAGTGTCCTTCGCTATGGGCGTCAGCATGCTCTTTTTCGGGGGGGGGGAGGGGGGGGTAACTCTCTAATGGACGTAACGGCGTATATTGGGCTCGTTGGGCGAATGTGAAGGCGGGGAATGCGAAACTCGAAATCCGAACCAATTACAAAGGATCAGAATGAAACACCCAAGACGCTACAGCGTTCTTCGTTGTCGTGTAGCGGATCTGGAGCCATCATCCGTGCCTACAAGTAGTCCCGTAGGGACGGTCGAGAATAGCCCAGCGTTTTAACGCTGGGTTAGCGGTGGTCTTGGATGAAATGAAGTCCCGTAGGGACGGCTGAAAACAAGGCGGCATTCAGTCGTCCCTACGGGACTATGAGCCGTCGTGAGGCCCGGTTTCCCAGCGTTAAGACGCTGGGCTATTATCATGAAGTGCCTACGGGAGAGGGAATTGCCAAAGCCGGCGAGAGAACGGTCGCTCCCCCGTGAACGGTTACCGGGATGTGGTCTTTCGTGTTTGTGATTTGTTTCGGATTTCGAGTTTCGGATTTCGGATTTGGATCGTCAATCGCCTGATGTGCGAAACGGAAAGCAGGGGACCGGCATGGGTGGTTTAGCTGGAGTTCGCCGACCAACCCGTCGCCAGGTCTTATTGACGCTGGGGGCAGCCGGGGCATCGGCTGTTGTGGGTAGATTGCTCTGGGCCCGTGGAAACGGCGGCCCTGAGCAGAGGGGCGAACTGCAGATGGTCCGCCGGTCGGGCTTTGCCCTCGGGGCAACGACATCCATCGTTGCGTTACATGAAGACCTCGCCGCGGCCGAAAGGGCGGTCGACGCCGCCTTTGAGGAGCTGGCGACGGTCCAATCGGTTATGAGCCTGTATCGCCGGGACAGCCAACTGTGCAGGCTGAACCGGGAAGGCGTACTGCTCGATCCCCATCCATATCTGGTGCAAGTGCTTGAAAAGGCGCGGGCAATGTCCGCGGCCAGCGATGGCGATTTCGACGTCACCGTACAGCCGTTGTGGGCACTCTACGCGGCTGCGACGAGGGACGGCCACCTGCCCAGCGCCGTGGACATCGAACGCACGCGGCAGCTTGTGGACTGGCGCAGAGTTGAGGTGGGCGAAGACCGAATCCGCCTGACGGGCAGCGGCACTGCGGTGACTCTTAACGGCATCGCCCAGGGTTTCGCGGCGGACCGCACTCTTTCCGCCCTCGCTGCCGGGGGCGTGGGCCACGCCCTGGTCAACACCGGGGAGATTGGAGCCATGGGGCGGCGCCGGGACGGCGAGCTTTGGACCATCGGCATCCAGCATCCGCGGAGCCCGCACGCCTTCATTTCGCGGGCGAATCTGGATGGGCGGTGCGTGGCAACCAGCGGCGACTATGGTACATCGTTTGGACCCGACCGCGTGCACAATCATATCTTCGACCCTGGTACCGGCAGGTCGCCGGGGGAATTCCAGAGCGTGACCGTGCTGGCGAGAACCGGGCTCGAGGCGGACGCCCTTTCTACTGCCGTTTTCGTAGCCGGGCTCGAACGGGGGATTGGGCTGATTGAGTCCACTCCCGGTGCGGACGCCCACTTCGTGTTGACAAACGGAGAGACAGGCGCGACGAGTGGTTACCCGGCGGAGGGAGCGCATTCGTGATAAGCGCACGGGTAGGCGATCCTCTGGGATTTATGGAACCGCGGGGCGCGGAGGGCAAGCGCCGCGGCCTCGTGCAGCTTGCGGGCTTTGCCCACCTGGCGGTCGGTCTGCTCTTGATGGTCGCCAAGATTGCGTTCGGTATTCTCAGCGGAAGCAAGGCCCTTGTTGTATCCGCCATGCTTTCCATGCAGGATTGTGTTTGGACCGGAGTCGTCCTGGTCAGATCCAAGACCGGGCAAGGACACAACAGCGAGAAGCATCCCTTCGGCCTGGGGAAGGTGGAGTTCATTGTTGCGGGGTGGATGAGCCTGCTGGTTCTTCTCGGCGTGGCAGTGCTCTGCGGAATGATCGCCCACAGCCTGTTGGAGCACCGACAACGGGCCCCCGGCATGATGGCGGTCTGGGTGGCAATGGCCGGCGCCCTTGTGTGTCTGGTGGCAGGCCATTATTCCAGTCGCGTAACCGACCGGGCCGAGCGCCGGGGAATGGCCACCCATGCCCGTCTGTGCCTCGCCGACGCCTGCTGCTCGATTGCAGTGATAGCGAGTGTGATTATCGCCCGGGCGGGTTTTGAGCTGATCGATTCCATCGTTGCAATGCTCGAGGCTGCGTATGTGGTCTGGTCCGCCGGGGGCATGCTCTACGGCTCTGCGAAGGGCTTGTTGGACGCCTCCGTCGGCTCGGAGAAGATCGCCGAGATTGACCAGGCGATTCACGAGACACCGGGCACGTTTGATGTTTCTTCAATAAGGGCGACCCGGTCGGGGGAGAAGATACTGGCAACTGTGGTTCTTGATCTACCCGACGCGATGAGCGTGACAGAGGCTGACAACCTGCGCCGGCGAATCAGCACCGCGATGCGGCGCCGGCTTGACGACCTTGGACAGGTGCTTGTGGGTTTCCGGGCCCGGGACGAACGGTCGTGAAGGAAGAACCGACGCTTGCACAGTGCAACAGATGCGCTCATCGAGTGGCGGTGCTGGTCATAGCCGGCAGTCTGTTCCTCGGTGTGTTCAAGGTCTCCCTGGGGATATACTCCCAGAGCGCCTCAGTCACCGCGGATGGGCTGGAGTCATTCGCAGTTGCGATTTCTGCCATTCTCGTTCTGGCTGGTTTGAAGTTCGGGCATAGGTCTGCGGACAACAGGTTTCCCTATGGATACGGCAAGGTCGAGTTTCTGGTATCGGTTATTTCCTACGCGGGGCTTTTCGGGCTGGGCCTGTTTATGGCGGTCGGTTCGGGTTGCCTGCTCGTCGGTGGGAGGTTCTCGGGGCCCACGGCCATCGGTCTGCCCGTGGCGGCGATATCCGTGCTGGGTACGTATATAATGTATTCAGCCTGTCGGTGCGCCGGCAGGACTACGGGAAGTGCCGGGCTTCTGGCGAGTGCCCAGCAGAACCTGGCCGATACGCTTACTTCGTTTGCCGTGCTGATCAGCGTGGGGCTTGCCCAGCTCGGACCGGCCTTTTACTGGTGTGACTCTGCCGGCGCCGGTCTCGTGGGTTTGCTGATCATGAAGGATGCTGCCCGGTGTTGGTGGTCGGACATGCGCGTGCTGGCGGACTTTTCCCTTCCTGAAGGCAAGATCGGACAGATACGGGCTGCCGCAGTTGCCGTGGAAGGGGTCAATCAGGCCCTCTTCGTAAGAGCGCGCCGGACCGGACAGCACGTGCGGGCTGACCTTGGGCTGCTCTTGGCTGGGGAGCGCACCATATCCGAAGCGCAGCGGATATCCACGGACACGCGGGTGGCCATCCTGCGCAGATTGAACTGGGTGGAAGATATCGACGTGTATGTATACCCTACTGTCGCCGGATCGTGAACGATCGGAGGGCTAACCTCGACTATGCCCTGGAAGGGGCGGTCCAAGGCGACAGCGTTTGGTGAATGTTTGCAGGATGGGGAAGCTCAACATGAACCATCGCGAAATCGAAGAGGTCCTGGAGGCCCTGTGGACCTGCAGTGAAAAAAAGGAACATAATATCCAGGCCCTCAAAGAGTGCTGCCACGCCCCTATCGACCGGGAGTTATTGGCTGCCCTGGAGGACCGCGATCTTATCGCCTATGAAGGTGAGATGGTCCTCCTCACCCGAGAAGGGAAGGAGCGGGCGGCGGGAGTCATACGACGACACCGCCTGGCTGAGCGGCTCTTAGTGGACGTGCTCAACATGCCCATGCACCAGGTCGAGGAGGGGGCCTGCGAATTCGAACACATGCTGGCCCCGCAGGTAGAGGAGAGCATCTGCACGCTGCTGGGCCATCCGCGGGAATGCCCCCACGGTGCGCGCATTCCCGTAGGGAAATGCTGCGTGGAGGCGCGAGACGTAGTGGATAACGTCGTCGCCCCGCTGAACCAACTGGAAGCGGGCAGGTCCGGCAGGGTCGCTTATATCAGTACGCGATCCCACTCCCGGCTGCACAAGCTCACCTCGCTGGGCCTCACCCCGGGGGTAACGATCAAGGTGCACCAGAGGTCCCCCTCGTACGTCATTTCCTGCGCGCAGACCGAGCTGGCTCTGGAAGAGGACGTCGTCCGCGACATTTACGTTTGGAGGGACTAGTGCAATGGCCCCACTCGCTTCTTCCAAGGCCTCCCCACAGACACCCGCTGATTGCACCGTTGAGGAAAGCGAGGGCGCCAACACACCCAGCGCCGGCGCAGACCGTCCGGAGTGTCGGCCTAAGACAGCCCTCATCCTTGGCAACCTCAATGTCGGCAAGACAACCTTGTTCAACCTGGTCTGCGGCAAGGGGCTGAAGACCTCCAACTACCCCGGCACTTCCGTTTCAATCGGCAGGGGAACATTCTCCGAGGCGGGGACGGAGCTTCACCTCATCGATACGCCCGGCATCGACAGCATGCTGCCCGAGTCCGAGGACGAGAAGATATCGCGGGGTATTCTCCTTGACGAAAGGCCGGACATCATTGCCCAGGTGGCCGACGGCAAGAACCTGCGCAAGTCCCTGCTGCTGACCCTGCAGCTTGCGGAATTCGGCGCCCCGCTCCTCCTGGACATCAACATGATGGACGAAGCCCGCCAGCGGGGCATATGCATCGACACCAACAGGCTCTCTTCTCTTCTTGGCGTTCCGGTAACCGAAACCGTCGCCACCGAAGGAGAAGGGGTCGGCTCGTTCAGGAAGGCATTCGTCCGTGCCACTCCACCCCGACTGTTTGCTTCCTATCCCGCCAAAGTCGAATCGACGATCACCATGGTTTCCGACCTGTTGAAGGACTCGAACCTGCCTGCCCGGGCGGTAGGCGTGGCCCTTTTGTCCGGTGACAAAGAGGTCAAACGATACGTGGCGACTCGATGCGGTGAGGACGTCGTCGAGCAGATCGAGATGGTCGCCGCCACCGTGCAATCGGACTTCATTCGGCCGCTCTCCGCGATAATCCTGGACGCGCGCCTTCGTGCGGTGGATGCAGTCTTGTCCGAGGTCCAGTCAGTCTCCCCCCCGGCGCGAATGCCCTTTTCCGAGAAGATCGGCGAATGGTCGCGCCGGCCCCTCACCGGAATCCCGATCGCAGTGTTTGTGATTCTCGTTATGTATGCATTCGTGGGTAAATTCGGCGCCCAGACGCTGGTCGGACTGTTTGAGGGTGTGATCTTCGGCCAGTGGATTGTCCCTGCCGCCGAGAAGCTCCTGGCCTGGATTCCCAGCGAGTTCGTCATAGATGCCCTGGTTGGGGAGTTTGGCCTGGTAAGCGTCGGAATGTCCCTGGCGTTTGGCATCGTGGTTCCCGTCCTGTCGACCTTCTTCTTCGCCTTTGGGATACTCGAGGATAGCGGCTATCTGCCGCGGCTCTCCGTTCTGCTCGACCGGGCACTCGAGAAGATCGGGTTGACCGGGAAAGGCGTTCTTCCGCTCGCTATGGGTTTCAGTTGTATCACCATGGCGATTCTGACGACCCGTGTTCTGGAAACCAAACGGGAGCGATTCATTGCAACACTGTTGCTCGTGCTGGGAATTCCCTGCGCCCCCGTGCTGGCGGTTATCCTGATCCTGGTTGCCGGCATGTCGATCTGGGCCTCGGTGACTATCTTCGGCATTATCGCCGTGCAAATCACCATCATCGGATTCATCGCCGCCAGGGTCCTCCCTGGCCGGCGATCAGATTTCATTCTCGAGCTGCCCCCCATCCGCATCCCCAAGTTGCGGACCTTGCTCAAGAAGACAATCTGGCGAATCTGGTGGTTTACCAAGGAGGCTGTTCCGCTGTTCCTCCTGGCCACTTTCGTCTTGTTCCTTTTGGAGAGGTTCGGCGCCCTCGCCTTTCTGGAGAGGGTTGCGACTCCAGTGCTGACCGAGGCTCTTGGTCTTCCTCCGCAGAGCGTCGAGGTCGCCATCATGACATTGATCCGGAAAGAGTCCGGGGCGGCCCTTCTGTCCCAGTTCGCCGAGTCGGGGCAGTTCGACAACGTTCAGATCATCGTGTCAGTGCTCTTGTTGACCTTTCTTTCGCCTTGCGTGAATGCCGTGATCGTTATGATCAAGGAGCGCGGGGCCGGACCCGCACTGGGCATCATGGCTTTCGTCATACCCTACGCGCTTGCAGTCGGAGCTGCAGTGAACTGGCTCTGCCGAACGTTCGGGGTGACTTTCGGGTGAGAAGACCGTGAAGAAGTTCACCCGTTGGATAGCATCGCGGCTCATCGCACACCATACGAATGTCAACGATCTGAAGGTGCGGGCGCGATATGGCGCACTCGAGGGTTGGGCCAGTATCGTTATCAACACCGCTCTGTTTGCAATCAAGATAGTCGTGGGCGTCTCGATTGGGAGCGTGTCCTTGATTGCAGACGCAGTGCACACCCTGGCGGACTCCGTCACGTCCGCGGTGATCATAATCGGCTTCAAAATGGCCGGCAAACCGTCCGACAGAGAACACCCGTTTGGTCACGGCAGGATGGAACCGGTGGCAACGCTTGTAGTCGCCGTTCTACTTGTTGTTTCGGCTGTGGAACTTCTGGAGAAGTCCGCCGACAGCATAATTCACCCCTCCCCCTGCCATGCCTCTTTGGGGATTATCCTGCTGATCGCAGGGACAATGATAGTGAAGGAGCTCATGGCCCTTTTCTCCTACGAGCTTGGAGCCATGATTGACTCCAAGGCCCTGAAAGCCGATGCGCTGCACCACCGCAGCGACGTGATGGCCACTGGTCTGGTCGTCGTTGCTCTGATCGCCGCCCGACTGGGATACTACCGGGTGGACGGGGCAATGGGCATCTTCGTCTCTCTAATCATACTCTACTCCGCCTACTCGATAGCCAAAGAGGCGATCAACCCCCTGTTGGGCGAGGCTCCCTCCAGGAAGACCCTTGAAGAGATCGAGAGCATGGCGAAGAAACACACGGGCGTGTTGGGTGTCCACGACATCATCTATAACAAGTATGGGCCGACCAGTGTTATCTCCTTGCATATCGAGGTGTCGGATAAGGAGCCTATAGCAAATGCCCACGCACTGTCCGAAGCAGTTGAAGAGGAGATCGCCCGGAAGACGGGCGGAACGGTTGTCGCCCATATCGACCCGATAAACAGGGACCATCCGCAGTATTCGCTCATCGCTGAGGCCATCGCGAGAATCGTTGCCGAAGATGCGCGGCTGCACTCGTTCCACGAGCTGAGAATAATCGGTCGCGACGCGGAAAAGTGCAATGTCGTGTTCGACGTTAGCCTGGAGGAAAACGTTGATGAGCAAGAGAGCGATGACATTGTCCGTTCGGTGCGGCAGCGGTTCAAGAACCGCTTTCCCGGGATGAAGACGGTCGTCAAAGCCGATCCCAAGTATGCCTATAGTGTATAGGAGCTGAGTATGTGGTATGGGCCGTTCTACGCACTCGGTAGAGTCGCCGGGATTACGGTTCGCGTTGGGACGTTTTCGCCGTGGCAGAGGCGCGGTCCGGCCAAGCCCGGCGGGCCGGAAACGGGCGGCAGTGGTCTGCCCACCCGCCTGGCGAAGATGTTCGGTCGCAGTGGCAACCACCTTTCACGGGCCGCCGTGGCTGCTGCGGTGGAAACCGGTCAGGCCTTGATGGAGCTTCCCTCCGTACGTTCGTCTCTCGATGCCGCGGTGGCGAGATTGCTGGGCAGCGCCGATGGTGCGTTGCGTCCGGCTGCCGCGGTTTGCGAAGCTGCGGACAGGGTGGCGGAAGTCTTACGAGAGCGGGATGTCGCTCCCAGCAGGATCGGGGTGGATGGCCTGCCGGGCTGCGGCAAGAGCACCCTTACCCGAGCTCTTGCGGACCGGCTTGGCATGGCCGGGAAGTCTCTCGATCACGAGAACATGAATACTGCCAGAGACTTCACCCAGGAGCGCACGATCTACGAACATCATAGACTCTTCCGGACTCAGGATGTGGATGTGTTTGACGCGATTGTCTACGTTGATGAGCCCGTGGATGTTTCCAAAGCCAGGGTGCTCCAGCGGGCGAATGTAGAATCCCGTGGAAGCCTGATCGCGTACGTGCTGGACTATGCGAAGCTCAAGAAGATCGGCAAACTCGCTTTTGACGTCTGCGAAGGCGAGCCGATCGAGGTTCGTGGAAGCAGCCTGTTGGTGAAGATCAAACCCGCGGGAGGATTCCGGGCTGCGGAGAATATCGAAAGCAGGTTGGGCAGGGCCGCCCATGACCCCAAAGCAATGTCCAAGGAAGAGATGTTGTTTCTCCTTGCCTTCGGGAAAGCCCGGGCCGGGCTGATGGCCTACGTCCTGCCGGGGGCTTTTAATGACGAGTTGCTCCAGGGAATCCTGGCCGGGATGCGAGAGTATCTGGCCGAGTAGATTGCTGACGGGAGCCTGAAGATGGACATCGAATACCTGGAGGCGGCCAGTCAAGAGATCGAACAATGGGAATCCCGTGGACCGGGATTCGTTCTCTGTCTGAGCGACTTCCTGCTGCGCCCTGCCGAGAACGCCGCAAGAGCGCTGGTACCTCCCCGTGTGCAGGAAGCGGTGACCAAGGCAATCCAGGAATTCCTATCTGGGCTGGGGTCCGCAGCGCAGCTAATCAACAATGAGGAGAAGGTCTACTACAGGGTCGAGACCGCGTACCAGGAATGCGGCGACGAACTGAAGGCCGCTGATACGGCTGCCAAGCATTTCTGGAACTGGAACCTGGCATACAGCGCCGGCGAGGGGGGGGCTACCGGGCTCCTGGGACTTGCCGGACTCGCCGCCGATATCCCCTCGCTCATCACCGTATCACTTCGACTTATCCAACAGATCGGAATCTGCTACGGTAATGACGTACGGGCTGAGCAGGAGCAGGAATATGTAATGCACGTCCTGCGCATTGGCTCGACCGCGAATCGCCAGGCCAAGATGGAGTCGCTGCTTGTATTGAGGCCGGTTGAGCAAGTCTTGCTGAAGGTCAGTTGGAGGAAAGTGAGTGAGACGATTGCACGCCGCGAGCTTCGCTACCTCTCCCTTCGCACCGCTCTGCAGGAGTTCGCCCGCACGCTGGGTCTCCAGCTCACCAGGCGGAAGGCACTGCAGATTGCCCCGGTCGTAGGAGCTCTGATAGGGGCGTCCTGCAACGCCCAGTTCGTAAACGACGTCGGGCGGGCCGCATACATGCTGTACCGACGGCGCCGAATCGCTCAACTGCAAGGTCCCGGCACTTCATCGCTGGATCTGGCGTAGTTCACAGGAGTCACCGTGAGGACATGTCTGCGATCATACTCAAGCTTCCGCGTCAATCACATCATGGCGGCGCATAAGGTTCATGGCGTAGGGATCGAGCAACGTGATCACCTTCCCGCGCGCGTCCTTGGTGCGGCCATAATGTGAATCGGCGATCGGCGTCTTCTTCGACGGCTTCATCGGTCCAGCTCCAATCTCCAGGCACATCCCAGGGCACACCGTGACGCCGTCCTCGGCGTCGGGTGGAAGTGCGCGAATGTCATACCCGCAGTGTGGGCATCGGTGGTGCTGGAGCATGACGTGGGAAATCCGCGGACCCCGGGCACGTCGGGCAATTCGCCACGTCACTGCCAACGCCCCGAACGTGAAGACGAATTGCGCTGAGAAGAACATGATCCCAACGAAGTCCCAGGGTGAACTCACGCTGATGAAGGCTCTATAGTAGAGGTTCCCTGCATATACCAGAAGAAGCCCGACCACGTAGACGAGGATTATGAGATGTCCCCGTCTTGTCCATTTGGCGTCCAGCGCCTCGGCGATATTCCTCAGCGTGGTGGCCGGTATCGTGTCGGGGTGGTTCGAGAAAAGCGCCCTCACCGGTCGCAAGAGATGCATCTTCACCGGATCGAGTTGAGCAACCAATCGGCCACGGGCGTCCTTGATGCGCCAGGCCCATTGGCGCGTGGGCGTTTCGTTGTCAGCCATTGCTGTTCCCTTCGACGGATTGGAGGTCATCCAGCTTCCAGCCACAGCCACATTCGGGACAGACCTTCACACCGTCGACGGGGTCGGTGGGCAACAAACGCAGGTCATAGCCGCACGATGCGCAGCAGGGAATGCCGTGGTCGATCAACGCCCGCCAGAGTATACGCCGAATCGTCTTCCTGAAAGCCAAGAGGATCGCCCAGCAAGCTATCACCGTGACGGCTACGACCAGCCACCTCACCATCCCTCGCCAGGCCATCGGAATACCAAAACGGCGAAGGGAGAACTGAATCACCACTGATGGGGCCACGACCCCCGCGATCGCTGCCCAGTACCGCCAACTCGTCCCGACGGTACGCGTGGCGATGGACCAGGCCTCTCGTCGTGCTTTCTTCGTCGGAAGGCGTTCCAACTCAGGGAATAGCTTCGAGATCATCTGGTTCCTCTCAGACGGCTCCAGTACGAGCTTCCAAACGGGCTTCGATCGTGGCTGGACCTCCAAGAAGCTAGCCTGCCAGTTCAACGAGAACCAGCCGGACCGTATCCGTGAGCACCTTGCCCCGATGCCTGCCCGGTCCACCGAGTGGGATTCGTCATCGGCACGACCGACGTGGGTGGTACATTGGGACTCAGCGCCCTCTGAGCATTCTGGCTCCGCTTGAACCAGGCCGTTCCGACGACGAGCAGGACCGTGGCGACGAAGACCAAGGCCAAGACCAGAGTCACCAACACGACTCCGGTGCGCCGCGTGACCTTATTCCTGGGCGGTTCGGCCGAGCAGGAGCATCAGTTCGATGCTGGGACGAGATTCCTATCTCGTCCCCACTCTCAGCAGTCCGGACGCCAATCCGGACTGCGTTCCATGGGCTCCAGCGGTCCGCGGGAAGGGATTCCCGCGAACGTGGGTGCGAGAAGGGATTCTCGCACCAACCGCCGCAATTGACAGGGAAGCTCCTTGTAGCCGATCCGGAGCGCATCTTCGTTCACGTCATTCACAGTGAGGAACAGCAATTCGCCGTATCGAATGCCGGTACTGGCCATGAGTTGGCCGGCGTCCGCAGTCCAGGGATCGCAGGCCTCGACGAGACTACGGAACTCGGAGCCCGTCGGGACGCGTCTCGCAGCGTTTTTTGACGGATGCATCGCTTGTCCGCCTCCGGCACCGTCGGCAACTTCAACTTCTAAGTCCCTGCCGATTCCCGCGAGATTCTCAGGCGTCCAATCGTACGCGACATTGGCATTGAAGAACCCTGTCAACGTTGTGGAATAGTTCTTAACCGTGCGCGGCTTCAGGCGCCCGGGGAGGTCGTTGACGTACTCCTGGATCACGAACGTGGTGCCTTTGTCGTGGTAACGGATACCCAGCCCGCCGCCCTTCGACGCGCCCGTAACACCACCGTCCCCGCCGTGAGCGTCAGCAGTGTCATCGCAATCACGCCCCATTCGGAAACGGTGGGGACGGTAGCGCTCTGTACATCGCGCACAGCGCGAACGTAGTTGAAAATGCGTACCACGTCGCCCTGGGGACCGTGGCCATGGGGGTAATCGTCAGGATTGCCCTCCTTGGGATCGCTGCGCTGAGCACCGGCGCCGTGGACGTTAAGCAGGACGTAGTTGCCCGAGTCCGGCGGCTGTTCCATCCAACCCGTAGCCAGCCCGAAGCAGATATAGACCGCGAAATCCGGTTGAGGGGCGTCCAAGTGCGTTGTGCTCGTCCAGGCCCACGACTCGGCGTCGGTGAGATCGAAAATGGGATCGATCGCCGGGCCCTGCGGGGCCGGAGGCTGGGCGTCGGGGGCCCGGGTGTAATCGACGATGCTCTGGAGCTCCTTTGCGTCCGGCAGTCGCCAATCATCGTACCCCGCAGACTCGAGGTTCTCGGCATAGTCCAGGGCTTGCTCCCAGTTCATCGTCGTGGGGCTGTCGGCCTTCATCCACATCAGTCCGGTAGCCAAGTCCGTGATCGTGCCGTCACCGTTGTCGACGAAGCCATTATCGCCGTAGCCATTGCCGCCGCGAACACAGCGAATGTACCGTGCGAAGGGTATTCCGCCGACATCGATATCCCTGGGATAGCCCTTGATGCGGCCGTCCGCGAAGTTGACTCCGAAGGCGGTGGGGTCGTTGTTCATGGTCGTTCCGACATAAACCGTACTCGACCAGTATTGGGCGTCCATGTCGCGAAGCCCCGATTCCGGGGGGGGGTACTCGAAGTCAAAGTAGTTCGTGTCGATGTAGGGTATCCGAGAAAAACTGCTCCCGTTGAAATCTACAAGGGAATAGAGTTCCTTGATCGTGGGCGCCCGCCAGTCGTCATACCCGGCCAGTTGCAGTGTATCCGCGTATGTCTGGGCCTCGGTCCATTCGCGCAAGTTCGCAAAGTCCGGAGTCTTCTGCCACATGAGCCCGGTGTTCAGGTCGGTGACGGTTCCATCACCGTTATCCTGAAAGTCCATCGGTCTATCTTGATACTGTGCGTCCTGGCCGTAGAACGACTCGCCAGGCAGGGGGCAGGTGATCTCCCCCACGTCGTCGTAGCAGAGAGCCTGATCAGTATCCACCACAACATAGTCTTCGGCGTGGGCTGGCGCGCATCCGAACAGCGCGATACCGATTGACGCGAAACATCGCAAACTCGCCCATCTCATCAGTTGTTTCCTTTCACATTCTACTTATCAACGACCAGCACGAACGCCCGATGCGCCCGAATCGCTGTCGGCATCTCCGGGCTGCGCTCCGGCGAGTCTATGATCAGCCCGCCCGGCCCAAGCCCCTTTCGGAACGCGGTACCGGTCACACGCTCTTGTTGCTGAGCACTGCCAGTTTTCACGGTAAGACGGCGACCGAAACCACGATTGTCTCGACGCTAATCGTCGAGCGTCTGCGTTTCTATCTACGTTGCACACCTCCACGAAAACAGACCGCGTTTACGGGCCCGCCGAACGGGGCGTGCTCCACTGTGGTTTCTCACATCATATCCGCACGGGTCCCGGTTCGCAAGCCCGCCCGACGGGTTCGTCGGGCGTCCGCTGCTTGGAATGAGTCTCTCATGCCAAGGAATCACTCATCCACTCCAAGGAATGACCCGTCGGGTCCAAGGGGCGCCCGGCCGGCTTTCCAGGCATGGGTTCGGCGGGAGCCTCGCCCTCCCCTCGCGTAGCCCGCCTGATCCGTCATGCAGCATCCGCAATCGGTCCTGCTCCTTTCGGCTTGCCCGGTAGCGCCCCGTCGCACAACGGAACAACCCGGACGCCGGAAAGCCGGATCGCGGGTATGTGTCATAACGCGACCACATAGTGGCGCCATCTTCGCAGCGCTGCGGAGGTGACGACGAGACCCGGCGCGCATTACACCGGGCTCGCAGAGCCCCCACAGAGCCTGCATTCGATCCCGGGGCCAGCCGATCCCGAAGGCCGCCACCGGCTGACCGACATCCCAAGATTGGCCAAGTTCGCATTGGCGCAAACGACGGAATTGTCCAGCCGGGCGTTGAACTCGACGTCCCCGCCGGGGATGCAGTCAGCCATCGAAGGAACTCCTTTGCATCAAAGAGGGCGGCGCGACGCCCCCGGGTTTGGGTTAAACCCAGCCGGTCGGGATGATACGACCGGGCCATGGAGGAGGAAGGGGCGGTTTCGCAGGCCATGCCCTTGTCCGAGAATCGTGCCCGCAGGTTCACAGAACCTGGGCTCCGTTCGAGGCGGTGGCTGCGAAAGCCTTCGACGCCTGGCTGGCCAGCGCCAGAGCAGTACCGGCTGGGACCAGGACTGCCACGGCTTCGAACGCCGCCCGCTGCCAACTTTTGCGCCGCCGAATCGGCCCCAACTGTCCAAGCCACGCCATCAGTGGGGCCGCTACGACCGGAAAGAAACAGACCGCGGGGATGTCGCTGAAGTGATTGAAGTGCCCGGTGAACATCAGGCCAACCAGCAGCACCCCCCCGCCGCCGGCCAATCCCGGTCCCATCTTGGGGGCTGACCGCAAGTGACCTGCCCCCCGAGAACGGATCCAGGCTGTATGTTAGGATCATGCGGTTCCTGGATCTGAAACGGAGGTAAGGTCATGGCTGGCGTTGGCTGAGCCGCCCGACCGAGGCGTATAGTTGATCAGCCCGGGTCGCTCGATTCGCTGGTAAACGGCATCATGGAGACGCACGACCGGCAGCACCGCAGACAGACCAACCAAGACGCCCAGCACGACCCGCCGGTTGGTGACCTTGCCAAAGTGCGAGGCGATTCATCCGGCCCACACGCACACCGATCCGAGCGGCAGCACCAGTCCGAGGTGGAAACTCGGCGGGTCATGGATGGATTCCACACGGTGCTGGCCGGGTGGAAGCACCACAGCTTTGAACACATGGTTCGCCCGGTACACGGGGACATCCTCACCGTCGATCCTCACCCGCCATCCTTCGGCGCAGCCGTCACTGTAGTTGAAGAGTCCCGGGGCGAGTGTATTCGTCTCAAACACAACCCGGTTGTGGGTGTACTCCTTGATCTCGATGTGGGCGTTGAGCTTCTCAAACCGCGCGCGTGCTTCCTCCGTTGTGGGATAGGCGTCCGGCCTGTCGTTCGACCGGCTGAAAGCCTGTCCTACAGAAGCCGCAAGTTGTGCGAGACCGGAGTCCTGCCGGGCCGGCGCATTGTCTGCGGCATCCACTTCGATCACCGACGTTTCGTAAGAATTCATCCCGGCGATGGCTGATAGATCAGCGCCGTACACGAGTTGAACGGTCGGTGTCACGTAGGTCCTGGGCATGGCCTTGCCCGGAACGGTCT
>SDBU01001307.1_pt1 | contig 36075 bp, 33 predicted proteins | sample 2277071 | NCBI WGS metagenome assembly SDBU01 (sample SAMN10397929, study PRJNA504765) | marine sediment metagenome | isolation source: marine sediment core GS08_GC12, 126 cmbsf | place: Arctic Ocean: Gakkel Ridge, Loki's castle | collected 2008 | reverse complement strand
TGCATTTTGAACCCTATGAATTACTTCAATATAATAAATAATTATCATAATATCAAGCACTTATATTGTCTATGAAACTTTTTCAGTAGACCCTAATTAAAAAGTCAAAACAATTTACGAATGACTAATTTTCATTTTTAATAAATCGTAAATTGTAAGTGTCATTAGAAGAAATTTTGGAGTGAATAAATCAGGAAAGTGCCATAACTTTTTCAGAACCCCATCTCGATTTAACTTCACGGATATAATTTTTCTGTTCACAAATAACATTAGTAAGAGAACCTCTTTTCAGACCAAGAATATTATCTCCAATATGATAAATATCTTCAAGGGCATCATCCTCAGGATTATATATTACATAGGGCATTTTATAATTGGAAATGTTAGTCAATGATTTACTTTCCCTTAAATTGCCAAGATAAATTAATTTCAAACCCAAATAATGTTGTATTCTTTCGGAAACTTCGGATTTGATTTCCCATGCTTCATTAGCACCTGTCTTATTTACAACTAATCCAAATTTACTCATATTCAAAATTGAATTAAGACGGTTTACATATGAATCCATATCTATTGAAATATGCATTATCTCTCGCATTCTTTTGTAAATATATAGCTTTTTATTAAAATTAAGCGAATTACCATTTTGGTTTTTAAACATCAATTCATCCAGTTCATCTTTCAGTACATTTAATTCTACCTTTACTTCATTAAGTGTAATATCTCCGTAAATTTTTGGCGGAAGGCCGAGTTCTGTTTTTAAAGGTAGAATTTCATCTTTATAAAACTTCTTTACATCACCATTTCTAACTCTCTTCTCATCTAACCGTTCAAGCTCAAACCTCAAGTCATCGATTCGATAGCCTGTTCTGAAGCAATCTCTAAGTTTTTCTATATGTGTCATTATTTCCGCATCCTTCTGAAACAAATTCTTTAGCTGGTTATATATCATTGTCATCATCAGGTTAAATATAGCCTGTTTCGATGACTCTTCAGAGGTTACAACAAATATTTTGGAATGAATGCTGTTTAGAAAATCAAGTACATCTTTACTGGTTCCTGCTCCAAAATCCGCAAGTTTTATCTTCGCTTTAGAATCGTTTATAAGATAAATTATCTCATTTTTATGGAAAAAGAACAGATTTTGTACCTTCCTGATAGGAGAGGAAGAAATTAAATCAATTCCGTCTAAATGCGTTTTTACCTTAATATTATCCCATTTTATATTTTCATTTTTACTGTAAATAATATCTTCTATATAATACTTAGGTTCAATACCGATAATCAATCTCTGGTCAGGCTTGCCGAAGTCAAGGTCAATTAATTCAACTTTTTGTATATCCTTTTTCTGATAATCGGAGATGAATTTTGAAAGAAGTGCAAAAGAAAATGCAAGATTGTTTACAATCAGACTTTTACCGGTTCCACCCTTAAGAGAAATGAATGCAAGAAGATCGATCCCTTTGTTACCATTTATCCCATGATTAATTCCACTATATATTGTTTCTTTATCCGGAAGATAATTTCTTTTATACTTTATACTATCATCATTTACAGGTTCAATTTCGGATCTAACAGCAAGAAACTCTATAGCTTTTTTCTTATCAATCTTTTTTACTTCCATTACAAGGTCGATGACATCTCCATTAACATCATTACACACCCAGCATTTATAAGTATTCTTGAGAGGATTAAATGTCATAGTCGGAAAATTATTTTTACTTCTATGCCTGTCTATTCTTAAACATTCTACGGTAGAACGGTTCACGTTCAAACCTAACTCACGCGCAACATGAATTATATTATTTTTGGAGAGTATCTCATCGACATCATATAAAATTTCATCCTCTCGCTCCGGTATAAATTCAGACATATTCATATAAAACTCCAAAAAATTTAATAAATTAAGTCTAAACTTTTATTTTTTTTACAATATAAGAAATAATATCTTTTTAGTCAAGATTTATTTACTTTATTTTAAATATTTTGCAGAGTTTAGTTCAAGGATATTATTAAATGAAAAAGCTTTATTATCTGAAATTTTATCAAAATAACAAAAAAAGGGATTCAAAAAACCTTGAATCCCTCTCCAATAATAAAGTATGGGCGCTATTTAATACCACTCCAACATTTGCTATAATACTAACCTGAATAATTCATAAAATTTGACATAACCAAACTAATTCTAAAAAATTTATGAATTAATCAGGCTAAATACTGTGAGAAAAATTTTATGAATCATCTTAATTAAATAATTTTTCTATTTCTAAAATTACCCAATTTTCAGCCTCTTTTAAAGAACAATTTTCAATCACAATTCCTGATGCATTTTTATGTCCTCCGCCGCCGAATATACCCGCAATTTTACTTACATCGTACTTTTCTTTAGACCTTAAACTAACTTTTACTTTGTTTCCCTTGAGTTCTAAAAACAATACAGCAATCTCTACATTTTTTATATTTATAATATATTCTACAAATCCTTCGGTATCTTCTCTCAGTGCACCGGAAGATTCCATCGAATCTTTTGTAATAATAACACTGGAAGCTTTACCATTGGCAACTTTTTTCAAAGTTGAGAGAGTTTTTGCAAACAACATCATTCTTTCCCATGAATAAGATTCATAAACGTATCCATATATTTTACGAGGTTTAATGCCTTTTTCTAAAAGTTCTCCACAGATAAAGTGAGCCTTCTGATTTGTACTTGAAAAACGAAATGAACCCGTGTCTGTTAATATTGACACATATATGGCAACTGCCATACTCTCATCAATCTCTAAATTTAATCTCTTAATTAAATCATAAACAATTTCACCTGAAGCACTGGCAAATTCATCAACTAAATTTATATTTGCCCATTTGTTGTTTGTATGATGATGGTCAATACATACTTTAATAGCTTTGCATTCTTTCACAATCTCGTTCATACTCCCCAACCTTTCAGAATTACTGCTGTCCATTAAAACAATTACATCGGTCTCAAGAATGGTTTTGCGATATTTATTATCATACCGTTTAATTAATTTCTCTTCAGGATCGAGGAATTTATAAAATTGGGGTGTAGGAGAATCGTTAATAATCAGCGGCTTTTTGCCAAGCTTTTCTAATATATGAAAAACCCCGAGTTCCGAACCAAGTCCATCTCCATCGGGGTTTGTATGAGTGGTAATTATAAATTTTTGATTTTTTTTTATGATTTCTTCTAATTGCTCCCAGTTTTCATTTGGAATCATTATATCTCTTCATTTCATATATTTAATTAATATTGCAAAATATCTTTTAGAAGATTTGTAATAGTTTGAGGAACTATTCCAAGATATATCACACCTAACGCAGATATTGCTATTCCAAGTACCATAATCGGTTTAGATGTTATATAAGAAAAATCCAATTTTGCTTCTTTCATATACATAAAAACAACTATTTTCAAATAATAATACATAGATATAACAGCATTCAAAACACCTAATACAGAAAGTCCAATAAGACCAGACTGAACAGCCGAGCTAAAGATATAAAATTTACCCATAAATCCCGCAGTAGGCGGGATTCCTCCCAGAGAAAGCATAAATAATGTCAAACACATTGCAGCAAACGGTTTTTTAAATCCAAGACCTGCATAGTCAGCTATGTTGAGAACTTCCTCTTTTGACTTCTCTAAATATATAATAACTCCGAATGCTCCGAGATTCATAAAAGTATAAACCGCAATATAAAATATTATTGCAGTCCCGGCGATTTCCGAGTTTAGAGAAAGTGCAGTAAAACCGATAAGTATATAACCTGCATGTGCAATACTCGAATAAGCAAGCATGCGCTTAATGTTAGTTTGAACGAGGGCAATGATATTCCCCACCGTCATTGTCAGTATAGCTAATATCCAAAGTGTTTCTGCAAAATTTGTAATAACAGGATTAACACCTGTAATAAACAGTCTCAATAGTACGGCAAAACTTGCGGCTTTCGCACCGGCGGACATAAATGCAGTGATAGGAGTAGCAGAACCCTCGTAAACGTCAGGAACCCACATGTGAAACGGAACTACTGCTGCTTTAAAACCAAATCCCACTATAATAAGGATTACACCGATATAAAATAAAATTCCGGTTTCGACGGTTCCGCTTTTTATAAGGTTTGAAATCACATAAATATTGGTAGTACCGGTAGAACCATAGACAAAAGCTATTCCATAAAGTAAAAAACCGGTTGTAAAAGCCCCTAATAAAAAATACTTCAATCCCGCTTCCATAGAATCCTCACGGTTTCTTCTGAAAGCAGCAAGAATATAAAGAGATATTGAAAGAGTTTCAAGACCAAGAAATATCACTATCAAATCACTGCTTGAAGCCATAAGCATCATACCAATAGTGGCAAACAACATCAAAGATAAGTATTCTCCGGCATTCCGTAAATATTGGTTAATAAAATTACCGGATAACAATAAGGTTAAAAGCAAACTGATAAGGAAGATTAAATCGAAAATAAGTGCAAAATTATCGGCAATTACCATACCGTTAAAACCAATCCGGTTGCGGTTCCATAGATAATAAATATCATAAAAAGAAAATGTCACGCCTATAAATACGACCAGATATGACCATTTTCTGATTTTAGGGAACAAACCGACAGCAAGTGCTGCAAGTGCAGTTATAAAAATTGTTAACTCTGGTCTTATTGCGCTTAAATTTATTACCGGTATAAAATAATCCATAACATTTTAGATTTACGATTTTAGATTTATCCGCCATAGGCGGATCCGCCTTCGGCGGACGATTTACGAATACAAATTTCAAATGATTATTAGCCAATAAGGCAGCTTAATTTACTTATGGCGATTGCTGAGTGGCTATTGAATGATTTTTTTTAATTATTAATTCGTCATTTGTAAATTGTAAATCATTAATCATTTTAGTATTATTTTTGTTAATATCATTTGTAAAAAAGACATCTTCTTTTTTATTACGTATATTTTCTACCATATATTCAACAGATTTTTCTGTTTTAGATAAAAATGTATCGGGATAAACTCCAATCCATAATATCAGTATAACTATCGGTGCTAATATTACGATTTCTCGCAAATTCATATCTTTTAATAATTTATTTTTTTCATTAGTTAATTTGCCGAAAAATACCCGCTGGTACATCCATAAAAGATAAACCGCAGCAAGTATAACTCCTAAAGCAGCAAAAATGGCAAAAACCTTATTCTTCATAAATGCACCGATAAGAATAAGAAATTCTCCTATAAAACCATTTGTTCCCGGAAGACCGAGTGACGAAAGTACAACTATCATAAAGAATGCAGAAAATATTGGAATCTGAGATGCAAGACCTCCAAAATCCTTAATCATTCTTGTATGAGTTCTCTCATATAATATCCCTACAAGCAAAAATAGTGCTCCGGTAGAAATACCATGATTTATCATCTGAATTATACTCCCCTGTATGCCTTGAATATTAAACGAGAAAATCCCAAGCATAACGAAACCCAAATGGCTGACGCTCGAATATGCGACAAGTTTTTTTATATCAGGCTGAACCATCGAAACCATTGCACCGTATAAAATTCCAATCAGGGCAAGGACAGCAACAATAGGAAATAATGTTTCTGAAGCATTTGGGAAAAGAGGAAGACAAAACCGCAGGAATCCGTAAGTACCCATTTTCAATAAAACTCCTGCAAGAATCACACTCCCGGCGGTCGGCGCCTCGACATGGGCATCGGGAAGCCATGTATGAAAAGGAAAAATCGGTACCTTAATTGCAAATGCTAATCCAAATGCTAAGAATAACCACATTTGCAGGTTAACCGGAAGATTTAAATCCTTAGTTATAATATTTATATCAAAAGTGTATATACCGGTTAATTTAAAATGCAGAAAATATAACACCAGAATACCAATAAGCATCAACACTCCGCCGAACATAGTGAAAAGAAAAAATTTAACAGCAGCATAAATTCTTTTCGGACCTCCCCATATACCAATCAGAAAATACATCGGAACAAGCATTGCTTCCCAGAATATGTAGAAAAGAACAAAATCCATCGCAAGGAAAACACCCAGAATACCCGCCTGAAGCATAAGATAAAGTATCATAAATTTTTTAACCTGTTTCTTAATGGCATTCCAGGTGGAAAGAATTATTAACGGACCTAAAAATGTCGTAAGCATAACGAGTAAGAGGCTTATGCCGTCAACACCTAAATGATAGTTAATTCCGAGAGACTTTATCCATTCCTTTTTAACGACAAACTGCATTGTAAAAAGAAGCGAATTAAATTTATTAAACATTATTACCGAAGCAATAAAATCGACAAGCAATACCAGAAGTGTGAAAATCCGAATAAATTTTTCATTTTCTCTTCTGATAAACGCCAGAATTATCGTTCCTATAATTGGAATAAATAAAATCCAGGAGAGTAAATTTGAGCTTTGACTATCCATATTCTTTGAAAATTGCTTTTAGCTTAATGATTTATTTATTAAACATTATTTTTTGGTTTTTTTCTTAGCTAAAAGCCAACATCTAATAGCTAAACGTTACTTAAAAATAAAATATCCAATAATTAATGCAGCTCCTAAAATAAGAGACAAAGCATATTCTTGAATATATCCGGTTTGTACCTTTCTTAATCTTTCTCCTAAAGATAGAATTATATTTGCAACTCCGTTTACTATGCCGTCAACTATTTTAACATCAAACTTTTTCCAGAATATATCTGAGATTTTTACAAACGGATTTACTATAAGTGCGTTATATATTTCATCAACATAATATTTGTTAATGAGAAGTTTGTGTGTACTTGAAAACATTTCCACAACTTTTGAGGGTAGATCCGTCTTTTTTAAGTACATCTGATGGACAATATGCCACCCGATAACAACAGCTAAGACAGATATAAACATCAGTATATATTCCAGACTCGCAGAATGTTCAACTTCCGTTTTTCCCTTCCCCACAAATTGTCCGTATCGAAATACCGGCTCCAAAAACCTATCAAAACGGTTAATTCCACCTAAAGCATGAGGTACGCCGATATATCCTCCGATTAGACTGAAAAAACCAAGTATTATAAGGGGAAAGGTCATAACTCTGGGTGATTCATGAATATGCTGTTCTTTTCCGGGTTTGAATCTGGAATCTCCTAAAAATGTTAGATAGAATAACCGGAACATATAAAATGAAGTCAAGCCGGCAGTAACAACGCCAATTAACCAAAATATAACATTACCACTGGAAAAAGCGTTCCACAGAATCTCATCCTTGCTGAAAAATCCGGAAAAAAGCGGGACTCCGGAAATAGCTAATACTGCAATTAAAAATGTCCAGAAGGTTGCCGGCATATATTTTTTAAGCCCACCCATATATCTTAAATCCTGTTCACCGGAAAGACCGTGAATAACACTCCCCGCACCTAAAAACAAGAGTCCTTTAAAGAAAGCATGTGTCATAAGATGAAATATACCTGCAGAAAACGCACCTACACCAACAGCAAGGAACATATATCCAAGCTGACTGATAGTGGAGTACGCAAGAACCCGCTTAATATCAGTTTGAACCATTGCGATGGTTGCCGTATAAATTGCAGTAACAATTCCTACACCTGCAACAATAGTCATTGTCGTTGGAGCTAAAAGATAGAGTAAAAAGCATCTTGCTATCATATAAACCCCGGCAGTAACCATAGTTGCAGCGTGTATGAGGGAACTTACAGGAGTCGGACCCTGCATCGCATCCGGCAGCCATACATAGAGTGGAAACTGGGCAGATTTTCCGACAGCTCCAACAAAAAGAAGAAGAGTTATTGCCGTAAGTGTGGGGTCCCCTTCTCCAAGAGAAATGGCTTTCTCAAAAACACTTTTGAAATCAAGGGAACCAAACTTCCCAAAAATTAAAAACATTCCGATTAAAAATCCGAAATCTCCAATCCTGTTCACAATAAAAGCTTTTTTTCCTGCATCGGAATTCTTTTTATCTTCATACCAGAAACCAATCAAAAGATAGGAACAAAGACCGACACCTTCCCAACCCACAAACATCAAAAGAAAAGAGTCTGCCAAAACAAGAATAAGCATCGAAGATATAAAAAGATTGATATATGCAAAATATCTGTAATATCCGGCATCTTTTGCCATATATCCCACAGAATATATGTGGATCATAAATCCCACTCCGGTAACAATCGTAATCATAACCGCAGATAAATTATCGAGAAGAAGTCCGGCTTGTAAACCAAATTCACCTGCAACTATCCAGACAAATAACTTCTGGGTATAACCATATAAACCGGGTGCATCAGTAATCTTCCTGAACAGAAATATGCAGGAAAGCAGGAAAGACAATCCTATCGCACCGCAGCCGACCCAACTGACAAACTTATCTCCTAATTTCTTTCCCAGAAAACCATTTAAAACAGCTCCTGCAAGCGGGAAAAAAATCAATAACCATAATGTTGGTGAAGGTTCCAACTTTTGAACTCCTGAAAATTTGTTACCACTTTAAAATATTTATTTCATCGACATTTACAGTCTCTTTAAGCCTGAAGACCGCTATTATCAGAGCAAGACCCACTGCCACTTCTGCAGCGGCTACAACCATAACCATCAAAACGAAAATCTGACCGTCCATAGAATTTAAATGTCTGGAAAATGCAATAAATGTGAGATTAACGGCATTCAGCATCAACTCTATGGACATAAAGATTACTATTGCATTCCGCCTCACCAGAACACCTATCACTCCAATTGTAAATAAAATTGCTGAAAGTATAAGATAATTGTCTAAAGGTACCATATTAATATTTACGATTTATGATTTAATATTTACGATTTACTAATAATCAATAGCTAATAGCTAATAGCCAATAGCTGTTATTTAATTACGATTTTTTTTTAGCAAGAACAATGACTCCTATCATCGCAACTAAAAGAATCAAAGATGCAACTTCAAAGGGAAATAAATATTTTGTAAAGAGAATCTTACCGACTGCCTCGACATTCCCAGTTTCCGCAATTACCTCAGGTGTTAAATTTCCTTCGATTCCTAAACCTTTTCTGACAAAAATCACATATAATAATTCAAAAAACAAAACCGCTGATACTATTATGCTTATTATTTTTAGTCTAAATAATTTTGAGAACACCTTTTCTTCATATTTAATATTCAAAAGCATAATTGCAAACAAAAACAGTATCATTATTGCCCCGGCATAAACAAGAACCTGCACCGCAGCCACAAACTGGGCATCGAGAAATAAAAACAATACAGCAATTGAAAATAAAGTTACTACGAGAAATAAGGCGCAGTAAATGGGATTTTTCTGAGTAATTACAAGAATTGCAGCAGCAATTGCTATTATTCCGAATATATAAAAAAGAATTACAGTCAAGTCTTATTTCCCCTTTTTCTTTTTTGTATAAATAAATGTCCCCGGTTTTCCTTCATAATATCCATTAATAGTAATGTCATACATTTCGAGAAGCTTTTCTTTATCCCAAATCATTTCTTCCCTTGAATGAGCAGCAAAATCATATACTTCAGTAAGTTCAATAGCTTCTTTCGGGCACGCTTCCTGACAAAATCCGCAGTAAATACATCTGAGCATGTTTATTTCGAATTTAACCGGATACCTTTCCCTATCATCCCAGGGAGCAGGTGCCGGAATTATCGATATACAATTACTCGGACAGGCAGTTGCACACATCTCACAGGCAACACACTTTACCCTCCCCTGCTCATCCTTATTAAGCCTGTGTGCTCCTCTATACTTCGGATATGGCTTCCATTTATACTCAGGATACTGAATCGTTGTATTCTTCTGGGGTGTGATTAGGTGCTTCAAGGTTACCCATAATCCCTGCAAAATTGCCGGAATATAAAGCTTATCAACCCAGTTTTCTTTATAGCCTACTTTAATCATTTTTTCTGTTCTTTCTAAAAAAACAAGTTAAATAAATAAATAAACAGCACTTGTAACCAAAACGTTTAATAACGCAATCGGCAAAAGGACTTTCCAACCCAGACTCATAACCTGATTATACTTAAATCTTGGTAATGTCCATCTTGTCCACACAAAAAATACTGAAAAGAAGGCTGTCTTTGCAGCAAAACTCCCAATCTGCAATAATTGAAGCAAAATATTCGGCATTTCAACATTTTCTATCCACGGAAGATGCCATCCACCAAAAAATAAAGTTGCTATAACAGCCGATGTAGTAATGACGTTTGCATACTCCGCAAGAAAATATAACATCCATTTTATACTGTTATATTCTGTATGATAACCACCGACCAATTCTTGTTCTGCTTCCACCATGTCAAAAGGAAGACGATTAGTCTCCGCAAAAGCTGCCGTTATAAATACTATAAATCCCACCGGTTGTAAAAAAATATTCCATCGAGGAATAACACCCCAAAAATATGCTTTTTGTGTTAGAACAACTTCGGTGAGCTTCAACGAACCTGTAATCATTATAATACCTATAATCGACAGACCGAGTGCAAGCTCATAACTAATCATCTGCGCCGAAGACCTGAGACCTCCGAGTAATGAATATTTATTATTTGCCGACCATCCTCCTAATACTAAACCATAAACACCGAGCGATGCCATCGCAAATATAAATAAAATACCAATGTTTACATCCGCAATTATTAAAGGAATTTCTCTTCCGAAAATATTTAAACTTTCACCGAAAGGAATAACGGCGATAACCGTTAATGCAGGAATAACAATCAAAACCGGTGATATAAAAAACAATGTCTTCTCTGCCATATCCGGAATGAAATCTTCCTTAAAAAGCATCTTGAGAAAATCGGCGAAAGGCTGAAACAGTCCCCAGGGACCTGCTCTGTTTGGACCTAACCTGTCTTGAATATATCCGGCAAATTTTCTTTCTGCAAGAGTCAAATATGCTACACATAGCATAAGACCACCCAGCACAACTATTATCTTCACTATATCTATTATCAATTTTATTACTATGTCTGGCATCAGCTAATTATCCTAATTTTACTCCATTATCACCCAATTTGTAAAAGGTGAATTCATTTAACTCTTTATAATAATTTGCTAATTTATTAAATACATCTCCCGGACTGTGAACATTCAGGTCATTGCCGAAATTCTTTATTAACGAATTTAAAATTTCCCAACCTTCCATTACTGATTCGGGCTGATTGACTGCCTTAAAAAATCTTTGGATTCTTTTTTCTGAATTTATATAAGTCCCGTCCGACTCGGAAAAGTTTGAAGCAGGCAAAACAACATCGGCAATTTTTGTAAAAATAGATTTCGATACATCCTGAACAACCAAAAAATCAAGCTTTTGTAATATTTCTAATTTTTCATTATCAATATTATCATTAATATTTTTATGAATAAAATAGAGCGATTTTATCTCTCCGTTATTTATTTTATCGAGAAGAATATCAAACGTACCGTTTTCCCCATTTATGCCAAGTGTTATAGCAGCTCCTTCTTTATTCGGATTTTTATCAGACTCAATCTTAAAGCCATTCTTAAAGCTTTCCTCATATCCATTATCGTTAATATGATACAAAAATAAATTTCTTGAACCGTAACAATCGCGAATATAGTAATTAAGTAGAAAATTTTCCTCGTTGGATGACCGGCTATTACCAAAACCTGCTACTGCAGGGCTGCCGTATTTTTCAAAAATGTTTTTAAAGTTTTCATTAATAAATTCAAATGCCTTGTCCCAATTAAGCTGAATATGTTTACCGTCAACTTTTTTTAAGGGATTTTCAATTCTCTTTAAATTGTCCCATTCATGATAACCATATCTTCCGTCGTCACATATCCAGTACTCGTTAACATCATGATTTGGTCTCGGTTTTATTCTGTTTATCGTATTATCTTTTACATCTAACGTTATATTACAGCCCTTACTGCAGTTCGGACAAATGGAATTATATGAAGTTAAATTCCAGACACGTGTTTTATGTAAAAAATCTTTATCTATTAAAGCTCCGACAGGGCAAATATCCACAACATTTCCTGCAAGTTTGTTTTTCAGCGTTTTGCCGGAAAATATATCAATCTGTGCTTGTCCGCCTCTTTGAAAAACACCAAGTTCTTCATATCCGGCAATTTCTCTCATAAACCTGACGCAGCGGGTACATAATATACATCTGTTTGTATATAAAACTATATGCTGACCAAAATCCTTATCTGCATTAACTCTCTTTTCTTCTTTGAATCTGCTGTGAGGTTTTCCATATCTGAAGGCATAATCCTGAAGTTTGCATTCACCCGCCTGGTCACAAACCGGACAATCGAGTGGATGGTTAATTAGAAAAAACTCCAAAATTGATTCTCTTGCTTTTACTACTTTTTCAGAATTAGTAAATACCTTCATTCCATCCTGAACAGGATTAGAACACGAAATAACAAGCTTAGGAACTTTTTCCACTTCAACAAAACACAGGCGGCAGCTTCCGGCAGATGAAAGACAGGGATGATAACAATAATGAGGTATAAAAATTCCTAATTTCTGGGCAGCTTTCAGAATAGTTGTTCCTTTTTCTACCGTGACTTCTTTTTCATCTATTGTTAAAGTCGGCATAATTTATTTTAGAAAATAGAAGCCAGAAGTCAGAAGCCAGAATGAAAAGACCAGTAAAAATATTAGGTTAATTATTTTTCTATTCTGATTCCTTACTTATTACTTATGGCTTCTTTTTTCTTCCTTCTTCTTTCTTCCTTCTGGCTTCTGACTTCTTCTTTCTTATTAATTAATATGTTTCTCGAAATCTTCTTTGAATTTATTGACAAAAGCCCTGATGGGCCAGGCTCCAGCTTCACCGAAAGGACAGACAGTTTTTCCTTCGATATTATCACATATATCCAAAAGAGTGTCGATGTCCTCACCTGAACCTTTGCCCTTTTTTATTCTTGCAATGATATTTTTCATCCACGGCATACCTTCTCTGCACGGGGTACACTGACCACAGGATTCATGAGTATAAAACCTTGCTACATTTAAGGCGGCATCAACCATATCTACGGTTTCATCCATAACGATAACTCCTGCAGAACCGAGTGAAGTCCCAATATTTGCCAAAGAATCAAAATCCATCGAGACATCAATCTCATCGGCTTTTATAACCGGCATCGAAGAACCGCCCGGAATTACGCCCTTAAGTTTTTTGTCATTTCGTATCCCGCCGCCGCAATCATATATCAGTTCTCTAAGTGAAATACCTAATGGGAATTCAAAAACACCCGGATTATTTATATGACCGCTTAAACAAAAGAGTTTTGTTCCGGAACTGTTTTTTACGCCAATCCCCGCATAAGCATCTCCTCCATCCAGGATAATAAAAGGTAAATTCGCTAATGTCTCAACATTATTCACAATTGTTGGACATCCAAAAAGCCCTTCAACAGCAGGAAATGGAGGCTTTATTCTGGGCCATCCTCTTTTCCCTTCCAGAGATTCAATAAGACCTGTCTCCTCACCGCATATATATGCTCCCGCTCCTCTATGAACCTTTATATCGAGCTCATATCCGGTTCCAAGAATATCTTTTCCTACATATCCGGCTTCTGCTGCTTCTTTTATAGCAGTTTCCAAAACCTTGGCTCCATATACAAACTCTCCCCTGATATATATATATGCCTGATGAGATTTTATCGCAAAAGATGAAATGATAATACTCTCTATAAGCAGATGGGGGTCTTTTTCGATAATGACTCTATCTTTAAAAGTTCCCGGTTCGCTCTCATCGGCATTAACTATCAAATAAACAGGCTTATCCGTATCTTTTGGAATAAATCCCCATTTTACACCGGTCGGGAATCCAGCTCCCCCGCGTCCTCTAATATTCGATTTTTTAACCTCTTTAATTATTTGTTCCGGCGTCATTTTTTTCAATGCCTCCGATATAGCCGTATATCCGCCTTCCCGTATATAATCCTGAATAGAACCGGTATAATCAGATTTTTCAATATTTTTCAGTAATATTTTCATAAGTTCTAATTTATATCGTAATTGATTTTAACCACGAAGCACGCGAAGTAAAGAATATAATAATTCATGTAATTCATGGTAAAATTCTCTGAAACTTTGTGCCTCTGTGCCTTTGTCTCTTCATTTATTATTAATTCAGTTTATCTATTATTTCATCGACCTTTTCTTCGTTCAGATTCTCATAATAATCATCGTTAATCTGCATCATTGGTGCAGTTCCGCAGGAACCGAGGCACTCTACCTTGACTAATGTAAACTTTTTATCAGGAGTTGTTTCTCCGACATCAATATTTATTTTTTTCCTAATATACTCTACTATATGCTCTGAATCCATTAAGGAACAGGAAAGAGTAGAACAAACCTGAATCAAATATTTTCCCGTTTCCTTTCCCCTGAACATCGTATAGAAACTGATTGTATTCTTAAGAAATACGGGAGACACTTCGAGAAGATTTGCAACATATTCTAAAACTTCTTCATCAACATAACCGAATTCTTCCTGAGCTAAATAGACTGCAGGGAGAACAGCGGCAGTTTTTGTAGGATAATGCGAAGATATTTCTTCTAATTTTTGTTTGGATTCTTTAGAAAATTCCATAATTCAAATAATGGTTAAAGAAGAAGTCAGAAGTCAGAAGCCAGAATACAAAATAAACAACCTAATGTTTTTAATGATTTTATCATTCCTACTTCTTACTTCTTACTTCTGGCTTCTGGCTTCTGGCTTCTTTTTTCAATTATCTGTCCAGTTCACCTGCGATTACATTGAGACTTCCTAAAATGGCAACAGTATCAGCAAGCATACCGCCTTCGAGCATTTTTGGGAGAGCCTGGTAATTTAGAAAGCAGGGCGGCCTGACTCTCACTCTGTACGGACATCTTCCCCCATCGGAAACAATGAAAAATCCAAGTTCGCCGTTTGGTGCTTCCGTGCTTAAATAAACCTCACCCACAGGAGGCACAAAACCCCTATTCTCCATAAAAATCTCAAAGTGATATATCAGTCCTTCCATAGTATTATATACTTCATCCTTTTTCGGGATTCTAATCTTAGGGTTATCGATATCAACAGGACCATCGGGGAGTTTTTCCAATGCCTGTTCAATTATTCTAAGACTCTGCCGCATTTCCTCCATCCTTACAAGATATCGGTCATATACATCGCCATTCTCACCCACAGGTATATCGAAATCTAATTCGTCATATACAAGATAGGGTTCAGCCTTTCTTATATCCCATTCAATATTTGAAGCCCTTAAAACGGGACCGGTTAATCCGTAATTAATAGCTTCTTCCCCGGTTATCGCTCCAACGCCTTTTGTTCTTCCGATAAAAATTTTATTTCTGTTCAAGAGGATTTCAACCTCTTTCATAATTTTCGGAAGTTCCTTGCAAACTTCCCTGACGCCTTCTTCATATCCTTCGGGCAGGTCTCTCATAAGTCCGCCAATTCGCATATAAGTAGTAGTCAATCTCGAGCCGCAAACCCATTCAAACAGGTCGTATATTTTTTCTCTTTCTTTAAATAAGTAAATAAACGCAGTAAAAGCAGCCAAATCCAGAGTCTGTGCTCCCAAAGACAAAAGATGGTCAGCTATCCTCGAAAGCTCTGCCATTATTACACGTATATACTGTGCTCTTTCAGGAACCTCAATCCCTAAAAGCTTTTCTGCTGCTAAAGCAAAACCTATGTTGTTACTAAGCGGAGAAAGATAATTCATCCTGTCTGTTACACAAATAAACTGATTATAATCCAAATGTTCGGAGAGTTTTTCAAAACCTGTATGAAGATATCCCATATGTGGGGTCGCTTTTACTACAGCTTCGCCTGATAACTCAAGAACCAACCGTAATGTCCCGTGCGTCGCAGGATGCGATGGTCCAAAATTTAATGTCAGTTTTTCGGTTGAAATATCTAAATCTTTTTCTTCCATCACTAAATATAGTTAAGAGTTAAGAATTAGGAGTTAGGAGAGGGGAAATAGCCAATAATCGTAAATTATTATTATTCTCTCTTAACTCCTAACTCTTAACTATTTTAAAATTTTCCCTTTCACCGCGTCCTTGTAACGGATAATCTTTTCTCAAGGGATGACTGGTATAATCATCCGGAGTCAATATCCTTCTTAAATCAGGATGACCGGTGAATATTATTCCAAAAAGGTCAAAAACCTCTCGTTCCATCCAGTTTGCAGCTTTCCAAATTGTACAAACCGTAGGAATTTGTGTGTCATTTTCAGGCACAAGTGCTTTTATTCTAATACGTGTATTATTCTTATATGAATAAAGATTATAAACAACAGCAAATCTCTCTGTCTCATTCAGTTTCAAATAATCAACACAGGTTATATCGACAAGAAAATCATAAAGAAAGTTTTCTTCTTCTTTCAGAAATTTCAGTATATCGATAATACTATCTTTTTTAACTGTGATAGAGACATCGCCTCTGAATTCTTCATCCTTGATGTAACTACCCGGGAATTTATTTTTTATTTCTACAATTTCAACTCTTTTTTCCATTTTATAATCGAAACTATTTCTAAAATTAGAAGTAAGAAGTCAGGAGCCAGAATGAAAAAACCAGTAAAAACATTAGGTTAATTATTTTTCTATTTTGTCTTCTGCCTTCTGACCTCTGTCTTCTGAATTCTAATTTATTTTCTTTTTTGAATACTGTCCTGGTCAACAAGCTTTTGAATTTTTATTAATGCATCGAGGATAGCTTCCGGTCTTGGTGGACATCCGGGTATATAGACATCAACCGGTAGAAACTGGTCTATACCTTGAACCAGTGTATAGGTATTAAAAACTCCGCCGGAAGATGCGCATGCTCCCATCGAGATGCACCACTTTGGTTCGGGCATTTCTTCCCAAATCCTTATTACGACCGGCATCATCTTTATAGCAACCCTTCCGGCAACAATCATAAGGTCAGCCTGTCTGGGAGAAAAACTAAGCCTTTCTGCTCCGAACCTGCCCATGTCATAACGCGAGGCACAAACACTCATTAGTTCTATTGCACAGCAGGCAGTTCCCATTGGCATGGGCCAGAGTGAATACTTCCTTGCCCAGTTAACCACTGCATCTATGGTAGTTACAAGAACATTATTTTTTATTAAGGTTTCTATTCCCATTCAAACGCACCTCTTTTCCATAGATAAAGATATCCGAATAAAAGAATGCCTATAAAAATAACCATCTCGATAAATATAAAAATCCCATCTGAGATAAGTTCTTTATAAACCACTGCCCAGGGATATAAAAAAACAATTTCAACATCAAAAACTATGAACAATACCGCTATAATATAAAATTTTACGGAAAACTTGATTCTTGCATCCCCGGTGGGCTTTATTCCCGATTCATAAGGTTCTCCCTTTACTTTACCATACTTCCGGGGTCCCACAAAATGTGATAATATGAGGCTGCCGATAGCAAATGCTCCGGCAAATATTAATAAAATTAAAATAGGAAAATAATCTGATAACATCTATTTGTATTATTTGGTTAGAATTATAACATAAGAAAAAGCACAAAATTAATTTAAATAATATAAAAACTTTTTTATTAAAATCAACACATTATTTTTTTAGCAACTAAAATATCTTCCATATAAAGGTGAGGAATGTATTAAGAACAAAAAGAGGTGTAAGAATCCCAACAGACCAGACCATATATCCTAAAAATGAAGGCATTTTAGTCCCTGCTTCATCGGCAATGGCTTTAACCATAAAATTTGGTCCATTACCAATGTATGAACTTGCTCCCATAAAAACGGCTCCGAGCGATATTGCCTTGAGGACTTCCTCCTGAATTCCCGTATTTGCAACCAAATTACCGGTTGCTCCAAGCCCCTGTGCAAGATTAAAAAACGTTAGATACGTGGGAGCATTATCGAGAAATGCTGATAAAATTCCTGTTATCCAGAAGAAATGCCACGGAGCAGTTATACCGAGGTCACCCCCTTTTGCCTTTAATAGCATCAACGCCGGAATCATTGTTAAAAATATTCCAAAGAAAAGGAATGCAACCTCGTTTATCGGATGGTATGTAAATTTATTTTCCGCTCTTAATCCTTTTTTGGTTGTTATTAATGAAATCGCCACTAATGCGAGCATTACAAGTTCTCTGTACGGGAAAATAGGTAGAAAGGCAACGGAAAGAATTATTCCAAAAAGCCATATAAAGTTAATTAATCCTTCTATTTTCAATGGATTTTCTGGTTTCGCCACATCCTGTGTTTGAATGAATCCCTCCTTTTTAAATAAATAACTGTCAAGTATGAAATAAATAATTAAAAGCAGAGAGACCATAAACAGCCAGTTTGGCCAGAGGTTAAATGTCCAGGAAAAAGGAACCCCGTTAAGATAACCCAGAAAAAGAGGAGGATCGCCAAGTGGAGTCAAACAACCGCCGATATTACTTACAATAAAGATAAAGAAGATGACAGTGTGCATCACATACTTTCTCCCGGCATTTATCCTTAAAACCGGTCTTATTAAAAGCATGCTTGCACCGGGAGTACCGATAAATGATGCAAGTAAACCGCCTATTCCGATAAAAAGCAAATTAACCTTAGGGGATACCTTGACATCACCTTTAAGCATAATGCCTCCGGCTACTATAAAAAGAGCTCCGACATAAATAATAAATGATATATACTCTTCCATAACCTTTAAAAGTTCATGAGAATTGACAAAAAATATGTATATTCCTATTGGAATACCAAGGATACAACTGATTTTCAATTTATTCCAATTATTTTCCCACCAGTGTTCCTTTACTAATGGAATCACTGCTATACAAAGCAGCATAATAATAAAAGGAATCACTGAAATCAGAGGAAGAGAATCGTGATGAGTTTCTTCACCGGCAGCAGTAACAGAAAAATGCACTAAAAGTAAAATAATTGCCAAAATAGCGATTCTTTTGTTCATTATTGTGCAGTCTCCGAATTTAATTTGTTTTATATTTATTTTTAAATCTACTCTAACTTAATATTTTCCAATATTTACAGCACAATTGAAAAATATATTCTTTAAGTTAATGATTTTTTTCTTTTAAAAAAAGCAAAAAATATGTCTTAATATTAATTCTAAATACTGAAATGGAAAACTAAGGTTTGATTATTAATGCAGTTTGAAAATTATATAAATTCAGAATGTAGGGGCGTATTTAAAATCTGCCCCTACATATCTACTAATGACTGAGAAATTACTAATTTTTAAATAATCTTCTTTATTTTAATAATCCTTTTCCATCTTCTGTCAACATCTTTTTGAAAGCTGAGAATGTCTTTTCTTTTCATATGACTGAACCTGCCCTGCAATTTAAAATAATCTTCAATCTGTTTATCCTTCTTATTATAATTAAGGGTAAATTCACCGTTTTTTATTTCAAACAATGGAAAAATTCCTGTTTGAACAGCTAACCTTGCCAAATTGACTGTTTGAGAAGGATTTGTTTTCCAGCCGGAGGGACAGGGTGTAAAAATATGTATAAATTTCATTCCTTTAATATCTTTAGCGGTAGTAAACTTTCTTATGAGGTCGTCCGGGAAAGCAACTGAAGCAGTGGCAACATAGGGAGCCGCGTGTTCTGCTACAATAAAATCAATATTTTTCTTCGGTACATTTTTTGGAGAACTTATCGGCGTTGTCGTAGTCCATGCCATAAAAGGGCTTGCGGAACTTCTGTGAATTCCGGTATTCATATATGCTTCGTTATCGTAGCAAACATATATGATATTTTCATTTCTTTCTAAAGCTCCGGACAATCCCTGAAAACCTATGTCATAAGTCCCGCCATCTCCTGCCCACGCAACTACATGCGTTTCAGTATCATTAATCATATCAAGTCCTGCTCTTATCCCGGAAGCGGCGGCGGCGGCAGAGGGTATGGGGACATGAATAAATGTAACACCTGATGCAGAAAAAGGATACATTCCGTCTATAACGGAATAACAGCAGGCAGGAACTACCAATACCGTTTTGGGTCCCAGACTTTTTAACATGAATCTCATAGCAAGTGGAACTCCACACCCGATACAAGCCATATGACCCATACATAAAATATCATCTTCCGGAATATCAAATATTTTTCTATTCATAATTTTTATTTATTTTTTTCACCGCAGAGACACAAAGAAATATCTTAATAAATACTCATGCTCTTTCGGAGCGCCACAAATGATGAAAATAATAGTAACCTGACTCGTCGTTGAACCCGAAGAGGGGCAAACGGCGTTTGCCCCTACATCTCTGAAACTTTGTGCCTTTGTGCCTCTGTGCCTTTGTCCCTTTATTTATTTTCTTAATAAAAAAATGTATTATAAATAATTTTTAAATTTCTCTGCGTCTCTGCGGTTCATTTTTTAACTTCTCTCAAACATCGATATCTATCCAATATGCCTCTTTTTCGGGGGAATCCTTTTCAATAACATAATTTAAAACATCCTCCATTTGCTCAGGTGTAATATCCTTACCTCCAAGTCCTGCGACAAATCCAAAAACCAGAGGTTGTTGTGCTGTATTATAAAGTGCAGCTTTTATCTCCTGAGCAAATATTCCGCCGACTCCGTGACTGATGTTACGGTCTATAACTGCTACTTTCTTTTTATCCTTTAAAATCGATATAATCTCCTTTGAAGGAAATGGGCGGAAAAGCCTGATTTTTAATAATCCTACTTTTTTTCCTTCATTTTTCATTTTGTCAATCACAGTCCTTGCTGTTCCTGCTGCTGTGCCTGTCGTTACAAGAATAATATCGGCATCATCACACAAATAACATTCTATAAGTCCATATTGTCTTCCAAATATTTTTCCAAACTCATTATCTGCTTCAGCAGCAACCTCCAGAACTTCAAGCATATCTTCTTCCATTTTATATTTAAATTCAAAATAACTATCCCCGGCAGCAACACCACCAAAAGCTCTGGGGGAGTTAGTATCGATTTTAATTTTCGGATTAAACTCCGGAAGATAAGAATCTACCATTTCCTGCGAAGGAACCATTAAATTCTCAAGAGTATGAGTTGAAAGAAATGCATCCATATTTACCATAGCCGGCATATAAGACTTTTCTGCAATTTTATAAGCCTGAATAATAGTATCAAAAATTTCTTGATTGCTTTCACAATAAAACTGAATCCATCCTGTATCTCTTTGAGAGAGGGAATCGGTCTGGTCAACAAGAATGCTCCACGGACTCCCCAGAGAACGGTTTGTATTGCTCATAACAATCGGCAGTCTTGCCCCGCTAGCCCAGTGTAGAACTTCATGCATATACGCCAGCCCGTGTGAAGAAGTCGCCGTAAATGTTCTTACGCCAACGTGCGAAGCACCTATTAAACTTGACATAGATGAGTGTTCTGATTCTACCTTGATATATTTTGCATCTATCTCCCCGCTCCCCGCCATTTCCGCAAGTTTCTCCGCTATTGCTGTAGAAGGAGTTATTGGATATGCTGCTATCACTTTAACACGGCAGAGTTTGACAGCACAGGAAACAGCATAAGTTCCTTCAAGCAATAAAGCTTCCTGATCACCGACTATTTGTTCTTTTATACTTTCACTCACTTTAATACTCAATCCTCAGCAATCTTTTGTTTAAAAACATTTTGTCAATAAATTGCAATAAATATTATTTAATTTTGCTATTGTCAAATTTCACATCTCTTTCGATTGAGATTGCATTCCTCGGACATTCTTCGAAACAAATACCGCATCCTTTACAGTAATCATAGTCAATTTCATATCCCGAATTATCTTTCTTTCTTTTAATAGCAAGATCCGGGCAAAAAATCAAACAGTTATCACAAATAGTACAAATCCCACAACTGAAACATCTTTCAGTCTCATATTTAATCACCTCGGGAGAGACACCCTTTTCTATTTCGGAAAAATTATCGATTCTTTCATCAGGACTTAGCTTCGTTATAAGAACTTTGACAGATTTATTGAAATAATTACAATTTAAATCTTCAAGTTTAGTAATTCTTTGATTTTTTTCCTCCTTAAGTTCCTCTCCCTTCAGGAAATAATCAATAGCATCTGCCCCTAACCTTCCGGAACCAATAGCAGAAGAAACAGTTGCAGAAACGCCGTAAGCCAGGTCACCACCGGCAAAAATCTTTCCTACACCCGAAAAACCCCCAAATTTTGTCACAACCTTTTTTCCCTTAATTTCAAAAGATTCACTCAGCAACGAAATTTCCGGCTCTTCCCCGACTGAAACAATAATATTATCTCCATTAATTGTAAAATCCGAGTCCTTAATCGGCACAGGTCTTCTTCTGCCGGAATCGTCAGGTTCACCTAGTTCCATCTTCCGGCATCTAATTCCTTTTACAACTCTATCTTCCGATAAAATTTCTACAGGCGAAGCAAGAAAAATAATCTTTATCCCTTCTTCTAATGAATCATCAACTTCTTCCTGCCGGGCCGGCATTTCATTTCTTGACCTTCTGTAAACCACAGTTACTTCCGAACCCAGTCTTAATGCCGTTCTTGCCGTATCGATGGCAGTATTTCCTCCACCTATAACGATTACATTTTTACCCAATATAATTTTTCTACCTGATTTAATATTCTCAAGAAAACTCAATCCTCTGTAAATACCGGCAGTACTTTCGCCTGTTAATCCGAGAGAATTACTTTTATGTGCACCAAATGCAAGATAGACTGCATCATACTCTTCAAGGTTATGCAATGAAAATTCCTTACCCAGCCCGGAACTTGTTCTCAATTCGATACCCATATCGACAATATCGTTAATTTCTTTATCGAGAACATCCTCAGGAAGGCGAAAGGAGGGTATTCCATATCTTAATATCCCGCCGGGTTTTTCCAATGCTTCAAAAACAATTACGGAGTATCCTTTTAAAGCAAGATGGTATGCACAGGAAAGCCCCCCGGGACCGGCTCCGACAACAGCAATTCTTTTGTCTTTCTTTTCACCGATTTCAGAAATTGTTCGCGGCATACCGTTCATATAATCAGCAAGAAATCTTTCAATCGTATGAATAGCAATGGATTCATCAAACTCCCCTCTATTACAATTCACCTCGCAAGGATGATAACATACTCTTCCGCATACGCCCGGAAATGGACTTGTTCTTTTTATTATCTCATATCCTTTTCTAAATTCTTCCTGGCCTGCGGCTAATATAAATCCGGCTACATCATTACCGCATGGGCATTTACTCGAACATCCTGCCAATATGTTTTCATAAAAAGGTTTAATATATCTCCAGGTACCTGTTTTATTCCACAGCATGTTGGAATGAGAAACAGTTGTATATGGCAGACGTTTTATTTCTTCAATTATGTCGTTATTTTTGCCCACAGTTATATAACCTCGATCGAATTATAAATTTCAACTGCTGCTCCGGTATTTTCTTCTTTCTTTAATGGTGCAAATTCTTTTATGGCTTTTTCTAAGGAATCGATATTTATTAACTTTGTTATTGCGCAAAATGCCCCAAGTATCGCTGTATTAACAATCGGTAATTCTTTTGAACCTATTCCATACTTTGATGCAATAGAACTTGCATCTACTGTATATATCTTAAAGTCTGAGGAGATATTATAAAATCCCGGCTCATTTGTTCCATTAATTATTATAATTCCATCCTTTTTTAAACCTTCGGTCAAATCAACCTCAAAAGGAAGGTTAGTGTCAAGAACGATGAGATAACGGGGATTATAGATTTTACATCTTAAGTGAATTTTTCTATCATCAGCCCTTACAAAAGCGGCAACCGGTGCCCCCTGCCTTTCTGCACCAAAAAAAGGGAAAGCCTGAACATACTTTCCCTCGATAAAAAAAGCCATAGCGAGAACCTTCGAAGCAATCACTACGCCCTGACCTCCCCTGCCGTGAATCCGTATCTCAATCATATTATTCTTAGAAATTTGGTAAAAATGAAAATAGAAAATAGAAAATGGAATATAGAATATAGAAGTCAGAATGGAAAAATAATAAACCTGATGTTTTTAATTCTGACTCCTGATTTCTGACTTTTAATTTCTTGCTTCTGCATTCTATATTCTACATTTTACATTCTATATTCTAAACTTCTTTTTAATGATTTTCCTTTTTAAATTTGCGATACTTCCTGTAGGGTCCAGGTCTTTTGGACAAACTTCCTGACAGTTAAAGATTGTATGGCATCTAAAAACACCGTCAAATCCGGAAACATCCTCTAATCTCTGATCGGAAGCATTATCACGTGAATCCTCTACAAATCTGGCAACTTTTAAAAGAACTGCCGGTCCAAGATAATCCGGATGAGTTTCACAAACTGTACAGGAAGCATAACAAGCACCACAAAGTATGCAGTCAATTAATCCTTCAAGTTTTAATCTGTCCTCAGCAGTTTGAATCCTTTCTCTTTCTGGTGCAGGCTCCCCGGGCTGTAAAAACGGTTTTATTCTTTTATATTTCTCCCAGAACGGTTCAAGGTCAACAAAAAGGTCTTTGAAGACTTTCAGATGTGCCATAGGTCGAATTGTAACAGTATTCGACTTCAACTGGTCAATTTGTGTTTCACAAGCCAGCCGGTATTTTCCGTTAATGTGCATAGCACAAGAACCGCAAACACCTGCTCTGCATGAACTTCTAAATGCCAGGCTTCCGTCAAGATTGCCCTGAATATATATTAATCCCTCGAGAACCGTCATCCCCTGTTCTACCGGAACTTCAAATGAGGCAAATCTCGGTGATTCCTCTTTTGATGAATCGTATCGAAATATCTTAAATGTTCTTTTTTCCATAACGTTTATTCCTTTATATAAGTTCCTTCTGTTAAATTAGCTATTAGCTTTTGGCTATTAGCTGAGAAAAGATAGCTTTTGGCTAGCAGAATTCCATTTTATCTTAGCTAAAAGCTAAAAGCTAATAGCCAAAAGCTAATAATTAATACTTCCTTTCTTTCGGTTCAAACAAACTAATATCCACCTCGGAATACCCGAGTGTAACTCCTTCCGGAGTAGAATATGCTATGGTATGTTTAAGCCAATTTTCATCGTTTCTTTTAGTAAAATCTGTCCTCGACTGAGAACCCCTGCTCTCTTCCCGTGCAAGCGCTCCCATAATTATTACCTCTGCAACATCGAGATTACCTTCTGTTTCCATAATATTTATCAATTCTTGATTTAATCTCCTTTCACGGGTCGTTATTTTCAATCTTTTGAATCTGTTTTTGAGCTCTCTAACCTTATCGAGTGCTTCGGCAAGTGATTTCCCTTCTCTGAAAATCCCTACTTTGTCATCCATAATTTCGCTTAATTCCTTATTTATATCGGTATATTTCTCATCCCCGGAAGACTGTAAAAATTTATTTATTTTACTTTCATCCCTTTTCAAGGTATCTTTCATCACATTTTCATCCCTTTTTGCCGGACCACCCGCTAAAATATATTCAGCAGCTCTCTCGCCGGCTATTTTACCGTAAACTATCGTTTCGAGGAGAGAATTCCCACCAAGCCTGTTAGCACCATGAACACTAACACAGGCACACTCGCCTGCACCATATAATCCCAATACTTTCGTTTCAGCATCGATATTAGTATCTATACCACCCATAGTATAATGCTGACCCGGCTGAATCGGTACTAATTCAGACACCGGATCTACACCGGCAAAATTAATACAAAAGCTCCTGATTCCCGGGAGTCTTTCCATAATCTTTTTTTCTCCGAGATGGATTAAATCCAGATGTAGATAACTATCTTCAAATCCTCTTCCAGCCATTATCTCTTTCTGAATATTTCTCGATACAATGTCTCTCGGAGCAACTTCCATCGCTTTTTTGGAATCATCGTAAAATGAAAGAAACCGTTCGCCCTTATTATTTCGTAAATAGCCCCCTTCACCGCGGCATCCTTCAGTCATTAGAATATTAGTTCCAAAAAGTGTAGTAGGATGAAATTGTACAAACTCCATATCTTTAAGCGGAACTCCTGCCCTGAACGGTATAGCGATACCATTTCCCGAGTTGATAAGAGCGTTTGTTGTTTTCCCATAGATCCTGCCTGCACCGCCTGTTGCAAATATAACCGCATCTGAATGAAACTCTTCAAGTTCTCCGGTTACTACATTCATTGCTATAACTCCCTGGCAGTACCCGTCATTAATAACAACAGACGTAACAAACCACTCATTGTAAACTTTCATCTGTTCTCTTTCCGAATGGTGTTCATACTTTACAACCTGCTCAAAAAGAGTGTGAAGCAAAACATGACCTGTCATATCCGAAGCAAAACAGGTTCTTGGAAAACCTGCCCCTCCGAAAGGACGTTGAGCTATTTTTCCATCTTCAGTTCTGCTGAAGGGACATCCCCAGTGTTCCATCTCAAGGACACAGTCAACTGCATTTTGTGTTAATCTTGCTGCTGATTTTTGATCTGCAAGATAATCGCTGCCTTTTATTGTATCGAAGGCATGTTTCTTCCAATCATCGTTTCCTCCTCTGACATGATTGCCAAGCGAAGCATTTATTCCACCCTGCGCCTCTAACGAATGAGAACGTAATGGATAAACCTTGGACATTAATCCTACATTTACATTTTTCTGATTTAATGCTACTGCTGCTCTTAATCCTGCAAGACCTCCTCCGACAACTATTGCATTATGGAATTTCATTTTTCTCCTCTTAAAAAATTTTTAGTGTTTTTAAAAATTTATAGTATGTTACAAATTATGAAAATTTATTCACCGCAAAGATGCAGAGAAGAATGGGAGATAAAAAAATTATAATTCTTCTTTCTCTGTGTCTTTCTCTGCGTCTCCGCGACTCTGCGGTTCCGTTTTCATAAAAATATTTATGCCGGACCTGAAAAAAAATATTTAATACTCAATCCCAAAATTATAATAAAAGAAATCCATGTCAACAGCACAAGTCTCTTGTGCAGTAATGTCATATTGAAAAAATCTGCGAGTAAAATTCTAATGCCGTTCAGGGTATGGTAAAGCACTGCAATAAGAATAAGATATTCCATAGAATGACCGAATAAATTATCATATTTGGCAATAGAATGATTAAATGCTTCTGTCCCTGATCTTACAGCACTTAAAGTATATATATGAAGAATTAAATATATACTTATTGCTATCCCGCTGATTCTGTGAAATACATAAGAAATCATTCCAAGATTTATATTCAGAAATGTTTCTTTCGGAAGAGATTTTATCATAACAGACCTCTAAAATTATTAATTAATATGATTCGGTATTCAGGAGCCAGAAGTCGGAAGTTAGAAGCCAGAATCAGAAAACCGAATAATTATTCTTCCATTCTGACTTCTAACTTCTGACTTCTATTATTTATTATGCAAAAGGAATTAATATATATATTCCCATAATAAGCGCAGCAATACCGATAAGGGATAATGACCATCCCAAATACTTTCTAACAGCTTTTCCCGGATTCCAGTCAAGAATAATACTCCAGATTCCATTTAATGCATGATATAATGCTGCAACTAACAGAAATAAATCAAAAATAATCCACCATAAAGATTGAAGACGTTCCTGAACGAGTGCAAAAGTTATCGGTTTATCGGCAACGTCAATATAATGCAATATTCCAAAATGTACAATCATTCCGAATATAAGAAAAACTGCCGTAATTCTTTGTAAAGTCCACGACCAAATCTCAAGACTTTCTTTTTTCATATTTTTCTCCGGCTTATTTTTAATTAGTTATATATAATTTCAAACTTTTCATTCGATATGATATAAATGAGGGATTTTAGAAAGTAAAAAAATTAAATCATTTAACAGAACATTGTAATTTTTCTATCGAATATAGCAAATAAAATATAATTACACCAAAATTAAAATACAATAATAATAATACTCTTGAAAATTTAATTAAGTTTCAGATTTTCAAGTGCTTTTGCTGCTGCTCTTTGTTCTGCTTCCTTTTTAGTAGTACCTTCTCCACTGCCGAAAAACTTTTCCCCTATCTTAACTTCTATAGTATATATTCTATGATGCTCAAAACCTTTTTGCTCTTTTATAATATATCGGGGTATTTTAAAATGATTTTGTTGGCAGTATTCGATTAATTCCCCCTTATAATTTTTTACATCCGAACCGGAAATGATAAATTGATACTCATTAAATACATTCTTTTCAACAAACTTCCTTGCAGCATTTAATCCCCTCTCCAAATAAATTGCCCCTAAAATGGACTCAAAAATATCTGAAAGTAAAGATTCCTTTTCTCTTCCACCTGTTTTTTCTTCTCCGGGACCGAGTATTATGTATTTACCTAAATTTAATTCCTGAGCCCTTTTCGCGATGACCTTCCGGCTTGCAAAAACCGATCTTATCTGGGTCAGTTCACCTTCTGATTTTTCCGGAAATCTTCTAAAGAGAAATTCTCCTATAACAAGTTCGAGAACCGCATCACCAAGAAACTCCAGTCTTTCGTATGACTCAAAATCATTTCCGTTAGTTATATTAGAATATGAAGTATGTAAAACAGAACTAACGAATTTTTCTTTATCCTTTATCTTATATTGAATATCTTTCTGAAATGATTTCCAGTTGATTAACTGTTTGATAACGGTTTTTCTTTTCTTTCCAAAAACAGAAATAAATTTTTTTAATAAATTAATCTTCATAAAACTTTTTTAATAAAACACTAGAATTATGCCCTCCAAATCCGAATCCATTATTCAAAGCGGCATTAACCTTTTTTTCTTTGGCAACATTAGGCGTATAATCAAGATCACAATCTTTATCAGGAAATTCGTAATTTATTGTTGGAGGTATAACGGAATTGACAATAGCAAGAATAGTAGCAATGAGTTCAATACCGCCTGCGGCACCGAGCAAGTGACCGGTCATCGATTTAGTAGAACTAATAGAAATATCGTAAGCTTTTTGATTGAATACTCTTTTAATAGCAAGGGTTTCGATTCTGTCATTGTACAGCGTGGAAGTTCCATGAGCATTAATATAATCTACATCCTCTATTTTCATTCCTGCGTCATTTATAGCGTTTTTCATCGCTCTGTATGCACCGTCACCCTGCGGATCGGGTGCAGTAAGATGATAAGCATCACCAGTATTTCCAATTCCACCTATCTCACAATATATTTTTGCCTCTCTTTGCCTGGCGTGCTCTAAAGACTCTAACAGTAAAATCCCGGCACCTTCACTTACAATAAATCCATCTCTTTTTTCATCAAAGGGTCTCGAGGATTTTTCCGGTTCATCATTTCTTGTCGAAAGAGCTTTTAGCGCAGCAAATCCAGCTATACCGAGTGGCGTAATCGGAGCTTCCGCTCCTCCTGCAATCATGACATCAGCTTCACCTCTCTGAATAATTCTGAACGCATCTCCAAAAGCATGGACACCTGTAGCACATGCTGAAACTACTGCATAGTTGGGTCCCTTTAAACCGTACATTATGGAAATATGACCCGGAGCAATATCCGGGATCAGCATTGGTATGAAAAATGGACTCACCCGTCTTGGACCCTTTTCAACTAAAATATTGTGCTGAGTTTCGAATGTTAACATACCCCCTATTCCGGAACCGACGATAACTCCCACTCTTTCAGGATCTTCATTCTCAAAATTGATTCCGGAATCTCTCACTGCTTGAACGGATGAACATACGGCATATTGAGAGAAAAGATCCATCTTTTTCTGGCTTTTTCTGTCGATATAATCTTCAGGTTTGAAGTCTTTTACTTCTCCAGCTATATTAACAGGGTAATCCGATGCGTCAAACTTTGTAATTTTCCCTATCCCGCCTTTACCATTTTTAAGTGATTCCCAAATTTCTCCAATATCGTTACCAATAGGTGTTATTGCTCCCATTCCAGTAACTACAACACGTCTTTTCATTGTTACCTTTATATTTATTATTCTTTTTCCGCCAACTTTTTCTTCAAATACTCAACAGCCTGGCCAACATTTGTAAGTTTTTCTGCTTCATCATCGGGAATTTCTATCTCAAATTCCTCTTCAAAAGCCATTACTAACTCAACAGTATCGAGTGAATCTGCACCGAGATCCTCTATAAATGAGGCATCAGCAGTCACCTCACCCGGATCGACACTTAGTTGTTCCACAATTATTTCTTTTACTTTTTCCTCAGCATTAATATCAGACATATTTAACCTCCCTTAATTTACAAATTAGTAATTTGTTGTTAGTAATTAGTTATAAACCATACTTACTTCATCATTGACTATCGGTTATTCGTCATTCGTCATTCGTAAATTTTCTCACGCCATTATCATCCCGCCATCCACCTGAATAACCTGTCCTGTTATATAATCAGAATCGGGTGATGCAAGAAACTTTACAACTTTTGCAACATCCTCAGTACTTCCCGGACGTTTAAGAGGAATTGTATCAAGAAATGCATTTTTTGCCTCATTGGAAAGATTTTTTGTCATCTCTGTTTCAATATATCCGGGTGCTACTGCATTTACACAAATATTTCTCGATGCAAATTCTTTCGCTGTTGTTCTTGTCAGACCGATTATTCCAGCCTTCGAGGCAGAATAATTAGACTGACCGAAATTTCCCATTATACCAACTACCGATGACATATTTATTATCTTACCGTATCTTCTTTTAAGCATAATTCTGCTTGCTGCTTTCGTCATATTAAATACACTTTTAAGATTAACACTTATAACAGAATCCCAATCCTCTACAGACATTCTCATTATCAGATTATCCTTAACAATTCCGGCGTTATTCACAAGTATATCCAGACCCGAAAACTCTTTAACTGCCCTGTCCACTATACTTTTTGCATCATCAAAAACAGAAACATCCCCAATTGCCGGAATTGCCTTACCACCTGAGGCACATATTTCATCAACAGTCTTTAAAGCAGTATCCTCGTTTATATCCGAAACAACAATTGATGCACCTTCTACCGATAATTCCTTTGCGATTACGCTTCCAATCCCTCTACCGGCTCCCGTAACGATGGCTATCTTTTTTTCCAGCATCCTCATAATATAAGACTCCAATAATTAATAGCATTCTGTTTTATAAAAGTTTCTTAAGAGATGTCTATTTTATCAATATCATCAGCATTGTTGACACCAAAACATACAGCATTCTTATCTATCCTTTTCAATAAACCTCTTAATACTCTTCCAGGTCCAACTTCTATGAAAGTATCAGTTCCGTCATCGATTAAATACTCCATAGAATCCTCCCACAAAACAGGATTTATCAATTGTTCTGCAATATTCTCTCTGATTTCATCGGATTTTGTCATCGGTTCTGAAGTGAAATTCGAAATTATCGGAACACCCGGCTCCTCAATTGAAAGATTATTTAAAAATAATTTAATTCCATCATAAGCTTTTTTCATAAAAATTGTATGAAATGCACCGCTAACTTCTAATTTTACAGCTTTTAATGCTCCTTTAGACTTTGCTAATTCTACGGCATCGTTAACGAGTTCTATAGTGCCTGATATAACAACCTGACCGGGAGAGTTAAAATTAACCGGCTGAATAACTCCCTTTTCGTTTAAACTATCACAAATTTCTTTTACTTTATTTTTGTCCAGACCGATTATGGCAGCCATAGTTCCGGGATTTTCTTCACTTGCTTTCTTGACAAGCTCTCCCCTTTCCTTTACAAGTTTTAAACCATCTTCAAACTTTAATACCTCTGCTGCCGTTACAGCAATATATTCCCCGAGACTGTGGCCCGCAAGCCAATCCGCCTTAATTCCTTTTTCTCGCAGCAATTCAAATAGTATCCAGGAATGTAAAAATATTGCGGGTTGACAGATTTCCGTCTTTTTTAACTCTTCTGAAGGTCCATTAAAACATATTTCTTTTATATCAAATCCGAGTATATCTTCTGCTTGATTGTAAATTTCTCTTCCCCGTTCAAATTTCTCATATAAATCTCTACCCATCCCAACATACTGTGAACCCTGACCCGGAAATAACAATGCTATCTTTTTCATACCGGAATTTTCCCAATATTATCTGTTTTTATTTTGTATTTTTTAATAAAATTGTATTTTTAAAACCTTATAATAGCAGAACCCCATGTAAATCCGCCGCCAAAACCAACTATCAAGCATAAATCTCCATCATCGATTCTACCTTCTTTTTTTGCTTCATCTAAAGCAATCGGAATAGAAGCTGCCGATGTATTACCGTATTTATCAAGATTTACAAATACCTTTTGTTTAGGGATTTTAAGCTTTTTCGCCACTGATTCAATAATTCTTATATTTGCCTGATGTGGAATCAATAAATCAATATCAGAACATTTTAATCCAACTTTATCGATAATCAATCTTGAAGCTTCTACCATGTTTATTATGGCATGCTTAAATACCTCCCTTCCTTCCATAGTAATATAGTTTACTTTTTCATCATTTTCAGGATTCAGATGGGAATATTTTGTACCGCCGCCCTGCATAGTAAGAAGTTCAGAGAGCGTTCCATCACTTTTTATATATGTACCCAGAATACCCTTTTTACCGTCGGACTGCTTCATAACACAGGCTCCGGCACCGTCACCAAATAAAATACAGGTATTGCGGTCTTTCCAATTAGTAATACTCGATAATATCTCACTTCCGATAACAAGAATATTTATATCACCTGAACTTTTTATCATATGATCTGCGATACAAATTCCATATAAAAATCCCGAACAAGCAGCACTTATATCAAAAGCAGCAGCATTTAATGCGCCTATCTTTTTCTGAACATAACATGCAGTAGCCGGAAATTTTACATCTCCGGTAATAGTTGCAACAATAATAATATCCAAATCCTTTGGTAAAACTTTTGCTTCCTCGAGTGCCTGTAAACTTGCCTCCTTGCATAAGTCGGATGTAATAGTCCCATCTTCAACAATAAAACGCTGTCCAATACCTGTTCGTGTTCTTATCCACTCATCTGTAGTATCAACTATCGCTTCCATATCTACGTTAGAAAGAATTTTACTCGGTAAATATGAACCTGTTCCGGCAATCATCGACATCGGATTTAAATTAGCCTTTATCATTTAAATTGTTATCCTTTCTCTAATGTGCTGATTAACTTTTCTTTCAATCATCAAATATGCTTTTTCAATAGCATTCGTTATTGCTCTCGGTGAAGAATTTCCATGACAGATCATTGCTACACCCTTAATACCCAAAAGGGGTACACCTCCATATTCCTGGTAATCAAACTCTTTCTTTATTTTTTTTAATACAGGAGATAATAAAAGCAATCCAAACTTTGACCCTAAATTCACCCTTGTCTTCACTTTCAGTTTTTCCTTAAAAATACTGTAAAAACTTTCAGTATATTTCAGAATAATATTCCCGACAAATCCATCGCAAACAACAACATCTGCAGTACCTTTGAGTATATCGCCCCCTTCAATATTTCCAATAAAATTAAGATAGCTCTTTTTTAAAAGCTTATGTGCCTCGATAGACAGTTCATTTCCTTTTGAACTCTCTTCACCTATATTCAAAAGTCCAATCCTCGGATTTTTTATGTTTAGCATGTATTCAATAAAAATACTGCCCATTATTGCAAACTGCAAAAGATGCTGCGGTCTGCATTCCGGATTTGCGCCCACATCAAGTAAAAATCTTATTCTATTTTCACAGGGTATAAATGACCCGATTGTCGGTCTTTTCACTCCTTCTATTTTTCTGACGGTCAAAAGACAAGATGCAGTATAAGCACCGGTATTTCCGCCACTGACGATGCCGTCAACCTTTCCTTCTTTCAGTAGTCTTGTTAAAACTGAAATCGATGAATTTACTTTTTTCCTCAACGCTACAGTTGGTGATTCAGACATTTCTATAGTCTCGGGAGCATGTATAACAGAAATATTCGATGAAGGAGGTTTATACTTGTCCAATGCTGTCTTAATAATATGCTCATCCCCAACAAGAACCACATCAAATCTACCCTCCGATTTTCGCACGGCATCCAGGGCTCCGGAAACTATTGAGTCGGGAGCTTTATCTCCCCCCATCACATCGATAGCTATTTTTTTCAACAAAATCCCTTATAATAAATTATTCTTTTGGAATATATACTTCTCTCTCACCATAGTATCCGCAATTCGGACAAACTATATGGGGAAGTTTCGGTTGATGGCAGTGTGGACACTCCATCAATCCCGGGGCACTCGCTTTATAATGAGTTCTCCTCTTTCTACCTCTGGATTTCGACTGTCTCCTTTTCGGAAGCGGCACTATTTTCTCCTTAAATTATTAATATATTAACTAATAAATTTAGCAAATTATTTCAAATAATGAATTGATAATTTCCATTTCTCTTATTTCGAGTCATATAACTAACTTTTGCATTCACATTTTTCATGGTTCAAATTCTTTCTGCACTTGAGACAGAATCCCTTGCATTCTTCACTGCACAATATCTTTATCGGAATAGACAATAACAAAATCTGCCTTATATCTTCCGATAAATCAACATCGCTATTTTCGGGACGCAGATATCGTATCTCATCTTTTTTTTCCGTCGATGCAACAAGAGTTCTATTTTCAGTGTATATTATTTTAGCCTCTGAAATTATCTTCTTGTTAAAATCATCAAGACACCTGTCACAGCAAAACTTACCTGCTGCATCAGATAAAATTTTAATATAGTAATTCTGTCCTCTTTTATCGACTTCTGCTTTTGTAAAAACATCACCGTAAAATATCTTCTCATCCAGACCGATAGATTTTATACTATCTTTTCCTTCAAAAATATGATTACCTTCTTTTAATTGTGCTAAATTGATAATCATTTCAGAAAATTTACGGTTTATCCGCCTATGGCGGACGATTTTAGATTTACGAACAGCTAATAGCATTTTATACTTCCCTATTCCCTATCCCCTATCGGCTATTTAAAATTGCTAAAGTCTCCCTCGCGATTACAAGCTCTTCATTAGTAGGTATAACAAATACGGTAACTTGCGAACCTTCTTTTGTTATAATTCGTGCTCCTTTAGAATCTGAATCATTCTTTTCTTCATCAAAAACAATTCCCATTTTCTCCAGATTAGAGAGTGATAATTTTCTTATCAAAGAAGAATTCTCTCCTATTCCACCAGTAAAGATAATAGAGTCTGCTCCGCCCAAAGCAGCAAAATAAGCACCGATATACTTCTTGATTCTATATGCAAAAATATTAATCGCAAGAGCGGCATTTTTATTTCCGTTTTTTTCTTCTTCGATATTACGCATATCGCTGCTGATACCCGATATACCTAAAAGCCCGCTGTGTTTATTTAATAGAGTATTACCTTCCTGCATTGTAAGTTCTTCCCTGCTCATAATGTAAAGAACTATCGCCGGGTCGATATCTCCGCATCTCGTTCCCATCAGTAATCCCTCGAGAGGTGTAAATCCCATAGTCGTATCGATTGATTTCCCCCCTTTCACAGCTGCCATACTGCAGCCGTTGCCAAGATGACAGGTAATTATATCTAATTCTTTTATATCTTTTTTCAAAAGTTCAGCAGCTTTGTTTACGACAAAATAATGAGAAGTCCCATGAAAACCATATTTTCTTATACCGTATTTTTTATACAGTACATAAGGTATCCCGTAAATATAAGCGACTTCGGGCATCTGTTGATGAAAAGCAGTATCAAACACAGCCACTTGCGGAACACCGGGCAAAAATCTGATACAGGCATTTATACCACGCAGATTATGAGGATTATGCAAGGGTGCGAATTCAATGCAATCCCTGATTTGCTTTAAAACTTCATCTTTTATCAAAACTGAACCGGAGAATATCTCTCCACCATGAACAACTCGGTGACCAATCGCATTTATTTCTTCTCTATCTTTAATAACTCCATGATTTTTGCTTAACAGTATGCTGACAATATATTCTATTCCCGCATTATGGTCCAAAATTTCTGCACTCAGCTTTACTTCATCTTTACCAAATGCCTTCTGAGTTAAAACAGCACCATCCATACCAACCCGCTCAATCTTCCCTATGGCAAGTGCCTTTTCAGTCTCAGGTTCTATTAATTGGTATTTTATAGACGAACTACCGCAATTTATAACTAGTATCTTCAT
>SDBU01001306.1_pt1 | contig 36077 bp, 32 predicted proteins | sample 2277071 | NCBI WGS metagenome assembly SDBU01 (sample SAMN10397929, study PRJNA504765) | marine sediment metagenome | isolation source: marine sediment core GS08_GC12, 126 cmbsf | place: Arctic Ocean: Gakkel Ridge, Loki's castle | collected 2008 | reverse complement strand
TGATGAAACGTATCATCTCAAACAACGGGCATTGAGAAGTCAGCCTAGATAAGTATTCTTTGTTGGAGACAATGAGTGAATGGTGAATCCAATGTTAGAGATTCTTTGCAGATCAAATGATGTCTTTGATGCTGTGTCTTCAGTGTGTCATTTTTGCGAACGAGGTCTTGACAAAACGTGTCCCCAAAAACTGATCCAGAAGTAGTGTTAGGATTAGTACATACAGGAGGCAGAAAAGATGGCAAAGCGCATACGATATACACCGGAGCAGATCATTACCAAATTGCGTGAGGCTGAGGTGTATCTCAGCCAGGGGAAAACAGTGGGACAGGCCTGCAAAACCCTGGAGGTTAGCGAGCAAACCTATTACCGCTGGCGTAGAGAATATGGGGGAATGGATGTCACCCAGGCCAGGAAACTCAAAGAAATGGAAAAAGAAAATACCCAGCTGAAGAAGCTGGTAGCAGACCTCTCATTGGATAATGCCATCCTCAAGGAGGTACTGGGAAGCACCAAAGGTGGACATGCGTCAAAATAATCTCACCCGATAGGAAGCGTAAAGCTGTCAATCAGACAATTCAAGTCTTGGATGTGTCTGAGCGCAGAGCCTGTCGGGTGATGGGGCAACCGCGCGCAACCCAGCGCTACAATAAACGACCAACCGATGATGAAGATTTCCTGACCAAAAGGATCATTGAGCTGGCCAGTAAATACGGCCGCTACGGTTACCGCAGGGTGACAGCTCTGCTGAGAAACGAGGGTTGGATTATCAATCACAAGCGGGTGGAGCGGATCTGGCGCAGAGAAGGGTTAAAAGTCCCTCAGAAACAGCCTAAAAGAGGGCGGTTGTGGCTAAACGATGGTTCTATAGTCCGGCTGAAACCTCTCTTTTCTCAGCATGTTTGGAGTTATGATTTCATGCAGGCCAGAACCCACAACGGAGTGCCCTTTCGGATTCTGAACGTGATCGATGAGTATTCCCGGGAATGTTTGGCATCGAGGGTAGCCAGACGTCTTACTCATCATGATGTCCTGGCAATCCTGACAGAGTTATTTGTTCAAAGAGGCGTGCCCGTCCAAATTCGTTCTGACAACGGTGCTGAATTTACCGCCAAACGAGTGCGCAGCTGGCTGTCCAATCTGCAAATCAAGCCGCTGTTCATTGAACCAGGCAGTCCCTGGGAGAATGGGTACATTGAGTCGTTCAATGGGAAAATGAGAGATGAACTGCTGAATGGAGAGATCTTTTATACTTTGAAGGAAGCCAGGGTTTTGATTGAAATGTAGAGGAGGGAATACAACACAATTAGGCCGCACAGCGCATTGGGTTATAGACCACCTGTGCCGGAGACAATCATGGTTCCCTCTACCCAATATTATCAACTTGCACTAACATAGAGAGTGGTACAAATAATGGGGGCACGTCAGTGCAATTTGCTGAAAAGCGATTAAATTCTAGACCGAGAAAATGTCTGGATATCAGAACGCCTGAAATGGTGTTTTTTGAAGTTAGTGATGTTGCACTTGTAACTTGAATCCAAGATTTTATATAAAGAAGTTTGATATGCTTTTCTGGACGAGACAAAAAATCTGCCATTCATTAATAATTTGACACCTTCACCTATCATCTAGTCACATAAATTTCACCAGATGAGTTGTGACGATAGAGACTTACGCAGTATATAATATATAGGCATGATTAAAAATAGAAAAGGAGAATGTGAAAATGTTTGATGATATGTTGGCCCAATTAACAACCTTGCTTAGCGAGGATATGCTGAACCTCCTCGCGGGTTTGGGAATATTGCTCATCGGCTGGATCATCGCACGCATAGTAAAGGGACTGGTCTTTCGCTTGATGAAGCGCATCAATCTCGATAAGCACCTAGCAGGTACTTCTGTTGAAGGGGAGGAACCAACCAGGTTAAACCTGGAAAAATGGGTCTCCATCGCGGCGTTCTATCTGATTATGTTATTTGTGCTGGTTGCATTTTTCCAGACTGTTCAGCTTCCTGCAGTGGCTACACCCTTAAACGCCATGCTGGAACAGATCGCCCTGGCAGCGCCCCAATTAGTTGGTGCGCTATTGATACTATTGCTTGCCTGGGTATCTGCTACAGTAGTCAAGTTTGTCATTCTTCGGACAATGCAGATGACGAAATTGGATGAAAGATTGGCTGCCCAAGCTGATCTAGAAGAACCCGGAGTGAATTTCACTGAATCGCTAGCAAAAGGCGTATTCTGGCTGGTTTTCCTGATTTTCCTGCCAGCTGTATTAAATTCCCTGGGCATGCAGGGATTGGTTGAACCGGTTACAGGCGTTGTGGATGCCATTCTCGGCGCAATTCCGAGCATTTTTGCAGCTGGTCTGAGTTTACTTGTGGGTTGGTTGATCGCCCGGATAGTTAGGCGGATTGTTGTAAATCTATTGGCTGTAACGAAAATAGATCAATTCGGCGAGCGGATTGGTGTCAGCGGGGATACTCAACCCCAGCCTTTATCCAAGATCATTGGTACTGTGGTCTACATCTTAATCCTGATCCCGGCAGTTATCGCAGCCCTGACCGCTCTTGGTGTGGAAGCAATTTCTGCGCCCGCGGTTTCAATGCTCACCACCGTTTTGAATGGCATTCCTGCCTTCTTCGGGGCTGTTCTAGTCCTGGTGGTCGCCTACTATGCTGGAAAACTCGTATCTAATCTGGTCAGTAATCTTTTAACAGGGATAGGCTTTGACAAAGTCCCCGAGATATTGGGATTAAGCGTCACTCCACACGAAGGACAGCGCAGCCTATCGGAATTTGCTGGTATCGTTGCCCTGGTAGCTGTATTGCTGCTGGCTGGAATCGAAGCTGCAAATATGGTGGGATTTGCTTTCTTTGCTGATGTACTGGCTACGATTATGGCTTTTGGAAGCCAGATCCTGCTGGCAATGTTAATTTTTGCAATTGGCCTATATCTGGCGAACCTGGCCCGCAGTCTTATTCTGGCGGCAGGTGGGGAGAATCCAACACTTGTAGCTAATTTCGTACGAATTGCTATCATGGTCTTTGTGGCTGCCATGGCCTTGCAGCAGGTTGGCGTCACCGGCGAGATTGTCAATATCACCTTTGGTGTCTTACTGGGTGCCATTGGGATTGCATCAGCGCTGGCCTTTGGTCTTGGTTCACGCGAGACAGCAGGGCGCTTTGTTGAAGAGTGGATGAAAAAACTTGAAGGGAAAGGCAAATAACTTTGCACTAATATTACCTTCCTAAAAAAAAGGCACTTCAGCATCTATAATAATCAAGCCTGTGCTAATTATCGCGGCACAGGCTTGGTGGCTTTATATGGATGAATTTGGTAAGCTGACTGATTTTGATCTTGTAACGCTATGTATTGAATCTGGTAGTAAGGATGAACGACCGTTTATTGAGCTATTCCAGCGGCATTCTAACTATGCTTTGCATCTTTTTTCCTGAATAATGGTCTCTCTGGTCAGAGATATAAGAACGAAGTATGGGTTGATCTATTGTCTTATTAAGGAATTTTGTTATGCGATAGAAATTGGTTGGTTCGTTTTGGAGGATAAGTGGCCTGAGTCTATGAAGAAAAACATCATCATCCCACAAAGGACTAGCGGGGGCAATTGAACAGAAAGTTACGGTTTGGAGATTGCCATTTACTTGCGCAATTTGCGCGTCCTAATATAATAACTGCGACTTTTAGTGGTGCCGTACCCTAAATGGCGATCAACGATCAATTTCTGCGGCACACCAAACAAGAACAGTCCCTGTATCCGTTCCCGATCCTTGTCAAACATACTGGCCTGAAACATGCCTTTAGGCTTTCCAAGAACAACCCCTTGTGCTTTCTTGGTAGTCAGCGCTTCATCTGTTCTGAGAGAAAATAAAGCCCCGTTCGATTTCCGCAAACAGAGCAAACAGGGTCACCTTCCCTTTTGTGGTCATGTCTTGAATATCTTCACCAAAACGCAAATTTTGCTTGATGATAAAGGTAATGACGCTGGTTTTTGACATCCAGAGCAATCGTGGATGCTCGGATATAGGCTATTGTCATACTCACGTCTCGGGAAAATCCTTTTTCGCCCATAATTGGTTTGCATAACAGACAAAGATAGCCTATATTATCATGAGATAACAACTGAGTGAAAAACGAACGTTTTCTGTACTGATCGCCTAAATAAAATTGGGCGCTAATTCATGGCTGAAAAAGATCAATTTCTGTCCAAGCAAAAGCGTTATCATCCCGTCTCTTTGCCGCAAGAGTTTTCCGATGAAGAAATGGCGAGAGACTGGACAATATCAGAAAACGACATTAACGAGATCAACAAACATCGGACCGGATACCGTCTGTTTATTGCGATCCAGCTTTGTTCGGTGCGTTTATATGGTAGGTTCCTAAGAGAGGTGAATGACTTATCCCCTCGGATTATTTCTTATCTCAACAGCCAATTGAGTTTGCCGCCATCACTTAGTGTCCAGGCGCCAGACCGAAAAGCAACCTTTACAGAATATCGCAAAAATATCCTGACCCATCTTGGGTTTCGGAAATTTAATGATTCTGCTCAACAACAGCTCCAAATCTAGCTCGAGGAAAAAGCCAAACAGGGCGTTTTACCGAACAGCCTGTTCCACCAAGCGGAAAAGTATCTCTTGGCCAGTCGCACGTTGCTGCCCGGACCATCTGTTTTAGAGAGACTCATTATCCATGTTTGCTCTACGGTGCATGCCCAACTTTTTGAATCTATTTATCAGCGTCTTTCGATGGACCTACAGAGAGCTATCGACGATCTGCTTGCTGTACCCAAAGGAAAACAGCGCTCCTATTTTTCTCCATTAACTCCTAATATTACTCCTCCTGGCTCAGGGACATCCACATAGGGTGGTTTTGTCAGTAGGTCGGTAGAATGTCCCGCCAGCTGCTTTGCAGTCAGCCTCGTTGAGGTCTGCACTGCAGGTCGGAGCTACTGGTTTGGGTACCGGGATCTGGATGGCCGGCAGTTCAAATACCGGCTCCGGGCAGTCAGGCAGCCAAAGAGTGAACGGTTGGACAGTACCTTCCATACCTTCCGGGATATCGAACATAAAGTATGCTCGATCAGGGAAACCTTGCTGGCTGACTTGATATGCCACTATCTTTCCCAGCTCGGCGATGTATTCATTAGGGAGGTCGCCATCTGAATCAAAACCCGGGAAGATGCCTTCCGCCACTTTCATATATGTAGGAAGTTTCCGTGTATCGGGAGGAAGGTTGAGCAGCACGAAAACAGGTTCTAAGTCCTCGAAAGGATTGCAGAAGTAGGTGATGACGTTGATCGTGTGATCCTCATAATCTCCTGCCGTGCCGGTGGAATCGGGGTCACCCAGGGCATACCAGTCATCGGTCACCAGTATTCTCATCGTGAAGGTTCCCAGATTTCCGTATAAAACACCTGGTGATAAAACCACCGTATGGTTGGCGCCCGGTGCCACCTCCGGAATGGCCTCATATCCGCCCGGATTGGGGGGACCCCAGCCGTAATGGGGGATGATAACCAGGTCATATCCAGATGCGGGGGCTGATCCCATATTGGTAACGGTTACCTCAACATTTACATAGTCGTTGATCGGGATGGTGGTGGCGCTCAGAACAACGTTGGTGATCTCCAGGTTGGCGGGGCCGATATTGGGCCCAAATTGGAACATCCAGCCGAAGAAAAGATCGGACATATCCTGCCCTTCGGAGAGGGTGATCTCATAGACATCGCCGACAGGCTCGGTAAAACCTCCCGGGATCAGGATGGAAGTATTGGGTTCCACGAGGGGATCTATACTGAGGCAGTAGGTTCCCGCATTGGGTGCAGGGATAGTAAACTGATAGCTGCCATCAGAGGCGGCAATGGCGGTCTGGGTGGGAGTGGCCGTTCCGCATGTTCCAATGCCCAGAACAACCTCCACTCCTGCAAAGGCGGGTTCGCCGGGGGTATAAACCCCATCACCGTCAATATCGTTATAAACCATTCCACTCAGCTCAGATGGGTCTGATTGTGGTGCACCTCCACCGGTTATTTCATAAGCGCCCAGGTCGCAGGCTGAGCCAAACGGCCGCGGCTCACCGCGCTGGTCGGTTGCCGGGCAAGTCCCTGCAGCGGCATTTTTGGCCGGGCTGCTGGGAGCAATTGCGTGAGTCTGGGTTGGGCCGCCATTGCTGGCCAGGGGATCAAGCTGGGGATCGGCGTTGATCGAAAAGTTATCACAACTGCCGTCATCATCCAGGTTGGGTCCGGAGGTAGGGCTGGTGGCCGGATAGCTGCAGTTCTGGGGCAAGTTGCCGGCAATGATCGAATTGCCGATCTCGATCGTATCTAATACCGACCAGACTGCTCCTGATGTGGTCCCTACATTGGATGTGATTGTGGTGTAACTGATATGCAGGGTGCCAGTACCACCGTTCATGATGGCTGCCCCGCTAACTATTTCCGCAAGAGTTGTTGAGTTGGCGGAGATGGTGCTGTTGGTAATGGTCATTATGCCGCCGTTGGAAATTGCGCCACCGGACTGACTGGCGATATTGCCAACAAAGGTGCTGTCATTGATGGTCGCGACTCCTCCGTTCCAAATCGCTCCCCCGGATCCACCAGGGTCACCGCTGTAATCAGCCTCATTATTCTGGAAAGTTGTGGCATTAACGGTCATGGTGCCGATATTGTAGATCCCGCCGCCCTGTCTGCGGGCACGGTTGTAATCGAAATCGCTGTTATTAACCGTTAACACACCTGCATTGAAGATCGCCCCACCGTGGTTTCGCAGCGGGAGAGTCGTGTCGGGCGGCTCTACGCCAATGCCATCATAGAGTCGAATATCATTCAGCGTCAGCTCACCACCCTGGGAAACGTGAAATAAACGGATTGCAGCCTTTTGGGATTCTGTGCTGCGCCGTACTGTAGCCCCGTTGCCGTTGATGATGATCGAGCTGGTGATGGAAGGGGTGCCGTTGTTGCCATCAACGGTATTATCCACAACTCCCAGCTGATAGACGCAACCCGGATCAAGGTTGATAGTATCTGTGCCTGGGCCGTTGCTGTTGGCCTGATTGATGGACCAGATCAGGAAATCGGTTGTGCAGATTTGGGGTGGGGTTGGCGGGAGGCAACCAGTGAGAATGATGCTTAAAATGATCAGGGCAGCTGCCAGAATGACGTTTTTGTTCAATGAAGACATTATTATCCTCCAGGTGGGTCTGATAGTATTCCTTCATTATAAAAACGAGAAAATCAGCAATTTTGTTACAAAGAGAAATATATATATCCAGTGTAACTTAAATAATTGGCTTTACCAGTACATTGATTTTGATAAAAGAGCTGGAGGTAACCTTCACAAACATTTGAGGTGCCAGAAAAAACGGCGCAAACGGTACGGAAGCAACGAGCGTCGAGGGAAAATACCCAATCGAGTGAGTATCGAGCAGCGCCCAGCCCTTGTCGACGAAAGAAAACGACTGGGAGATTGGGAAGCTGACACCATGATCGGGAAGAAGAGCCCCTATGCTTTAGTTACCCTGGTTGAACGCAAGTCTCGTTTCACTTTGTTGAAAAAGATCGATCGGCGCACAACTGAGGCCACTAAAGTAGCAATCATTCAAATGCTGAAACCCTACAAAGCTAAAACGCTGACCATCACCTGCGACAATGGGAAAGAATTTGCAGATCACCAGGAGTTTGCCGAAGAACTGGATGCTGATGTATACTTTGCTCATGCTTTCTCTTCCTGGGAAAGAGGATCAAATGAAAACGCGAATGGGCTTGCTCGACAATACTTTGAGAAAGGGAGTGATTTCTCAAAGATCACAGAATAGGACACACAATTTGCTGAAAAAAGACTCAACACCAGACCAAGAAAATGTCTGAATATCAGAACACCTGAAATGGTGTTTTTCGAACTAAGTGATGTTGCACTTGTAACTTGAATCCAAGAATTTCAGAATTGGCCTTACGCCAGTTTATAATTGAGTGCTATATTACTCTTGATTGAATACCCTGTGTGGATCTATCACTAATTAGTTTGGTAAAGGTTATCTGTTGAACGCAGTGATGTAATGAAAAAAGACTTATTAATTATAGAGAAGAGTACAAGGGACACGCTGGCAAGCCGCCTCTCTGCCGAGGGATATTCAGTTTGCCTTGTTGCGACAGGCACAGCGGCCCTGGAGGCTCTAAAGCTGCACAAGATTACCCACGCGGTTATTCTCAATGCTATTTCCATGCGGACTAACGGAGCAAGGACCTGCGCCTCTCTGAAGCGAGCAGCACCAGGGTTTCCAATTTTAATCTACTCTGACCAAGAGAAGCCGGCACAGGCTGACGTGCTGCTCCAGCCAGGAATATCTATCAGGAAGCTTGTCAACAGGGTAGAGCTCTATTCTCCGATGGACAGGGAGAATAGTCTCCAGTATGGGGACATCTATCTGGACGAAGAGAAACAGCGGGTATTCACATCTAAGGGCGTTTCCCATCTATCCACCAAGGGAATTCAAATCTTGAAACACCTGATCAAAGGGCAGGGCTCTCTGGTGTCCAAAGAAGATCTCTTTACCAAGATCTGGAAAACTTCCTATGTGGGCGATATGAATACACTGAACACTCATATTAACTACCTGAGAGAGGCAATAGAGCAAGATCCCTCAACTCCTCGTTATTTACTCACTGTTAGGGGCAAAGGCTATATACTGAACGGAAAGTGAGCCGCCCTGGTGGCCTTAGAGCGATGGGATCAGAGGATTGCATACTTATACAGCCCCGAAAAATAAGCTAAAATACCATATTGCGTATAGGCAATATGGTATTTTGATCAAACAAATTCAAATGCACAAATAAAAATAACACATGGATTTACCAGGTCGGGTGGAGCGTGGGTTAGCGGGCACCATTTAAGATGCTTGATTATCAACAACCTTGCGTTGTGGATTTTTCACAAGACCGATAACTCCAAGTATCACAAGCAATGCTGTCACTATTGAAAAAAACGATAGCAGTCCATGTGAGAAAACAACCTGCCTAAATGTGTCGATTAATGTTCCTCGAAGCCATACGGGAAACAAATAGAAGGATGATATCAGAAAGATTTGCATGAGCAGTCCAACTATAAGATAGATAAGCTGAGTGAATGATCTAGGATACGTCCTAGTGAAGGCAAACCATGTGATTAAAGCAACCAATGCCGCAATTCCAAATGGTAATACTGAAGCTAGGAATACAACGGGCATAAAAATGAACGTGGCTTGGGCTCGATTAGACAGGAAATAGTAAACGAGGTCGAGTGCATAGGAAAGCACAAGGACTATGACTATCACAGTCATCGAGTAAACAAAGTTGTATTTATTGTCGCCTGGCATTTAAATACCTCCTTTTATAAGATAGGAGCCGGAGTGCCCGCTAACGGATGATCTCACCCGCAGCCGGGCTTTGGTTTTGCCAGTTAATTATTCCAAAACGCCCACCTTAACCGGCCGTCGGGTGGAGCGGGGGTTATGTTTTGGTAATATATTTTTCCAACGCAGAGGTAAATGGCTGCCAATTGTTCTTGTACTCTTCCATCCACTCAATAGGTCTGTGTAATCTAAAATAGGAATATTGTCTAATATCAATTCCCTTAAATAGATCAATAAGGACCTCAGATGGAATAACATATACGTCCGGCGTGTTTTGGGGATCAAACCCTCGGAGATCAACAAAACAGAAAATTATTCCTGGAATAGCATCCTCAACAGCTTTGTGACCTAAAGGGAATTGAAGTTCATGCGGAGTCTTTTCCTTTCCACGACCTCTAGTTCGCAACGCGTTTTCAGTTGTCTTTATTTGAATACCAACAGTATTTATCCCATCCGTACTTGCAACCAATAAATCTATTGCAGGGGAACCAGCCCTAACAAGGGCAGCAATATATCCAAGATTTGACAAGACATAAGCAACATAATGTTCACCAGCGCTGGCCACTATTTTTGAATTTGCCATATATATTCCTACTCCAAAACATAACCTATACATAATGCGCCAAATGGCGCGTTATCTGCTTATCTGTATTATAGATTAATAATTGAAATTACAAAAAAGTGTGAACTTGCATGAATTTTGTTTTAATTTATAATACTTACGTAAACCCAAATATGCGCAAGTATTATAGAGTATATAAAAGAGCCCATTTTGATTTTCAAAAACAGGCTCTTTTTTTATGATCGAGACGCCAATCCAGATGATCTTGTGGAAATTTTCCGGTACAGTTTTAGTGCAATTATGTATGCAATTACCGACTCCAAAAATTTAACTTAAAGTATATGGGCAGGGAGGAGGTTTATTGGTAATTGGTAAAGAAATCATTTTGGCGGGACGCACAGGATGCTGATCGAAAAACCAAGCACTCAAGATAGGTCCTACCGATGAACAACGGGGGCTAGCCACATACTTTATACAATCCAGGGGTTAATGAGGGGGATTCCAGCAGGTTCAAAGTCCTTTGTGTTCCGGGTCACCAGAGTAAGCCCCCTTTGGGAGGCCGAAGCTGCCAGCAGGGAGTCTATCGCGGGCAGCGGAGTTCCTGCCTTTTCTAACTCAGCGACCATTGTTCCCCAGACAAGCATGACAGGAAGATCGAGAGGAATGATGCGCTCCCCAAATCGGACCAGGAGATCGTTTTCCAGCCAGGAAATCAAGTCCTTTTTCTTCCTGGATCCGGGTAGTTTTTCAATCCCCTTTTTGAGTTCCCCAATGGCAACAACACTAAGAAAGATATTTTCCTGATCAATGTTCTCCACCCAGGCGACCACACTAGCATCTGGGTTCTTTGCAGTTAGCTCAGAAAGCACATTTGTATCAAAGAGGTAATTCAAAGAGTTACCTCCCTGGGATGCGTTTTATCTCGTTCCAGATCAAGCTCAACCCCAACCAGAGGTGAGCTCTGGAAGAATTCAACTACCCCTGATTGGGACTTTTTCAATCGCCCGTAATCTTCCTTGGACAGGATCACCACGATCTCTTTTCCCCGCCGGGTGACAACTTGCGGACCCTTGTTCAAGGCTTCGTTAACAACCTGGCTGAATTTGTTTTTCGCTTCCTGCAGCTGCCAAATTTTAGTCACGGATATATCTCCTGTCTAGCCTGTCTAGATTATACAATAATCGGTTGGGTTGTCAAGGCTGGTTATATTGCTTGTGATCATTCTGTATATCCCCAAAAAAAGGTAAACATTTGCGTGAGTATGTGGATATATATGATGCAGCTTGATTAATAATTGGCGTAATTCCCAGTCTCTTCCCTTCGGTAAGAGGAGTAGGCTTTCATATGTATAGGAGGTGATGAAATTCATTTCATCCTTGATTCTCCCAGGAATTTGCCCATATGGATCTCAAGCCCTGGTTCCCCAAGGGAAGAAGAGAAAACAACCATATTTACTTTACAGGAGATTAGTTATGCCAAAAATACTACACTTTGCAGATTCTCACATTGATATGGCCAACTACGGCCGGCAGGACCCTGAAACAGGGCTGCCCCTCAGGGTGATGGACTTCCTGAAGTCACTTGACGAGATCGTGGATACCGCAATCTCTGAGCAGGTGGATTGCGTGATATTTGCTGGCGATGCCTATAAAAACAGGGAACCTATTATACGTCATATATTTCTACCAGATGATGATTAAATCTAATTTGCTAGAATGAAGAAACCATCTTAGATAAATATCCTCGTAATTGCCTAATTAATATTTTACAGTATTCACTATCTAGCTCTACGAAAAATTTATTGCCAATATCTCTATTAACATTAGGTTTTTTTTTGTAATATATTTAAAATATCTGGCAGGTTTTGTTCCAGGTTCTATTTTAATCACCTCTTGTAATATGCGATCAAGTAGGAGTACACAACACCAGGTATTATCTTTGTTTTGACAGAAAAAACCCATAAACATCAGAAAGTAAATACATATCTAGGATTGACAAATTTCGAGAAAATGAATATGATATTGTAGGCTGTCGACAGTATGTATCAATTATCGATGACGGATAATTTTCATACTCAGCGGGGTTATGTTTGTCGCGACAATGTTACAGTTAGGAAACCGAAAGGGGCACACATTTGGATATTGAACTGAGGTATGGAAACCAGGACCTAAATGTGTCCTTGCCAGAAAAATGTGTGACGATATTTGCACAACAAGAAACAAAGATCCTGGAAGACGATATCCAGGTGATAAGAAACGCTTTGCGAGAACCAATAGCTACAAAACCTCTCCGTGATATCGCGAATGCTGGCGACTCGGTTGCCATTGTTTTTAGTGACATTACCAGACCGGTTCCAAATAAAAAATTACTCCCCGTGATCCTGGACGAACTTGATGGTATACCTAAAGAACAGATTATTCTTATTAACGCTCTTGGGACGCACCGCAAGAACACAGACCAAGAACTCCTGGATCTTATAGGGCCAGAAACTTTTCATGGTTATGAAATTCATCAGCACGATTGTGATGATGAGGACAATTTACTGGATTTGGGCAGATCAAAAAATAACACAAGGATACTCATTAATCGAATTTACTGCCAAGCTGAAATTCGAATACTCACAGGTTTCATTGAACCCCATTTATTTGCTGGATTTAGTGGTGGCCCGAAGGCTGTACTCCCTGGTATAGCTGGAAGAGAAACGATTCACGCTAACCATGGTCCCGGAATGATCGCTTCACCGAACGCTGGTTTTGGTATAACATATGGCAATCCAATTTGGGAAGAGATGCTGGAAGTTGCGCTGGTCAAAAAACCAAGTTTCTTGATAAATACTACACAAACACCAGATGGAAATATAACTGGAATTTTTGCTGGCGATTTGGAAAAAGCACATCAAGCTGGTGTTCAGTATGCAAAACAATCTGCCATGGTACCTGTAGATGAGATATTTGATATTGTGATTGCGACAGCAGGGGGCTATCCTTTTGACATTAATTTATACCAGGCAGTAAAAGGAATGGCAGTAGCTGGAAATATCGTTCGGGATGGAGGAGCAATCATTCTGGTTGCTGAGTGTATCGAAGGGTTGCCAGACTATGGAGGGTATGCAGATTTGCTTGGATCAAGCAGCTCACCTCAGGAGATGCTGAGTAAAATTACTAGTGGGGAAATATCTATGCAAGATCAGTGGGATGCACAAATCCAGGCCAGGGTTTGTAAAAGAGTTAGATTTTTTATCTATTCTGATGGGCTTTCAGATGATGATATCAGAAAGGCCTTTGGGGTACCATGCAGAGACATAAATGGGTTGGTTGATGAATTGTTGGAAGAGAAAGGAGATCAGACAAGGATTGCAGTGATGCCACAAGGGCCGCAGAGCGTTCCATATTTAGAAACAGATTGATATAAAAGTGATAACCAATTTAATAATGGAGAATTATATGAGCAACATGAAGATTGCTGAAATCAAAGCCAGAGAAATCATTGACTGTCGAGGTCTTCCTACACTAGAAGTTGATGTTGTTTTACAAAGCGGGAGATTTGGACGTGTAGGTGTCCCAGCAGGACGATCACGAAGCCAGCACGAAGCTGTGGAATTGCGTGACAATGAAAAAAGGTTTGATGGATTGGGAGTAAGAAAAGCAGTTAGTCACGTTAATGGCACTATTGCTAAAGCGTTAATTGGGATGGATGCAAGCCAGCAGCGGGAAATTGATACATTTATGACTCGGGAACTTGATGGTACCCCTGATAAATCAAAGCTTGGTTCTAATGCGATTGTTGGAGTATCCCTGGCTGTAGCGAGGGCCGCAGCAAATCAACTTGACTTACCTCTTTACCGGTACCTTAATAGCAACGCGAATGTCATACCTACACCAATGTTCAATTTAATTAACGGCGGCAAACACGCCTCAAGCGTTTTGGAAATCCAGGAATTTATGATTATTCCAGTAGAGGCGAGAGATCTGATGCATTCGTTCGAAATTGCCTTTGAAGTCAATTCTCATCTGCGAGATATCGTTATATCAAAGTATGGAACGATCGCTGCCAATGTTGGTGATGAGGGAGGTTTTGTCCCGCCACTTACAGACGCCAATGAAGGTCTGGACATGCTTATGGAGTCTATTGATAGAGCAGGATATTCCAAAACCATTTTGTTAGGATTAGATGTTGCAGCCTCGCATTTTTATGATGTAGATTCAAAAACATACCAGCTGGGTAAAGACAAGTATGACAAAGAACAAATGATTGAACTGTATAAGGGATTGTGTCAGAAATACCCCATAGCATCCATTGAAGATCCATTGCACGAAGATGATTTTGAGGGATGGGCTGATCTTACTCGAGAAGTCGACATCCAAATCGTTGGTGATGATTTCTTTGCTACAAATCCTGAAAGGGTTATTGAGGGGATTAAGCATGAAGCCGCAAACGCGATCTTGTGGAAAGTTAATCAGATTGGAACACTTACTGAGGCTCTTGATGTAGCTGAATTAGCTTTTCGCAATGGATACGGAGTCCAGGTATCTGAACGATCTGGTGAAACGGAAGACAGCATTATTGCTGATATCGCCGTTGCCCTGAATTGTGGGCAAATTAAAACGGGCGCACCGATCCGAGGAGAGCGAACCAGCAAATATAATCAATTGCTCCGGATAGAAGAAGAACTGGGTGGGGAAGCACGTTTTGCAGGGAGAGAGTATCGCTGGAATCGCAAAAAAGGAATTGGCTCCAATAAGAAATAACTTTTTACCATCTGAGGAGTAAGTAGATTTGGCGTGGGAGTGGAGTGGAATAACAAATAAGGAACAATTACTTAATGTTGGTACGAAGCGTCTCCGATCGGATGCTTTGGAGATCATTGAGCATGCGATAAAATCATCCAACCCATACACAGCAGTAAAAAATCTTCTCTGCTTTGAAGTCGGATCTCTGAGAATAGGAAAAAAGGAATACAATCTTGAGAAGCTTGAAAATATCTACGTAGTTGGTGCCGGCAAAGCGACTTTTCCAATAGCGTTAGCCCTGGAGGAGGTTCTTGAAGAAAAATTATCAGACGGATTGGTCATTCTAAAAAGAGGAGGACACCAGGACCTCAATAAAATCAAAACGATAGCAGCTGCCCACCCTGTTCCTGATGAGCATAGCCTCAAAGGGGCTTTGGGATTAATGGATATTGCCAGGAGAGCCGGGGAGAATGATTTAGTCATAGCGGCGATTACGGGTGGAAGTTCTTCGTTGGCTGTGATTCCTGCGGGGGAGATTACTTTACACGATAAAGTAAAAGTGAATGAAATCTTATTGGAATCAGGCGCATCAATACGGGAGATAAATGCTGTTCGAAAACATATCTCCGGGATTAAGGGGGGACGCCTGGGGGTTGAGATCTTTCCAGCGGAAATTGTCAATATTACGGTATCCGACGTAATTAATGATCCCGTAGATTACATAACAGGCCCAACTGTTCCTGACACATCAACATATCGCGATGCGTGGGATACCATGGACAAATTCAGGCTTTGGGACGTGATGCCTAAGCGGGTATGTGACCATTTATTAAAGGGCGAAGAAATAGAAACACCGAAAAAATATGATGGCATTTTCAGCACCCATATTTGCGTAAAGAGTTCAAATGCGGCAGAAGCAGCTATTCAAAAATGCCAGGAGCTGGGATTCCAAGCCCACTTATTCACAACTTGCCTTGAAGGTGAAAGCCAGGCACAGGCAGAGTATTTTGTGGCAGCGGCGCAAGATTGGATCAAACAACAAGGGGACAATGTGCCATATGCAGTGATTGCCAGCGGCGAAACAGCAGTATCAATGAGTTCGGTGACAGGAACAGGGGGACCGAATCAGGAGTTTTCAGTAGCAGCTGCGAAGGCAGTTAGCGGAGTAAAAAATGTAGTGGTAGCTTCAGTTGGAACAGATGGAACTGACGGGCCAACAAATGCAGCAGGAGGATTGGTAGACGGGTTGACAGTTCAGCGCGCAAGAACAGCACATATAAACCCTGATGTTTATCTTGAGAACCACAATTCTTTTGAATTCCTAGACAAAACTGGCGATCTGTTGGTCACAGGCCCTACGGAGACAAATATTAATGATTTAATCATTCTGTTAATGCTCCCCGATTAAAGGGGAATGGTATTGGTTCTGAGGCAAGGAGATGAACTCATCTATTTTTGAAACCAACGCCATTGACTTATGGTAAAGCGATTGTCCAGAGAAAAATCATGGGTCTCCATGATTTTTCTTTTTAATATTTCAAAGAACAATTTGATGATCTATTTTCTAGAATTGATAGACGCTGACTGTAATATATTTGACTGGCAATAGAATATTGATTATAATTTGGATTAACGACAGTCGGAAGTCGTCAATGTACAAGTCTCAACAAATGAGGTACAGAGTGGGCAAACTACAAAAAGTAATAAGGCAACCCATAGCTAATCAGGTTAATGAAGCTGTGAGAGAAGCAATTTTTCGGGGTGATATGAAACCCGGGAGTCACCTTTCTGAGGTTGATCTTTCTGAACAGCTAGGGGTGAGTAGGGCTCCAGTGCGAGAAGCATTGCTTCAATTAGAAGCCGAAGGAATAGTTGAGCTTGTGCCGAATAAGGGGGCGTTCGTTAGGGGCCTATCTTATAAAGAAGTCGAGGAAATATACACAACACGATCACTGTTAGAGGGATATGCGGCTGCATTAGCAGCAGATCATGCCACACCTGATGACATTAATAAAATAGCTCAAGCAGCAGAAAAAGCAAAACAAATGGCAGGAACTGGAAACTTAATGAAGACGCTCGATGCTGATTTTAATTTCCACAGGATAGTGTGGAGCGTTTCCGGCCATTCGCTAATTGAGAGTATTTTAGGAAAGATAGAATCACAGATTCGGGCTTTCATGATCGTTCAAGCACCTCTTTTTGGAGAATTATTAAACTCCGTAATGGATCATCAAGAGTTAGCCGATGCAATCGGAAATGGAGATTCGTCTACTGCTAGGAAAGTAATGGCAGGGCACATAACCACCGCCGGCAAGAAAGTTTTAGCTTGGCTGGATAATGAAAAGTCAGAATAATCGGCTTGGACAAAAAAGCAATATTGTGGGAATTCTGTCAACTATTAAGGGAATATTTTCTTTGCAGATAGAATTATCTGATATCAGGAAACCACAATTTGAGGAAAGGATTTTATCGATCCGAGCAATTTTCTCCTCTAGGTTATCTTGTTATTTTCGTGGATTTCTAAATTGATATTGCCTGGATGTATTTTTCGTTTTCATCATTCTTGTTTGAATTATTAAATAATTAACTTTCATTTTTATTGTTTTCCTCAAGAAAATTTATGTCTTTCATAGTTATGTGATCTGTTGCAAAATGTATCCCGTTAACTTCCAGCACCTCCCTTAAATAAAACACTACTCTCTTTCAAAATTGCTTGACACGGTTGTAATATATCTTTAATATTTTTATAAAGCATTATATGAAGGAATAATTACGGTGGAAATCTTTTGGTTGATTCTTGATCATGACTATTTATTTAGGTAAGGTTGATAAAGCAACAAGCTTCAATGGCATTTTCAGATATCACTGCGTTCGAGGTGGGTTATTAAGGAAAAGGTTGTTGACTTTTTAAATAATGTGGTGTAACATTTAATGTGTCGACAGGCGACTGTATGGCAATTTACTGGTTTTTGAGAAACAACATATAAGTGATTATTACTGGTATGTATGACACGACAATCTAGTTGATTGACACAATAATGGTCCTATTAAATTGTTTCATGTTCATTCACTTTTCCTATAAAAGGAGGAAAAAATGAGAAGCAAAAGATTATTTTTTACCATACTGGTGCTGGTCACATTGCTGTTGGTTGCCTGCGCAGCCCAGCCACCAGAAGAGCCTGCTGCACCAGCAGAGGCGGAGGAAGCTCCTGCTGAAGAAGCAGAGGCAGAGGAAGCTCCTGCTGAAGAAGCAGAGGCAGAGGAAGCTCCTGCTGAAGAAGTAGAACCCATTAAGATCGGTTTTGTAGGAGATCTTTCGGGCGATTGGGCCCAGACTGACACTCCTTACCTTGATGGCGCAAAATTTGCCGTTGATGAGATCAATGCGGCTGGTGGAGTTCTTGGACGTCCGTTCGAGATTGTTGAACGCGATTGCAAAGATGATGCCGCCATCAATATTCGCTATACACAAGAATTAGTCGATGACGGCATAATCTATTTCCTGGGGACAGTCGGTGAATCACTGGTTGCCGGAGGAAAAGTGGCCTGCGAAGCAGGCGTCGCCATTTCTACCGGAATCGGAAGCGCTGATACTCTGATTGATGACATAGGAGATTGCGCCTTCCAGGTTATGTTTGCTGATACTACACAGGGCGCAGTAGCAGCTGAATATGCTTACGAAACCCTGGGTTACCGTACAGCCTACATTTTGCTGTCCACTGAATTTCCTTATGTGGAGAACCTGCCAAGGTACTTTGAGGAAACCTTCGAGAGGTTAGGAGGGGAAGTCATAGGGGAAGATCAGTTCATATATCTGGGTGGTGACTATTCGGCCCAAGCGACGACCTTGGCCGCCCTTGAAACGGAACCAGATGTGATCTATACCTCGATGATTGTGCCAGATACCAATTTGTTCATGCGTCAACTAAGAGCTGCTGGGGTTAACTCTCCAGTGATGGGACCGGATGGATTTGACAATGTTGGTATCCTCGATGCTGGAGAGGTAGTGGAAGGTGTTCTCTTCACTACTTCGGCCTTGGACTTCCCAGGCAGCAAGACCACAGCATTTTACGATGCCTATGAAGCAAAGACCGGAAAACGTCCTGACGTTGCCTATTATGCTGATTCCTACGATGAGATCTATATGCTAAAGCAAGTGATCGAGAAAGCTGGATCAGCGGATGCTGCAGCTGTAATGGAAGGTTTATCGACCTTAACAGGCTTTGAAGGCGTCACGGGTGATTGGGAAATGGGGGCGGACCGCCGAGTAGATCGACCGATCGTTATCGTTGGGATTGAAGACAACCAATATAACTTCGTGGAACTAATGGTTCCAGAATGGAAACCAGATCCCTAGAAGTACCCAAATCTGGGGCAGGTTCTTTACCTGCCCCAGATCCCTTTTATAATTTTTCTTAATTTTTCTCCCGAATCTAGGTTGTGGAATCTTATAACTATTCGGCCGTATGACCTGAAACTCTTCCATGGGATTCCAGGAAGAAATAATCATAGCTAGGATTGGAGAGCTTTGATAACACTTTGCTGGGTTTTCAGAAGGGGATTTTTAGGAAGATAATCTTATTATGATAATCGCAGAAGTGATCCAGATGTTTGACAACCTTGCAGACTATATAATAGAAAGCATCAAAACAGAGATGAATTAGGAAATGGAATTATGCTAAATGTAAAGAAGATAACGGCAGGTTATGGGGCAGCAGATGTCCTTCATAACGTAGAGCTGCACGTTGATACAGGTGAAATTGTTGCTCTCTTGGGGGCGAACGGTGCCGGGAAAAGCACATTGTTGAAAATAATAACTGGGCTTCTTCAACCCCGGCAGGGATCGATATGGTTTGAAGATCAACAAATCGATGGCGAACGGCCTGAAGATCTATTAAGGCGCGGAATTGCTTGTGTACCTGAACGCAGAAGGATCTTCGCCGGTCTCACTGTGCTGGAGAATTTACAGATGGGTGCTTATATCGAACGTAGGAAGGAAGTCATTGAGGAGATGCTTTCAACTGTCTATAAGAGATTTCCTGTACTTGAGGAACGTAGTCGTCAGCAGGGGGAAACACTATCCGGCGGCGAACAACAGCAATTGGCAATTGCACGGGCCCTGATGAGTCAACCTAGGCTTCTTTTGCTTGATGAGCCATCGATTGGATTAGCACCCAACTTGGTCCAGAGTGTCATGGATCTATTATGTGATTTAAGGGATGACGGCCTGACAATATTGCTTGTTGAGCAAAATATCCACGACGCACTCGAAATAGCAGATCGAGCTTATGTGATTGCATCGGGAAGTATTGAAATTGAGGGGTCTGCAGAAGAACTCAGAGAGAAAGGTTTAGAGCTAGAGCAGACTTACCTTGGAGAGATATCATGACGGCAGAACTATTTATCCAACAATTAATAAACGCCATCAGTCTGGGAAGCTTGTACGCGCTATTAGCTTTAGGATTGGCAATTGTCTACGGTGTGTTAAAGGTATTGAATTTCGCCCACGGTGACCTGGTAACAGTTACCGGTTACATCATGTGGTTTTTCTGGATGAAATATGAAATGCCTTTTCCAATCGCTGTTATTGCCGGCATCTTGGGTGCAACAGGAATTTCTATTCTTACCGAGTTGATTGCTTTCCGTCCGCTGCGGAAAGCCAATTATGCAGTAATGTTAATCTCTTCCCTTGCAGTATCAATTATTATTCAGAATCTTATCCGAATGTTAATTGATCCCAGACCCCGGGGTTTGAGAATCCCACCCGTGTTTGACAAAGTTATCACTATTGGTTCCTTCCATATTGGGGCTCTATCAATCATTACTTTGCTGATCAGCCTGGTAGCAATGGGGATATTGCTTTATTTCTTGTTGCGGACCCGGTGGGGGTTGGCACTTCGAGCAGCAGCGGTAGATTTTGAGGTTACCAGGCTGGTTGGAGTACCAGCTAACAGGACGATTTCTCTGGCTTTTGCAATAGCAGGTTTGTTAGCAGGCATAGGTGGAGCGTTGTGGGTAATTCGCACCGGGGGTATAGCGCCCGGAATGGGTTTAAATCCAATCATAAAAGCCTTCGTTAGCAATGTGATCGGAGGATTGGGCAGTTTAACTGGAGCTGTGGTGGGAGGTTTAATATTTGGCTTCTTTGATATCTTCTTTAAAGCATTTTTGCCAGGTGCTGCTCGGCCATTTGTTGATGCATTTGCGCTTACCGCGGTAGTGATCATATTGTTCTTTAAACCCCAAGGGATCATGTTTAAGAAAGAGGAGAAGTTAAAATGATATCAGGCTGGTCGCGCCGAAGATTGGCTGATGCCCTTAGTTCTTGGCTTTCGGTAATCATCTTGCTTGCTCTGCTTGTAGTAGCAGCAACAATTTTCAAAAACAAATCCTTCACAATCATATTGACAAATTTCCTAATATACACATCAATGGTAGTTGCCTACCAGATATTTATGGGTAACTCTGGAATTGTGTCCTTTGGTCAAGTTGCTTTTTTTGCTGTTGGTGCCTATACCGCGGCTTTGCTCAACATACCTCCAGAGATTAAGGAGGTTGCATTACCAACCCTGTCCCCATTTTTGCAGCAAATGGAGACAGGCGCTCTCGTTGCTATTCTAATGGGAACAGTACTTGCGGGGTTGGTAGCCCTGCTAATTGGTATTGTTATCACGCGAATGGATGTAGATGCAATGGGTATAGCCACATTTGCAATATTGGTTATCGGATTTAAGGTCGTCCATAATTGGAAAACTGTAACTCGGGGAGGGTTAGGTTTGTATGATATTCCTGCTGTGATGACACCTACCTATGCCATGATCGGCCTTGTTGTCATTGTGGGAGTTTCTCTTTTATTCAAAGCATCACCTATCGGGTTAAAAATGCAGGGCGCGAGGGAAGACGCATTAGCAGCACAGTCGCTCGGAAATAACCTGAGACCGGTCAGGCTGTTTTGTTATGTACTGAGTGCTATGGTCATGGGAGCAGGGGGCGGCATGTGGGTCCACAGCATTAGAGCCTTCGGACCCGGTTCCTTCTTCTTCCAGGATACCTGGAATATGATCTCAATGATGGTAATTGGAGGGCAAGCTTCGGTAACAGGAGCGATCGTTGGATCTGGTGTGTTGACAGTGGTCAGTGAGATTATGCGCTTTGCTGAGATGGGAATAGTGATTGGCACGATCCAAATCCCTAAGATATATGGTGCTGTTCAGCTCTCGGTTGCCCTCCTTCTTTTAGCGACTCTTATCCTTCAACCTGCAGGCATAATGGGCAGCAAAGAAATTGACTTTCGCATATTGAACTGGATTAAAAAACTAAATAAATGGATAAGAAAATGAGTAATACATTACGTGCAAGTAATATTTCAAAGAACTTTGGTGGAGTGCAGGCGTTATTAGATGTAAGCCTTGAAATTACTGAGGGCAGCATCGTTGGCCTGATTGGCTCCAATGGTTCTGGAAAAACAACTCTTGTCCATATTATCACCGGGGTTTATCAGCCCGACAGCGGTGATGTGTTTTTGGGCGACACTGAAATCACTGGCTGGCGGATTGACAGGATCGCGAGCTTCGGAGTCGGTCGTACATTCCAGATAGCACGGCTGTTCAACGGTTTATCTGTTGTGGAGAATGTGGAGCTTGGAGTTATGTCAGCGCCAAATGGCAAGGATATAGACAGCGTGGTCGATCAACTGCTTAAACGCCTCAATATTGAAAATTATGCATCTGAAAAAGCCTCAGCCCTGCCTTACGGTGTAATGCGACGTCTGGAAATTGCCCGTGCTTTAGGTATTCGACCAAAAATCCTTCTTCTCGATGAGCCGGCTGCAGGCTTAAATGAAGAGGAAGCCTATGAGCTCCTGGAAATTATTAAAGGAATCAGCAAAGATCCAAAAATCGGATGCGGGATTTTGATTATCGATCACAATCCACGATTAATCCTGAATCTGTGCGATCGAATTCAAGTCCTTGATAAAGGTGAAACTATCGCAGAAGGCACACCTCAGGAAATTCGGCATGATGCCAAAGTAATTGAGGCTTATTTGGGTAAACGATATGCAGAAGAGGAAGGCAATAAAGCAGAGTAAGTTTAGGGACATAAAACTTATTTAAGATTTATATTCGCGAATGAAATTATCAACCCTTGGATTCAAATTTTTGCATATCAATACCCTGTTACAGTAAATAAGTGCTATTGTCCAAAGTTACGTACCAGTGATACTGAATGGTGATACATTAAACTATTCTCACAACAAGCCTCCCTAATATACTAAAGCTACCCATGATTAAGTTGCTTCTCTTTTGAAGCAATGACAATCGAGGAGGATATTCCAAAGATGAATGACTCTGTAGAGCGAAAAATCCAATTGGGGATCCATGGACGAAGTGCCCTCAAGCATATTGAGAACATATGTGAGTTTGGCGACAGGTTTGTGGGAACCGAGGGTGATCAAAAGACACTTGAATACGCTCAGGAACACTATGAACGGCTGGGTCTTAAGATCGAACACACTAAAGTTAAAGCAACATCCTATGAGGAAAAGAATGTAGAACTCACTCTCACCGATACAGGAACCAAACTCGAGGCTGTCAGTCCTTATTACACTAAACCCTGCAAGGAAGGCGTAAACGCTGAGTTGGTTTATCTCAGTGCGGGACGTGAGGAAGACTATGAAGGAAAGAATGTAGAAGGAAAGATAGTGCTTCTCAATGAATCTGGTACTGGTTGGGATTGGTTTTGGCTGGGTGATTTCTCGAAAAGAGCAGCTGTTCATGGTGCGGTTGGATTAGTTATTATCCACCCCTTTCCATGGCCAAATCGCATGTCGATGGAAGCTGGAAATTTTGACATTAATAATCGATTTCCTGACAAGCAAGTACCCTCAGTCTGCATCTCGGCTTTAGATGGGCTCAAGGTAATGCACCATATAGGCCAGGGAAAATCCAATGCGTCCCTCAAACTTGATTCTGCTTTAAATGACGTTGACGCAACCATCCTCAGTGGCGTAATTGAAGGCTCGCAGTGGCCCGAGGAACGAATCGCCATGATAGGGCACCGCGATAGTCCATTGCACCTTGGGGCCAATGATAATGGCAGCGGAATTGGCATTCAACTGGAAGTAGCCCAGGCCCTCAGCAAGTTAAAACCTAAACGAAGTATAGAATTTATTTGCAGTACAGGCGAAGAAGGTGCATCCCCAGGAGTTTGGGGATTTGTCCAGGCCCATAAGGAACGTTTGCCGAATATGAAAGCGCTTATCAATGTTGATATGGTTGCTGTTGGAGGTACCTTGTACCTGGTTGATGGGGGTCAATGGCATGATACTGAACCGTTTGAATATTCTTCCTGGCTTATGGAGAAGATTGAAGGTGTAGCTGATGAGTTTGGTTACTATGTTAGCCGCATGACAGCCACGTCGACTTCAGAAGAAACACGGTTCCACATGGAGGGCGTGCCTGTGGCCGCATTCTGGAAAGCGGATGATTATCATTATCATTCTTATCTCGATACACCAGAAAAAGTCGATGCCAATACCCTCAAAGCAATATCTGATATCACAGCAATCACTATGTGGCGCCTGGCCAATGAGGAACTTGAAGGCTAATGACAGGCTAAGTTGCCCTCATAAAACATTATGTAGAACCAGATGGGAGAGAATTTACTATTCGCAACCATTTGTAGATCCTCATTATTGGGTTCCACATAAATGTTCAAAAACACTTGATAAACAGCGAGTTTGCCCAATAAATATATTTGATTAGTAATTTTTCCAACTCAAAAAGGGTTTTGAAGATCAGGACTGCAGGTAACTCCTACCCCCTATCAATTTGCTTTTGCACTTAGCAGATGGGAGAAATATGTATGCCATCTCCTGGTTGGTAAAGTTTCAAAAAGACATTATTCCAGGTAAAGTCCCCTGGAATTGGTGGACTATCATCTAATTCGTCTCTTGATGATCGGTAGAGTTGCAGGGGAGATGTGGGAAAAGCAATTAGAACAGGTGGGTACAGTATTGAAGCGGATACTCGCACTGGATTCGTTTTAGGCTGGATCACTAAGAGAAGGAATCGATGGATCTAACTTTTAAATCTAGGAGACAAGTCATGTCGGAGAAAAAAAAAGTCACCACAGAAATCGTGCAATCGTTTGAGACAGCAAGCTACGATCAGGTACTGCCGCTGGTTCAGGAAGGCCTCAATCAGGAGATTGACCCAGAAGACATTCTGAACGAGGGGATGATAATTGGTATTCGAGCAGTTGGTGACCAATTTCGGCGAGGAGAGAACTTTCTACCTGACATGATAATGGCAGCTGATGCATTTCAGGAGGGGATGGAGATACTGCAGCCGGCTATGGCTCTAGCTGGAGCCGAGAGGGAACCGACTGGAACCATTGTCATTGGGACGGTCAAAGGTGACATCCATGAGTTGGGTAAGAATATAATGATCAATATGCTTATGACTGAAGGGTTTAATATCATTGATTTAGGTGTTGACGTCCCCGCATCGAAGTTTGTCGATGAAGCTGAGAAGAATAAGGCGGATATCATTGCTATTTCGGCACTTATGACAACGACTATGCCACAGCAGAAGGAAGTCATAGAGCACTTGGAAGCGAGAGGATCTCGAAAAAAATATTATGTGATGGTTGGTGGTGGTGCAACTGATAAGAGTTGGGCTGACAAAATCAAGGCTGATGCATACGGTGAAACAGCAGTTGACGCTGTCTCGCTGGCGTTGACCTACATGGAAGAGAGTACAGGAGGAGTCGCATGATTGCTTTCCAGGAGGTGGTTAAACGTGCCCTTAATGGACCTATCACGTCAGGCAAAGATTATGACCTCAAACTTCTAGTCTCGACAAGCCGGAGGCTTGCAGAGGAATATGATATCAAATATGATCCTGAGAATCCGGTCCCAAATAACGATGATCTTGCAGATCGGGTCTGGAAGGCTGGTTTGGAGTTGTTCATTGAAGTTGGTGTCTACTGTCCTGACACAGAACGTAGGATCACATTCACACCTGAAGAGGTCAAATTTGCTTTAGCCCATGGTCCGCAGGAAATCAAGTTTGGAGCGGGTATCGATAGACGTACATTTCCTCGGCGATTTCCAGAAGATCCTACTCCACCTTGGTGTTCCTTGGGTGCAGGTGGTGGTGCTGTTTCGAGCGAATTCCACATGATGTCTCTGATCCGTGCTTATGCTCGGAACCCACTTTGCTGGTCTATAACTACCCCAAGCCTAACCCAAGTTGATGGACAGAAAATCGTGGCTGGAAGTCCTCTTGAGATTGAAGGTGCGATCAGAAACATCACTCTGGCACGCGAAGCTTTACGTCAGGCTGGGCGACCCGGGCTTCCAATTGTAAACGGCATCGCCAGTGCTGCCCATGCATCTTCGCATATCGCAGGTCTAGGCTTCGGTATTGGACCAACGGACGCAATGGAGATCGGTGCTCACCACGAAATGCGTGTCGATTTTGATTCGTTAAACAAAGTTACCTATACACTTAGTAAGGGAACACAGATTTGGGCTGAGAATGGTGTCGTACTGGGTGGTATGGCTGGTGGGCCTGCTACAACGGCCATTGTCACGGCCGCGTATAACTTGCTTGATATGCTTGTTTTAAGAGGTTCCATTCAGCATCCTTTCCCAATACACTATAACCTACGTACAACTACCACGCGCGACACACTCTGGGTGAGGAGTGTTGCCAATCAGGCAATCACCCGGAACAGTTGGCTTCCAGTAGCTAACCTTGGGTACGTAGGTGCTGGTCCTATGACCAAGATGGCTCTGTACGAGACAGCCGCATGGGTGATAGCATCCGTGGTAAGTGGTGGATCTATCGAAGCAGAAGGTATTGCTAAAAATGCTCATGTCGATCACACTAGCCCTGTTGAACCATACTTTGCCAGTGAAGTAGCCCATGCAGTGGTTGGTCTTGGTCGGGATAAGGCAAATCAGATTGTAAAATCCCTGCTCAACAAGTACGAAGATAAGCTTGCTGATGCACCGATAGGATCTCCAATGCAAGAGTGTATGGATCTAGAGAGCGGAGAGATAAACGCTGATTTCCTGGAGCTATATCGGGATGTGCGACAAGAGATGACAGACGAGTTTGGGATAGAGTTCAAGTATCCCTCTCTTTACATTTAATCTTATAGTGGAGGGATACCATTCATTAGTCGATGAATGCAAAAAGTAGTGCCTGGGGAAAGTTTTTAATTGATGAATGCTGCAATGTGGTCCCGAACTCTATCTCCTCTGATTGAACTCTTAATTAATCTGCCTAATACAACAATTACATTTCAGAATATCGAAAGGGAGTAGAATATATAATACTCAAAACAAAACCAGATTGTTTTCCTAATCGAAGATTTGCAAATGGCCTAATTTTATTATTTGCAAATAATTGAAAGGAGCGATCATATGCGAGGACTGAAGGACAAATTTGTTCTGATTACAGGCGGAGCTGGGGGAATAGGTCGGGTGACCGCTGCAAGGTTTTTGGAAGAGGGTGCCCGGGTTGTTGTTTTTGACAAAGATGAGAGCGCTTGCCGCCTTTTAGAAAAAGAGTTGCCAGGCCTTGAGCCGAGTATTTCCGTTGATGTTTCGGATGCCGACTCTGTCGCGAAAGCCTTTGAAAAATATGACGCCCAATTTGATAAATTAGATATCCTGATTAATAATGCCGGTATTAGCTATCGCCATTCCTTTCTAAAAATTACACCTGAAGAATGGCAGACGGTTATGTCCATTAATCTTAACGGTATTTTTTTGTTGCCCAGCAGGCTGCTCAGAGGATGCTTAAAGGAGATGGGGGTGTGATCCTTAATATGGGATCGACCAATGCCTTGATGGGCTATCATTACTACGCCGATTACAATACCTCCAAAGCGGGTGTCATTGAACTGACGCGCTCTATGGCCCTGGAATTAGGTCCCAAAATCCGGGTGAACGCAATCTGCCCCGGCTTCATCATGACATCAATGCAAGAGGCAGAATACACTCCAAAAATGCGCCAGGATTTTGAGGAGAAGTTGCCATTGCGCAGGCTGGGAAGTCCGGACGATGTTGCGGCCTTATTTGCTTTTCTGGCTTCCGACGACGCCTCTTTTATCACGGGTGAATATATCGTGATCGATGGTGGAGAAATTGCTGGCGGCTTGGCAAGCCAGCCGTAGATAATAGGTAATACAGCAAAGTATTGTTGGGAGTCCGCTAGGTGGCGGCGGGGGCCAGTGAGGCTATCACCAACCGAAGTGGCAGTTACAGAACCCTAAATTGCTCCAGTTCATAACATAAAGCCGTGATATCACTCCAACCGGTCTTGATTGACCGATGTGTAGCCTGATATCACGGCTCTTATATACGTGTGAAATATCTGATTGTTATCAGTCTATCTGTTTTTTATTTGTGTCTCCAACGCCTCAAGATACCGGTCGACCTCTTCCACGGTGTTGTAATGCGTCAACCCAACACGCACCACACCACCATTTTCAAAAGTGCCAAGGCGTTCATCTAGTCTCTGGGCATAGAAGTTTCCCGTCCATAGAAAAATACCTTGTTTTCCCATATATTCACCAATCTGGTATGGAGTTAAGCCATCCACTGTCATGGCCAGGGTTGGTGTACGGCGGTGAAATTGCTTTGGATCAGTAATACCGTAGATATTTATATCTGGTAATTTTTGAACTCCTTTTATTAGGTGTTCAAAGAGTTTCATCTCATATTCCCGGATAGCTGTCATGCCTGTTTTGAGATCCAACCGGCGTCCTTTGAAGTCAGGGTATTGATCCTTGTAAGGACCGCCGAACTTCTCACCTATCTCCGCGATGTACTCAACAGCTGCGATGGCTCCTGGAAGGTTGCAGAAATTCTGAGTGCCGTATTCAAATTTATGGTAGGTGCAGGGACGGACTTTATATGCTGGTAATTGATCAAAGATTTCTTTTTTCCCATATAGAACACCAACGCCGTGAGGTCCAAAGATCTTATATACCGAAACAGCTAGAAAATCTACATCGAGGTCTTGGACGTCGATTGGGACATGTGGAGCATAATGCACTGCGTCAGCATAAACCAATGCGCCAACCTGATGAGCCATCTCAGTGACAGCTTTGATATTGCTGATATTTCCAGAGAAGTTAGAAGCGCAGCCAATCGCCACGACCTTCGTCCGCTCACTTAATTTTGCTTCAAAGTCAGCCATGTCCAGCGTGCAATCTTCTGTATTAATATCTACCTCATGTATTGTCGCTCCAGTCTCATTAAGAGCCATCCAGGGAGAATGATTGGCTTCATGATCACGCACTGTGACCATGATCTCATCCCCAGCCTTAAGGTTTTTCCCAATGCTGCGGCTTACGTTAAAGGTATGTGAGGTGAAGTTAAGGCTAAAAGCAATTTCATCAAAAGCTTTTTCTCCGGATGAGGGCGCGTTGAAAAAATCAGCATAGATGGCTCGTGCTTCGGCGATCATCTGATCTACTCGTTGGCTGCCGAGAAACTGTCCTTCCACGTGATGGTTCATCTCAAGAAAATGCCGGTTAATAGCATCAATCACAGTTTGAGGCACTTGTGTGCCCGCCGGCCCATCAAAAAAGATAGCTGGCTTGCCATCATGTGTTCGTGCTAAGGACGGAAACTTTTCGCGTAAAACTTTGGGGTCAAATGATTGGACCATATTCATCTCCTTATTGGTTGTGTGAAGACCCATTAATCTATTTATTGATGTTCTTGCTAAACATTCTCAGGAGACTTTCCTCCCTGAATATTTCACCGATAGCTATATTCTTATCCCCAGGGGTTTCTCCGCCGGGGCCATATTTGCCGTTGAAAACCCCACAGTTCTCACAGGGTATATTCCATATTATGGCCTGGTTTAGAAACGCTCTAATAGGCGAGATTTGGTATTTTCTATATGTTCTAGCATGGCTTTTATTGCGGCATCACTATCCTGATCCTTTATAGCTTTAATAATAGCAACATGTTGCTTTGGATAAGCAATAATTGGATCTCTTGCTGAAATTCTTTCCATCTCGCTCAATAATTCTTTGATGAGTTTTGCTAGTCGCAAATTTCCTGATGCATGTGCTATTCTGAGATGGAATTCTGAATTTAATTGATACGCATGGACGTAATTATCACTATCCTTGTTCTTTGATGATTCATTAAATAATTGGCTTTCAATTCGATTGTTTTTTTCAATAAACTCGATGTCTTCTTCAGTAATACGATCTGTTGCAAGACGTATCGCTTCAACCTCTAAAATTCTTCTGAGATGAAACATTTCTAAAACATCACTTATAGTAATCGGGGTTACCAGGTATCCAGATCTTGGTATAGGATCTATCAGTCCTTCAGATTCCAGCACAAGCAGAGCCTCTCTTGTTGGGGTGCTCGAAATATTAATCATTTCCGATAGATCATTAAGATTGTAAATTTTCCCCGCACTTAAATCGCTATATATTATTGCACGTTTAATCAATTGATACGCTTGATCTTTCTTGTTATTTTGGGACATATATTCCCTTTATATACTTCCTAAAAGATATGCTGAAAAATTGAAAAAACAAAGAAGATTATCCAACTTTTTTGATTTTCGAGGATAACAATTTTCAAGTACTTATAGCATGTCCTCTCCCGGTAATTGAATTGTGAGCATAAATCACTACCCTGATTTAAAATGATTGACATGAATATAATGTAGTATATAATATACTGATAGAACACTAATAATATATTATATGGGGATATTTTACTCCTGAAGATCAGTTATGTAAAGATAGTTCTAGCACTCAAAAAGATACACAGCTGGCGAAATTGTGAGTTGTGTCTAAGCGGTTCTATAGAAATCCCTTAATTAGATACGTTTTCAATCCATTAAAAAAGAAAGGAAATACACCATGAAACCAGAATTTAGACTACTTAATAAAGATTTAATTGATCGAATTGTTTCAGAAGGATTAGAGATATTAATGAATCCCGGTGTTAAGGTTCACAACGAGGAGACATTAAAACTCCTTTCAGGCCATGGAGCTGAAGTAGATCTAGATGAAAAGATCGCTCATATACCTGAAGAAATTGTGCTCAAGGCCCTCGATACTGCCCCTTCTGAATTCATATTGTATAACTTAGATGGGGAGCCAGCCGTTCAATACATGGGTGATGAAGTCCACTTTAATCCCTGTTCTACTGCATTAACAATTATCGATAGCGAAACCCAGAAACAAAGGCCACCCGTTTCAGAGGACATGGTCAAGTTCGTAAAACTTGTTGAAGCAATTCCTCAATTGGATGCCCAGAGTACAGCTTTAGTGTGCTCTGATGTCCCAAAAGAGGTAGCGGATATCTATCGACTTTATATTGCACTTAATTTAATGCGCAAACCAATCGTCACTGGTGCCTTTCGAGCAGACACATTACTGATCATGAAAGACCTTTTGGTGGCAGCAGTTGGTGATGAATCAAAACTAGCTGAAAAACCGATAGCAATATTTGATGTTTGTCCTTCACCACCCCTTTTATGGAGTGATTTGGGATGTCAGAACCTGATGGACTGTGCCCGTTTTGATATACCAGTACAGTTTATTTCTATGCCTTTGATTGGAGCTACCGCTCCAATTACCCTAACCGGAGCCCTGGTGCAACACGCTGCTGAAACTATGAGCGGAGTTGTGATTGCTCAGTTGGTTAAAGAAGGAGCACCAGTTGTCTGGGGAGGATCTCCCTCAGCTCTAGATATGCGTACTGGAAATACTCCGATGGGAGCAGTGGAGACATGGATGATAGATATAGGATATGTTGAAATAGGTAAAGAACTAAATTTGCCTACGAATGCATACATGGGCTTAACTGATGCCAAAGTGGTGGATACTCAATGCGGATTAGAGGCTGCAGGAGGTATACTTCTGGCCGCCTTGTCTGGAGTGAATATGGTCTCAAGTCCTGGCATGATGGATTTTGAAAGCTGTCAAAGTTTTGAAAAAGTTGTCATAGACTCAGAAATCATAGGTATGGCAAAACGGCTAGTGCAAGGAATCGAAGCTCGCGAGAGCCCAATTGCAACAGAGATTATGGCAGAGATGGGACATAGAGCAGATTATTTAACCCTACCCCATACCCATAAATGGTTTAAGGAAGAGTTGCATATTCCCTCTAAACTAATTGATCGCTCCTCAGTTGAAGAGTGGGAGAGAGAAGGTTCCAAGACTATGTTTGAACGTGCAAGAGATAAGGTTGATCATCTCGTTGATTCTTATGAGTACTCACCACTATCCGATGAAGTTCGAACAGAATTAAAAAATATCACCTCTAAAGCAGCCAAGAAATTTGGCATGGATAAATTACCTGACATCTCCTTTGAATAATTAGATAGAGAACAATTCATCAATAGAATAGTAGAGGGAATAAGGCAAAAAGATGACAAAAAAAAGATCGGTTGTTTATCCCTATATTCCAAATTCAGCGCCCCTCGTTAAGAAAGAAATGCTAAAGGCAGTTGATGCAAAAAATATCGAAGAGCTCTATGAGGATATTCCTGCGTCAATTCGGTTCACTAAGAAAATGGATATGCCAGAACCATATCTATCAGAATATGATTTGCGAAGACACGTGGAAGAGATCCTGTCTAAGAACAAATCATGCAATGAATATATCAATTTCCTAGGAGCTGGATGTTGGCAGCATTATGTGCCAGCAGTATGCGATGAGATCAATGGGCGGGATGAGTTCTTAACAGCTTACGCTGGTGAGCCGTATGAGGATCACGGGAGATTTCAAGCGTTATTTGAGTATGCTAGCCTTATGGCTGAATTACTTGAAATGGACGTGGTTAATGTACCCACTTATGATTGGTATCAAGCAGCAGCAACTTCCCTCAGAATGGCATCCAGGATTACAAAACGACACGAGATGCTTGTGTCTAAGTTAATTGATCCATATAAATTGTCGATGATGCGTGAATATTGTAAACCTGACATTGAGATTAAGATGATTGACTTCAATAGAAAGAATGGTCAAGTCGATTTATCCGATTTGAAAAACACAATCTCACAGAAGACAGCTGCTGTCTACTTTGAAAACCCTGCTTTTTTGGGTTGTATTGAATCTCAAGGTAAGGAAATATCTGCATTGGCACATGAGAAAGGTGCTATTTGCGTCGTTGGAGTTGATCCAATTTCACTCGGGATTTTAACACCTCCAATTGGTTATGGCGCAGACATTGTTTGTGGAGATCTGCAACCTTTGGGTGTGCATATGAATTATGGCGGTGGTCAAAGTGGATTCATTGCTTCAAGAGATGAGGAAAGATATGTGATGGAATACCCATCTCGTTTGTTTGGTATCACACCAACTACTGTAGAAGGGGAATATGGATTTGGTGATGTAGCCTATGAGCGAACTTCGTTTGCAGTGAGAGAGCAAGGCAAGGAGTGGGTAGGAACTGCTACTGCTTTGTGGGCGATCACAGCAGGTGTTTACTTAGCACTGATGGGGCCACAAGGTATGGTAGAACTTGGGGAAGGTGTTATGCAACGTTCCCATTATGCAGCCGAGCAGCTTAATCAGATAAAGGGAGTAAAGGCTCCCTATCTCGAATCAACATTTTTTAAGGAATTTGTGGTGAATTTTGATGGAACTGATATGCCAGTTTCAGAGATAAATAAGAAGCTAATTGATCAAGGTATCTTTGGAGGAAAAGATCTTTCAGAAATATTCCCTGATTTAGGAAATAGTGCCCTATATTGCGTTACCGAAGTGCATCGGAAAAAAGATATTGATAAACTTGTGACTTCAATCAAAGAGATACTAAAATGAAGAATATTACCGCAGAAAGATATTCAAATGGGGAGCCAAAACTTAGACGATTCCACCAAGCCCGGTGGGATGAGCCCATTATTTTCGAGCTAAGTAGAGAGGGACAAAGAGGTATTCTTGTTCCAGAGGTTGAGGATGCAATCCAAAAAGAAGCTGGGGATGTGCTCTCTACTCTACCTGAGGGATTAAGAAGGGAAACCCCACCTTCCTTACCAGAGATATCGCAACCTCAGGTATTAAGGCACTATCTTCGACTTTCACAAGAAAATTTAGGGGCTGGTCTCAATATTGATATTGGTCAGGGTACTTGCACAATGAAATATAACCCAAAGATCAATAAACAACTAGCGGGATCGCCTCAAATAACGGAACTTCATCCTCTTCAAGCCGATGATACTATACAAGGTATCCTTGAAATCATGTATAAGTTTGAAGGAGTGTTAAAAGAAATATCTGGAATGGATCGGTTCACTTTTCAACCTGGAGCAGGTTCCCAAGCTATTTATAACAACGTCCTAATCATTAGAGCATACCATGAAGAAAACGGTGAATCTGACCAGAGAGATGAGATGATTACCACAATATTTTCTCATCCTTCAAATGCGGCTTGTGCAAAGGTAGCCGGATATAAAGTTATTACACTCTACCCTAACGAAGACGGCTATCCTGATCTTGATGCCCTAAAAGAGGCTGTGTCAGAACGTACTGCTGGCTTGATGATTACAAACCCAGAGGATACAGGCATCTTCAACCCAAAAATTGAAGAGTTTGTTGATGTAGTTCATGATGCGGGAGGGCTTTGTCTTTATGATCAGGCAAACGCAAACGGAATATTAGGTGTTACTAGAGCAAGAGATGCGGGTTTTGATCTCTGTCACTTTAATCTTCATAAGACCTTTTCTGCGCCCCATGGATGCGGAGGCCCAGGAAGTGGGGCAGCAGGAGTCACTCCTGAATTGGCGAAGTTCCTGCCCGTTCCCATTATTGAGTTCGATGGAAATAAATATTATTTGGATTTTGATCGCCCTCATAGTATTGGCAAGGTGAGATCATTCCTTGGAGTAGCGCCAGTAATATTAAAGGCTTATGCTTGGGTGATGAGCCTTGGTGCTGATGGTTTAAGAAAGGCTTCTGAAATTGCGGTTCTAAATAATAATTATCTTCTAAAGAGGATGCAGGAGATTAAAGGCGTAAGCGTGCCATATGCAAACGGTAAAAGACGAATTGAGCAAGTTAGGTATAGTTGGGAGAAATTGAATGAGGATACAGGTGTTCTTTCGGAAGATATAGGTTTAAGGGCAGCAGACTTTGGTGTTCATTATTGGACAAGTCACCACCCATTTATTGTTCCTGAACCGAACACTCTCGAACCCACTGAGTCATACTCTAAGGCTGAATTAGACGAATATTTAGCCATATTACGACAAATATCAAATGAGGCATATACTGATCCTGAGATTGTAAAGACAGCACCACATAATAGTACTGTTCATCGAGCAAAACATGAGCCACTAGATGATCCTAACCAATGGGCAATAACTTGGAGAGCATATCAAAAGAAAGTTCAAGGTCAAGAATAATTAATTTTTCAGAGCTTTTACAAGGAGATACAATCATGGACTTCAATACCCTCTTGGAGAATCTGAGAGTAGCAATTCTTACAGGAGATGAGGAAAAAGCCAATGAGTTGGCTAAGATTAGTATAGATAATAATTTTGATCCACAAAAAATTGTTGATGAGGGGATACGGATTACGATGGATGAAGTTGGAGACCGTTTTGCTACAGGAGAATATTTTCTTCCGGATCTTATAAGGAGCGGTGAAGCGACAAAGGCTGTAATTTGGGTATCTCCCATTTTCGTGCGTAAATATACGGTAGGAATCCGAGAGACACCCATCGGAAGCTATGTGGCTATTCGATCAGATCTCGGTTGAGAACATACTCGCCATACAGAATGATATTCTCCCAGCCAATGGGGCTAATGTGTTCTAACAAAGACAAATCAACTTTTGCACCATCTGGGTCGCTTTCCAAAATGACCCGGTTTATCTCCTTTGATTGCCAGTAGATGATGCAAGACATGATCAATGTCAAGCAACTGGCTGTATTTGTCTGCGCCTGTAAATCACGGGCTGTGATTGTACCCTGTTTCCCATAAGCCACTTGCCGCGCCAGACCATTAACCTCTTCACCCTTCAATAAACCACGCCGAACTCGTTTGCGGACAAGCGGGTCTGACATAAATTCCAGGATGAATTCTGTCTTGAACACACGACCCAATTCACGATTGGCACGATAGAAATGATTTTTACTGGAATAGGAAGCCAGCCGCTTCAGGGCCGTCGAAGCCGTCACATGACCACTTTCCAGCGATGCATAAAACTGACCCATTCTATCCCACTGCTCACAAATCCAATCGAGATGAATTGTACGATCCCAACGGTCAATCAAGGGTGTTAGCGAGCCGTATTCTTTTTCTTTGTCAATGCGATAAATACGCTGCTTTTTCAAGCCGCGAATACGCGGTGCAAATCGTCGCCCCAGCATAG
>SDBU01001305.1_pt1 | contig 36080 bp, 49 predicted proteins | sample 2277071 | NCBI WGS metagenome assembly SDBU01 (sample SAMN10397929, study PRJNA504765) | marine sediment metagenome | isolation source: marine sediment core GS08_GC12, 126 cmbsf | place: Arctic Ocean: Gakkel Ridge, Loki's castle | collected 2008 | reverse complement strand
AAGGTAGAGTTGTCCTTTGCCTTGGAGTTTGTGGGCATAGGCCAGGGTTTTGCCACCAGCTCCTGCACAGTAATCGAGGATTTGATCGCCGGGCTTTGCCTCGACAAGGTTTGCGACGAGTTGGCTGGCTTCATCCTGTACTTCAAAATGGCCGTTTTTAAATTCATCGAGCGCTCCGAAATTGATTTTTTCCTCAAATTGGATGCCAAATACCGATTCTTTTGTCAGGATGACAGAAAATTTTTCTTTCCACTTATTGAAAAGTGTTTGTCGTGTGGTCTTGAGAACATTGGCTCGTATGGTCGTAGGGGCGGGGGTGTTGCTCGCAAGACAGAGAGAAATAGCTTTTTCTTCTCCATAATGCTCTTGCAAAAGAGAAAATAGGTTTTTTGGGAAACTGACCCGGATATGTGGAGGGATCGAGGGGTCTTTGAGAATTTTTTTCATGTTGAGTCTTTCTAAAACCTCTACCCGCTCTTCCCATTCATGCGAAGAGGGGCAATGATGATCGACAAGACCCATCCAACGGATGAGGAGGTAAATTTTTTCTGCAATGACTTTGCGATCTTTAGAGCCGATGGCTTTGTTTTTGCGGAAGTACTCGCTGAGGTGATTATCTAAGGGCCGAGTGCCAAAGTCATAAGAGTTGAGGATTTTGAAGAGATGGTATTCTCGAAAACTTTTTTTCATAAAATAGAGAATCATTATACTGCAGAAAGTAAGATATGTAAAGTAGGACAAGGATATGCAAAAATTGTTTGGTTTTCTAGGAAGGCTCTGCTTCAGTGTGATTTTTATTGTAGCGGGGATTAATAAAATTTTGAATTGGGATGCTTCGGAGCAATATCTCGTCAATCAGATGCTAGATGTTCTCGCCAAATCATATCACCAGGGCTGGGCGCAGGCGCTTTTTGATCAAGTGCTTCCTCTGGCTCCGACGCTTCTCGTCATTGCAACGATTGTGGAACTTCTTGGTGGGCTTTTGGTACTCACCGGATTTCAAGTTCGTTTGGGCGCTTTCCTCTTATGTGTTTTTCTGATTCCTGTAACATTCCTTTTTCATAATTTTTGGAATTTGCAAGGAAGTGAACAGCAGTTGCAGATGATTATGTTTATGAAAAATTTAAGCATTTTTGGAGGTGGGCTTATCCTTATTGCTTTCGGGAAGGGACCAAAAAAGGCTGAGGGAAGATAAAGCGTAAAGTATGCGTCCTGAGATTTTCCTTCAAGCGCTTGTCAGTTTTCTCATTGTCGCCTTTGGTATGCCGAGTTTTTCCCCCATTCTCGGACCGGTTGCTGCGGCAGTGGGCTATGCGATTTTTTGGTGGTCCATCCGCGTGTATCCTTTTGCAAAGCAGCGCTTCTGGCGGGCTTTTTCTTGGTATGGAGCCATTTCTCTTATCCAACTTTCTTGGATGACTTCTATTGAGTACCAAGGGATCTATATTCTATTTACCTGGCTTGCTTTGAGTATTTGGTTGGGGGTGCAATTTGGCATTTTATCGATTCTCATTCCCTATAACCGCCCTTTAAAGTTGCCACGTATTTTGGCCATTGCATCGCTTTGGACCCTGCTTGAATGGTCGCGTTACCATATTCTCTGCGGATATAGCTGGAATTTGATAGGCCTTGCCTTTTGCAATACGAGTGCTATCCAGTTTGCTGCCCTCTTTGGAGTGCTTGGGCTTTCTTTTTGGGTCATCTTTGTCAATTTGATGGGCCTTCGTGCATTCCTTCGAAAAGGCATTGCCAATTACATGATTTGGCTTGCAGTGGCGTTTGTTCCCTATTTTTTTGGATGGGGTCATATTGCCTATCATGAAAAGCACATGGAAAAAAAGGAGAAATTTTCTTGTTTGCTTTTGCAGACAGGGCTTCTTCCTCCAGAAAAAACTCCTATTCAAGGAAAGATCAGAGCCTTTATTTCTCCTTATGACCAATGGAAACGCATCCTCACTCAGCTAAAAGAATATCAAAGAGAGTCGCCCGATCTGATTGTTCTTCCCGAAGCGGCAGTTCCCTTTTCCAGTGAAACAAATGCCTATGATCGGAGAATTGCCCAGCAGATTTTCATGGAAGTATTTGGCGAGGTTCCCGATTCGATCTTTCCTGATATTCTTCCACCTTATGGAGACAAGGACCTGCTGCGCGTCACCAACTTGTTTTGGGTGCAAAGCATCGCAAATTTCTTTGGGAGCGAGGTTGTTCTTGGACTTGATCATTCAGAAGAAGGGGGAAATTCTTACAATTCGGCCTTTCATGTTCTTCCTACTGCGGGTGAGATTGAGCGCTATGACAAACGGGTATTGATGCCTCTTGCAGAATATCTTCCCTTTCGATGGCTTGCCCCTCTTGTGAAAAATTATGGGATCACAGATTTTTTTACACCGGGAAGAAATGCATCAATCTTTCATGGAAAAGTACCTCTTTCTGCATCGATTTGTTATGAAGAGACTTTTCCCCACATAGTCCGCGAAGGACGTTTGAAGGGGGGAAAGCTCTTTGTCAACGTGACGAATGATGGATGGTATCCGGGATCACGTCTTCCGAGTCAACATTATGAACATGCAAAATTTCGGGCGATTGAAAATGGAGTCCCGCTGATTCGTTCCTGTAATACGGGGGTGACGGCAGCCATTGATAGCTTGGGGCGTTGTGTGGATCGAATTGAGCAAGAAAATGAAAAGAAAAAATTGCAAACAGGGACACTTTTTGTCAAAATATCTCTTTATGACTATGTCACCCTTTTCCTTTTTTGGGGAAATTGGGGTATTATCTGTTTAAGTGCCGTGTTTTTGGGGTTTTTTCTCTGTTTAAAGAGGCAATTTTATTGGTGATGGGAGGTTTGTTCTTGCGAAAATCCATTATTTCCGATAAGTTTTATAGGTTTACTAAGAGGTAAGTATTGGCCGTCCCCTGTACAGCAGTAGCCGAGCAAAGTGAAAAGAAAAGCTTCGATTCTTTGAAGCAAAAATCACTCAAAAAGTCGATTTCTATTTCTGGTATTGGTCTTTTTACCGCAGAGAGGACTACCCTAACGATCCATCCATCCCCGTCGGATACCGGGCTAATATTTCAGAGAAGTGACCTTCCAGAGAAGCCTATTGTCGAAGCAACTCTCGATCATGTAGTAGGAACACCTCGTTGCACGATATTGGGAAAAAATAATTTCATCATTCACACTGTCGAACATGTGCTTGCAGCATTCAATGCGATGGGGATTGACAACGCTCTTTTAGAACTTTCTGGGCCAGAGGTTCCCATCATGGATGGAAGTGCAGAGCCATTTGTCGAAGCGATTCTTGAGAGTGGAATTGCCGAGCAAGAGGAGATGAAAGAAATACACCCTCTTCGCTCTCCTGTGAGCTGGTCAGATGGAAAAGTGCATCTCGTTGCGATCCCGGCTGAGGAATTTTCGATTAGCTATACTCTGCATTTCCCTCAATCGAATATTCTCCGATCTCAGTACTTACAAGCTCCCGTTGCTTCGGAGCATTTTTCTAAAGAGATTGCCCCCTCACGCACCTTTTGTTTCTTTGAAGAGATTGCTCCCTTCATCGAAAATGGTCTGATCAAAGGAGGGGGATTAGACAATGCAGTGATCATCAAAAATGATATTGTCATCAATCCTGATGGTATCCGTTTTTCTGATGAGATGGTTCGGCATAAAATCTTGGACCTGATTGGAGATTTATCCCTGATCCCAGATTTTTCTGCACATATCATCGCGATTCGCTCCGGACATGCATCAAACGTTGCTTTTGCTCGTGAGCTTTACAACCAAATTAAGATGGAGAAGGTTTAAACTATGGTGCTTAATACTTCTAACCAGTCGATCGTTTTCGATATTAAGGAGATTTCAGAAATTCTTCCACAACGCTACCCCTTTCTACTCGTCGATCGCATCATCCAACTCGACTTAGAGGAGAATTTCATCGTTGGGATTAAGAATGTCACAAGGAATGAACAATTTTTCCAAGGGCATTTCCCAGGTGTTCCCATTATGCCAGGCGTTCTCATTTTAGAGGCCCTTGCCCAGACAGGAGGCATCCTTGTCCACCAAAAGAGCCAAAATGCAAAGACCGCCCTACTCCTCAGTATCAACAATGCAAAATTTCGCAAGCCCGTCGTTCCAGGAGATGTACTTACCCTTCAGGCAACAGGGCTCCACTTTAGTAGTAAAGGAGGGAAAATCCAAGCAAAAGCCCTTGTTGGCGAGCAGCTCGCTGTCGAAGCAGAAATTGGATTTGCCCTTGTACAGAAAGAGCAACTTTAAACAGGAAAGATAGAAATCACATGTCTAAGAAGTCATATATTCATCCTGCTGCAATCATAGAACCTGGCGCAACAATTGGAAACAATGTCACCGTTGAAGCATATGCAGTGATCAAGAGTACGGTCACTTTAGAAGATCATGTTGTTGTCAAATCCCATGCCTATATTGATGGGCATACGACCATTGGAGAAGGAACAATCATTTGGCCTTCAGCGAGTATTGGGACGAAAACACAAGATTTGAAGTTTCGTGGCGAAAAAACCTTTGTCGAGATCGGAAAAAACTGTGAAATCCGCGAATTTTGTACCATCAATTCTTCTTGCCAGGAAAATTCGATTGTCAAAATCGGTGATAATTGCCTCATCATGGCCTATTGTCATGTTGCCCATAATTGCGAAATAGGCAATCGCGTCATCATGGCAAACAATGCCAATTTAGCTGGTCACGTGATTGTTGAGGACTTTGCTGTGATTGGAGGAATGACCCCCGTCCATCAATTTTCACGCATTGGGAGCTATTCCATGGTGGGCGGATTTAGCCGCATCACCCACGATGTGCCCCCATATACAATTGGTGCAGGAGCTCCTTACAAATTGGGTGGACTCAATCTCATTGGCCTCAAAAGGCATGGCTTTCCCTTTGAAGTGCGCAAAAGCCTGACACAAGCCTTTCGCTTAACCTATCGATCGGGGCTTCACATCGATGAAGCGATGAAAAAGATTGAAAAAGAAGTCTCCCCCAACTCCCATGTCCAGCATTGGGTTGATTTTTGCTCGCATTCTCGTCGCGGGTTGATCGGATTCCATGGAATTGTTGTGGAACCACAAGAAGACTTTGAGCAGTACGAAGAACTATTAGAAGAAGTTTGAGCTCATTTGAGAATTATTTTTTTTGGCACACCCACCTTCGCCGCCCATATCCTCGATTATCTCCTCGATCATGGACAAGAAATTATTGGGATCGTTACGAGGCCTGACAAACCAAAAGGACGCTCCAATCGCCCCACGCCATCGGCGGTCAAAAGCCTTGCCCAAGAAAAATGCCCACAGATTCCCCTTTTCCAACCAGAAAAAGCTTCAACTGAAGAGACTGCTGCAGCGCTGAAAGCATTAAAGCCCGACGTTTTCGTCGTCGCTTCTTATGGAGAAATCATCAAGACAAATCTGCTAGAAATCCCAACAAAAATGTGTGTCAATGTTCACCCCAGCCTCCTTCCCAAATATCGAGGCGCAACCCCTATCCAAAGTTCGATACTCAATGGAGATACCGAGACCGGAGTGACCATCATGGAAATGGTTCTCAAAATGGATGCAGGAGATATTTTAGATGTGGTGAAAACGCACGTTTTCGAAGATATGACCTTTGGGGAGCTTGAAGAAATTCTTTGGGATCTCTCAGGACCAGTGCTTGTAAAAGTGTTAGAAAAAATTGAACTTGGCACAATTCAAAAAGTTCCACAAGATCACACTCAAGTGACATTTGCGAAAAAAATTTTACCAGAAGATCGCCTCATAGATTGGAAGAAAGGTGCAGTGGCATTGCACGATCAAATCCGGGCTTTATCTCCGAAACCTGGGGCCTTTTGCTTTGTCGAAGTGGAAGGGGAGACAAAAAGACTTGTCATCAAGAAAACCAAAAAAGTTCTCAACATGACAGGGCAACTTGGAGAGGCTCTTGTCTATCAAAAAGATTGTTGGATTATTGCCTGTGGCAGCGGAGCGCTTTCTCTTCTCGAAGTGCAACTGGAAGGGAAAAAATCCTTACCCATTCAAGAATTTATTCGGGGAGTTTTTGCTCCTCCTTTAATTAAATCTTAAACAGATCTTGATCGCAATTGACTCATGTCATATAATTGTGTCGTTTCAAAAAAAACCCAGGATGACCAATGTCTACTGCCGCGGTATCAAATACTCAGCTCCAGGAACTCGGTTCAGCTCATAAAGCGCACAAAGATTTTTTTGATGTCACCTGTGGCTATGCTGGCGAAAAGCCTTATGGTGTTTTTAAAGCGTGCCATGTGTTGCCCAATTTATTTCAGGAGCTAGACATTCTTTCGAAGGACAACGCTGAATTAAATGCTGCTATTGGGGCGGCAAAATTGGCAAAACTCTCACGGAGTCCTTTTGACTTCGTTAGGAATACGCATGGTTTATGTGCAACTTTCGTTCAATGGTGGAAAGGGGAAGAAAGAGAGTTTAAAGGAAAATATGATGAGACGTTGGCAACTCGTAAGGTAGCCGTGACAGATGTTGTGCGCGATGCCAATGGTTGTATTGCCCCGGTCTGGGAAATGCATGAATTCTTGTCCAAAGCGATTCTTTACAGCCCTGTCAACATGATTTTTAAAGGAATCAGTGCGATTGCTCTGACTATTAAGTTTGGATGGGATGCATTTGATTCCTTGAAGTGGATTGAGAGCTCGAAATATTCTTCCTTGGAAGGCGCGGCCCGTGATGAGAAATTTCCAAAAATGACCGGTCACCTGATGCAGTTAGCTGTGGAGGTTTCTTTCGTTGCTCTTGGAGTATTGACAGTTCTATCTGTTTTCTTCCAGTTTGTGTTTGCACCCCTCCTCTTTGCAGGCTTTTCTGCTTCTACGGTCGTGTTTGCGATCCTAGGATACTATCATGAGCATTTAGGCCCTGGAATAAAATAGAGTATTTAAACTTAGAGAAAAAAATTAACTAAGGTGAAATTATGGCAGGTACGGCTACAACATCATCCTCAATAGCTGAATGGATTCGTCCAGGTCCTATTTGGACAGATACGGCAAAGTATGTCAAAACACTTGATGGGGCAAAAGATACCCTTGAAGGGTTCATCAACATCTTTGATTGGATGGCGCATTTGGGGTTTGAGAAAGAATTTGCCGAGACAGCAAGTCATGATCTCGAGCCGGTTAAGCAGACTTTGGCTATTCCAGGATTCATCGAATCCTTGGGTACTATGAAAAATAAATGGAGCGTTTGGAATAACTCAGATGATCCAGATGCATTTACTGATCTCACCACAAGTGTTGCTGTGAGCACTCTCAAATTCAGCGAATCTGCAATGGCAGTTGATTCTTGGGGTATCTGCGCCCTCAAAGATTGGATGAGAGCTGCCAAAACAGGGTTTTGGGCATCTGCTGGGCTCATTGATGGAATAAATTTCTTCCGCGAGATCAGCAAAGCAGAAAATTTACAGAAAAAGGTCGACGGGACCCACTCTCCAGAGATGAAAAATGTGTACCAGCACAAAATTCAACTTTGCTATCTGAATGTCATCAAAGCGACGACAACGATTGCGATGGCTACCATTGCTCTGATTTCTCTTTTCTTTGCAAGCGTAGCTCATGGCTTCCTCTTTTCACCGGGTGTCTTCTTGACTCTAACGTCTGCTTGGTTGATTCTCACATATGCAACCCATTTTTATGGAAAGATAATTGATCGGTGGGAACAAAAAGTTCCTATTGGAAATATATAAGCGAGGATTATGTCTGCGACTCAAGTTTTTGGCGGTTTTTTCAATCGCATCGGCAATATAGTGTCGAATACAGATCAGTTGTTTGAAGGGGCTTTTTGGGGAAGTTGGTGCGGTCTCAATGTCTATAATTGGACAGCCGCTCGAAAAGAAAAACAGGAAACAGAAAGCCTACCTGAAAGTGACGATAAAGCAAAAAAGCTTTGGCTCGCGAATAAAAATTACACTCTTTCCTCATTTTCCATTGCTTCCGGAGTTTCTATGGTCACTTTTTGGATGGAGGAAGTGAAGCTCATTTCTCTTGGTTCTCTTAGCACTTTTGTTGCTTGTTTGGGTTTTGGGGGGAGTAGCCTAGTTTCATTTTCAAAAATCTGGGATGGTCTCTGTGAGCTGGATCAAGAAATCAAAGACTTCTTTAACACGGATGATCCCAGAGCTAAGAAGCACATTGCCCTTAGTCAGCTAGAAACGCTGGTTAAGGTGGCAGTTTTTGCTTGTCTTGCTGCTTGGGGTGTTTTTGGCGCACTCCATGCTGCAATAGGCGGAGCTGCTCTCTTCCTTGCCATGGATGCTTCCCTTTACTATGCCTTCATCCTCTTCCTTGGGTACATCGTCACCGCCATTACCGTTCCCATCTTGAAAAAAATGACATGAATCTCCGTGAGTGGTGTGTAATCACCTTTGTTCTTGGATTTGTTGCTTTTGCGGCAACCGTGGCAAAGTTTTCTGGGTTCCAAGCAAAAAAAGTTCTTCAAGATAGTCCACCTCCAAAGACCGTTTCCATTCATCTCTCCGGAGCCATCCGAAATCCCGGACACTATGCATGCACTCCAGGAACTTCCCTCAAAGAACTCTTGAAAAAAGCTGGGATCCAACCCACCGCAAACAGAAGAAAAATCCCATTTATGAAAATTTTACTATCCGACCAAGAGATCCAAATTCCTGAAAAAAAAAGGGGTGCTCATGGCATTTGAGAAAATTTCATTGGTGGAAAAAAACCATTTTTGCTACGATTTGTCCACTTAGTGCATTTGTATTAGGGATCTTCCAAATACCTTGATAGGTTTCTTGGTGTGGAAGGACTTTCTCTGCTCTAAAAAAGGAAAAAAAATGCCGTTACAACTCATGGGAATAAAGAAGGGAATGACCCGAATCTTTGACGAGAAGGGCGAAAGCATCGTCTGCACCGTCATCGAGGCGGAGCCCAATGTCGTAGTCCAAGTGAAAGAACAGGCTAAGGATGGCTATGTTGCTGTGCAGATGGGCGCAGAGAAGGTCCCTTCGTCCAAAGTCAAAAATGTGAGCAAGCCCTTGAAAGGACATTTTGCCAAAGCAAATGTAGAGCCTAGACGTCATCTGAAGGAATCTCATTTATCAGAGGGTGAAGAATATGCTACCGGCCAAGAAGTTGGCGTAGAGTACTTTGCTCAAGACACTTATGTTGACGTGACTGGAACCTCGAAGGGAAAAGGCTTCCAAGGCGTGATGAAACGTCACGGCTTTTCAGGTGGTCCTGCTGCTCACGGTTCTGGATTTCACCGAACTGCCGGTTCTACAGGAATGTGTTCCAATCCCGGGCGAACACTGCCAGGTCTGAAAATGGCTGGGCACATGGGAAATGAGCGTAAGATTGTAGAAGGTCTCAAAGTGATTCGAGTAGACCAAGAGAAAAAAATTATTTTAGTCAAAGGAGCCATCCCAGGATGTAAGGGCGGGCTCGTAACCATTCGCAAGTCGACAAAACGTTAGAGGATATGGCGTGGCTACACTAAAAAAATATGACTTAACAGGAAAAGAAACTGGAGAAGTGTCCATCGAAGACAAACTCCTTCCTGCTGCTGTTAATAAACAAATGATGAAAGATTATCTTGTGGCCTTGCGCGCAAATCAAAGGCAATGGTCAGCAAGCACGCAAACGCGCGCCGAAGTGAGCCATACGAAGCGGAAGCCCTTTGCCCAGAAAGGGACGGGAAACGCCCGTCAAGGATTTCTTGGCTCTCCCCAATTCAAAGGGGGTGGACGGGTCCATGCGCCGAGACCTAAATTTGATCAGCATGTGCGGATCAATCGCAAGGAAAAGCGCTTGGCTATTCGGTCCCTTCTCGGTGAAAAAATTAAAGAATCTCAAGCTCATATTCTAGAATATAAGTCTCTAAAAGCCCCCCAAACAAAAATTCTAGCAAAATTTATCAAAACCCTAAACCTCTGTGGAAAAAGGGTTTTGTTTTTGGCTGAAAATGGGGACTATAGCACTCTTTCGAAAAGCCTTAGCAATCTTCCTAAAGTTGAATTTATCTATTTTCCCAATGTGAATGGCTATGACCTTGCCCTTTGCCAAGAGATTGTGATTTTAGAATCTGCAGTGGGGCAGCTCAATGAGACACTGGGAGGCAAGAAATAAGCATGCAAAAGAAAAGCCCATATGACATCGTCAAATCGCGTTACGTCACCGAAAAAACCCGCGTCCTCGAAGATCTCAGAGATAGTAAGAGCAATCGGTGTGTCGCCGCTTGTGAAAAACCTAAATATGTCTTCCTCGTAGAGAAAAAAGCAGGCAAGCGCGAAATTGCCCAGGCTATAGAAGAAATATATGCTGAAAAAAGCATCAAAGTGAAATCTGTCAACACCATCACTATCAAGCCGAAGAAAAAACGTGTTCGAGGCCGGGTCGGATACAAATCGGGCTTTAAAAAAGCCATTGTTACCCTTGAAAAAGGTGATGAACTTGGAGAGAGTGTATAACTATGATGAAGAAATATCGCCCGACAACTGCTGGACAGCGCTGGCTCGTTTTACCGAGCAATGAAGAGCTTACACGCGAAGGGAAACAGACAGTAAAGCCTCATAAGCCCTTGCTTAAGATCAAAAAACGGATCAATGGCCGTAACCATCATGGGCATATCACTTGTCGCCATCGAGGAGGAGGGCATAAGCGCTTCTATCGTGCGGTCGATTTCAAACGAGACAAAGAAGACGTTCCGGCGAAAGTGGCAGCCATTGAATACGATCCTAACCGGACTGCACATATTGCCCTTTTAAATTATGCAGATGGTGAAAAACGCTACATCCTTGCTCCCCAAGGTTTGAAAGCTGGGGATACGGTGATGACAGGCGAGTCTTCTCCTTTTAACGTGGGATGTTGCATGCGCCTCAAATCGATGCCTCTTGGATCCGAAGTTCACAATATTGAAATGGCTCCAGGTCGAGGAGGAAAACTCGTCCGCAGCGCTGGGCTTTCTGCACAGCTGATGGCGCGCAGCGGAGGTTATGCGACAGTGAAAATGCCCTCAGGCGAAGTGCGCCTCGTCAATGAAAACTGCCGCGCAACCTTTGGCTCTCTTTCCAATAGCGAATACATGCTCCGGATTGAGGGAAAAGCAGGACGCAACCGGTGGCTTGGATTTCGCCCAACCGTTCGAGGTACAGCGATGAATCCCGTCGACCACCCACATGGGGGAGGGGAAGGTAAACACAATGGATACATTCCACAGACTCCTTGGGGTATGTACACCAAAGGATATCGTACTAGACCCAAACACAAAACGAATAAATGGATTGTAAAACGTCGTAAGAAGTAGGAAAATTATGGGAAGATCTCTGAGAAAAGGACCCTTTATCGATCACCATCTCCTCGAGAAGGTGAGCAAGCAAAATAGAGAGGGAACGAAAAACATCATAAAAACTTGGTCCCGCCGTTCCATGATCATTCCGGAAATGGTCGGACATACGTTTGATGTTCATAATGGAAAAAAATTTCTCTCTGTCTTCGTTTCAGAAAATATGGTTGGGCACCGCTTAGGAGAATTTTCTCCAACTAGAACATTTAAAGGTCACCCTGTGAAGAAAGCCGCAGCGGCCCCAGGAAAGAAAGGATAGAACTATGCAACAATCGAAAGCTCTGACGAAATATGTTCGCATCGCACCCAGGAAAGCACGCCTCGCCGCCGGATTGATTCGGGGGCTTGCCGTTGAAGATGCATTCGTGCAATTGCAATATAGCGGCCTTAAAGGGGGAGAACTCCTTCTCAAAACACTGAAAAGTGCAGTGGCGAATGCAGAGACTGTTCATGGTGTTCAGAGACGAGATTTGGAAGTACAAGAAGTGCGAATTGATCCCGGCCCCATTATTAAACGGGCAAAACCTAAAAATCGAGGAGGTCGAGTGCCAATTCAAAAAAGAACGAGCCATTTCACTGTCGTTGTCGGTGTGAAAGAGCCAGAGACAAGAGGAGAATAAATCAATGGGACAGAAGACATCCCCCGTCGGGTTTCGACTTGTAATAAATAAACGCTGGCAATCAATTTGGTTTGCCAATAAGCAAGAATTTGGCAATCTCCTCCAGGAAGATCGGAAAATACGCAAATTTTTATTGAGTCGTCCCGCATGCGTGGGCAGCTCAAGATTTACGATCAAAAGAATGAGTGGAAAGATTGAAGTAACCATCCACACCGCTCGACCAGGACTTGTGATTGGGAAAAAAGGGGTCGAAATTGAAGCTTTAAAGCAAGACCTCAGAAAATTGACTGGTAAAGAAATCTGGGTCGAGATCGAAGAGATCAAAAGACCCGATCTCGATGCCAAACTCGTGGCTGAAGGGATTTCGAAGCAGATCGAACGAAGAATCCCATTTCGTCGCGTTTTGAAGAAAGCTCTGTTAGCGACTATGGATGCTGGAGCAGCTGGCATCAAAGTGCAGGTTTCAGGGCGTGTTGGTGGAGCAGAAATCGCCCGTACCGAATGGTATAAAGAAGGCCGCATCCCTCTTCACACTTTGCGTGCAGATATCGATTATGCGACAGCTCGTGCCGAGACAACATATGGGTCAATCGGAGTCAAAGTCTGGATCAATAAGGGCGAAGCGAAAGCGTAGTAATTAGGAGAAAGAAACATGGCACTCATGCCACAGCGAACAAAATTTCGAAAAGCACAAAAAGGGAATTACCGCGGCTACAGCAAAAGTGGTAACTTCATCGAATTTGGCGACTTTGGAATGCAAGCTTTGGAGCGTGGCTGGATCACTCACAAGCAAATCGAAGCATGCCGTGTTGCAATCAACCGCCACTTTCAGAGAAAGGGCAAAGTTTGGATTCGTATATTCCCTGATAAACCCGTTTCCAAAAAGCCTGCCGAAACACGTATGGGGAAAGGAAAAGGTGGAACAGATCATTGGGTTGCCGTCGTCCGCCCCGGACGAATCCTCTTTGAAGTGAGTGGGGTGAAGGAAGAAGACGCGAAAAAAGCCCTTCGTCTTGCCGCTGCAAAACTGGGGATTCATACGCGATTTGTACCGCGAGTAGAGAGAGTATAACATGAATAAAATGAAACAATTTCAAGATCAATCTGTAGAAGAATTGCAAGCCATCTATCAGGATCTTTCAAAAGAGATCTTTGAATTAAAAAATGAAATTAGCACGACCCGTAAAATTGAAAAACCGCACCTTGTACGTCAAAAAAAGAAAGATCGTGCCCGAGTCCTCACTCTCCTAACGTCAAAAGGAGCAAAGATATAAGATATGGAAGAGAGAAAAGCACCCAAACAAAAAATTCGCGAAGGAATTGTCGTCGCAAACAAAATGCAAAATACGGTTACCGTACGAGTAGACCGCAGGATTCGACATCCCCAGTTGCAAAAAGTTGGCACTCGTGGAAAGAAATATTACGCGCACAGTGAAAATAATGAGATCGCAGTTGGTGATAAAGTGCGCATTGTGGAAACAAGACCCCTCTCAAAGCTCAAGCGCTGGAGAGTAACAGATGTGATTGCGAAAAACACACGCTAAGAGGGTGAATGTGAATTGCTTTCATCGGAAGGAGGCTAATGAATTTGCATACACACTTTAAAGGAAGAAAAAAATGATTCAACAAGAATCCGAATTACAAGTGGCTGACAATACTGGTGCCAAGAGAGTATGCTGTTTCAAAGTCCTTGGCGGTTCGAAGAGACGCTATGCCGGTGTAGGTGATGTCATCATCTGTTCTGTCAAAGAAGCAAGTCCTTCTGGAAGCATCAAGAAAGGCGAAGTTGTTCGGTGTGTTATTGTCCGTACGAAAAGTTATATCAGGCGTAAAGATGGATCCGTACTTCGCTTTTATGACAACAGCTGTGTGATCATCGATGAAAAAAACAACCCCAAAGGTTCGCGTATATTTGGCCCGATTGCGCGTGAGATTCGCGAACGGGGATATGTGAAGATCACCTCTTTAGCACCTGAGGTCATTTAGGAGAAACAATGAGTAATAAATGGATTCGAAAAGGAGATAAAGTCGTTGTAATAGCAGGGAACGAGAAAGGCCAAATGGGCAACGTTCTCACAAGGACTGACAAACGCATTGTCGTTGAAGGACTCAACATTCGAAAAAAGCATGTGAAACCCAAACAACGAATGCAACCTGGTATTGTTGAAATTGAAGGCTCCATGCATATTTCCAATGTGAGCCTTTGTGATGAAGAAGGAAAGCCTGTGAAAGTGAAAGTTAAGATTAGCAAAGAGGGCGAAAAGCAGCTCTACTATGTCAAAGCAGGCAAAGAAGTGATTTACCGTGATAAGAAAAAAAAGAAAAACTAACCCATGTCAAAACTACAGAAAAAATACAGAGAAGAAATAAAAAAGTCGCTCCAAGAGCTTTTTAAATATTCTAATTCCATGCTGATCCCCGAGCTGAAAAAAGTGGTGATCAATATGGGGATTGGCGAAGCAGCTCGCGATAAGAATGCACTGCAAGATTGCGTCAAAGAGCTGACCATGATTTCGGGACAAAAACCAATACCGATGCGTGCAAAAAAGTCCGTTGCCAATTTCAAACTTCGCGAAGGGCAAGCAATCGGCTTAAAAGTCACCCTTAGAAGAAAGCGGATGTATGACTTTGTAGATCGATTTTGCAATATCGTTTCCCCTCGTATCCGTGACTTCCGTGGATTTTCCTATAAGTGTGATGGGAGAGGAAATTTTTCCTTAGGACTCGAAGACCAGCAAGTGTTCCCCGAAATTAATCTTGATGAAGTCAAACGAACGCAGGGGATGAGCATGACATTTGTCACTTCAGCAAGGACCGATGAAGAGTGTTTTCAGTTGTTAAAGGCTCTTGGAATTCCATTTAAAGAGAGGGAAGGTAAGTAGATGTTACACGATCCAATTTCAGATTTTTTAACCCGCATCCGCAATGCACTGCGACAAAGACATCGCTTTGTTGATATGCCTCTTAGCAAGCAAAAACTACGCATTGCCAAAGTGATGCAGGAGCAAGGGTTTGTGGGAAACGTCATCGTCAATGAAGAGAAAAAACTCATGCGCGTAGTATTGCGCTATGCGAACGACAGAAAACCTGTTGTCAATGGCTTGAAGAGAATTTCAAAACCTGGACTCCGTCGCTATATCGGATGTCATGAAATCCCAAAGATTCTCGGTGGCCTTGGGATTGCAATCCTATCGACAAACAAGGGAGTCATTGAAGGAGAAACTGCCCGCGAGCAAAAACTGGGCGGAGAATTATTATGCTATATCTGGTGAGGTAATCAGACATGTCGCGCTACGGAAAGTCCCCAATTATCCTGCCAACTGGGGTAGAAGTGAAAAAAGCAGGAAACAAAGTCCTAGTCAAAGGCCCTATGGGCGAACTCGACCTTGAAGTGAAACAGGGTATTGAAGTTGTTGTGAAAGAAGGCAAAGTCCTCGTGACGCTTGAGGAAAAAAGCAGTCTTCCCACTGCCATGCATGGACTGTTTCGTTCTTTGATCAACAATATGATCATAGGAGTGAGCAAAGGCTTTGAGAAACGCCTCTCTCTGATTGGCGTGGGCTATAGAGCTGCAATTTCCGGGAATCAGTTGGATCTCCAACTTGGATTTTCCCATCCCTCTAGCCTTGAAATTCCCAAAGAAGTAAATGTGAAAGTGGAAAAAGCGACCACGATCATCATCGAAGGCATCGACAAGCATCGAGTGGGACAATTTGCCGCATCCGTCCGCTCGCTGCGACCTCCTGAGCCATATAAAGGTAAAGGAATTCGCTATGAAGAAGAATATGTACGCAAAAAAGCTGGTAAAGCTGCTGCAAAAGGGTAAACAATGGAAAATCGTCTAAAAAATAGAGACGCAAGACGCAAGCGCCGCTCCATGAGAGTGCGAAAAAACGTGCGAGGAACAAGTGAGAAACCACGCCTTACAGTATTTCGTTCCAATAAGCACCTTCTCGCACAGCTCATCGATGATGAGAAACAAACGACAATCATTGGAATTGGAACCATGAGCAAAGATATGAAAGGTTCGAACCATTCCAAAAAGTCAAAAGAAGCTGCAAAAGAAATTGGAAAACGGATCGCACAAGAAGCCAAAAAAAAGAAAATTGAAAGCATTGTGTTTGATCGGGGCGCATACAAATATCACGGAATCATTGCTGAGCTTGCCGATGCAGCTCGCGAAAGTGGTTTAAAGTTTTAAGGAAACGAACATGGCTGAAAAAAAACGGTACGCAAAAGCGGAAGAGATAGGCACGGATTTCGAGGAAAAAGTCCTCTACATCAATCGTTGTTCTAAAGTTGTGAAAGGGGGAAGAAAGTTTAGTTTTTCTGCTCTCATATTGATTGGAGATGGACAAGGACATGTAGGCCTAGGCTTTGCAAAAGCTAATGAAGTGGCTGATGCGATTCGCAAAGGAACGGAAGCCGCCCGCAAAAACGTACTCTCTTTTGAAATGGAAGACTCCACCATCCCACATGAAGTCATTGTTGACTGGGATGGTGCAAAAATTTTGCTCAAACCTGCACCCGAAGGAACAGGTGTGGTTGCTGGATCGAAAATCCGCTCCGTGCTCGAAATGGGGGGCATCAAAAATGTCGTCACCAAAAGCCTCGGATCCAACAATCCCTTGAACCAAGTGCGCGCCACATTTAAGGCACTGGAAAGCTTAAGAAATCGCAAAGAGGTTCTAAAAATTAGAGGCAAAGAATGACAAATCTCGCCAACTTGACAAATACCCATCGTCCCAGAAACAAAATCCAACGTGTGGGTCGTGGACCTGGCTCCAATCGAGGAAAGACCTGTAACCGTGGAACAAAAGGGGACAAAGCCCGCAGTGGATACAAGAGAAGACGCCCTCAAGAAGGGGGACAGCTTCCCCTCTTTAGAAAATTGCCTACGCGTGGTTTCACCAATGGGCGTTTCCGCAGGGAGACTTTGAGTATCAACCTAGGTCTCATTGAGTCCCTCTATAAAGACGGGGAGACAGTCAATTATGAAACGCTGCGCCAAAAAGGACTTGCTCCAAGAGTGATTCCTGGCGGAATTAAAATTCTCGGGCAAGGCGAACTAAAGAAGAAAGTGACTATAGAAGCACATCGATTCTCTAGCACTGCAAAAGAAAAATTAGAAAAAAGCGGGATCGCCTTTAAGGAACTTCCCGTAAGGTAAACATGATTAGCAGTATCTTACGCATTTTATCCGTCGAAGAACTGAAGAAAAAAATTGGTTTTACCCTTTTGATGCTCATCATTTGCCGTATTGGTGCGTATATCCCCGTTCCTGGAATCAATGGTGAGCTAGCCGCTGATCTCTTTCGCAAAGCAACAGGAGGAAGTCAAAACCTTTTTCAACTAATGGACGTTTTTTCTGGGGGAGCTTTTGCCCAGATGACCATTATTGCCTTAGGGGTTTTGCCTTACATCTCTGCCTCGATCATCATGCAGCTCATGACCGCTCTTGTTCCTTCATTGCAAAGAGAAATCAAAGAGAATCCCGAAGTAGGGAGAAGAAAACTTGGCAAGTGGACCCGCGTTCTCACCATTGTTCTCGCTGCCTTTCAGGCAGGAATTTATGGACGCTATGTTTTGAGCCTCAACGCAAGTCAGCCTGGAATCGTAGTCCCTCAGATCCTTACCGTTACAGCCTTTGAATTTCCTTGGCTTTTCTTTTTGCTTATCGTTGCGACGATGTCGGCAGGAACTATGCTCCTCATGTGGATTGGTGAGCAAATCACCGAAAAAGGAGTGGGCAATGGGATCAGTTTGATCATCACCCTAGGCATTCTCTCTTCTCTCCCCACCACAATTGGTGCCATCATCCGAAAGCTCAATCTCGACTCCCAGCAGTCCGGCCAACTCTCATTTCCCTCCCTTGTTGTCCTCATGGCCGTGTTTGTATTCATCATCATCGGAACGATCCTCGTGATTCAAGGACAGCGCAAAATCCCGCTGCAGTATGCCCGCCGCGTCGTGGGAAGACATGAAACACAAGGGGGCCGCGCTTATATTCCCCTAAAAGTGAATTATGCCGGTGTGATCCCTGTGATCTTTGCATCCTCTCTACTCATGTTCCCTGCCACCATTGGCCAGCTGGCAGGACAAGACAGCTGGCTTGCTAATTTTTCAAAATGGCTCGCACCAGGAAGCAGTGTATATTCCATTTTTTATGTCTTGCTGATCATTTTCTTTACCTATTTCTGGACTGCAACCCAATTTCACCCCGAGCAAATTGCCTCAGACATGAAGAAAAATGGAGCCTTTATTCCCGGCATTCGCCAAGGTAAGCCGACCCAAGACTTTTTAGAAGATACCATGAATAGAATCACATTTGCCGGAGCCATATTTTTGGCCCTGATTGCTGTGCTCCCTTCAATCATTGGAAAATTGCTTAAAGTAGATCCAAGTATTAGTTATTTTTTTGGAGGAACCTCCCTTTTGATTTTGGTTGGGGTCGTATTAGATACAACAAAACAAATCGAATCTCACATGCTCATGAAACGATATGAGGGATTCATAAAAAAAGGAAGAGGACGCAGGAGATAGGAGTAAATATTTGATTTTCAAATGTAATCCTCCTTGAATTTAAATAAATCTTGTGAGATATTGTCTCTGCTAAAGAACAAAAGGAACATCTAAATGCCACGAGTCATTGGAATTGATATCCCTGATAAAAAACGACTAGTTATTAGTTTAACCTACATCCAAGGAGTAGGGAAAAAAACTGCTGTTGAATTGATTGAAAAACTGAGACTCAATCCTGATATGCGAGCGCGCGAGCTTACAGAAGAAGACATCGGGCGGATCAACGGCCTGCTCCAAACAGAATATGTTGTAGAAGGGGATTTAAGAAGACAAGTACAGAACAACATCAAACGACTGATTAGCATCCATTCTTACCGAGGTTTGCGTCATCGCACAGGCCTCCCAGTACGAGGGCAGCGTACACAACGAAATGCACGCACCCGTAAAGGGAAGAAAAGAACAATAGCCGGAAGGAAAAAACCAATTTAGGGATCTGAAAAAACCTATTTAAAGCAAACTGAAGGAGATCGCATTGGCTAAGCAAGACATGCAAAAAAGTACCATGAAGAAAACAGCAGCCCGCCCAAAAAAGAAGCTGCACAAAAGTGTTCCGAGCGGAATCGCACATGTGAGTGCAACATTCAATAATACAATCGTTAGCATCACAGACCTCGTAGGAAACGTCATCTCTTGGGCATCTGCTGGCAAAGTGAATTTTTCTGGCTCACGAAAATCCTCAGCCTTTGCAGCCACCCTTGCCGCACAAGATGCTGGCAAAGCCGCAATGGCAATGGGAATGAAAGAAGTAGAAGTAAACCTGAAGGGACCTGGAGCTGGACGTGAATCAGCTGTTCGTGGCCTCCAGAGCGCCGGGCTCATTATTTCATTGATTCGAGATAAAACCCCCGTTCCCCACAACGGCTGTCGTGCTCGTAAAAGACGTCGTGTGTAAAGGTAAAAGTACTAATAGGAGAAAATTATGGCAGTGAGATATGGCAAGTTTGAATTGCCGACCAAAATCACTCAATTAGAAACATCAAAGGATAAGCAGACAGCTCGTTTTGTCGCAGAACCATTTGAGCGAGGATATGGACATACCATGGGCAATGCCCTACGTCGCATCCTTATGAGCTCAATGGAAGCCCCAGCTATCATCTCTATTCGCATTGAAGGAGTCCCTCATGAATACATGGCCGTTGAGGGAATTGTAGAAGACATGACACATGTTGTCCTCAATTTAAAAGGAGCACTCCTTCGCAAAATTCCTTTAGATGATGAAATCGGTTCTCGTCGTCCTCGAATGATAACCAATACACTTGAAATTACAGCAGAAGATCTTGACCAAAATAATGGCCAATATCCCATCACATTGCAACAATTTCTAGGTAAAAGCGAATTTGAAATCGTAAACCCCGAACTCGTCATCTTCCATGTGACAAAACCAATGACCAGACGCATTGACATAAAAGTCGCTATAGGAAGAGGCTACGTGCCCTCCGAGCGACACGACTTTGAAAAGGTCGTTGATGAGATCGTGATCGATTCGATCTTTTCACCTGTTCGACTCGTCAACTACTTTGTGGAAAATACACGGGTTGGCCAAGTTACAGATTTTGATAAGCTGATATTAGATGTGACAACAGATGGGAGAATCACTCCTGAAGAAGCCCTCTCTTATGCCACGCAAATTGGTATCCACCACTTTGACATCTTCAAAGAGATCGCGACAGAGGCCATCACCTTTGATGAAGGGGAAGAAGAAAGCGATACAGACAAAGATGCTCTGATGCAAAAACTCGTCTTGCGCATCAATGAGATTGAGCTTTCTGTTCGCTCTACCAATTGCCTTGCTGGGGCCGATATCGACACCATAGCAGAACTCGTCATCATGCCAGAGTCAGAGATGCTCAAATTCCGCAATTTTGGAAAGAAATCCCTCAATGAAATCAAAGCCAAATTAGAAGAGATGGGACTCCATCTCGGCATGGATTTGAGCAAACTGGGAATCACCCGTGATAACGTCAAAGAAGTTGTACTAGAGTACCAAAGTGAAAAAGTAGGAACAGAAACATGAGACACCGGAAGAACACCTTTAAGATAGGCCGCAATGCTAGTCATCGCCGCAGTCTGGTAGCTAATATGCTCAAAGCTCTCATTGAACATGAGCGGATTGTGACCAGTGAGGCGAAAGCCAAACAACTCAAGCGTTATGCAGATAAGATGGTCACGCTTGCCAAAAAAAATACATTAGCCAGTCGCAGAAAAGCAATTGGGGAGCTCATGATCCGTTTCAACTCCCTTACTCCCAAAGAGTTTAGAGCTTCGAGAAAAGGAGATACCTCTTCCTACAATAGCGATCGCAAAATTATTCATAAATTATTTGGGGAGCTCGGTCCCCGTTTTTTAGCTCGCCCAGGGGGGTATACCCGTCTGATCAAAACTGCTAGCATGCGAAAAGGGGACAGAAGCGCCAAGTGCATTCTTGAATATCTCCCCGAGTAAACCAGATCGACTCCTCGCCCTCTCACAAAGAGGGCTTTTTTCATCGCTTTACTTTTCTCAAAATTTCAGGTATATTTAAGATGAATTTATATGCTCTCTAGCCCCAATCATTTGGAGGATTTTCATGGCAATACGCATAGCAATTAATGGATTTGGCCGGATTGGCCGCCTAGTCTTTCGCATCATTGCAGAGACCCATAAAAACCTAGAAATCGTTGCAATCAATGACCTTGTTCCTGCGGACAACCTCGCATACCTACTCAAATACGACTCCGTACACAGGAGTCCTGACTTTGACGTTCGTGAAGAGGGTGGTGCCATCGTTGTTAACGAAGACAAGACAGCAGTCTTCTCAGAAAGAGATCCAGCGAAACTTCCCTGGAAAGAATTAAACGTCGATTATGTGATCGAATCAACAGGCCTCTTTACAAAAGTAGAAGATGCCAAAAAGCACCTGCAAGCTGGAGCAAAAAGAGTCTTACTTACCGCTCCTGGAAAAGGAGACATTCCCACTTTTGTGATGGGAGTCAATCATATGAACTATGATCCCAAAGCGGATACAATCGTCTCGAATGCTTCCTGTACAACAAACTGTTTAGCACCTTTGACAAAAGTACTACTCGATAATTTTGGAATCGAGGAAGGGCTGATGACCACCATTCATTCGGTCACAGCCTCCCAACCCACAGTAGACGGCCCCTCCAAGAAAGATTTTCGGGGTGGTCGCGCTGCAGGGATGAATATAATCCCTTCATCCACCGGAGCGGCAAAAGCTGTTGCTCTCGTAATCCCAGAGGTGAAGGGAAAGCTCACTGGTATGGCATTTCGCATCCCTACAATCGACGTGTCGGCTGTAGATCTAACCGTTCGCGTTGCCAAAGATACCAGTTATCAAGAAATTTGTGCGGCATATAAGAATGCATCTGAAGGTTCCATGAAGGGAATCCTTCAATACACCGATGAACCCGTTGTTTCATCAGATTTTATTGGCAGTCATTATTCGTGTATTTTTGACCAAGAAGCTGGGATTGCTCTGAATAGCCGTTTTTACAAATTAGTTGCATGGTACGACAATGAATTTGGTTATGCCACCCGCGTTGTTGACCTGCTAAAATATATGGAATCTAAAGAACAATAAACCCGGATAAATTCGTGAATTTTACTAGAGAACCTATCATCGAAACCATCATCACCCCGAAAGAGGGTCATAAACTTGTCATCCGCAATACAAAAGGAAGTGGTGGTGAAGAATACATTGTTGATGCCATTGAAGTGGTATCATTTGGACATTCCTTCTTTTTCCGATCGCTTGAACGTCCTAAGTCTTTTATCGTTCCCGTTTCAGATTATGAAGTGGTTGAAACAAAAGAGACACGAGTCGTCCTCAAAAACGCCACATTTGAGCGTTCGATCAAAATTGGAGGCGGAAAAGCTTCTAAAGAGAAGCCAGCAACTGCTGAAGTCGAAGAGCAAGAGCCAGCAGCAGTTGAGCAACGCCTTGAGAAAAAGCGAGAACGCCGCCGTCACCGCAGACGCCGGACTAGCACCATTGAAGAAGAGACAAAAGCAAAAGAAGAAGTGAAGCCTCAAGAGGAAAAGGCTGCTGAAGGAGGTGGTGCCGTTGATGAAACAATTGTTTCATCATCGATAGTCAGGCGACTTATCCCTCCTCCCACCACCCTCATCTCCGAAAAAATCTCCAAAGCAAAAGCTGCAGATGCTGAGGCAGTTGAAGGAGATGTTCTTCCCGAGCAAGTAGAAGAAAAGAAGAAGCCCAAGAGGACTCGCAGAAAGAAGAAAACCGATGATGAGCCCCCCGAAGAGAGTTCTTCAGAAGAAAAAGGGGAAGCTTCTCCCACCGAAGAAGACATCTCTCCATCTGCGGAAGAAACCCCTCCATCTCAAGAAGAAGGCCCTCCTCCTGAAGAAGGCTTTTTTCCTACAGAGGAGCAAAACCCCCCTTCTCAAGAAGAAGGCCCTCCTCCTGAAGAAGGCTTTTTTCCTACAGAGGAGCAAAACCCCCCTTCTCAAGAAGAAGGCAGTGATATGCAGCGGGTTGGCGCAGAAGAAATGGAGACTGTTTCTAGCACTTCCTTTTCTTCATTGGAAGAGCGAAGTGGCCCCAACTTCTTTGGAAAAATTTGGTAGATCCAAGACCCTGCCTCTTTTCGGAGGCGGGGCTTTTCAAAGACACACTATTTGTGGATTTATTTCTCGGTTTTGATATAAGGGCAAAAAAGAGGTGAAACCATGAAAAATCTTATTCTTGCTTGTATCTTAGTCTTTGCATTTGGTTGTAATTTTGCAAAAAAAACACCCCCTCATGTCATTAATGACCAGCAGAGCCCTCGTTTTCTCTATGTGCTCAATGCGCAATTTGGGAAATACGATGATGGAAAGTTAACCTTAAAAGGGATTCCTTCCGTCCTTTACTTTTCCGATCGACCCAATCGCTTAGCTGGGCATACAACTATTGAGCAGTTTACCAAGCTTTGGGAGCAAGATAGCTTTAAAAAAGATCCGCCCAACGGCAATCTTTCCATTTTAGATCAGAAAAATGAGCAAGAGATCCTCATCGAACTTTCTAATCCTAAAGTAGAAACCGACTGCATTGCCTTTGATGTACGACTTCTCAAAGGGGAAATACCTCAACAATTCAAAAGCAGTGCCCTCTTCATTGATTTGGATTCTCCTACAAACCAGTCCCTAGCGTATGAGAATTTTGGTGAGGACTTCCACGCGGTCGACTGCTCTTGCGCAGAGACTTCCGAATAAAGAGCATTTTGACTTTTGAAGAAAGTAGAGGTAGCTGTTTACAATTCCTTTTGTATTTCCTGGTTCCCTAAAAAAAAATACTCTCTTATAATGACAGCGACCTAAATAAATGGAAATAATATGTCTGTAGAACTAGATGTTTTGAAATTCGTTTGTCATAGGCTTGAACAGGCCAATATTCCATATATGTTGACAGGTTCATTTGCGGCTAATTTTTATGTGGTACCACGCATGACCCGAGATATAGATATTGTAATCGAAATCCATAAGCCTGATATAGAGAAACTCTTTTTAATCTTTCAAAAGGATTTTTACATAGAAAAAGATGCGATTCATGAAGCAATTGAACATCAGGGAATGTTTAACATTATTCATAATGAATCCGTTCTTAAAATCGATTTTATTGTTCGGAAGGAAGCGTCTTATCGCCATACAGAATTTCAAAGAAGGCAGCAAATACAATTAGATGACTCATCAATTTGGATTGTTTCTCCAGAAGATCTTATCATTTCAAAATTGTTTTGGGCAAAAGACAGTTTGTCAGAGATGCAGCAAAAAGATGTGGAAAATCTACTCTTATCACTAAAAAATCTCAATATAGAATATATTCATGAATGGGTAGAAAAATTAGGGCTTAATCATATTTACGAGAAGGTGAAAGTTGGTGGATGATACAACTCCTAATATGGCTCAAAAAATGCGTGAAATGATCCAGATGAAAACTCCCATCGAACGCCTTAAAATGGGATGTTCGATGTATGAGACCTCAAGATGTTTAATCATTCGTTCTATAATGGAAAAGAACCCTAATATTTCAAAATTTGCTCTTCGACGAGAAATATTTTTGAAATTCTATGAAAAAGATTTTGCTCAAAGAGAACGAGAAAAAATTATCAAACATCTTGAAAAATCTTCGCAATAAAAAAAGCTGAACCCATCTGTGGCAACATTCAGCCTTTCGAAAAAAATTGCTAGAAGAGAACCCTTTTTCTGAGTAAAATAGCGGTTTTTCGCTCGGGTGGTGGAATGGTAGACACAAGGGACTTAAAATCCCTTGGAGGTAACTCCGTGCGGGTTCGAGTCCCGCCTCGAGCATTTGTAGGGGAAAGGATTGTCAATGCGGCGGTCGTAAATTTGCTATCGAGGGGGACGATAATGGATCCGATTTCAACTATAGCATCTATTCAAGGGGCTATTAGCATCACAAAGGTCGTATTAGGGGGTTTGAAAAAAATTAAGGAGACTGACATGAGGCTGGTGCTAGTTGAGATCCAAGAGCAAGTGGTCGAAATCAAGGAAAAGTTGGTGGATGCTAAGGAAGGGACAATGGCTTTGCAGGAGGAAAATTTAGACTTACGTCGTCAGTTGCAGCTAATAGATGAACTTGAACATGATGAAAATGGCAATATTTTATGGAGGATTGTTCAAGGGCAGAAGAGGGGTCCCTATTGTTCTACCTGTAATGGCAACGAGAAGAAACAAATCCCACTAAATGGAGATGACCCCGGTTCGTGGAACTGCCCAAATTGTAAGAATCATTTTACTACAAAGCAGTGCCGTATAGACCGAAGGCAGTTAATCAAGGGTTTTGAGAGTGGGAGCTGTCGTAATTAGCCATTGATCGGCTAAATTCAAAAATATTGGTCCGAAAACGAAAGAAGGCAAAGAAAGTCTAAGGGCTGCAAATACAAAGTAGGAGTTAGTCGGTATCATTGATTTTCTTTACGGCTTCCTCAGTGGTCCATACATCGCTGGCAATCATCCGGAAGTTGATTAGGGCGGCTGCGTAACCATCGGCTTCTTCGAACTGTGCCGCTGCTGTGGCATCCTTGACCACTGCAACTTCAAAACCCCGCTCAATGAGTTCGCGCATATGCGACTCGACGCATAGGTTGGCTGACATACCTGCGAGGATGATACTGTCGATACGGCGCTTGCGCAATTGCAGAATCAAGTCATTGTTTTCAGGACCATAGATTTTGTGCGGGTTAGTTACAATGGTTTTTCCGTCTTCAATGTAAGGTTTATATTGATTTAGCCAGTCTGAGCCCGATTCTTTGAAGTTTTTCAGCGATAGTTGATCTTCGCGATCGAACATGTGCATGCTATGCATGGCCTCTTCTAGAGCACCTTCAAACTGCCACTTATGGTCATGCGGGTAATAGTAATGCGGTGAAATAAACAGCAGCATGTCATTCTTCTTAGCTGTTTTCATAAGTTTTTCGATATTATCAACCGTATTATTGGCTGTTACATTTTTGCCGACTACTCCCCAGGCAACGCCACTCGAGCACAAAAAATCGACCTGTGGATCAGTGATGACTAATGCGGTGCGACCCTTTACGATCTTCATGCCAGGTTCAGGTAGTTCTGGTGGTGCCATAGTTTTCCTCAAGTTGTGTTTTAGTCAAGTTTTGACTTTTTGTTTTTTTTGTAAACTTTCTGTTTTTTTGTGTCAAATAGGGATCATTTCTGAGGATTTCCCATTGTAGGAAAATTAGATCAAAGTCAAAAAATTTCCCCAAAAAAATCAAAATAAATATCAACACTTCTTTGACCTTGAAAACGTAAAGATATATTTTTTTATCGTTCCAATTTTAGGACCCAAAAATAGTATTGTTTAGATGTTTAAAAATTTTGCGACAAAGCCAGTTGGGACATTAGTGGGACAGCAAACCTCAAGTTTCTCCAATATTTCTCAATATCTGACAACAGCATGAGTTCTCTAATCTATTGACCTTGAAGTTGATAAGTGTTGAGGTGAATTAGATAAGGTTATATCATGACAGACTTAAAATCCCTTGGGAGTAATCCCGTGCGGGTTCGAGTCCCGCCTCGAGCAATGTGAGTTCAGCTTCACTTTTTCCTTCTCGTGTCTCATCTACTTGACTCTTGTCTCTCGACAAGGTGAATTTCACCTTGCCTTCGCTCCTCGAGCAAGTATCTGAAATCCGATAAGAAAAAATCTAATGCTTCACAACATTGCTCGAGGCGGCCCCGAGCAAAGCGAGGGAGCAAGCCAAAGAAGGGCTTGTGGGCTTGCAAAGATCTGTCGATCCACGTGTAGATACAAACCTGACCCCAAAGATGCAACCGTTGAAGAGCGGTTAAAAGAGCTGGCGATAGAAAGGATCACTTACGGGTAAATGTTCACCTCCCCTAAGAAATTCTTTGTGCTAAATACTAAATTTTTTATCATGTACAGGCATGAAACCTTCCTATGAGCAACTAGAAGCCGAGCTTGCAGAAATGAAAGCTCTACTGAGACAAGCATTAGAAAGAATCTCCAAGCTAGAAGAGCAGCTCAACAAAAACTCAAAAAACAGCTCCAAGCCTCCCTCAACGGATCAGAAATCCGATACTCTCACCAAAAATTCCAAGAAGAGAAAATCTCGCAAAGGATATTCGCGAACTCCTTATCCGCCAGAAAAAGTAGACCATCAGATAAAATGCACAAGAGAGTGCTGTCCGCACTGCAACTCAAAAAAACTCGAACAGTTATCGGGCTCCCTATTTTCTTGGCAACAAGCAGAGCTACCCGTTGCGCAAGCAATTATTACGCAGTACAATTGCTTAAAATATCGATGTAAAAGCTGCAGGTGCCGTTCTATAGGGAGTCTTCCTGAAGGTGTGCCATTTTCTGCATTTGGGCCTAAGCTTATGGCCTTCATCGCCTGTTTGACAGGTCGTTATCACCTCTCGAAACGAGAGGTGATAACCTTAGTCAAAGAGCTATATGACATAGACCTATCAGAAGGCTCCATAATCAATGTAGAAGAAAAAGTGACGAACGCACTAGAAGAGATTTACGGAAAAATTCACTGCAGCGTCATCGAAGGAGTACTGACTAGACACTTTGATGAGACCACCTGGAGAAATAGCGGCAAAAGACATTATGCATGGATAGGGACAACCAAAAACGCAGCATACTATAGAATCGATCCCCATCGGAGCAAAGCAGCGCTCTTCAAATTAATAGGAAAATTTACAAATCACCCAGCGGTAACAGACAGATATAGTGTGTATAACGTACTTGATGGTCCAAGGCAATACTGCTTGGCACATCTGATCCGAGACTTCCACGCATATAGCCAACGGCAAGGCGAAGATGGGGAAATAGGAAGCCACATCGAAGAAGAGCTCCGCCAAGTATGTAAAACTCATAGGAAATGGAGAGAAAAGAAAATCTCCAAATCTCAATACAGTAGCTGCCTACGCCATAGTAAACGTCGGTTAAGTGAATGTCTCATGGATGGACTAGCTCTTGGTAGCGATGATCTATCAGGGCTCTGTGAACGCCTTAGTGATGAGTTCAATCGACTCTGGACGTTCAAAACCATAGAAGGAATGGAGCCAACGAATAATATGGCGGAAAGAGACCTGCGAAAGCTTGTGCTCTGGAGAAAGAAAAGCTACGGAACAAGAAGTCAGCGAGGTCAAAAGTTCGTAGAGAGGATAACATCCGTAGTAGAGACACTCAAAAAAAATGAGAGGCGACCTTTAAAATTTTTGGAAGAAGCAGTCCAAGCCTACTATCACAAACAGCCCTCGCCAGCAATCGCCCCCGCTCTAGGCATTTAAGCCCATAGGTGAACATTTACGATTTTCAAGCTCTCTCTTGTGTATGTGTCAATTACTGTTAGCAACCTCAACTTCCTGCCGTTGGCTAGGCTATCATGCACGAAGCCTAGTGCCCAACACTGATTCGCCTTAGTGATTAACCGTTCTATTTTTCGGTCTCCGATAGCTCTTTTTCTTCCGCCTCGCTTAAGTACTTTTAGTCCTAGTCCTCTATAGATGCGATGGGAGGAGAAGTGAAGCGCCCTATGTGGCGCGAACCGGCCCGAAGGGGAGGCCCTCTCCGAGCAACTAAAACAGAAGGGCTTAAGCTCATACGAGTTTAGGTCTTTTTCTTTTGCAAAACCAAAAAAAATTCCAAATGTGACAATTTGGTGACAGTGGGAGAAATTTTTCAATATTTTACGAGGGAGATTTCAATTCTGATGCTATAAACTTAGCAAAGGGTTCTATATCATTATCGACACTAGCGCTTTCTAAAGCTTGAAAATACTGTTTTCGATTTTCTACTTTAATGACTGTCCATGGATATCCACCTGAGGCCAACATTACATTCATGAGAAAACGACCAGTTCGTCCATTTCCATCCATATATGGATGGATATAAACAAAAACGAAATGCCCCAGAATTGCTCTTACAGCGGCATGTTCTTCATTTATTAGACAGCTATAGAATGTGTCCATGGCATCTAGGAGTTGGTCTTTAGAGAGGGGCGTATGTCTTGAATTACGAATATAAACTTGGTGACGCCTATAACCCCAAAGATCTTCTTGTTTGTGAATTTTTGCCTCTACTAGTGGAGAAAATAATTTACGAAACCAGACTGGAAGATCTGTTTTTGCAATTGTACCTGGTAGATTACCTTTTATAACTTGAGCAATTGATTTTTCAACTTCAAGAAAAGATTCATAATATCCTCTTGCAGCTAAGGCATTCCTATATAGAGAGTCTTCATGAAAAAGATCGGGGTTCCAATCGCCACTCTCAACTTTCTGAATTAGTTTTATCGATACTTTGTAGCCTTCTATTGACAGGGAATGATAAGCATCTTGAGTGTGAATTTCTTCTACATTTTTTAAATATGCCTTGCTATCAGTTGGAAGTCCTGGAGGGTTTGGAAATAAGGAAATGATTTTATTTCGGTATTGAGACCACATTAGTTCTATTCTTGCTTGATAAGGTGATTTAGCATTTATTCCCGATAAAAAAGGTGTTTCTCTTTTGAAAGGGTTTTGTTCCTGAATGACAATGCCTGCATCTGTAATAGCGTTTCGAATGGTATCTGCGATTTCGTTTTTTCCAAGAAACGAATATGCCCCAACGATTCGTCCTGCAGCTCTGACAAAATTATTTTTAATGATGGTATGTATTAACTCAGAAGGTTCTCGAATAGATAATAAAGCTAATTCTGCATCTTGTTCGTGGAGCATATAAAAAGATGGAGAGGCTTTACACAGTGCGTATGGGAGATCCATAACGAATAAATCATTTATTTTTACCCGTTCTTCAGCTCTATATTCTTTACTTGAACATACGATTATAGAAGTATCAAAAGGTAGTTTAACAGGTATTCCGTTTCCTTTTTCAACCATAATAATAACTTGTTTTGGGATTGTTGTTTTTCCAATATGAAAATCAAGAGATTGTTCTGCTGAAAGACAATACTTGTCATTATAGTGAAATTCAAGATAAACCTTTACAAAGTCCCAAAAACTAGCATACCATGCGGATGATTCTCCAGATCTAATATCTGGCCTGACTAGTAGATACCAACCTCTTATGATTTCTTGTAACCATCGATTTTTCAATAAAATTTCCCTATCAGAGCGGCTCATTTCCCTTGTTTGTAGAATATGGACTTTTCCTTTCGATTCCACAAGTTTGTGGATTTTACGGAGGGCTTGATTCAATTTTTCATTACTTGTCATTGATAACTCCATGCGTTTTACACACAATTTACGTTAGCATTTACACATATTTCCCGTCAACGTTTACACATATTTTATGTATTAACCGCATATCTCGGTGAGCCCAGCATAGAGAATAGCCAAGAAATACCAAGAAAAACTTTGCACGAATATCATAAAAATTATAACATTTGTGCATGGAAAGAGATAATGAACTTTTTACTGTAGCGGATCACCAGCAGGGTTTTTTTACAGCGAAACAGGCTGAAGAATGTGGGTATGCTCGTTCTAATTTTCATCTAAGGGTGGCTTCAGGAGAATGGATCCAAGAAGGTAGAGGAATCTACCGTTTAGGTCGCTATCCAGTTACCGATCGCCCTGAACTTGTTTTTTGGACTCTATGGAGTAGAAACCGTCAAGATATTCCTCAAGGAGTTTGGTCTCATGAAACAGCTCTTGATATTCATGAGCTTTCTGATGTGATGCCTGCCAAAATGCATATGACTGTACCTGTCACTTTTCGCAGGCGAGTCGAGATACCCAAGGTGCTTTGTCTGCATCATGGTAATTTAGAAGCTTTTGATGTGGAAGAAAGACAGGGATATAAAGTGACAACTCCCCTAAAAACATTGATTGATGTCGTTACGGTAGAAACAATAGCCGATGAGTTTCTTTTTCAAGCAATTCATGAAGCTCTTCAGCGTGGGCTAATATTGAAAAAAGAATTTAAAACTCTGGAATCTACCCATCCTAAAATTTATGCAAAACTTGCGAGGTTACTCGATGACTACAGCATTTAATAATGCGACAGATTTTCGAAGAAGTTTAGAAGCTAGATTGAAAAATTTAGCATCTAAGAATAACCAAGACTTGCAACGGATACGGAGAAAAGTAGCTTTTGAAAGACTTTTGCTATTCTGCATAATATATCTATGCTATAAGTTTCGCTATGAAATTTTTGCATTGTAGCGAGGCAGCTTGAAATATTTGTGCAAGCAGGTCTTAATTTGGATTGGCGATTATTTCCCATCAATTCCCAGGTTTTTCGGCTTGAAAATCTTAACCTTCGGTCATACGGATATTACCCCAGATATTGGTTGCGGTAGTAGGCCCAACGGGAAAATAGTGGAATCGAAAATCTCTTGGATTGTCAAGAACGGATGGCACTGCCCTCTACCTATAAAGATCATTATGGCATGCGTCTAAATGGAGGACGTCTGGGCTCAAGCGTATCCTGTGAATCAGGCTTTGTATGGAGGCTGGAATAAAGATGTGTCTTGTGGGGATGAGGAATTTGACGCCGAACTACAACAGAAGCGTAAAAGTTTGATTGTTCCTCCTCAAGATTCTTTGAAGATCGATCATTTTGCCGCACAGAACCCACATCCTTCTTGTAAAAGTGATTTAGCATTTCAGATAATGCCTGACGATCCGAGCGTAATACTTAGGCGTAGGGATTTACTAAATCAAAAAGGCGCAAAAGTATGGCAGTGGTGTATGCGATTTTTGATAGGAGCTATCGGAATTTCAATTATAGGAGGCACCGCTATGTATGTTTGGGTGCAATTCTGTGTTCCTGTATTGCAGTACTTCTCTCGATAGTTGCTGGGCCAAATTTGGGCCAGTACATTGCTTCACGTCACGTGATTTTTCGTAATTTTCGGTATTCCACATAACACGTCTTTGCTATAGAATGTCACGAGAAGTTAAGAGATGTTATGCTCGATTAGGAAGGTGCTGGCGACTTAAAAAGAAAAATGAAACTTAAAGCGGATGATATGCGCTTGCCTCCATTTTCTGTCAAATTTCAAATGATTTAATACGTAGACAAGAGTCAATTTTCCATCATCTTTGATTGGGACATATCCCCCTATCTCAATCCGATTTTGGAAAAAACCCTCTTGATCTTGTAAGAAAAATTCTTCTGAAATGAGCGGATAGAAGCAAATAGTATTTCCAATTGCAGGAAAAAGCACTGTGTCGCGATGACGAAAAATAAAAAGGTTCCTGAGTTCATTGATCACATATTGAAATCTATTTCGGTCAATCATCTTTGAGGAACTTAGACAGAAGCGAAACGTCAAATCTAGTTGAGGGCTATAGCCAGTGACCCATTCATTTTCTGGCGGAATTTTTGTGTATTGATGTCGATAACCCGGAGCGATTTCAAACCAATCCGTTGGGGCATAAATGATCTGTCCTTGAAAAAAATAAAAAAAAAGCGTTGAGGCATCATCTCCAAAGCGAAATTCTGTTTGAAATGCAAAGTCTAAGCAAGGAGTTAGATGTTTTTTTACATTTGCCTGCGTCCAGACTTGGAAATCATTATCTTTATCAAAAACCTCGCTATATAAACCTGAAGCAAGGCAAAAAAAAAGGATGACTTTTGAAAAAATAGGGTATTTCATCTATTAGGGGGTGTGCCGAAAAAAAATAAAGATTTTTTCGGTACACTCCAAAGGTTATCATGAAGAAGACTTTTTTCAAAAAAAAACGAACGCAAAAATTCCTTTTAGTACTTTTAACACTTTTGGCGTGTTTTATTACTCTGATCGCACTCCCCGATTCTCTGCCTACTTCTGTAAATCGTATCATTGTGATTATCGTCTTTGCGATATTCTTTTGGGGTTTTGAGATCATCCCTCTTTATGCAACTTCAATTCTTGTGATCTTGGGCTTGACCCTCTCTTTACAGAAAGAGCTTGGATTCGAAGCCTTTCTTCTTCCATTTTCCAATCCGGTTATTTTCCTTTTTCTTGGAGGATTGACACTAGCTGCAGCAGCTCACAAACATGAAGTCGATCGTTTTTTGATGGAAAAAATGTTAAGAAGGATTGGCCGTTCTACAAAGGCACTTGTTCTAGGTATTCTCATAACAACAGCTTTTTTCTCCATATGGATATCCAATACAGCAGCAGCAGCGCTCATGCTGCTTCTCATAAAACCCACACTTCAAAAAACTGAAAAAACAGATCCATTCAGAAAAGCGATGACGCTGGCCATTGCCTTCGGAGCCAATTTAGGAGGGATCGGATCACCTATTGGATCTCCACCTAATGCGATTGCTATCGGAATCCTTAGGGAAAATGGCATCGATCTTAATTTTTTGAGTTGGATGATCATGACAATTCCTCTAATGGTACTTCTTCTCTCGGTCGCAGCAGTTGTTCTTTTTTATTTTTTCCCCCCTAAGACAAAAACAATAGCCATGCCGTCTCTGAAGCTCAGCCGCTTAACTAAAAAAGGAAAAATTGTCTCAGGGCTTATTCTCCTCATCATTGGTCTTTGGTTAACAAAGCCTCTTCACCATATTCCAGAGGATATTGTCGCCCTTATCGGCGTTGGGCTTTTTACAGCTCCTCGGTTGATCAGCGTCAAAGACTTTCGAAACATTCAATGGGATATCTTAATCTTAATTTGGGGTGGATTAGCCTTGGGAGAAGGAGTTCTTAAATCTGGTTTGATCAATGAACTTGTCCAGCTGCCTATTTTTGCTCAGGAGGGCTACCTGATCATAGCGGTCTTCTGCATTCTGGCAGTTCTTCTCACTTCATTCATCAGTAACACCGCGACCGCTAACCTGCTCCTGCCCCTCGCCATTAGCATAGCACCTGCAGCAATGGGTTTTGTCTCTATAACCGTTGCACTTGCTTGCTCACTTGCCCTCATGCTGCCGATCTCAACACCACCAAATGCCCTTACCTATGGTTCAGGAGCTTTTAGAGTCCAGGATATGGCCAAATCCGGTGCTGTTGTGAGTATTCTCTCCTTAATCCTTATTCTCTTAGGTTTTGAGTATGTGATCCCATTAGTTTTGTGAACCCCACCCAAATTATTCCCCGTCCCTATGGGAGAGTAAGGTATTCGGTAGCATCTGTTGTTGACAACGTCTTTTTATGAGATTCTCGCTGCAGAATGTGGAATAAAGGAGAATATGTCTCAGGCTTACGATGAACTGAGAGACTCCTTAAGCTTCTTATCGCTCATGAATGTCTGAGTTGATTTATACCCAAACAAATTGAAGAATTGGTTTTTGACCGCATCAATTTTTCCACGGATTTTTCATCTATTCCTCGCTCCGTGTCTATGAACACTGCAGCTCGTCATATTTGAAAAATCCGTGGAACCTCTTTGTCAAATTCCCAATTCTTCAATCTGTTTGGATATACTGGGCCAAGTTTGGACTAGTACATCGCTTCCGCCCCACGTGATTTCTCATAATTTTCGGTATTCCACATAACACTAATATGCTGTAAAATCTCTCGAGAAGTTAGGAGAGATTTCGCTTCAATATGAAAGTTCCAAGTTGCCAACCGGACACCAGGTGAAGAAAAAGATGAGTATTGTCATTGTAGATTATGATCCCTTGTGGCCACAGTGGTTTGAGGAAGAGGTGGAGCCCATTAAGAGTGCCTTGGGAGAGAAATGTATTGCCCTCCATCACATTGGCTCGACGGCGGTTCCGGGTCTAAGTGCCAAGCCGGTGATCGATATTTTAGCTGTCGTGAAGGCGTTTTCTGCGGTGAATACGGTGGCGCTAGAGGGGCTTGGTTTTGAGGCGAGGGGAGAAGTGATTGAGTCGGGTAGATATTTTTCCAAAGAAAATCCACGTGTGCACCTTCATCTGTTTGAAGAGGGAAATCCATTGATTGAATACCATCTGAAATTTCGCGATTGGCTTCGTACACACGAGGAGGATTGTAAGGCGTATGCTGCACTGAAGCTGGAGCTAGCTTCTCGACACAGTGTTGGCGCGGAATATGCCAAGGATAAAACAGATTTTATTGAACAAATTATGGCAAAAATGGAAGTAGAGTAATTCCCATTAGCTTATTCTTATTCGTTCTTTTTAATGGGTAAGGCGACTTTTAAACCTATGGTTGCTACTTGAATTATTTATATTGTGATTTTACAATGACCAGGCGGTAAGAAATGGATACAGAAATGCGTAGGTTATGAAAATGAATAGCCTTTTCACGGAATCTCAAGAGAATCAGAACTTCAAGAAAAAAGATTTCAAAAGTGCGTCTTTCTCTGGTTGTGCTTTTTCGAGTTGTCAGTTTGAAAACTGTAGTTTCCATGAGAGCATCTTTTGGAATGCCAGATTTTTCGAATGTACATTCCGAAGTTGTAATTTGCATTTGGTGAAGTTAGAGGGATGTCGATTGCAAGATGTGCTCTTTGAAGAATGCAAAATTGTTGGAGGAGAATTTTATAAGTGTGAGAAAACTTTTTTCTCCCCACAGTTCAAAAGCTGTATTCTCATGGGGTGCAACTTTTCTGATTTGAAAATGAAGAGTGTCTCTTTCCATGGAAGTAAGGTTAAGGAATGTTACTTTACTGATACGAAACTCGTGGAAGCGGATTTTGGAGAAGCCGATTTGGAAGGGAGCATTTTTCATCATGCGGATTTGTCGAAAGCTAATTTCAAGGATGCAAAAAATTACTCGATCAACCCTGAGGCAAATGTTTTGAAAAAGGCCCGCTTTTCCGCTCCTGAAGCGCTTTCTTTATTGAAATTCTTTGATGTTGAAATCCTTTAATTGTTATCATTTTTCAAAATCATGGGGAATTTATGGATATTAAAAATCAATTTCTTAAGCAGCTGAAGGCAATCGATCAATTGCAGCTGAAAAAAGGAGATTATTCCATTACGGGAAGCGGTCCTTTAGCCATTCGGAATTTAAGAGCTGCCGTGGATGTCGATATCTTGGTGACAAGTGCGGTATGGCAAGAGCTTATAAAAAGATATTCCCCATACGATGAAAAGCATATCCGAATTGGACAGATGGAAATCTGGGGGGATTTCATCAATTTGAC
>SDBU01001304.1_pt1 | contig 36086 bp, 48 predicted proteins | sample 2277071 | NCBI WGS metagenome assembly SDBU01 (sample SAMN10397929, study PRJNA504765) | marine sediment metagenome | isolation source: marine sediment core GS08_GC12, 126 cmbsf | place: Arctic Ocean: Gakkel Ridge, Loki's castle | collected 2008 | reverse complement strand
GCCGAGAAAAGCAGAAAGCCTTGGCGTCGGAAGTTTGATTTTAGTAAAGGTATAGCATAATGGAAGAGATTTTAATTCCGGGTAAAGTTCAAGAAGCGGCTAAGGCTGGGTTTGAAAGAACCAAAGTTTATCGCAGGGCTCGGGCGATGTTCATGCGTGAATACGTCGGAAAGTATTACACGAAGGAGATAGGATATACTGGGGATACCCCGATTAATCTTATCTTCCACGCCCTCCGTTCTATAATCCCGAATATTGTAATGAAGAGCCCGATCACTCTTATCGATACCGATATTATAGAACACAAACAGTACGCCGAACTTCTTGGTCTCGGCATTGACACCGTGGCCAAACGGATGAAACTTAAAGACGAACTGCGGGCAGTGGCGTTGGATGCGTTTTTCGGTTTGGGGGTTATGCAGACTGGATTATGTGGATCGAATAATATTATCATGTTAGATGATGCTGAGTTCGACCCGGGTGAGATCTACACAAGTCGAGTGGATTTGGATGATCTATGTGCTGATCCTGTATGTACTTCGTTCAAGAATGCTGGTTTTATGGGGGCTAAGATGCTCGCCCCCCGTCGGTTACTGCTTGACTACGATCAGTATGATCACGATATGGTAATGAAACTTCCATCGGTGACCGATGCTATGCGGGACAATAAGGAGGTTAAAAATCTCTCTCAGAGGAATCTTGGACAAACTGGAATTTATGAGTTACAGGATTATGTTGAGATTGTACAGTTATGGGTTCCGGAAGCAAATGTTTTAGTCACTATTCCTAATCCTTACCAAATAACTTTTGATGATTACATCGCAGTACAGGATTACTATGGTCCGAAGTCCGGTCCGTTTAGTTATCTCGCATTAACTCCGCCGGTTGGAAACAACCCTTTTCCGGTCGCTCCGGTTAGCTTATGGTATGACTTGCATAAGATGGCTAACAATATGATGGAAAAGATAATGAGTCAGGCCGACCGCCAGAAAGATGTTTTGCTTTATAACCCCGCTAATGCCGATGATGCGGAAGCAATTGCCGGGGCCGATGACGGAGACTCGGTAGCAGTCAGTGACCCTAATCAGGCGAAGGTTGTATCATTCGGTGGGCAAGCTAATTCAAACGAACGACTGTTGGCACAGGTACATACATGGTTTAACTATATGAGCGGTAACCCAGATCAAATGTCTGGTGCCGGACAAGCATCCGAGACTGCCACGCAAGCAGAGATATTACAGGCAAATGCGGGCATAGGGTTACAGGATATGAAGGGCACCATATATGATTTCGCCGCGGATGTTACTGGGAAGATCGCATGGTACTTGCATACCGACCCATTAATAGATCTACCAATTGCACGTAGACAGCCGGGTGGCGAGTACGCTCAGATCTCGATTACTCCGGAGCAACGTAAAGGTGATTGGCTCGAATTTACGTTCTCGGTGAAGGCGAGATCAATGGAGATTATGGACCCACAGGTACGAACTAAGAGGTTAATGGAGTTTGGGACAAACTTCCTACCGGGTGCGGCGAATGCGGCACAGATTATGGCGGGTATGGGGCAAGAGTTTAATCTTGCTAAATATGTAACTGACATGGCTGAGCAACTGGGGATTAAAGATGATGTCGTTGATTGGTTTGTAGATCCTGAGTCTGTACAGAGGTCACAGTTGATGTCCCAGATGGGGCCAAAGCCAAGCGGTAAAGGTGGGATCAAGGGGGTGATGCAGAATCACGGAAACCCTTATACTCGTACTATCCTTGGCCCTACAGCACAGACAAATAGTGACCGTCAAGAAGCTGGTGGGATCGCTCAGAGTAACCGGGATACTGTTAGGAGTGTGGGGTAATGCCATTTTATTGTTATATATGTCCTGGGTGCGGGGGTAAGACAGATGTAATGAAATCTATGACCAAATCCGGCACAGAAGAGTTTTGTGAAAAAGACGGGACTTCGTTGGATCGGGATTTTGGTCAAGAATTGGCTGGACAAGGGAGCAAGGACTACGCTAAACCGTTTGTCTCCGATTCTTTGGGGATGAATCCTGAACAGATTCCGGAGCATAACCGATTGTTCCCGGATATTAAAGTCTTATCAGACGGGCGACCAACTTTTAAGAGTCCGGCACAACAGAGTAAATATTTAAAAGCAACAGGGTTTGTTAAGTTGCATAAGAGAACAAAAAACCGGGGGATGTTAATCAAATAAGCGGGGTGAAACGCTTACCCAAAAAATATTGGAAACCGTTTTAGGAGAAATAAAATGTTGGATAGAACAAGTAAAACCGCAGATGGAAGTGATTACGACGAGGAAGCTCTCGCAACAAAAGTAGCAAGCAAAATGAGCGAGGTCTTCGGGTCGAGTGATGACACAGACAACACGGATGACACAGACAACACGGATGACACAGACAACACGGATGACATAGACAATACAGACAACACGGATGACACAGACAACACAGACAACACGGATGACATAGACAATACAGACAACACGGATGACACAGACAACACAGACAACACGGACGACACAGAAGTAATAAAGAAAGCAACAGAGAATGCCACGAGCAAAGACGGGAAGAAGACCGATGATGGAACGCTCACTCTTCCCGCCAGCCACATTCAAACGGCGTTACGCCTTGGTATGTCTGAGGACAAAGTGAAGGAGCTCTTTGATAAAGACCCTGAGTTTATGATTTCGGCTATGAAAGAACTTCATGTCGGAGAGAATAAGCTCTCGGCTCAGTATGCACAAATGGGACGTGCAGTTCAGAAGAATCAAGCTACTGAACAGAAGTCTACAGCCGGTGATGATTCCTCTCCGAAATCTTTTGTGGATCTTGAGAAGCTTAGGTCCAGATTTGATGATGATGATGAAGAAGCGGCGACATTGATCGACGGGGTTATTAAACCCTTGAATGATGCACTCGTTAAAATGCAGAGTCAGATAGACACACGAGTCCAACCAAACGATCAGTCCGCGTACAATCAGCAAGAGGAACGGGCGATACAAACGGAAGTTAATGGTTTTTTCGACAATGACCAGTTAAAAGAGTTCCGAGAGTATTATGGAACAGTGAAGCCGGGAGAAGATCCTCGTCAAGCACTGACCGGTGCCCAGTTTAAACATCGAGGCGACGTATGTTCAGAGGGTAATTTGATTCGAATAGGTGCCGATGTTTCGGGACAGCAACTCACAATTTCCGATGTACTACAGCGGGCACACTTACAACTTACTGAGCCAATGCGTGAAGGGATGATTCGTGAGGACATCGCTTCGAAAATTAAAAAACGTGCTGGTGGCCTCTCTATAAAGGTTGGAGTCAAAAAGGTTCCAAAAGTATCCTCGTCGAAAGATGCAGGGAAACAATTAGAAGCCATTACTAAAGTACGACTGAAAAAAGTATTCGGATAAACTCGAATACGCAATCCATAGGAGAAATTATGGGAGTCAAAAATAGTGACTTAGCTGATCTTATCGAAACCACTCTGGAAGATCTGCCAAAGCAGGAGTTTGAAGTTATGTGGGATCATCCGGAGTATGAGTTCTGCCGCATTTACCAGAACGAGCGTATGGAGATCGATGGTGGAACTTCCATCAAGCGTAAAGTTATGCTCGATCCCGCTGGTGGGGCTCATTATCGTCGTCTGTTTGACACGGATGAGCCGGATGTCGAAGACGTAATGCAGGGTATCGAGGTTCCATGGTGTCAGATCTCGACTGACTACTCGTGGGATAAGGTCGAAATCCTGCGAAATAAAAACAGCGAGAAGGGTTTCATCAATTTGATGAAGACCCGGCGTGTTGCGAAACTCTGGGGTCTTGCAGACCTCATTGAGGAACGTGCATGGAAGACTCCGACGAGTGCTACGGATGATCTGTACCCGTATGGTGTGCCTTACTACCTGTCATTTTATGAGGCAGATAGTACGATCAGCACGACCGACGGTTTCAACGGCCAGTTCATTAAGTATCAGGATGGTACTTATAGTGCTACTGTCGCCGGTCTTAGTGCGACCACTTATGACAAGTGGAGAAACTACTGTGCGGTTTACACCGAGATCAACAATACGATGTTGAAGAAATTCCGCAAAGCATTTTTGTTGACCAAGTTTAAATCCCCACTGATTATCAACGATCCGGCTCGGCCAAGAAATGCCGCGAAACGTATTTATACAGACGCGGATACGGCTGTCGAGATGCAGGAACTCGCCGATCAGAGAGATGATAGTCATACTGGTGGTGAACTGATGGGTAACATCAGAGCCGATGACGCCGGTGTAGTTTATATAAATCGCTTGCCAGTGGTTTATATTCCGGAGTTGAACGACGCCACGGCTACCCCGATCTACTGTGTGGACTTCGAGAAGTTCATCCCTGTAACTCAGGAAGGGTATTGGATGGTAGAAGGTGAACCTATGATCGACCGTTCACAGCATACTACGTTTACGGTCTTCCTTGACGGATCTCACCAGAACCTTTGTATCAACAGACGTAAAGCAGGATTCGTTCTGCATAAGTCTGCGTAAGTAGTAAGTTAACGGAGGAGAACACTGTGTTCTCCTCCATAAATTAATCCTTCGGATAACTCTGATATGTCAGAGACAAGGAGAAGAAAATGAGTGTGATTAAAACAGGTCAAGCATCAAGTACGAACTCTCGCGGTCCCAGCCCTTTAATTTGGAGAGACTGCCCGATTGTTACTTTTTTCAACGACCCATCAAAAGGTCTTCATCTGTTCGATGACTTTACGAACTCTGTTGTACCAGTTGTAAACGAGACCGCCGCGACTGATTTCGTAGCCGGTGTGGGGAATGTTCTTGGGGACATAAATTGGTACGCTTTCCAAGAGACGGATAAGCTGGCCGATGTCGCGATACAGGCCGACGAAGAGGGTGTGTTAATGCTCGATTCAGACGGCACCGAGGAAGACATCGCTTGTATCACTACGGGTAATAACGTAGCCGGGATTATAAAGACTCCGACTATAGGTGTCCCGAAAGGGATATGGTTTGAGGCTCGTGTTAAAGTTAACACAATTACCGATGGTGATCTTGCCATATTTATTGGTTTGGCTCAGCCGGGTGAGGCCAAGAACGCCGGTGGTGTAACCGGAGGGGATGCGGCTAGTCTGGCCGATGTCGATTATCTCGGGTTCGCAATTCTTGAAGGTGATGGCGATGATATGATTATCGCTTACAACGAAGCTTCATCCGGTGTTGCACAGTCGAGTACTGGTGTGATAACCCTTGAGGCTGATACCTATGTACGCCTCGGGTTCAGGTTACAGCATGTTGGTCAGGAAATTAAGATCCGCTTCTACAAAGATGGTGTGGATCTTGGTGATGATGTCGCTATTGATATTAGCACTGAGAATGCTAATTTTCCAAGTGCGACGGATATGGATGTTGTAATTTCCACGAACTCCGCCGTTAACGGAGCTGATAGTGACAACATCAAGATCGACTGGGTACGTGTAGCATACGAACATCTGGACGGTTAATTATAACGGGCGGAGGTTAAGTCCTCCGCCCATAATTTTAGTTGGGGGTTGGGCCAATGACGAAAAAACTGGAAGCGGCAATAGAAGTAGTAAGTAAAGTGTGCGGCGAGTTTAAAGGTAACCTCGAAGATCATACGGTGATACAGGGGGCGATGAAGATTATTGAGGATGCCCTCAATCTTGCTGATGGGGTAAAGTCAGCCGAGCAACCCGAGAATAAAAAGAAAGAGAAAATCGAGGTATAATACGATGTCAGAGCCTAATTCCGCTTTAGCGTTTGAGGATGTCCTTACAGACATGGCAGAACTTGTTGGGGTGGCCGATTATAACTCGGTCACAGGGGAAGCAATTCACCCCAACGATAAGGGGGATATTGATAAATTGAAGAGGGTCGCAAATTCGGGTATACGTAGGTTCATAGCCGAGGCCCCACAATTGGGTTGGAACTGGATGAAACGTATCATGTCGATCAGCCTAAAGATTAGTACAGGTAGTACCGCAACTGAAGGATCGGCGACCACACTTGTAGATTCTGATCTTGCAGATGACTATGCCGATGATTATTACAATGGGCTTATTCTTGAAGTTCTTGGCGGGACCGGTGCCGGTGAAACGGCTCTCGTAACTGATTATACAGGTGCGTCCGGTACATTTACTTTCTCTGCGTTGTCAGGTGGGAGTACACCCGATACCACGACAGAGTATTTTATTGGTCATCGTTATGCGTTAGATCAATCTTTCGGCGGACAGGTAGACGGAGATATAACTTATCTTAGAAGCTCTGGCATAGGTACAATAGAGTGGGTTACCGAAGCAGAGTTGCGTCGATGGCGTGAGCTTACTTCACATGGTGGAGTACCTCGTCAAGCGGCTACACGACCTTATGGAAATCGTCGACATGAACTGATTGTCTACCCCGATCCGAGTTCGGTCGATATTATACAATTTCCATATACCTACTTTTTTGATGAGCTAGATATTCGTACTGGTACAGCTACCTCGGCTGGGGACGCGACCACGATAACTGATACCAGTCGTAACGAACCAAATGATTATTTTAATACTGACTGGTTTGTCGAAATAACAAGTGGGACGGGTAGAGGGAGTTACGGAATTGTTACTGACTTTGTTAAATCCACCGGGGTAATTACAGTCGCTGCATGGTTAGATATTGACGGGGTGAGTACAGGTACAAATCCCGGCAGTGGCGACGAGTATCGGTTACTCCCAGTGGATAATCTGCAACCCGCTGGATTTGCATTTGATAACGTAATTCGATTGGCTTGTATGGCCGCGGCGGAAGTAGAGTTGGAAGATGTCCAGAGTATTTGGGAAAATAAGTACGCGGGGGCATTAGCTAACGCCATTAAAATTGACTCCCGATTAGCTCCGCGAACTGTGGGTAACTTCGGGAGAAATGGTATGGCATATAGCGGGGGTAATATGCTTTCTTATGCTTTGGTGCAAAGAAGGTATTACGATTATGGCAGGAATAACTTAGTAGATAACAATTAACTATTTTTTAATCTTTGGGTCGGGATGGAATCTGGTCGCATGTTCATGGATGAAGGAAAGGCTCTATAATGAGTAGAACACGAGCAACAATAGCATTTGATTTGGATAACATGGTTCCGGGTAAGCCTGGAAAAGCGGGAGTGGTATATAATATCTTTAACTCTGAGGATGGTGTCCTACAGTGTTATGGTATAGACGCACCTCCAACTACAGTTGACACCTATGCCGAGGGATGTATTTACCATAAGGTTAACGCCACCTCGAACGACGTGCTGTATGTGAACAACGGGACATTTGCCGCTCCGAGTTTTGAGAAGGTTCTTAGTTCTGGTAATGTCATTACCGAGATTGAGAACGATCATTTGGCGACTGCCGCTGGCGGGGCCGGACCAAGTCCCTTGCTTTGGGACGGAGTTCCTTTGTTGGACTTAATGTTAGATTCAAGTAAGGGCTACTATCTGTCCGAAGACTTTAATTCGATGAAGACCGAGACAGAGGTAGCGGCGACTTTGACGCAGACTACCGGTGCAGGTACATTCACCGATGACCCGACTGTTGCTGGCGGAGTTGGTGTCTTGGACAATGCGGCCAACACAGCCAACCATGCAACTAACTTAGCGTTTCTTGCTATGCAGTGTAAGCCCGGCGTAGGTACGCACATCATCTTCGAAGCACGAGTTTTGGTGGGCGTGGATGATGGCGGAATCCTTATCGGTATGATGGACGATGCTGGCACTGACCCTTTGGGCAGTGGTACTATTGTAGTCAACAATGACCACGCCGTGTTCTTCCGAGATACGGGCACTGGTGCGGCGGCTATGGGGAGTCAGGTATGCGATGGAACTAATGTCGCTTCTGAGGATGACACTATTGCCGATGTTGACAAGGACGAGTACGAAACTTTCGGCATCCATATTTTCGGTAATGGTGCCACTGCTGGTGATTTTGTTAAGTTCTATCACCAAGGCGTGTTAGTCAACACTGTCACCACGCTTAATACTATTCCAGACGCAGTTATGAATCCTATTTTCTCGATTGATAACATAGGCGACACAACGCAGATGTTGGCTAAGATCGACTGGATGCAGATAGCTTGTTACAACGCAACGGCTGGAACCGCAAGAGTATAATGGCGAACTTTAAGTTAAAATTCCCCGTCGGGGGGATAAACAAAAGTCGTTTGCCGGATGAACAACCAGAAGCTACCTCCCCGGATATGAACAATGTACGTGCATTTGATACATTAGATGATCGTATCCGGGGGGGCCAGCGTCCGGCGATGGTTAAACGGTACACCGAACGGGTAACAAACGCGGCATTGGGCACCGGTCCAATTGTCGCAATGTGCGAAGTTTCTATAACGGAATTATAATATGGCGATACTTACTTCATATGATGATCCTGATAATGGTGTGGCAGGGTATTTGTGTTATGGAGCTATAGGTGGTGGCTCTACGAATGTGTGTGCCCAAGGTTTTAAAGTTGCCGCAATAAGTGATCTTGAGACAGTACAGGTACGTCTTCAGAGAGTAGGTTCCCCCGGTAATTTAACATGCGAGATTCGAGACGTTGATGGGGGTGGCCCCGGGACTACCATCTATGCCACTGCAACCGCGAGTGGTAATGCGATTACGACATCCCTCCCCGGGGAGTTGTTCACATTTACTTTTACTGCCCCATTTTATGTTCTACAAGCCGCGACTCAATATTGTTGGGTCGTATGGGCACCCAGTGGAGATAGTGGTAACTCAGTAAAAACTGTACGAATAGGGTCTTCTCAATATGCAGACGGTATCCCTTATAATGACACTAATGGCGGAGCGAGTTGGAATCTTCGTCCCGCTGAGGAATTTATGTTTACTGTTGGGGGGGTAGATTCCGTAGTGGGTGCTGTTAGTACAGATAGATCCTTCAATAAAAAATTAGTGGTGGCCGGGAGTAATACAATATTCTATGAGAGCTCCAGTGCCCTTACAGAATTAACCGCCGCTCGGAATACTATTGATTGTGCCAATCTTTTACAGATGGCTTCTGCCTATCAGAAAGTATTTATAGCCAACGAGGCGGTACTTAAAGTAGCTGACTTCGGTAATATAATGATACTCCCGGTCGATATTGTGTCCGGTGGGGTGGTTCCAACTAAAGGAATGTTGCTTACCGGGGATACAAATAATGCACAAATGGTTGTTGACTTTGTGGACGCATCTACCGGTGCCGCGAAGGTATATGGTCAACGTGTTACTGCGGCCCTATTTGTTGACGAAGACATTGTAACTGATGCTGATTCTACTGTGAGTTTTGTTCTTGATGAGAATGAAACCGCAGGGCCACATTTTTATGATTACACAGTGTTCGCGGCGTTGGCCGCTACATACGGGGCATTACCAGATTTTGCTTCTTTGGTCTGTAATTATCGTGGTCGTATTGTATTATCCGGAAACAAAGAGTACCCATTCCAATGGTACATGTCCCGGCAAAACCACCCCTTTGATTTTAACTATGCCTCGAATGACGCCCAAACTGCGGTAGCGGGTAGTAATGCCGACGCCGGGGAACTGGGAGACATTATAACTGCTCTGATCCCCTATAAGGATGATTATCTTATGTTTGGTTGCGGGAGTCAGATCTGGTACTTGGCCGGTGACCCTGCGGCGGGTGGGTCTCTAAATGAACTCGATCTTACAACTGGAATTTATGGGGCACAGTCATGGTGTTTTGATAACGTGGGGAACTTATTTTTCTGGGGCACTAATGGTATTTATAGAACAACTATTCCCGGCGTACCAGAGAATGTATCCCGCCTGTCTCTTCCGGATTTAGTTAAAGACGAGGCCGTGGATTCTTCAACCCATCGTATCACTATGGCATATGATCCTCGACGGGCCGGCGTATTAATCACGATCACGAAGTTCTCTGATAACTCGCACTCTAACTATTTCTATGATTTGGCCACGCAAGGATTTTTTCCTGAGTCTTCCGCCGATACAGGTTGTGCAGTATACTCGCAATTATTCTATCAAGGCGATGCTCCGGATTATAGACGATTACTACTTGGGTGTGCAGACGGATATGTACGGTACCAGAACGAGGACGCCAAATCTGATGTTGACAAAGATGATGTAGCAGTAGCGATTGACGCCTACTGTACTTGGGGACCATTAAAACTCTCACGGGATGAAGACTACTATGGGGTTCTCTCGGCCCTTGAGATTATTACTGCTGGTGGAGCATCTGGTGGAAGTCAATCAGATTCGAATAATGTGAGTTACAATTTATTCGTAGCTGATACTGCTGAGGAACTTTTAGAGAAACTGGCGGCGAACACAGATTATCGTGTTACCGGAACAGTTGTTGCTCCGGGTCGTCCAAGGGGATCACGAATACGAAAACGACTCAGAGGTATGTACCTCGGGATACGTTTATGGAATAGTACTGCGGCCGAAACATGGTCAATTAATAAAATGGTTGGAACAATCAAACAAGGCGGGAAGTTTAAATAATGGCAAATATAACTGGTGACATAGACCTCGGGAAATGGTTGGGTACGATGTACTCCGATTATCAGAGTCAGTCTGCAAAAAAGGATACGATGTTCGGACAAGGTATAGAGTCCTTACAGAGTTATGCCGATATATTTAAACCCGGAGGGGCGTACGGAGCCGGGACAGAGGCAATGATAACCCGTGGGGGGGAGAAGGCTGTTGCATCTGGTATGCAAAATCTTGTAAGTGCTGGTCTTGCGAATACTACTATGCCGATGCACCTCCAACAGACATTTGAGGAAGAGGTAGGTATGCCAACGCGATTAGCCTCCCGGGATAGAGGTATGGAATTATATGGTAACGCCATGAGTAATTTAGGCTCGGCGTATACCAACTATAATCCAGTGAGCCCGTCTGGCTATGGTATCTCAAGTATGGCCACAGGTGGGTTTAACACGATGATGAGTGGGCGTATTGCCGACATAAATACACGTAACCAGATAAATGACCGACGAGCTATAAATCAAGCGGGCTTGCCCTCGCAACAGATGTTCGGCGGTTCCGCTGGTAGTGGTGGTAGCGGTGGCGGTGGTTCCAGTGGCGGCGGGGGTTCTACTGCTGGTGGGGCGTACCAACGTACCAGTGGGGGTTTCTCGAATCCATACGGCAGCGGTGGTGGTGTTGCCAATGATGGTGACAATATTATGGGTGGGCTCTTTCAAGCCGAGCGACATAGCGGAGGTATGGGGACTTTAGGTGATGTTCCACTACCACCGGGTGGAAATACAGCGTTCTCCCGGAATGCCGCCGATGAATATACTGCGGGGGGTGGGAGTTTAGAAGGCTGGGTATATGATTCTAATTCCGGGACATATTATCATCCCTCAGATCCGAATTTTCAAAGGGTAACAGATTCTAACAAGGCAAGAGTATATTCCTGATAGGAAGATTTTAGTATGTTGGTGGGAACTAAGAAACGATGTTATAAATGTAAACGAGAACTCCCGTTAGAGGATTTCCACAAAAGCCACACTAGGAAAGATGGGCTGTGTAATTGCTGTAAGAAATGTAAAGCACAACGTAGTAGAGAACATCGGGAGAAGAACCGAGATAAACTTAATCGGCAGAGTAGGGAGTGGCGTAAGAATAATAAGGAGAAAGATCTTCTGTATCATCAAGGGTATCGCCGGGATCATCGGAGAGAACTGGGTCAACAGAGTAAAGAATATCGGAGTACAGTTTTGGGCCATCTAGCAAATGTGTTCCATAGTATGCGTCGCCGATGCGGCGACCCTGACACCCATAATTATTCTCGATATGGCGGTAGGGGCATACAAAATAAATTTGAATCCCTTGATACTTTTAGGGACTATGTGATTAATGTCCTGTGGATCGATCCTCGGGGCTTACAAATAGATCGGATCGATAACGATGGTCATTATGAAAAAGGCAACATTCGATTTGTAACAGCTAAAGAGAACTGTGCTAATAGAGGGGAGGCCCAAAATCGGTAGAGGACGCGTAGTTCCAACAATCAAAGACGGGGACTGGACCAGTGTACGGCAGGCGATTAATCGTTTGAGTACAGTGATACTCGGTTCAGAGTCCACACCTACTTTTGCTGGGGTTACCATAAGTGGCTCTACTGCTTCTCGACTAACATCAACGGATGCGGATAAAGCACTTACCTCGACAGACCTTAACGCATGGGTGGCAGGGTCCGACACTATAAATGTTACCGACGATGGCGATGGGTCAATAACTCTCGATGTTATTCCCGGTGGTATAGACCATGGTGCATTAGCGGGCCTTTCAGGCGACGATCATGGTCACTATTGGGCCGATACAACTATTGGTACAAGAGCAAAGAACTATGCTACGGCGGGCAATGTTACTTTGTCGGGTGTGGACAAATGGTTTGACTTGTCCGCTATAACGGTAACCCCCACAATAAAAAACATATTGAAAACCGCGGCTTGTACTTTGGATGTGGTAGAGTTGGCGGCATTCCAGCCTCTATATAGTGGTTTTGTTAGGCAACAGGGGGGTACAGGCTGGGTTCAGTCGTGTGGTCTTAATTCGGGTTCGTCTTTATTTAGAGGCGGGGTGGCTGGTGACGATTACGCTAGATTTATAATAAGGTCCAACTCTTTAGAGTTTGGACCGGGGAATGCTGAGAGGGACACAATCCTTGCACGTACTGGTCTGGGTGAACTGACATTGACCAGTAATTTTCTCGCTACTAATTTTCTTGCTACTGACGGGGGCACCGTGCTTCTTCCGGGCATTGGGGTTAAAGATCTTGATACAGGGATGTTCAACGATGGTACAGATTTTGGTATAGCTTCTAATGGTATGCAGTTCAGGACGCTGGCAGTTACTACCGGCCCTTGGATTATGGACTTTACAGAAGGCGACCTGCTTACCTTTGACATTGGTGCGATATTATCTTCGACAGGTGCTATATCGTTTGGTAATGAAAATTTAATAACAACTGGTTATGCTAGAATAAATAGTATCAGAATAGGCGATACAATAGTACCAACAGATGCGTTAGAGGTTAGTGGTGTGTCAGTGTTTGGCGATGGTGGGGACACGAACTATACACAGTTCTCTGCAACTGGTTATCAACTTATGTTTGGTACAGCAAGGGTATTAAGAAGTGTAGATTTTGAACCGGAGGCAGTAAAAAAGGGGGGTGTAGGCCCCGGTACAAGCACTGAGGCCGGTTTTCCGATTCACGATTATAGTCCTACAATTGATGAAAGTATTGCCATCCATTGGGAGATTCCGCATGAGTATGCTTCGGCTGGTGAGATACATATTCATGTAGAGTTCTTTGTAGATACTGCCCCTGTATCTGCCGAAAGTGTAACATGGGGTGTCGAATACAAAAAACTATCAATCGGCGATATTTTTGATGGGTCCGGGTCGGTAACAGCCATTGTTAATACCCCGTTAACCATAGGAACGCCAGCTAATAATAAAAAAATACACAGTAGTGCCGAGATACAGCTTGTGACGACAGGTTTCGAGCCGATGGACGTTGTTTTAATAAGGATCTTCCGCGATGCAAATGCCAGCGAGCCGGGGGCGACGGACAACTACGTAGGCGATGCAAGGGTATTTAATTATCACCTTATGTACTTGAGCGATAAATTAGGTCAAAGTACATAAAATTAATGGGGGAAGATTAATAGGAGTATGGGATGAGAATAGAATTTAACATGACCCCAATAAAAGTGGCACAATTCTTAAAGGAGCATCCGGTCCCACAGATAGCCGATCCTGATAATAAGGGTAAGAGGATAAACAGATTCACGGACAAAAAATGGATAACGAAGTATTACATGGATAGAGGGAGAAGCGAGTGTATTCAAGGTAGGCGTAAAATAGAAAAAGAAAATGCCGCCCCGGAAGAAGATGGATTCACTGAGGCTTAATTAAGAAAGGCTAGGAGTTTAAAATGCCCGTACCACAATATATTGATAAACCTAATGCACGAAGAAACGCCGAGGGGCCGATGGCTCGGCAAGCGGCTCAGGAATACGAGGCCCAAAGGAACGCCGCTGGTCAGGAATATGATATTGAAATGCGAGCCTTGACTAATCAAGTTCTTACCGACGAACAATATAATAATAAAGCCGCGACACTTCATGGGAAACATTCGTTGAAGGCCCTCAAGATGGAACAGGATTGGGGTCAGCGGATGACAATGATAAAACAGTATGAGGAGTTGGGGGCGTCTGGAAAGATGGACCCTCAAGAGGCCGAGCGGGCACAGTATTCGTTATCTGGATATAATATCCCGAAACAACAAAAGCCTGATCTCTGGTCCGAGCATCGTAATCTTATCCAACAGCGGGATCGAATCTTACAGATGAACGATCAGTGGGATTTCCGTAAGGGGAAATGGCGTCAGGTTATAGCCCTTCACACAAAAGGTAAGAAGAAAGATTTACCTTCTAGCTGGGGTAGGGAAGCTTCACCCCAAGAGATTTCACAAATCGAGGGGGTTCAAGAATCGGTGAGACAACTCGATCAATATGAGTTTGCTCTTTTGGGTAAGATGGACCCGCGACAACGTAAAGTGAATCAACTCTCACGAGCGATGGCAATGGGCCCACGCGTACAGCAGACTGTGGGTGTTGGGAGTTCACGAGATGCTATGCCATTGGGGGAAACTAAGAAGAAGAAACTCTTCCAACCTTATGAAGCGACGATTACCGGGTTCGGTAGGGATGATGTGAGTTTCGAAACTCCGGGGTATAAGATGACTCGGGAAAAAGCCATCCAACAGGCTACGGCTCAACTTGGAACAGACGCTAATAGAGAGCGTGTTATGGATCTAGCAAAACAAATTTATGGGGCTAAATAATGGGGGATGTGTGGAACGACGCCTACGATATAGCACAAGCTAACCAGAAATCTCAGGGGACGGTGGCCCCTTCGCCTGACTCCGAGGATGATGAGTGGGGTCAGGCTTATAATACAGTTGTAGGAGAAGCAAAGCCTAAAGAGCGGGGGACATTCGGTCAACGCCTAAAAGGGGCCTCGGCTAGGGGTTGGATGCAACTGGGCGAATCGGTTTTACGATTACCGGCATTAGTTGTTGGACAGGCTAAGTTAGTCTCTCAATACACACAGGCCGAACGTATACACGCGGCTAAGAGTCCTATAGAACAAAAACTGTTAAGGCGGGAACTGGGTTCCATGGAGAAGGCATACGATGGAATGATCGCTGAGTTATCTCAGTCCGCAGAGTGGCACGAACAAGGTCAACAAAAGATTATCGAGAATCACCCTGAGTGGGAATCAGAACCACCCGAAAATATTAAGGATTTAATCCTCAGCCCCGATAAACTAAGTATCGCGATAGCTGAGTCTCTGCCGGTTTTAGTTTCTGCTGGTATCCTAACCGCGGCAGGACAGCCCAATATTGCTACAGCTTTGATGTTTGCTACAGAGAGCGAGAGTGCGAGAGATGAGGCAAAAGCAAATGGCGAATCGGATGATACCGCACGAGACGCGGCACTTGTATATGGCCTAGTGGCCGCCGGTATAGAACAGTTGCAATTAGGTCAGGCGATGAAAATTGGTAAGGGGGCATATAAAGCGATACTCAATCGTAGTGTACAACAGATTACTAAGAAGGGTGTGAAGAGTGTAACCAAGGCTATCGTGGAGACCTCTATTAAAGAAGCTGTAGAAGAAATGGTTCAAGGGACTTGGGGCGAAGTAACTGCTAAAACAATTTATGATAAACCTATGCTCGATGGCGGCGGAGTAATGGGATTTGTAGATCGTCGAGCACAAGAGGCGTACATCGGATTTATGATGGGTGCGATCCCGGGTGTCGGTGGTGCCGTGGCTGGTAGGGCTGTTCGCGGTGCGAGGGGTGGACCAAGTGCTGGGATCTCGTTAGAGGTTCCTGATACTCCGCGACGTCCAATAGGTAAAGACTCTTCCCCAGAGGAGTTGTCTCGGGATATAAAGATTCTGGAGAAGGGACACATGCCCCAGATCATTCAGAGGATGACAGGGGTTCAGGGGGGTTTGGATAACCTTCTTGAAATGGGTTCAAATCCTAAGTTTAAGGACAAGGCGAAAAGAACACGGGCTGGTGTTGAAGTTGCCCTTGGTAAAATAAGGGCACAGATAGATCAAGTGGCTGGGTATACTCTCAAGAACCCTAACACTTTGAAAGAGGGCAACAAGGTATTGCCACTGTTGGATAAGTTCAGTGTTTTGGCAGACTCATTTCTTGAGAATCCGTCGAGAAATAAACTAAGAAAAATCTCTAGGCTTCAAGCCGAAATTGCAAGGATCGGTAAGGGCCACATGAATTATTTCGAGGACGCTGTAAAGACTTTGAGGAAACACCCGGGGTATGAAAATGTGTCTGTCGAGCCTATAGATCTTGAAGGAACTGGACACCCGATTGCTCCGATTACATCCACTGTTCCGGGTGAGACTATCGATGACATTGCGAGACGTGGGGACACGAAGGCCCTCGAAGAGGCTCAGAGTACTGACGATGTAGTTGCCAAGGGTGGTGAACCCATAGAGTATCAAACTGAGGCGGGTACTATACCTTCCGAGGCTCCATATACCATAGTCGAAACTCAGTCGGGTCTACAGATCAGAGATAAACAGACCGGACGTATTGTTGAACACTTCGATACCTATGATAAACAGGCAGATAGGAACGCTGTCAGACTTCTCAAGAAATTAAACTCTGGTCCAAGGGGGGCGATGAAATATGATGGAATCACCGCTGGACAGAGGGCCCGAATTACTATACTGGGTAAGCGTCTTGGATTAATGGATAAGAAGGGCAAGTCTCTCCCTGCATTCAGACGATTCGCGAAAGGTACTACTGGAAAAACTGGTCGATCAAAGCTTACGTATGGTGATGCGAAGAAGTTAATTGATGCTATGGAAAAGCATCAGCCTACGTTCCGTGAGGGAGACAGGGTTACTCCCAAAGGCATAGACGTTGTGGGCGAGGTCATCCAAGTTAATTCGAAGCGAGGGACAGCGACGGTACAGTTTAAAAATAAGACGACCGGTGATGTTAGTTCCAAGATATTTAATATGGAAGAACTGGCTTTCCTCGGTGATGTTCAAGTAGCAACTGAGGAAATGGCAGAGACGATCCGTCAGTCACAAAAAATAGGAACTCCCAAGGATGAGGTATTAGGACAAAAAGAAAATAGGTTGCTAAAGAAGTATTGGCAGAAAACTAAACGTCAAGTTACCGGGTGGCATCTTGGTCAACTTCGTGTAGCACGTATGCTCGAATGGCTGGATGGATATGATAAGGGTGTAAACTGGACTCGTATCTTTTTACCGATGAATGAAGCATCTATGCGGGCCGATGAAGCGATCAATGGACGTCTTGGTGGCCTTCAAGAATTTATGCAACAGACGTTTGGGCCCGATGGCACAAAGCGATTACTAACTGGTAAAAAAACACCCGTTGCAGATCCTAATTTCAAAGATAAGATCTTATTATCTCCGGCGGAGCGTGTTGGTTATTATGTTCTTACAAAAAATAAAGATGGTTTACGTCGTCTCAAACGTGGTAACCTCGGGTCTTTTGGTAACTCAGAAGAAGCGTTAAAGGCAGTGTTGGAATCAGTCACCGAGGAGGAAAAACAACTCGGGGACTGGGCGTTAGGACAACTGCAAGAGCAGTATCCTCGGGCCAATCAAGCCGCCATAATTGCATTGGGGCGGGAGTTAACCCCAGAAGATAACTATTTCCCATTGTATTCCCCAGCAGATGAGACCGACATGGGACAACAGATGGATTTCCTGACTGAATTGGAAGATAAGATCGGTGTCCCGAAAACATCCATAGAGATCGCAGAGACACAGGAACGTGTACATACATCCACTGGTTCTGTCGAGACAGACTTCTTTAGATCTTATCTCCACAATATTGCTCGGGTAGAACGATTTGTCAATATGGCCCCCGCGGTAAATGAGGTCCAGAATTTACTAAACAACAAGGATTACCGCCATACGCTCAATAAAGCTACCGATGGGTACGGCGTTAAGATCTTACAACACTGGATGAAAGATACGACGAAGGGTAAGTCATCCGAGATTAACGACTGGACAGGTAAATTACTCACCGGCCTACGTCGTAATGCCATGGTCTACGCGATTGGTTACAACATACCATCCGTGATGCGACAGACGTTATCACTCGGCAACGCTATGGCGATTGATCCATTAATGATGAAGCATGTACCCTCGAACTGGATGAAGAACAAACAGGGCTGGGATAACTATCGATCCATGGAAAACGAGGTTATGGGTAAATCTATTATGATGCGGACCCGTAGCTTTGATCGAGTGGAGTCGATTCTTAATAGTGTCAGTGCAGTAGAGAAACGTATGCTCGGGAAACAAGATTACTCTCGGAGAGCATTGGGTTTTATTCGATGGATGGACAGACACACCACCGTTCTCGCATGGAGGTCTCTATATGATGTGGCTACGGACCGGCATCTGTCAGAAGAGGCGGCTGTGGCCTACGCAGACGACGGCATAAGCAAGACTCAGCCGATGGGTAACGCCCGAGATCTCCCTGATTTCTTCCGGGGCGGACCATTACAAAAATTACTAACCACATTCCAGAACCAAGTAAACCAGAATTATAACTTCTGGACCCATGATATAGCCGGGTCATTAAAGGCTGGGAAAATAAGTAAGAAAACTGCGGCATACCGTGTTATGTTTTCCTATGTAGTGCCCGCTATGCTGTTCGGTATGGTGGGACGTGGCGGACCTCCGGAGGATTGGAAAGACGTGGTAAAGGATCTTGCTCTATATCCACTCGGATCGCTATTTTTGGTTGGGCGAATAGTTTATAACGCCGCACAGGGGTTTGCCGGTGGGGGAACCTCGATAGCCGAAATCGGTGTCAGTGAACTTGAGAAAACTATAGCGGCTGGGTTTGCAGGAGATGTCGGTAAAGTTGTGAAGCACGGTACGAAAGCTGTGGGTGCTCTTACTGGTCGTATCCCGGCACAGGCTATACGAACAGCCGAGGGGCTCTATGATCTCGCACAGAACGAAACTGACGACTACCGCAGACTGATATACTCCGAGTGGGCTCTTAGCCGAGGAGATAAAGGCGGAACCGCTCCAGCAGGACGTAAACGTAAGTTACGAAGAAGTACTGGACCACGAAAACGCAAACTGAGGAGGAAATAGGATGGACACGAATAAAGAAGACCATGATAAGCTAATCGAAATAGCTACCGATGTTAAATGGATTAAAGAGAAACTTAGTGACCATCTTATAAAGCATTGGCGATTCACCATATTGATTGTGTCCTTAATGCTCGGGGCTGTTGTTACTGGGAAGATTTTCTCATAAGCTCTACGGTTGTGGGGTCAAGTCCGTCAGTGTCCTGCCAGTGAAAAACGAGATTTAATGGCTTATCTCTTGCATACCCTTTTTGTTGTTTGTTCAAATCTGTTATACGGTTCATCATATTTTGAACTTGTTCCTTTGAGATCCACCCATACCTACCACGCTGTGCCCATAGAATAGGTACGATCTTTCGTTTCAAAGTGAATATGTGGAACGCATTCAAGGGTAACTCATCCAATGGTTCTATTATATAAATATATGACTCAATCATCATTATTCTCCTCTTGGATAATCTGCTACGTCCTCTGATTCATGGCCAAACAACGGATCACAATCCATATCACCGTCTTCTAAATCACAATCTTCCATGTCTAGCTGTATCTCTTCTTCAAATTGCATACCGGGGTATGGTAACTCCATCACACACTTCCTTTCCGGACTCGATCAATAAATTGTCTTACCCATAATTTCCTAACAAAGAATTTCCCATCGGTGAAGGTATCGTATTCGAGAAACACTCGCTTACCTTTGTTCCCCATCAAGCCCAGCTTTATCCAAGTGTAAACAATACGCCAAGTACGTCGAATACCGATCAGTTCATAGACGTACTCCGCGACCTCAGCCGCCATCAGCCAATCATAGTCCTCACGCTTATCAATGAACTTGATACCCTTAGCAGTGATTGCATCTTCGATACGTTGCATCCGCTTATCGAGTTTATCGAGACGTTCTGGAATAGATGGGGGAGGTTTAGAAGCCATCGTCGTTGAAGCCTGTACACTCGTCCTGATCGGGACAATTTTCGCAAGGACTTTCCCATCCCTCGGGCAATGTCAGCCTTATTAAATCCGCAACTTCTTTATCGCTCAAAGCCATTTGTCACCCTCGCTTTCGTTCTTCGTTTATCGTACTCCACCGGATGATCCCCGTCATATAAACCGGGGTCACGATCAGTCTTACCGACCCAGTGTTCCCACGGGATACGTTGCACTGTCCATGTAGATACCATTCGCAGATGATCGTGGATAGTCAGAACAACATTCCATACTGTCCCACGTTTCGATGTTACGACCACGATCCACGCAGGATTATCACTCGGAGGAACTCTTTCAAACCCCCCGAGTAATTCGACCTTACCTGTATCGAGTGCGGCACTGATCGTTGGAGAGGGTGGCTTCTCTTCCAAGATCTTCAACAAATCATTTTGGTTATGGATGTGAAGCATCTTTCTACACATCCATCGGTAAAATGTTTGATGTCGTCGAGTCAGCATCCCCACTTCTGGTACGATCTGCCGGGAGTAATTCTGTAACCTCAGGTTGATCGTAAGAGTCTTCGCTTATCAACGCTAAGATACATTGCATCGAAGTGAGAAGATACGTTTCCCCATCCAATTTGTATTTGATAACCTTATGTCTAGGGTATGCAACCATATCCCCGACCTTAAAAGGCATCGGCACTTGAACCCCGGCATCTGTGAATGCACCCGCACCCACGGCAAGGACTTTGCCGATGTCAATATTAAGCTCCTGTTGTTTCTTTTGTTGTATCTCAGCCTCGACTGCTTCGGGGAGGACGATGCCCCCGGCTGATTTCTCTTCCCTCACGTACTCGATGACCAAGCGGTCCTCAAAAGGAAACGGCTTACGGTGTAAAGTTTTAACTACTTCTGGATTCATAGAATCCCCCTTTCAATTATGGTTAGTTCATTACTTTCAACTCGATATTTAAGTCACAATGCGGGCAGAATAGTATGTTCTCCATATCACCAAAGCTAGACATAGGTTGCTCCCCGTCTATGGACTCTGGTGAGCATACCGGACATAACAAAGGCTCGCCCAGCCCTACATTTTTCCCTAGAGCTATTGTTATTTCTTCGTCGGTCATTTCAATGCCTCTAATATTAAACCGAAGAAACCCGAAGGGGTCTTACCCTCAGACTCTTGGCTCAACTCTTTATATTTTATGCTCTGATCCCCGACACGACAGTAACACGCGGTAAACTCGTCGGTCTCTACATAGAAACAGGCACAGCTTTGAAGCATTAAGCATACACTTATTAGTAATAGTGTTCGTTTCATTCCCTCACCCTTTCAATGGTATTATTTCTTTACCCGACTTAACTAACAGCAGTGCGTCACCGAGTGGTGAGATAAATCTATACGGTCCTGCCAGTTCGCCGGATGTAACATTTGCATTATGACTAAGTTCGCTACATACATTTTTGTCTGGACCCAAACCATAGCCTTTGTTTTTGGCAACTTGTTTATCTAAATACCGGATCATAAAATCATACGCGTCGTCCGATACTTCATGTTCTGTGTAGGACCACCTCTCGGGATGTTTTAAAACCCGGTCGGCGTTACGTACACAGGTGCCGTTGCCAGTTCTGTTCTTACCACCGGCTTGTCCCATCGTAGAGGTGTAGCAAGCACCAGTGTATTCAATCACTCCATAAGGTTTTATAGTGGCATACGAATCCCAACCGCTTTCTGGTGTCCACGTCTCTTCATGCGACAGTCCAAGCTTGACCACGGCCCAGAACTGTTTCCATGATAGCTTGCGTTTCCATAGACGTTTGAACAAAAACCACGCTTGTGTTGCGAGAGCTATCACGTTATCGATTGCATGACCATCACCCCATTTAGACGCATAAAATAACGTGCGATACCTTTTCACGATAGATCTCCTCTTTACATTTTTTCATTTTGTTCCCCCTAGATGAAATCCGATCTTAGTCTGCTGGTTAAGTATTCAAGTAATTTTTCCATCGAACGGTAGGCATCAATAAAAAAGTCGTCTATAGTGAGATGGTAGCCAGTTGAAACTTGCTCGATCTTTATTATTTCCGTTCTCATCATCGACCCCTATAAATATAATTTCTTGGCACTCTCTGTAACACGTAATCCGGTGTACACATAAGTACGTCCTATCTCAGTACGTACTCTCGCCTTGCCAACACCCGGTGCCGATATGCGTAGAAGCTGTCCGAACTGTGGTCGACTCATACGATCACGACCACAGGCTTTACACCAGTTATCCCATAGCTCATATAATTCTTGGACTCCGACTACATCTTCGTCCGCACCTGAGATTATACAACACTCGGACACGAACTGAGACATCGCGTTTGCAGTAATACGAAATGTTTCGAACTCATCCTGAGACGATTCCGGAAGTGTGAACTCCCCCCGTTCGCGTAATCGCTTTAGGCCCTCTAAGGCCCAAGGTACTAATTTATAAGCTGACTTCGCCAGTCTACGTTTTAATCCCCAATCTTCTTTCCCGACGTATGAATTAGGGAAAGATAATATACATAGACGAGACTCCAATGCTCTTGCCCCATCAGGAATCTCAGGCATAATATTAACGGCCATGGTAAATTTACAGGTCATCCTAACGGCACCACGTACATCTTTAAATTTCGCGTTAACACCGACCGGATCTCCACCGATCACCTGTAATAGTTTTTCCGTCGCCGCACCTATATTACGCTTCCATCCTACCTTCGCATCGGGCAAAAATGCCGCGGCTTTTCCTACTAACGGGGCGTACCCAAAGTCAGTTGCTAACGCGGATAACTCTGTCGATACGACCTGATCGTCGCCCAACATCGCCATTATAATTCCGAGTATGGTCCCTTTCCCAGATCGTGGGGGACCGCGGAGGATCATCATTTTCTCGAAACTCATGTCGAGGGTTAAGTGATACCCGAACCACTCTTGGAGGAGATCGATACAATCCTGCTGACCGTTAAAAATCATATCTAAATACTGCAAGATGTCATCGGCAGTGAGCGTAGGATCGAAATCATAAGGTACTGCGTTCAAGCAGAAATACCGAGGGTCAGGCTTTAAAATATGTTGGTCACCTTTGAAATATTTATTGAGGTCCACGATCCCGTTCTGGAATACTATACAGTTCTGTGGTTCTAAATGTCGCTTACCATCTAACCACTGCGGAAGATCCCCAGTAACAGTGCACCATTGATTGCAGGCATCAATAATATCTGTGACTTTACCCCGGGTAAGGCGGAACTGTGCATATATAGTTTCCCCCTTAGCCCCCACTTTCTTATGAGTCTTGTCTTCTAAGTAAGAATATATTTGTCCCCGCAAAGTATCCGGGTCAACCTTAACATACCGCCCACGCTCGAAGAACATCCATTGCCCTTTGTAATTACGGAGGGTTAAAACCTTACCGTGGGAGTACTGATCCGCTAGAAACGTCGTGGCCACTGTGGTAGGGCTGTCGTCCTCTAAAATATCTGTGGGGTCTGAATCATCCCCGTGTTCTCCGATATATTCGAGTAACAGGTCCAATGTGAGTTCTCCCCGGCTGGACCAATCTCGTAGGTCTTTAAATCCTTGGGGTGGTAATATTTTTTGGGTCCTAGCACAACCGGGTTGAAGAGCATGAAATGTTTGTTCCATCCCTGTGATCCCTACACCAGCATCATTCTCACCGACCACTACTACATCTAAACCTCGCAGTATTTCAAGGAGCGAGGACTTTACTGATGTAGCGGATGCCCGTCCTACCGCGACAAAGCCCAGATCAAAAGCCGCCGCCACATCTGTAAAGCCCTCGACCACCAAGACGGGATGGTCGGAGGATATAATTGCTGATCTATTGCCTCCGCTAATTCGTCCGGTATCGCGAAGTATGTGAAGGAAACCCGAGTCCTCGATGTACCGTTCGGCTCCAACAGGAGTCCGCCCACAAATGACCGCGGAGGGGTTATAAGGGTCGTCGGACGAGACGAGGCACCAGTCACTCTTACCACAGAGTGGGCAATTAATATCCCCTTTGGTAACCCGCCAGTTATGTTTACCTGATTCATATTTCTTTGCCCCCGTTTCGTAATTAGGGTTCAGTATAAAAGTAAGTCCTCGTTTGGAACCCTTCGCCATAATCTTTTTGCCAGAAGAAAACCGTTCCACCAATCCTATGATCTCCCCGGTTTCATCACGCTCCGGAGAGATCCAAGACTGGTGTATAGGATTAAAACCAATGCCGATTGCTGAAAGAGCTTCTACAGAAACCCCCAAGTCCTCAGCAAACTCTGTTAGCATAACAGGATACACATTCTTAGTATACTGCTCGAATTGTTCAGCAAAAGTTTTACTTGACACAGCTATCTCCATTAAAAGGGAATAGTTTCAGCGATAATATGCTGTTGGACTTTGAACCACTCTTCACCGGTAAGGGTGTCGTCATCCGGACCACCATGAATCGTTTCAATGGCCTTCGTCCATGCTACGGCTCGATCATCGGCGGACAATGCTCTCTCAGGAATCTGCTCGGAGATATAATTCCACGCATCGTCGCGAGTTGTACTACCGGTCTTCTCTTCCTTGACGACCTTTTCTTCTGTGGCCTTTTCTTCGATTGTGGCCTGAGGTACCGGGACGGGAGCAGGATCGTTTTTTAATTTCGCATCTTTCTTTGGTGTAGTTTTCTTCTTTGTTGCCCCAGGCACCGTTGGCTTACCAGTCGGTTTCTTTTTAGGGTCAGTTTTCTTGGCAACCTTAGCCAGACCGAAAGTGGAGTCGAGATTCTGTAGATCTTTGACATCCAACGAGGATATACCCCGGGTAGGACTCGCTGTATCCACATCGATCCCGTCTATCTGCATGGAACCATCGTCTTTGTATGTGTTCAACGATACTCGGAACATGAAACGTGTCTGAGTCAGATCCATTTCGGCGAGGGTCTGGAAGGACATCCCATCCCAACCGAAAACTTTCTTCACATCTTCGCAGTTAAAGATAGGCTTCTGGTTTTTGCCATAGAGCACCAGCCATGCACGTAGCTCTTGTGCCTCGACCTCCACGTAATCTTCGACCTCTGGGTCGTATATGTGGGTGGTCTCACAATCGATAATTAATTGCGGAAACCCCCCACTACTTTTATCTACCCCGCTGGCCGTGACGTACCCTAGATACGTCCCTGTTTTGTCAATCAACATGCTTTTTCCCTTTCAAATTTTCAGTTTCGATTAACTCGTTAGACTTCTACTGGATCTCCATGGAGCTCGTTAAACTCGGGAGGTACCTCAACCTTTTTTGATTTCTCGGCTTCGATTAACTCATTGAACTTTGCTTGGTAAGCTCTCCCCGCCACTTCGATCTTAACGAAATCACCGTGACATCTTTTAAGCTTAAGCCCACTACCACAATGACATAGATCATTGCGGCCTATTTTTTTATGTCTCATCAGTTTTTCACCCATTATTCACCCCCATCGAAAAGAAACTGCCATAGAGTGTCATCCGTTTTACTATCAAAACTTATTGCTCGATTCCCTTCGAACTTATCCGCAGTACGAGTCTTCGCAACAAAGTGAATTTCATCTTGAACGAAAATAGCCCGGGCTGTACCACCTGTTGCTTTGCCATTCTTATCAACGGCCACGCCGAAGTGATCGATCAGAAATACATGGTCGGCCCACTCACAGAAATATCTGCGTACAGAGTTTTTTTCCGACGTCGGATGGGAGAGTTTCGGACCGGCTTCAAGGAAATCCTCGCCACCGGGGTTCGCCCGTTTAACATTCATACGCTGGCAAACCAATATAACATTTTTACCGGCTCTAATTAATCGATCACAATCCGCGGCGAAAGGGATCATCACATCATATAAATGCTTATAGCCTTTACCGAACCCATACCCTTCGAGGCTTGTGACGGTACCACCCTTTTCATGCTTGATTGTTTTAAACATGAATGGCTCGGCCAAACCTTCTACGAGTGAGAAGGTATCGATCACTACAGTCTCAAAATCTTCGAAGAGAGCGGGCTGTTGCAAAGCGTTTCGAACATCGGAATAGGTGTCAAGGTTCGGGAGTCTCATTAGATCCGCCGCGGTTCTAGGGTCTTTGATCTTTCGCCCTCCGTCGTCGATACCGAGAAACACAGGTTTAGGGGCTAAGGCACATAGCGTTGTCTTCCCCATACCTGACTCAGCATACACAACGAGTCTCTCGCCTTCCCCCTCACTTTTCCATGGTATTGCGGCGTAAGACTTAACCGGTGCGGGTGCCGCTTTCGAAGTTGATCCCGGTTTCTTATTTCTACTTGCTGGAGGTAGTGGTTTTGGCATTTTTATTCTCCTGAATTATTTATATTCCGCTGTCTTTGTTCTCGAATATTCTCTTAAACCCCGGGATGTCCCCGACTGTCGGGTCCACGTTATTGTAACACAGCCCTATGAACTCACACGCGTAAGTGGCCTCGCACTGATCCTCATCCTTGGACCATGTTTCTGTCCGACACATGAATTTATAACTCTGGTACACATTGTAGATTTTCTTCTGAAACTCTTCGATCTCCTGTGTAGTACGAGAGACCTCGCGACGACCGAGATAAAACTCAGGACGTTCGCTCATATCGGTCATCAATCGCATCCCATACATCTCAGGGGTCTCGCGTATAGTGAATGTACCCTCTTTCTTACCCGGTTCAACATCAACCGACTCATTATCGACGAACATACGATCCGCATCTTGATAAATAGTAAACTCTTTACCAAAATATTCTCCAGTTTCAACAAACTCTTTCGAGTCTTTTTGACTCAGTTTCTTCGGGGCAATACTTGGTTTACGCAGTCCATCGAACACACACTCTTGGATAAGCGGATCATCCGGCTGGATTCCGTATGGGATTAAATCCCCCTCAAGTTGCATCTTCTGAGCGGCATAAATATACATGCTGATCTGCGTGTTCAAACGGAGGTTACCCCAAAATGTTGAATCAGAGTCCAACGAACTAGAGGTTGTCTTATGCTCCATTATCATTACGATGCCGTTCCGATTTCGTACCAGCTTATCGATCTTGCCGACCAGCTTACAGCCGGGTAAAGTCCGCCCGGTACGTGGATTTTTGACAGGTAATTCGAACTCTAACTCAGTGGCGAGAGTTTCATACTCATCGTTTTCGTAGTACCATTCATACGCCGCCATACCGTACATAAGTTTAGCCCGCTCGACTAACCACTCGGCCCTGTCCTTATTGGGGGGTATGAGATCATAATATTTGTTTAGGTAGTCCACCACCAAGGCCATCCTATCTTCTGGTATAAATCCAGTACCCCCACAGAACGGACACTCCGGGTCATTCGCGGCCTTCTGGGCACAAGTAGTACAAACTCCGGGCGAACGGCCAAGAATCTCTTGACACTTATGCCATCGGTTACCAATTCGTAGCGGGTCAGTATCGTGATCGGTACGTAACCCGAGGAAATATTTCAGATAACATAGATAATCACATTTATTTTTTGTCCTTATGAAAGTCGCTGAAACATGCACTGGTCGCTTAATGTTTTCCATTATCTTTTCCTTTAGAATGGTCCAGAGGCCCGGCACAATCCGAACGCCTGTGGCTTGAAATTAACTTCTACTGACTTACCCCCACCATAGCAGTAATATCTCGGGGGCGTCCCGCAGCCATCATCGCAAGAACATGTAGCTACGGCCCATACTGTACGCCCATCGTCGCATCTCCAGCCATGGAATGGAAAATATTCCCACTTACCGCCGAGTTGTTCCTCTAGCTGTTTATATCGTGGTTTGGCCTTAATACAGTTCATCTTTCACCCCTGTAAAATTGACAACATAAAAAATTCTAATTCTGGTACACCATGGACTATGATGTAAATACCTTCAAATCGTTCTACCCACTCTCTAAAGTCCTGTTGATTCTTATTGAGTACCCCGCCTTTACCTTTTTTAAACTCGATGGCGATCAGTAGCCCATGATATATACAGAGAACGTCCGAGGCACCCTTAATACCATATGTACGAAAATCACCACGACCGGTTATATCTCCGGCCCCCACGTTCATACGCTTAACTCCGACACGATGTTTCTTTAACCACGTAACACATTCTGTTGTTACGTCGGCTTCCGATTGCTCTTTACATGGTACCACTGGTTTAGTCGGTATGCCCCCATCTTTACGACCGGGTTTGTATGGTAACCCCGCTTGTTTGGCATGGATCATTGCTACTATACCTTTACCCAACTGTTGTTTAGTATGTTTGGTTCGTCTTCTCATCTATGTCTATCTTCCCGTATTAGTAAAGAGATTCCCATACTGCGGGCGTTCTTTATATCGAAAGTAACCTGTTTACCATTCCCGCCAGTAGCGATTACATGTAAATTGATGTCACTACAGAAGGGGGTCTTTGAAAACTTGTTATCCTCCCATAGTTTTTCGAGTCTCTGTCTTTGTTTCTTGGTCATTTCTCGTACCTATCTTTTTAGCAAGTATTTGTTCAACCGTTCTCGGACACAAGAATCTTTGAACCACTTTGGCTCATTAATATGCCGCTCCAGTATTTTGTTACAATAGTTACACAACAGCCCCCGAATCTTTCCCGTGTCATGGTCGTGGTCCACATCCAGTTGTCGTTTCAATCGAGACTCATGGACACCACAGATCGCACAACAGTTCTGTTGCTCCTGGTGTAGTCGATCCCACTCTTCTACAGTTATACCATACTTTGATCTCCGGTGTCTCTGTTGGTCTAACAGTCTAGCTTGTTCCGTTTGTTCATACTGTTTTTGACATTCTTTACACGCAGAGGCACAACCACTTGTTGCCCGGGCTAATTTATAGAACGCTGATACCGGTTTTCGACGTAAACACTTCGAGCAAATTTTATTTCGTATAGTGGTCATGCAACCCTCCTTCTACCGCGAGAGGGAATCCCTCGGCCCATTCAGGTTTGGTCCGCATGATATTTAACACCTGATCCAGTGCCTCTTCGCCGTTCTCTTTCGGGACCATTGTGGTTAACTCGTCATGCAGATGATGGATAATTGGTAAACCATTCTTCTCACATTCTAATATCCAAAACCCCAAGAGATCTCTGCACATCGACTGTACGATATTCTCAGTGATACTCCCGCCCCACAGCTTACCATACTTCCATCGAATCGAACTATCACCTCGTTGAATCCTACACTGTTGATACCGTAACTCACGTCCGCTCGGCAATCGAAGGAAAACTATTCCACTCTTCGAATAGAAAACTAATGGCCCGACTGTTCGAACCTGATCGGAATATTTCGTTACAACCTTAAATGCTTTTTCTACATCACCCCAGAATTTGGGGATCATAGGATATTTCTGTCGATAAAACTTTATATCCCGCTTACAAGTAGCCAGAGTTATCTCGCCGCTTTCGATTTTCTCGGCAAAGGCTGGAATCTTTCTCATTTCAGCGAGCATACGTTTAGCACCCATCCCGTAACCTGAACCAAGAATGTATGCTTTACCATAGTCCCGGCCCATCTTTAGGATTTTTGCTACCGGTTCTGGATCATAGGATTTTGGTTTCCGAACTATTCGCCCCAATAGCCCACTAGCAAACTCAGAGTACACATCTCGGTTCTGTGCGAAGGTGTCGAGCAAATCTAATTGCCGGGCTACCCACGCGAGCCCCCGAGCTTCAATAGCCCCAGAATCTCCTGTCACCAATATCATACCCTCTTCAGCTAATAAAAGATTGCGAACTTTATTGATAAGCGGGTCCGCCTTCGACCCAAAGTTCTGTGCATTAACTCCCTCGCATCCGGACCACCTTATAGTATGGGCACCGGCGTATTTTAATGGTACACAGAAATATCCGCCCGATGCTTTCGACTGGTTCGTCATATTCCTAACCCGCTTTATATGAAGAGGCCAAGATTTAACCGCCTGTCGAGCTTCGGCTAACTTTCGCACATGATTATCAGAGTGATCTAATAGAGCTTTCATTCCCTCGTCATCTTTTGCAAACGCCGGGATCATCCCCTTCTTACCCTGCTTCATGGGTACGTGCTCTCCAGATGGGAGAGCCTCACCCATTAAAGCTAAGAAAGATATATTACCACTGATCTCATCCCGAGTATGCCCCAGTTCCTTAGAAACCTTATCCGCCTGTTCCCCCATTTCTTTTTTAAGTTCCTCGGCTAACTCGAAATCGAATCTGAAATTTCTCTGTAAAAATAAGTGCGTGGTATGATTCATCAACGGAAGTTCTAATTCCGGGTTGGTTATCATCGGTAACATCTTTTGCATCAACGTCTCGGTTATTTCTACATCGTTGCCGCAGTATCCCCCAAGAGCATCGCGTTGCTCTATGGACATATCGGCCCAATGTAATCCTTTGAGTTGATCTGTGTTTCCCTTCGCCGGAAGACCATAATCCTCAGCCATATCACGTAAATTATGGGGGCCTCGGGCCTCAAGAAAACTAGACAGTTGCTTCGTGTCAAGTATATATTTCGGTACGAGATTGTAATGATGTTTGAGGACGAGTGCATCAAAGAAGGCATTCTGCATGACAACTACGAGCCCCTCAAGATTATCCCCGAACTTCTTTTTTAGACGTTCGAGATTCTCTCGGATCAGGCCGGGATCAAAGAAAATTGTCCGACCAGTACCCCGAGCTCCAAGACCAGTCGCCTCGAATTTATCTGAAGTAACATACTCGATAGTGGACCACTCCTGTTTAGAGAGACTATAATCCTGATCCCAATAAGCCTCGAAGTCCAGAGTTAGAGTCTGAGTGGGCCATCCAACTTTTTCTAATACGTCTTTGTAGTCCATACTCATTTCCCTATACCGAATACATCCCCAAGACCACAGCCCTCTATAAACTGGTCAACCTTTTCTCGGATGGTTTTATACTTACCACCACAGATACAATATACTGGATTCTTATCACTGTGTATTACGGCGTGACATTTTGGACACTCATATCGTTGCATCTATACCACCTTCGAACATAACACAGATGAGACACCCCATTACACGGGCTAATGAAAAATACCTCAACCTATGGTCCTCGATAAACCAATGACAGAGCCGTGTGATGGTATAGTTTAACTCGCCGTCATCAAGATTGTCAAGGATCACATGATCTAAGGCCACATCAATATCTTTTCGTTTTTCTTTTGTAATGTATGGCATTATCTTTTCTCCAACTGGAACCCGGTATCGTGGGCACCGGTGACTTTAAAACTATCCAACCCCAACTCAGCAATGAGCTCCAGTTTTTCAAGGAAGGCCGTAGGGAATGGGGTCTTATTTCTACCCAGCGAATAATCCCACCATTTCACGACGATGAACGTAGCGAGTGCCCGGAGACAATCGTATCTCTTAGCTCTCGGAGCACGAGGTTTTTTGTAATAAACTGGTAGCCGCCCAAAGTCATACGTATTTTCTGTAACATTCATGCACTCGGCGATACGCCAGAGTGAATCAGATCGTAACCGGTGCCGCACCAATTTCGGTAACTTGATGAGAACCGCATGTATCCTATCTTCGAGTTCTTTCCTCACGGCGTATACATCTACATCCGGAGCTTTACTTATTTCGTCTGACATTTTGTTCTCCTAAGATACTAACTCATCACTATAAACACATCTATGTTTGGCAAGGGTGACACTAACAGTACCTTTAATCTTGCTGTACTCTTGTACTTTATATAAAACAAGCCCGGGATCAACATGAACTAAAACTAAACTGTGCGGGCCAAAATCACTCGTGAACCTATGCTCATTTTCTCGAATCTCTATGATGACCGCGTCAGAAGTATCGGGCATAAGCCTAAGCATATCCTTCTCCATAATCTGCTTTATATTTATTCTTGTAGATATCAAAACTTTCTCCTATGAGATTTTAATATTGTACACCCAAGCTTACCGCCCGGTTAATAAATTCTTGTTCTGCTACCCTCGGGCACCACCCCATGAAATGTATATCATCGGGTACAGGGGGGAGATTCATAATACTGCTACCATCAAAAAACATGGGGGACATCAAAACCTGAGCCTCTAATATTAACATGACAGTGTCTCCCGGTTTTACTGGACCGAAGTCAATCCGGTATTTTTCTGCAATAACTTTTTGTATTCGATCTTCCAAGTATTGATAATAATGAAGAAATGGCTTCAAGGGGCTACTGACGTCTCCCAGATAAGCCTCCGCGGCGTCATGTAATAATCTCGCAAGTGGTGTTCCGGGCATACCCTCTGCTTTAGACAGTAACACACAATGTTCTGCTACGGAATAAAAATGTTTCGTATGTCCATTGTACCGGCATAAAAGACTCAGGGCGTGTGCGATGTCTCGAATGCAGATGTCTTCTGCCTTCACGTTCTCTAGGTCAATTAGTTTACCCGTATATGTACATAGCTTACCCATCTTCATGCCCCCCTAAGATTAATAAACCTCAATCGTTGTGTTACTATCGTCGAGGTCGAGGGATGGAACGGCCCTCAAAAAACCCCCCAAATCATCTAACTCAGTTATCTCACTCGGTTCTATAGACTCACCGCAGTATTTCTGAAAACTCTTGGCTATCGCTTTTTTGTACTCTTCTTTGTCAATATTTATTGTTATAACTATTTCAATCTCTGGCATCTTCATGTTCCTTTATGGTTTCGTCATACTTTTCTTTCGTTATCTCACCTAATGCTAAGGCCCATCGTAAGTCTTCAAGCCATCGTGGTATTAAACACTCTCGTTTGGCCGACCCCTTACTCACAGGTATTTTCTATTCGATGACCAGATAACTGCGGGATAAAAACATGCTCCTGAATATACCCATCGGGCCATACGTCTAATGCTACCATCCCAAAATGAACTTTCCTCCAACAACGCCGGGCCCCAAATTTACTTCCATAGGATTGTAATGCGGGCAAACTAAGTAATACCACACCCGAGAGTCTAGCAAAACTAAATCGGTGAGTGTGTGCCCGTATAATTATATCGGCTTTTGGTTGTTCCCCAGCGAAGGCCCACTCTCGGTTACCTTTTAGATCGCTGTTAAACATAGAGGTGAAGGGGTTAACGGCATTACCTTGATGATGTTTCAAATCAAAAATAGTCCCTCGTATGTCTACCCATTCATGCGAGCCGATCTTTGCCCCAAGGCTCTCAGCCACGTCATTTTCAAAATCCTCAGCCTCGCCCCCATGATAACCTGTACCATAGGTAATAACAGTTCCCTTACGCGGCTTGACCTGTTGCAAGGCTTCCGTGGCCATAGAGGCTTGCACTTTTCGATCCGTTGTAATTTGTTCGGTACCCCCGGACCTATGCCCGGACCCATCTATTAAGTCCCCCACCACAAGTAACCAATCAATCGGTTGTAATAAAGCGAGAGTCTGTAGATAAAAATCGTAGCACTCTCGCTGAGTGCGAGCCCATTTATTTCGTCGGTGATGATCGACAGTAGTTGGGTTTTCAATAATGGGAAACTGGTACGCCGGAGGTGTGAGCCCTACGTTTGATCCACTATGCAAATCAGAAATAGGTAGGACTCGTTCGACGCCCATCCCAGCGACCCGAGAAACTCGACCACTTGATACCCCCACTTCTCTAGCGATTCGAGCATGAGAGTGGTGTAATCGTAAACCGTTACAAATTATTTTTAGATTTTTAATCATTAGTTATTTTCCTCTTATAGCCATTTAAGTATTGTCGATCTAATATCCATTAGTCCCTCTGGGGAATTTACAATGAACACGGGAATACTATATTCATGGGCGAAATCTATCTCGATCTGCATACCAGTACTAATAAACTCATCCGGGGTAAATGCGATCAGAACTTTACAATTTCGTTTTATGAGTTCACAGTCCCCCCATAAAATATCCTCTTCTTTTAGCCGACCGTCTTGATATAACAGACTGATGATCTCGTCATGTTCACCGGGAACATAGAAATCGATCTCAGGTATTACCAGCCGCATTAGAACTACGGCCTCGTGGGCTATCTTATTATTCACGGCCATTGATTCCGCCGTTGCCGCGGGACCAAGTTTACCTCGAATACTATGACTAACGTAGGCTTGATTTTTCTGTTCCATTTTTATCTCCATCTACTTGACAGTGCGGCGGTTTTGATTCTGGGTACCTCTTCAAGATCTCAGCGGTCCGCTCCTTAATAAATTCCCAATGTTCCTGCGGGACTTTAGGCGGACGATCATCAAACCAGCTACCATTTATTATAGCGTCTCGTATTACAAAAAGACTGGCGATCGCTTTGGTAAGATGAGGTAGCCCGCTATCCGGGTCTATGTCTTCACCTTCCCACCATGCGTCGAGATGTCTATTAACAGCATCGAAATAAACCTCTGCCCGGACTGGGCTGACTCGGTAATTATGTCGGCGATACTTCCGGGCACCCTCCATCATGGCGAGACCAAGTTCGGCTATAACCGCTCGGGATATACAGCCGTGCGGATTTTTAGCCGATCCGATAGCGTCTTTAGGGTTTACACCTTTGGCCATGCTATATCCAATTATACTCGGGCAATCTTTGTGATGAGTATTGAGTTTATCACATCCGCAAAATTCACCTGCTTCTGGCATCTTAATCTCCTATGATCTATATGTTATTATACAAAAAGGAAAAACTGATTCGACCCATGGCAATTTATCGGTTGAAGTTGTGGCCGTCTGATCGTCCTATCTTTTTTCCTTACTACTATACTATCGCATATGACCAAAAACATTCAAATCATTTTTATAAAAAAAGCCGAGCCAACTTAATGACTCGGCTTTAAATGCTTTGAATTACGATCCGTTTGGTTTGCTTCTATTAGTACGGTCGTGGTTTCTTTGCATTGTACATGTTCGGATCGAGACCGATGTTCGCCGCAAATATGCTTCGGCGGATCAGTAGCCGTATTCCTATCAGGGTCTCGTCGTTTCTAGTCGAAGTATTCTGCGTCTGCAAATCAAAAAGTCTGCCTGATAACAGGCCCAAGTGAGGACAGATTTTTCCATCACCCTTCGGCTCTGTACTCAAAACAAACCAGTTACCTCCTTCGATGACACCCACTGTATCCAGCGAGTCCATCGCAAGCTCATCTACCGCTACGGGTTGAGCTTGGTTAGGGGCAACAAACACGACCAACAAGGCCATCAATGTAACCGCGATAATAAAGATTCTACCCATTTTGAAACTCCTTTCGAAAAAAGTACGTACAACTTACACTATACTATCGTAATCCAGACGATTTATTCAAATCATTTCCCGTTCCTTCTCCGCATATTTTCTTTCCGGGTCACCACCTCCAGATTAGACCTCTGGTTGTTTAGCCCATCACCATCGCCGTGATCCACTTCCATACCTTTGGGGCAGTTCATTATCTGTCGGTGCATCCTTATTGTTACGCGAGACCCTTTTTCCTTCCCCGCCGCTGTCCTCGCGACGTAGGGCTTGCCCACATGCCTGAAATTGCCGCTTCGGTGTAGATGCCATCGAAACTTGTTAAGCTCCTCGTAGTCCCTGTCATCGACCGTAACGCCTTCTCCTGTTGGTAGCTCTATTATCTTCATTTAGGGTTTAGCTTTCGGCCTATAAACTCTTCGATCATGGGTGTCAATATCGCCACGATCTTACTGTAATGCAGGGCCATGTTCTGCTGGGTCATAACAAGTAAATCGCCAATCTCTTGAAAAGTGCGGCCATTTCGAGCGTACTGAACAAGAATATACTGCCTTATCTCACCTACATTTTCGAAACCACAATTCCCGGGTAGTTTCCGAGGGTTTTCCAGTAGTTTTAATGCCTTCTCGTAAAAGTCTTCCAGTTCCATTACAGATAGCATATCCCAACCATCCCCACTGAGTGAAGATAGGAGATCTATATTATCGGCATCAATACTGACCGTAGGCGGTTG